>JAESGR010000064.1_pt1 | contig 342818 bp, 257 predicted proteins | sample 9269771 | NCBI WGS metagenome assembly JAESGR01 (sample SAMN15739572, study PRJNA653492) | algae metagenome | isolation source: Chroococcus sp. CMT-3BRIN-NPC107 and co-occurring heterotrophs from well... | place: USA: Clark Mountains Wilderness, California | collected 2010-04-18
AAGAATCTTATTCCTTACCCAGTTTTCTTCTTTTTTAGTATATAGATACGCATTTTTCCTATTTTGCTAGATTCTCCTACTAAAGGGAAAAGAATATTTAAGAACTGACTACAAACATAGGATGTTAGCTAACGTTAGTTAAACAAAATGAATAATATCAATTCTAGCCTATAGATCTTGGCTACTTATTAAATAAAGCTATTTTTTATAATGTCCTCTTAATTCGCATCTGCTGAAGTAATGTGCTCTGGTAGATATGGATACTTCTAGTATCTTTGTTATTCCCGAACATATTCTCCTTCAACGTTAGTCTACTATACACATGAAGCACAAACTCGTTCTGCCGGTACTATTTGCTCTTGGACTCATGCAATGCACAGAGTCTCCTAAGCAAAAATCAGAAATTATTACTGAGACATTAGCAAAAGAAAACCCATTTTCCTGGCGAAATGCAACCGTTTATTTTCTGCTTACCGATAGATTCAACAACGGTAATCCTAACAATGATGTAAATTTTAACCGTACATCAAAAGCAGCAAATTTACGGGGATTTGAAGGGGGAGATATAGCCGGGGTCACTCAAAAGATAAAGGATGGCTACTTTAATGAGTTGGGAATAACGGCACTCTGGCTAACACCGGTAGTAGAACAAATTCATGGTAAAACAGATGAGGGGACTGGTGCAACTTATGGCTATCACGGGTACTGGGCAAAAGACTGGACTTCCTTAGATCCCAATTTTGGTACAGAGCAAGAATTGCTTGAGCTGGTAAATATGGCACATGAGCATGGAATCCGGGTACTATTTGATGTAGTAATCAATCATACAGGGCCAGTAACAGATAAAGATCCGGCATGGCCTGATTCATGGGTAAGACAAAGTCCTGTCTGTTCCTTTAAAGATTATCAAACAACTGTTGAGTGTACCTTAGTAAAAAACTTGCCGGATATACATACTGAAAGCAATCAGCCGGTAGAATTGCCGGAAGGCTTAAAGCAAAAATGGCAACAAGAGGGTAGGCTTGAAAAGGAAATGAAAGAGCTAGATGAATTTTTTACTAAAAATAATTATCCAAGAGCACCCAGATTCTATATTATCAAATGGCTCACCGATTTGGTGCGGAAGTACGGAATAGATGGCTTTAGGGTAGACACTGCCAAACACACAGAGGCTAACATTTGGGCAGAACTGGAAAAAGAAGCACAAAAAGCATTTGATGATTGGAAAGCTAAAAACCCTAGTAAAAAATTGGATGATACTGATTTTTTTATGGTGGCAGAGGTGTATGGATATAGTGCAGGAGCCGGCAGAGCCTATGATTATGGAGACAAGAAAGTAGACTTTTATGACAATGGCTTTGAATCTATGATCAACTTTGCTTTTAAATACGATGCAAAAGGCGTGTATGATAGTTTGTTTACTAAATATGATACAGTTCTACATGGAGGCTCACTAGAGGGATTAAATGTATTGAATTATCTGGCTTCTCACGACGATGGCGATCCGTTTGACAAACAGAGGCAAAAACCAATAGAGTCTGGTACTAAACTCTTGCTGGCTGGCGGAGCCGCACAAGTTTATTACGGAGACGAAATAGCCCGCCCATTAGCAATTCCGGGAGCCGAAGGAGACGCTAACTTGCGGTCAGTAATGAATTGGGATGCCTTAAAAAATGATTCGTTGGCTAAAGCAACCTTTGATCACTGGTCTAAACTAGGCAGGTTCAGAAGAGAACATATAGCTATTGGCGATGGTAAACATACCAAACTACAGGATACTCCGTATACGTTTTCTAGAACCTATGCCAAAAATGGGTATCAGGATCAGGTGGTGGTAGCACTAGATGCACCGGTAGGCAATAAAACTATATCCGTAGGAAAGGTTTTCGAGAATGGGGCAAAGCTTATAGAATTTTATTCCAGTAAACCGGTAGAGGTGAAAAATGGAAAAGTTGAATTGACAACACCCTACTCAATTGTGCTATTAGCTGCAGAAGAAGCTTCCCCTTTATGAAATAAATCGTTTCTACCATAAAAGCTTGGCAGTTGATAATGTCAGGCTTTTATGGTAGAGACTAAAGTAATTAAAATCTAGCGGAAATATTTACAAAGTAATAGCCACCATTAAACCCAAATTGTGTAGCGGCACGGCTATACACAAACCGGCCAAAGGAAGAATTATCTAAATTCGTAGGATCGCCCGGAGTAGGATATTGTTTAACCTGTATCGCATCCGGATAAACATTAAATAAATTGTTTGCTCCCAGGGTTGCCTGTAGAAATTTAGTTACTTGATAACTAACACTTAGGTCTGTGATAGCTTTAGGTTTGTAGGTTTCATCCAAAGCTGGGTTGCTGATGTCAAAAGCTTTTACTACGCCGTAGTTTGTAAGGCGTAGGTTGGCAGCAAATTTTCCTGCTCGGTAGTTAGCACCAAAGGTAAATTTATTCCGCGGTTGCGACCATTCCAGCCGAGAACGCTCCTGCCGGTTAAACAAGGCATTTCCAAATACATCTGCCGGCAATGTCTCAGAAACTTTCGGCTCCCCCTGTACTTTGGTTTGATTAATGTTGCCAGCCAGGGTTAACGTAAGTATGCCCATGGGCAATGTTATATCATTGGAGATTACCATATCAATACCTTGAGTCCGGGTACTGACAGCATTGGTAAAGAAAACAGCAGCATTGACTTCAGCCTGCCCGGCATCGTCCAGAATTTGAGCTACCTGAGGCCCTATGCCGCTGGTGCCTCTAGCAAATTGTCCGGTTAATACGATGCGATCATCAATATCAATTTGATAAGCATCCAAGGTAATACTTAAGTTCGATATTGGCTGAGACGTAAAACCCAGGCTATAGTTAATTGATTTTTCAGCTGTTAAAGAAGGGATGCCAAAGGCCTGGGCCACTGCACTTCCATTTGGAAACGTACCTTGCTGACGTGGTTGCAATCCTTGCCCGGCTACGGATACGAAAACAGTAGATATGGCACTGAAATACCGTTGATGAATAGAAGGAGCCCGGAAGCCATTAGAAAGTGTACCCCGTAACGAAAGAAAATCTGCAAATTTATAACGGGCACTTAGCTTTCCAGCCAGATTTCCTCCAAAATCACTGTAATTTTCATAGCGGCCGGCAGCATTCAGCAAAAGTTTTTCTGTAATATCTGTTTCAATATCCAAGTAGCCCGCAAAAACATTTCTCCATTCATTTACGGCATTTTCCGGCTGAAATCCTGGAAATACCTGTGCTCCGCCGGCGCGTAAGGGACTTGCTGTTAAATCATAATTGCGGTAGGATGCCTCCTCACCCGGTTCAATTTCATAATTATCCAACCTGTACGATAAACCTGCGGCTATATTAAAGGAAGGCAATCCCATTACTTCGCCAAAATCTTTTGAAATACCAAAATCTGTGGTATTTTGATTAAAATTGATAGTACCTGCATAAAATTTAGTTTGGGCACTGGCTCCTCTAGCAAATTGAGAAGCATTATTTGAATTCTCTACATCGAAGCGGAAAGAGTTTCCTCCAAATACATTAGATACATCCCAACGCCAGCCATTTCCTATCTCTCCTCCAATACCAGCCAGGAAGGACCTGTCCCATATGGTGGAATGAATTTCCGGTAGAAAACCGTTTGGATATAATTCAGCAATTACTTGCGTAGTTTGAAAGGGGTAGCGGTAAAATCCAGCAGCTTGTCCTTTTCGGTGATTGAGAATCCCCGAAAAATAGACCTGGGTTTTAGGAGTTATCTGAAGTTCACCATTGAGCATACCTCCAAAATTGTTTACGGCTGAGTTACCAATTTGCATATTGTTTTCCCGACTAAATCCTCGCTCTGCAACTAATGCCTCATCTTGTAAATAGAGGTCTTGCCGGCGGGCAAGCCAGTCTGCGTCCGATTCATTGGCTGCCTTTGCTACATTCCAGTTTACATACACTGGCCCCGTATACGTTCCTGCCCGGTTAGTGCCTTCCCGGAAACGTACATCCACTGCGGCTCCAATGACACCTAATTTGCCAATTTTAAATCCATGATAAGCGCCAAGTTGGGCATTAGTGCCATCGTTTTCATAAAATTGTCCAACATGTAAATTGGCAGTAGTACCAGTATCTTTTTTTAATACTACATTCACCACACCAGATATAGCATCTGACCCATACTGGGAAGCAGCGCCTTCGCGTAGTACTTCTATCCGGTCAATAGCGGAAGTTGGGATTGTATTCAAATCGGTTCCTACCGACCCTCTGCCTACTGTACCATTAACGTTAACCAAGGCCTGATTGTGGCGGCGTTTCCCATTGACCAGTACCAGCACCTGGTCTGGCCCTAAGCCACGAAGGGTAGCAGGGTCTATGTGGTCTGTACCATCAGCAATTGTCTGGCGGGCAGAGTTGAAGGACGGAGCAACCAGATTAATCATTTGTGTAGGCTCAATTTGCCCAGTTGTTTGAAGTTCCCGGGCTGAAATTACATCTACCGGCGCTACAGTTTCTACACTTGAACGTACTTGTGTTGATCGCGACCCAACGATTACTATGTCTGAGAGAGTTTGGACATTTTCAACCAAACCTACATTCAACGTAACATCTGTACTAGCAATGGTTACACTTCTGGTTTGTGTGTCGTAGCCTACGTAGGAAAATTGTATTTGATAGGTACCTGTAGCTAGATTCAAAGTATAATTACCTTGTGCATCTGTACTAACGCCTTTATTGCTGCTCTGAACTACTACTGATACACCTGGTAGAGGCTCTCCGGTTTGGGAATCAGTCACTCTTCCCTGTAAACTTTGACTAAATCCGGGAATACAAACTAGCAATGATAGGAATAAACCTACTGCATAGGCAGCTAAGTGATGTAGGTGGAACATGGTTTGATAAAAGTTAGGTTACATAAATAGTATAAGGAATAAAGCTTTTATAGCAATGGGTATACAAGCTGAATGGATACGTAACTTAAGTAGAGTGAAGTAGTAGAAAAATCTCAATTAATATGGGAAATATACTGTAAATGATTAGGTTTTGTTACCTGAACTTTTGTGATACTATATAGCTGAGTCTATACTCAGTTATTTGCTCTGCTTAGAAGGAGGACAAAAATAAATAAGGTGTACAAACATATAGATTGTACACCTTATACAAATGAAAGTAGTAATAAGAATGAAAGGAGTCTATGCTTCCAGTTTAACTTTTACTAACAGGATTGGGCGTAGCACTTTCGCCAAGTGAAAACTGAATAGGAATACTCATCCGCTGTTTTATAGCTACTCCTTTTTGTTTACCCGGATTCCATTTTGAAGAAGCCACCACCCGCACAGCCTCTTCATCGCAGCCGCCGCCTATTCCTTTCAAGATTTCAACATCTGTAACAGAGCCATCTTCTTGCACCACAAATTGAACAAATACTTTACCTTGAATATTGGCTTCTCTGGCTTTTGCCGGATAGGTGAGATTGGTTTGCAAATGGCTCATTAACTCTTCCATGCCACCTATTGGAGAGGCAGCTTCTTCTACAACTGAATATACCCCCTTGGTATCCCGTAAAGCTTCTGCATGGTTGCTCACATCTTGCAGTAAAATGCCAGTAGTTCCTTTTTTTGGATTAGCAAGAATAGCCAAGGGTTTTTTTGTGTCTTTGTATTTTTCCACCAGGTCTGCTACTTCTTTCTGATCCCCTTCTATATAAGTAAACTTGGCATTGGGATCTTTTTGCTTGATTTTATCAACCTCTGCTTGAAGTTCAGCTGGAATTTGTGATTCATTTACCTGCGAAAGTGTTTTGTTTGTAGCCATTACTTCTTTCATGGCCTGGTCCTGGCAAGCTACCATACATACACTTCCTGTGATAACTGGTACTACTATAGCCAGCTTCCACACGTTCAATTTTTTCTTTACAGATTTAATCATGGCAATGCGTTTTAAGGTGAGAGATTGGTTAAAATGACTGGCAAGCGTAAAATTTTTTGATACAAGGGCTTCCCTAGCTAAAAGTTGGCAATAGTTTTCCTGATTGTAGGATTGTACCGCATGCTGGTCTGCTTGGTATTCATGGATAACCATGAGTATATTTTTTAATAGATGAACCAATGGATTGAACCAGAATACTAATCTCAATATTTCAATAAAGAGTATATCTATTGAATGATATTTGGAGGCATGTGCCAGTTCATGGGTAATAATATGCTTCTTTTCTTCCTGGCTTAACTCGTGTACACGGCCTACAAATACATAGTGGAAAAAAGAAAAACTGGCAATAGGTTTAGTAGATTCTATAATCATGTAATTGCCTTGCCGGAAGGTAACAGGCGTATTTTTTAGTATTACTACGAGTTTACCTAGTCTGATAATAAAAATTATAAAGTAAATACATAGGATAGCTACATACACATATGTTAACACAAGCATGAATGAGGAAGTAGAGGTAGGGCTTTCTGCCGTAGTTAGGGAGTTTTGTAAAGCTGTAATAGTTACCTCAGGTAGTGTATATGCTTCAATGAAGTAGGCAATCGCGGGATGTGTATCTGACTGAATACGCCATTGAAAAAAAGGCACCACTATAGATAAAAGAAGCATGCCAAGTATAAATATCCGCTTGAACTGAAAGTGATGTTCGTGGTGGAGAAAAATCAGATAAACTACTACCGATATTGCGATAATAGCATTAGCCTCCATAAGATACAAAAGATAGGATGCCTTCATTGAACTAAATATTTAGTAATAAAACTAATGATTTAGTTTTAAAGTTGCAACAAATCTTCGTTTATTTTTTCATGCGTAATAATGACTATTAGACTTCGATAGGTTAAAGTGTGAAAGTAGATTACAGAGTTCTTATTTGGGACTGTTGTTAAATGGAGATAGACCAGATTTGAAAGGAGAAAAAATTGAATTGTTGCCAAACTTGCGAAGATTATACGTAAAGCTTAGCATAACATATTGCTGCAATACTTGACTTTGTATGTCTTCAATATAAGTGTCGCTTGTGTTCTGGGTAATGCTCCGGTTTTGGTTAAGCAGGTCATACACACTTAGTTTTAATTCACCTTGTTTGTGTTTGAAAAATTGCCTGGTTATACCCATATTCCAGAGAATAAAATTTTGATTATAGGCGGCTGAGCGACCACTCGTATTGTTGTAAGTTAATTCAGTAGTGAAAGCAAAGGACAAAGGCAATTGATAAAATAAATCTAAAGCAAGTATTTTGTTGAGAAACGATGTGTTTTGTGATTCTTGTAAAGAATAATTCGCCCGCTGAAAACTAATATTTCCTGTTATACTAAAGTCAAGCTTTTCGCTCAATGTAGAGGTAAGCACCACTCCTTGGCTCACTAAAATGCGGTTGGCAGAATTGGCCTGGCTGTTAATATAACTCTGCCCGTTTGTATAATTAATGTTGGAGTTAAAACTTATACTTGACTTAAGTGGCCTAAAGCGCCTGCTGATCGACATAAATCCGTTTGCCTGGACATACCCAGTTGTATTGATGAAGCTGGTGTTTTGTAAGCCATTAGGAGATATGCTAACTGAGTTACTTATTTTATTAAACGTCTGACTCAGATTTAATACGCCAATGGTACTGCGGGAATTACTGGGGTCAAACTGATTATACATAGCCATTACTGTATTTACATATTCAGGTTTCAGGTCCGGATTGCCCACCAAGATATATAATGGATTAGTGTTGTCAGGTACTGGTTGAAGCTGAGAAACCGAAGGTGTATTGATACGGCTTCGAAAATTAATTCGGAGGGTGCGGTTGCTTCCAAAATTGTACGTGAACAATGCATTAGGCAGAAAATTTATATACTGTTTACTCAATGTATTTTCTTCAGTAAGATTACGTGAGTCTACAAGTGTTTTTTGCAGATCCAGCCCAAGAGCATAGGTATATTTTAATCTCCGGGTTTGAAGTGCGACGCCGCCTCGTTGAGTGGTAAAGCAATTGGCAAAGCGGTTACTGAGTAGATCATTAATCTGGTCATAGTTGCCAGATTGCTCCGAATAGTCGTTTACATCTTTAATATTCGTAGATGTGTTGTTGCCAAATACATAATGAAATTCCAACGTTTTGCGGATGGAAAGCGGCTCAGTGTAAGATACATTGACTGTATTGCTCACTAAGGTAGATGTTTGATCTGTCTTTTGGTTAAATAATCTACTGGTTGATTGTCCTGGTGATGAGTTGAAAAAAAGGTTTTCTGACTTATTTATTCCATTTTTGTCTTGATTATTCAGTACAGTCTGTACATTCAAAGAGAATGTACGCCCTTTTTTTCGGAATTTATGCATATAGAGCAGATTGTTGGTCCCATAGATGCCTTCTCCATTCGCCAAGTTAGATAGTTCATTTTTATTTAATGGAAGATTATTCAATGTAAACCCCTGGGAACGGCTTAAATTCGTGAACGTAGCCTGTTGCCAGGTAAAACCTGGCGTAATACGAATAGAGTTCAGGGAATCTAGTTGATAATCTATGCGCAGATTCAGACGCTGACTTGTATTCACATTCGCTGACTGATTTTCCTGAGTGGTAAGAAAAGAGGTATCAGGTAAAATAGTTTGCCGCAAGCTGGTTTGTTTGGTAGCAACATCAGACCGATTCAAAAAGTAGCTGCCCGTAATTTCTATTTTTTTGCCCCAAGTATCCCTGAAATTTACACCGCCAGCCCACGATTCTGTAATAGCGTTGGCATTCCCTCCATAATTTCCTCCACCAGTAAAGCGGCCACCAGGCATCACAGACACTGTTCCACTCATACTTCCAGGGGAATCTCCACTGGTAGGGAAGCCATTTTGGTTGCTATTTGTAGCTGAGCCGAAGTTGAACATATCCTGAATGGTAAATCCCTGCTGATTAATATTGTTGGCTAATCCAATAAGAGAAACTCGCTGCTTATCATTAAACCGGTTTAAGTTTAGTTTGCCCTGATAACGGGATTTAGTACCAATGCCAAGACTGTTTTGCCCAAACATTCCCTTCCGTTTGTCTTTTTTCGTTGTCAGATTAATTGTTTTTTCGCGGGTTCCATCATCAAATCCGGAGAATGACGATTGATCTGATTGCTGATTAAATACCTGTATATTTTCAATAATTTCTGCCGGAAGATTCCGGGTAGCTACTTTTGGGTCATCACCGAAAAAAGGCTTTCCGTCTACCAGTATTCGTTTAACTTCTTCCCCTTGGGCAGTGACTGTACCATCGCGGCTAACCTCTATGCCGGGAAGTTTTTTCAACAACTCTTCAACCTGTGCATTAGGTTTCGTTTTAAATGAACCTGCATTGAATTCAACCGTATCACTTCTAATAGTTATAGGGGGTCTTTCCTGCAAAACCGTTACTTCTTTTAGTTCAATTGAGGTCTGCACTAATAAAAGATTATTTAATTCAACACGTGGATTTTCTGGCGTGAGAGTTACCAGGGTTGATATATTTTTATACCCAAGAAAGGTAATTAACAGGCGGTATTGACCGAAGGGTATTTTTGTAAATGAAAAATTTCCTTCTCCCCCTGTGATGGTATAGGTAACAAAGGCAGAATCTTCAGCTTGCAGAAGAGAAACAGCCGCTTCCCGGATGGCTTGCCTGGTAGTAGAATCACTAACAGTACCCTGAATAATGCCCGTATTAACCGATTGAGCAAGTAGTATAGTAGAGATAAAATTGCACCATAGAAGTAAGAGGCCGCATCTCATAGAAGTGAAAGCAAGAATAGTTAATTGCTGGTTATGTAAAGAAGAAATGGAGCAGGAATGCAGCTCACCACATTCCTGCCAAAAAATAATTAATTACCTCCTGGCAAGCCACCAGAGAACATTTTCTGCCGGAAATCGGCCATTGCTTTATTCCGCACATCTTCGTATTGATCAGCAGAAATGACATGAGCATCGGCTGAAAATGAGAGTTCACTTTCAGGAATTTGTTTATTCTCTACTTTGCTGGCTTTAAAAGCTTCCCCTGTCCCTTCTATTTCCAGTACTACTCCCTTTTCCGGAGCCAGCCCATTGATAGGAGAATAGGTAAATGGTAAATCAGTGGTATACCAGATCGTATAGGTTTCGCCTTTCCACGGACAGGTAGCTTTTTTGCAGGTATACCCAGCAATTTTCTTAGTTTTTCCGGTTTCTTGCCAACCTTGCGTTTTTTTGTAAGTTTCTTCAGACCGATACTTCTGGACCTGAGCATCTTTTTTGATCTCCAGTATACGAATGTACTTCTGATTGCCTAAATCTACGTAGGTGTTTTCGGTAAAAGGAGGTTCTACCTTAATTGTTTCCCTGGAAGCAGGCCCACCCGGACCTCCTTCAAATCTCCGGATCACCGGACCGGAATTTTCCCGGATTTCTTTCGCTGCCTGTTTGTCAAATACTAATTGTTGTGAGAAATTTACCACATCGGGCAAATCCGGTGGCGCATCTGGGCTACCTGGCTGCACTACATCACCATTTATCACCACTTTAATTTGTGAAGGATCTAGTTTCCGCATTCCTTCATAAGTTATTATTCCAGAGGTAATCTGAGAAAATAGGGGAGTGCTCAAGCTGAAGATGACTAGAAAGAGCAATAAGAACGTGCTAGTTTGTTTCATAGAGATAGATGTTGAAGTTTATAAGATGATTTGGATACTTGGCAAAGCGTAGTAAGGCAAAGGTGAAAAGTTTTTTTTACCTAGGTGGTTAAGTACTGTTATCTAGTGTTAAATAGTGTTAAGACCCACCAAAAGCTGCTTGAAGGATAGTATCTTTACTTTACAGCCTATAAAACATGAAACGCCGGATACGCTCCATATTCATTTTGATGACTGCTTGCATATTGGGAATTAATATTTTCCAGGGCTACTGGCTATATACCACCTATAGGTTGCACGATCAGCAATTTACCCGCACGGCAATGGAGACATTACTGGTATCATTGCAAAAGAGGCAGGAAATAGAAGCAAATAGGTTTTTCACCAATGGCCAGCCTGAAGCTAGACGGCCCAAAATTATATACAAGGAATTGAAGGAAAGGCGGCCAGGATCAAATGTGCGGATTATCTATGAAAGAGTGGATAGCACAGAAGGTGAACGAGCTCATGCATCAGCTGACCTGCGAAGAGATGTACTCAGGTTCAGGCAAGAATTTCCACCCCCCATTGACATGGAATTTGTTCCAGCAGATACACTTGCCAGACGTATTTCCAATAGAATAATTGTTAACTGGACAAGCAATGCAGCGGTTAATCTACTGGAAATGGATTCTACGTTCAACGCAGAACTTCAATTACGGGGGATGGAGGCTACATATAAACTAGATACTATCCATCCGGTAGCTACCTCTAATGGATATCCGGAATTTGCCAGGCATGCTGCCACTGCCTTTCCAGTGCAGTTGCAACCTGTGTTGGTTAATCCAATTCACCAAGTATATCTGCAAGCTTCTTTCAAAAAGCCTTTCCCATATATTCTCAAGAAAATGGGCTGGTTATTACTTGGTTCAGTTTTGCTGCTGGTGCTTACTACTAGTTGTTTCCTATATATGCTTTCTACCATCCTTCAACAAAAGAGGCTTTCAGAGGTAAAAAATGATTTTATTAATAACATGACACATGAGCTGAAAACCCCGCTTGCCACTGTATCGGCAGCTGTAGAAGGCATGTTATCCTTTGGTGCGCTTCAGGATGCTCAGAAGACCCAGCGGTACCTAACCATCTCTAAAAATGAATTGCAACGGCTATCTGATTTAGTGGAAAGAGTATTAAATATAGCTGTAGAAGAAAGAAAGGAATTCGAATTGCTCCTGGAACCCATACTGCCTTCAGTTTTAATCAAAGAAATTGTCTCACAGTACCAATTAAAGGCAGCCAAGCCCACCCACTTTATCATGGACTTACCTGAGGAAGAAGCCACTATAAATCTTGACAAAGTACATTTGGGAAACACCATAACTAATCTCATAGATAATGCCATTAAGTATTCGTATGATCAAGTAACCATTCATATCAGCATTCAAAAGGCTGATAACACCTGGTGTTTATCGGTGAAAGATAGTGGTATTGGCATTCCCAAAAGTTACCACAAAGCTATTTTTGACAGGTTCTTCCGGGTCCCAACTGGCGATTTGCACCAGGTTAAAGGCTTTGGGCTAGGTTTGTCGTATGTGAAACAAGTGGTAGAAAAGCATGGTGGATATGTTGAAGTGCATAGTGAGCCAGCTCAAGGAAGTGAGTTTGTTCTATGGTTCCCGCTTGGAAATTGAATTTGAGGATTAATAGTAAATAATATATGGCAAATGTATTACTGGTAGAAGACGAAGTATTTCTTGGGCAGATAGTAAAAGATAGTCTGGAGGTAAGGGGCTTTCAAGTGCAACATGCAACGGATGGAATGCAGGGGTTAACTTTTTTTGCTCAACAGAAACCTGATGTAGTAGTACTAGATGTGATGATGCCACAACTGGATGGTTTCTCTTTGGCACAAAAAATCCGGGAGCAAAATACCTTCGTTCCAATTATTTTCCTCACTGCCCGTTCACAAACGGTAGATGTAGTAAAAGGCTTTGAGCTTGGGGGCAATGATTATCTTAAAAAGCCATTCAGCATGGACGAACTGATCGTACGAATAAAAGCATTGTTAAACCGCAAATCCGCTATTCCTTCGCCAGAACCCGATACTTACTCTATTGGTCAATACGTATTTGATTATCCCAAACAGAAACTCATTTTCAATACCCTGGAATGTGCCTTATCATATAAAGAGTCTGAATTATTAAAACGGCTTTACCAGAACAGAAACCAGGTGCTGGAACGTACTTCTGTACTACTGGAACTTTGGGGAGACGACAGTTTTTTTAATGGCCGTAGCCTGGATGTATTTATTACCCGACTTCGCCATCACTTGAAACAAGACCCTAAAATTCAAATTGTAAATATCCGGGGTATTGGCTACAAATTAATTATATAAATAGGTAAGTACTACCGATGCTATATAATGCTATCCAAATTACAATTGTTATCAAGTAACATTATATGAATCTTATGAGACAGTAAGTTAGATGTTACAGATTCCACCAATAGGTTAATTTAAGTACCAAGGCCCGGTTTTTCACCGCAAAAGGGGCAGGTAGATAGTTATCTGTATAAACAATAAACAAATCAGACGCAGGTTTGTACCGCCACTGAAGCCTGGTATTTACATTGACATTTTTTATTTGCTCGTTGTACTGCAAAAAGGCTGTAAAGAATAGTGTATTGGTCATGGTTACATCCAGGCGTGGCCCTACCAACCAAAAATCAGTGCGGCCCCAGGCTTCTGGTAATTTAATCTGGTTGTAGCTGGAACTAACTGCCAGACTTACATAGGGTTGAAACCGGTAGCCAATTTCTCCTGTTAAATTTAGACGAGTACCATTGGCATAATAACCCCCATATCTGGTAGAAAATGCGTACGTTAATAAACTTTGCGGCTTGGAGATAAATTCAGTCCCCCAGGAATTCCAGGTGTGTTTACTATAGATAGCCAGGCTATCTTTTCCTGAATTAGTTGGATCAAACGGTTGCAATAGCTGCACATAATCGTGGGCCACCCAGGCACCAAAAACACTCTGGTTCCGGAAAGTAATGTTATAGACTAAAAAGTTTTCATTATCAGTAGCCCGTACTGACGTGTTGAAGAAATTGGTAGAGTTAAAGGTAGGGCCATGGCTAAGGATTTTGGTCCCTTTTGGAAAGAATAAATGTTTGATCTGGGTATTCAACTTCATATATCCACGGCGGGGTACATAGCCCACTTCCGGATTAAAATTCTTTCCCACATATTCATACTGGGCTCCTATATTCCACCTTTTACCTGCGTATAGTAAGTTGCCCGCATATACCATATCCTCACCGGACACACCTGGGCTAAACGATTTTAAGACCATGGCTTTGCCAGTCCAGACATTATTGGATGAAGCCAGATTGTATTCAAAACCAACATTGCGGTTGTATCTCGAATACCTAGGTTTAGTAATATCTGCTGTAGGCTCGTAGTTGATAGATTCTTTGTTAATAATGATCGCACCGATATTAGAACGGCTGAAAATCCGTCTCTGCAATGCGACTACGGCAAAATTTTGTGTTGGAAGGTTGAGTTCATCCACTGCTCCGGTTTGCATATCCATAATACCTAGCCGCCAGTTTTTATCAAGTTTGCCACTTAACCTGGCTCCAAAATGAATAGGGGTACCGAGGCCAATGCGCCGGGAGAAAAAAGGACGTAAATTTTGATAGCCGAAATTGGTAAACAAATCGCCGTTCTCTATAAAAAATTGCCTGCGTTCAGGAAAAAATAGTTCAAAGCGGTCTAAGTTAGTTACTTGCCTATCTACATCTACCTGCGAAAAATCAGGATTCACCGTTAAATCCAGGTTTAGGGAAGAGGTTACAGCAATTTTAGCATCAACGCCTACATCCCGCCGGAAAGTATTTTTAGTATCAGCCGCATAATTTTTGGTAACGCCGGCTAGTGCATAAGGTATAATAGAAACATTGGCTCCGGCGGAAGGAGGGGGCTGGTCCCAATTTAAAATGCCAGAATAGGCCAGAGAAGCTGTTGGAAATTGCCTAGGTACTGGTGCCCAACTAGATTTTTCTGTAGTTTTCAGGTCCAACCGGCTGAAATTTATCCCCCATTGGGTAATGCCTTTTTTATAACGGATAGTTTTAAAAGGAATAGCCATTTCAAAAATCCATTTATCCTCATAGTTTTTTACTACAGACGTCCATTTGTTATCCCAGCTCAAATCCACTTTGCCCCCTTCATACATGAGGCCATCCCATTGGGCACCGGCAGCATTTGCCCCAAAAGAGAATCCATTGGTCTGATCGTCGAAAGGATCCATAAATAGGAGGAAATTATCATTCTTTCCAAATGCAAAATCCCTTCTAAGGGACTCTACCATATATCTTCCTGGCAAGGCATGATAGCAAATGGCAATCAAGTAAAGATTTTGGTCATCGTAGGTCATTTTTACATCTGTCCGCACCTTCGCTGAACTGGTATCCATGGGAAGCACCATATAAAAATCGGTTGCTACCTCGGCTTCCTGCCATCCAGGTTCATCCATAATCCCATCAATTTCCATCGGTTGGGTAGTCCGCTGTATGTTCAGCTGGTAGACTTCATTTTTTTTCTGGGCTAGAATTGGCAGGCTTACTAAAAAACAAAGGACACTAAGTATAGATTTTCTCAAAGGGTAACAACTAGTTTGATGTAAAAAATTTAACACGAAGGAAATAATGCTATTTCTTCTATTGTTTATACAAATGTATTAAGACTAAAGGAAATATGATAGCTTTTTAATAAAGCTCATTTTAGTTGTCAAGCTCGACAAGCAGAACTATAATTTAGTGGTTAGTTATACTACGTGTATAGAGATAATATTATCTACCCAATTCGACCGAACGTTTAAATGCGCCAAAAAGGCCATCCATAATCCCAGTCTCCAGGTTATGCTCATTAAATACATTGAAAGCAGCCTCTGTAGTACCTCCCCGGGATGCTACCCGTTTCATGAGTTCTTCACAGGTTAGTCCATTCCTGTTCTGCAAATGCACAGACCCCATAAATGTCTGGTTGACGAGCAATTCTGCTTGGGCAGGTGTAAAACCTAACTCTACGCCGGCTTTGATCATCGCATTCATAAAGTAATATACATAAGCCGGACCACTGCCAGATACAGCCGTTGCTGCATCTATTAATTTTTCTTCCTCTACATATAATGATTTGCCTGTCGCATTCAGCAAGTTTTGGATTATGAATAATTCTTTACGTGACAGTTCAGGGCTGCAGCTAAATACGGTCATGCCCATCCCAATTTGAGCGGGAAGATTAGGCATAGCCCGAACAACTTTTGGTACATTCAGGGTGGAAGATAACGTAGCCAAACTTACTCCCGCCATAATAGATAACATGATCTGCTCGGCATGAATATAGGGTAGAATGGCTGGATACAAAGCCGTATAATCTTGGGGTTTGACAGCAATTACCACAATATCTGCCTCACCTATGAAATCACCAGGTTGTTGGTGTATATTGTTTTGGAGCAGTTCGGGAAATTGTTTTTGAGATACAGGATATTTTTCTAGAATAAAAAGTTCTTCAGGGGTGGCAAAATGAGAAGCCAGGAAGCTCTTTGCATACGTGCCTCCCATGTTTCCGGCTCCAATGATTAATATATTCATACAAGTTTCAGCAAAAGGCGAATGTATACATCCGCTTCTGTTGAAACAATAAAAAAGAGAATATTTTTTGGAATAAAAAGGAAAAGGCATCTCGTTGGATGCCTTTTCTATACAAAACCTGCCAAAAAATGCCAGAGGCTAGCAGGAAATAATTTTATATCATTGAGTTATTCATCCATTTGTTGATGATCCGTTTCAGAGCCCAAAACAAAATGAGATAGCTTTTCGGAAGCTTTTCTCCGGATTGCTAAAGGAGTTTTTATTTTGCCGTTCTCAGTTTTCTCTGTAACCAATATTTTTCTGGCTGGAATCATTGCTTTGGGGGTATTGTGCCCGTCTATTGGCTGGTGAACAAAGAGAACATTTACTTCACCTGACTGTTGAATATTTTTGACAGCCGCAGCCTTGTTAGGGTGTTTATAGTTATTAACAGAATATGTCGGATCGCTTCTCCATATTTCATTTTTGCTTTGTGCCTGCATCTCACAAAGCCCAAGTATACTTACAATACACAAACCAGTAAATATCTTTCTCATAGCTCTTTCACAATTTTCTATGCAAACATAATATTAGAATTGTAATAAAAAAATGACATTGATCAATTTTTATTACTTTCTTGAAAATTTTACAATAAGTCACTAATTTTTACGATGGATTATAGATTTATGTTTCCTTATTTAATTTTTTTGCAAAAACTGAATAACTATTTTCCATATAGTTGGAATATTTGAGAAAGTAATACTAGGTTATTTATTTGTAAATTATTAAAAAAATTATATAAATAGAGGTGAAATTATGAAGTGGACAATGAGAGAATAAAGGACAAAAGAATGGTTATTTTTACTTTACGGGTCTTTTACAAAAGGGTTCTAATAGACCATTATCTGTTTTGCTATTAAATACCCATAATTTTAACCCTCAAAAATAGAATGTGTCTCCATATGATTTTAAAAATTTCAACAAGCATTATTTGAAAATGAAAACTGCACCTATAATTCACTTTATCAATAAAAAACCTCTTCTGCGAGTATTATCGCAGAAGAGGTTATAAATAATATAGTATAAACTTTAAAATTGCGCCAAGAGGAATGTTTTGAGTTCTTCAAAACTGGCACCCATCGGTATTGATTTTTTTTCTCTACCCAGGCAACTAGCAAGCTGCTCAGGCATTGGAGGGTCAATATGGAGGGTGTCTTTTACCACCTCACCAAACTTAGCTGGGTGGGCTGTACCCAAAATTATGCCCTGCACCGCTTCTGAACTTTGTTGCTGATACAGTTGAAAAGCTTTATACGCTACTGCTCCATGCGGATCAATGATGTACTGGTATTGCTCAAAAATATCTTGCATTGTTTGCCTAGTTTCCTCATCTTTTAAACTAAAGCCAGTGATGTGTTGCTGCATCTTCTGAAGAGAATCGCTAAACAAGGTACGCATCCTAGCAAAATTACTCGGATCACCCACATCCATGGCATTAGAAATAGTAGCTACAGAAGGTTTAGGGCTGTATGGGTTGCCGTTTAAGTAAAGAGGAACAGTATCATTGGCATTACTGGCAGCAATAAAGTGATGTACTGGCAAACCCATTTGCTGAGCAAATAAACCAGCAGTCAGGTTGCCATAATTGCCGCTAGGTACAGAGAATACTATAGGATCGTTGCTTTTGCGGCGGAGCTGGGCATACGCATAAAAATAGTAGAAAGATTGCGGTAATAATCTGGCAATATTAATAGAGTTTGCTGAAGTCAAATATAATTTCTCCCGCAGTTGAAAGTCAGAAAAAGCAGTTTTAACGAGCCGCTGACAATCATCGAAGGTGCCATCTACCTCCAGGGCTGTAATATTCTCACCTAGGGTACAAAATTGCATTTCCTGTACCTTGCTTACTTTTCCGGATGGATAGAGAATAACCACATCAATACCGGGTACTTTATAAAATCCTTGGGCTACAGCACTACCAGTGTCGCCGGAGGTAGCCACTAGAACATACACTTTTTTGCCAACATCTTTAAGCAGGTGTGCCATTACTCTGGACATAAACCTGGCTCCCACGTCTTTAAAGGCGGCGGTTGGCCCGTGAAAGAGTTCCAGAATGTGAGTATTTTCATTTATCTGTACTAATGGAATATCAAAGTTCAATGCCTCTTCAATAATTTGGGAGAGCTCTTCTTTCACAAGTTCATCGCCAATGAAAGGCAGGGCAACCTCTTTGGCAAGTTGGGGCAAACTCATCTCTGGCAACCGCTTAAAAAAATCTTCCGGCAAGGCTGGAATATGTTCGGGCATAAATAAGCCTTTATCTTTAGCAAGCCCTTCAATCACTGCTTTCTGAAAGGTGGTAGGAGGAGTAAGTAAGTTGGTACTGTAATATTGCATAATAAGGAAACTAAAAGTATGGCAATGCTTGAAAAAATGTTTTGTTATCCGGTAATCACCGGACCTTTTTTGTTCACTCTGGATACATATATATCACTATCAATATTCAGGGAGCTGCAAACCTTCTGCATAGACTCAGCAATATAGGTTGCTTTATCATGAGAAGTGCTAAAAGCAAACAATGAAGGACCAGAACCAGAAATATTACAACCCAGCGCGCCGGCGGTCATGGCAGCTTCTTTCATATTTTCATACCCTGGGATCAGCACAGAACGGATAGGCTCAATAATAACATCCTGTAGGGACCGGCCAATTAATGTGTAATCTTCCATAAATAAGCCGGCAATTAGCCCAGCTGTATTTCCCCATTGGGTAATGGCATCTTGCAGGGTAATTTGTTTCCGGAGAACTTTACGGGCATCTTCGGTTTTTAACTCAATCTGTGGATGAATAATGCTGCAGTATAATTGTTCAGGTGTAGGTAAGGGGACAATATCTAATGGGTGGTAGCTTCTGATCAACACAAAACCTCCGAGTAGGGCAGGGGCTACATTATCTGCATGAGCAGACCCACTGGCACACCGTTCACCTTCCATAGCAAAACGAACCAGGTCTTTAGTTATGAGAGGCCTATCCAGCAATTCATTTGCTCCGAAAACGGCTGCTGCAGAACTGGCGGCACTGCTGCCAATGCCACTGCCGGGTTTTACTTTTTTAAGAAAAGTAATTTCGAAACCTTGCTTACTTTCTATATGATTCAGAAAAGCCTGTAGAGCCACACCTGAGGTGTTTTTTTCAGGAGCAAGAGGCATTGAAGTAAAATTACTCTGGTTTATGATGCGAATACCAGGTGTATTACTTCTTTTAATAATAATTTCATCGCCAGGTTTTTCTAAAGCAAAACCCAAAATATCAAAACCGGCAGCCACATTGGCAACCGTAGCAGGAGCAAAAAGCTTTATTTCTTTTTCCATGGGAACAGATGGCTTATTTTTTTGGGAATTCCTGCCTTTCAATTAGGATGACAGAGATTCGGTAAGTAATTAAAAATCAGCAATACGGATAATATCGGCAAACACACCGGCCGCTGTAACAGCAGCCCCTGCCCCCGCACCTTTTACTATTAACGGGCGGGCTTTATACCTTTCCGTCGTAAACAACACCATATTATCGTTACCCTCTACCTGATAAAACGGATGGCTCTGATCTACTGTCCGTAAACCTGTTTTAGCTGTATTGTTTTCATAAACGGCTACATACCGTTGTCTTCTGCCTTCACTTTCTGTTTTCCGTCGGATATTCTCAAAATACTCATCGTATCTGGGTAATATCTTGAAAAATTCCTCAACCGAAGTAGCTTTCCGGCATTCGTCCGGAAGAAAATTTTCAGAAACAACATCCGTAAATTCTAATTTAGCTCCTGCCTCACGTGATAGAATGAGTATTTTTCTGGCCACATCCACTCCGTTCATGTCTATTCTGGGATCGGGCTCAGAATAGCCTAATTCCTGCGCTTGTTTAACTACACTGCTAAACGAGACACCTGCCTTATGTTCATTAAACAAGAAATTTAAGGTACCAGATAAAATAGCTTCTATGCGGATAATTTTATCGCCGCTCTGAGTTAGGTCATTTAATGTTTTAATAACAGGCAGCCCTGCGCCAACATTGGTTTCATACAGAAACTTTACACCCCTGCGACTAGCTAATTGTTTGAGGTGGCGGTAGGTATCGTAAGGTCCGGAACAAGCAACTTTATTGGGGGTTACAATGGAAATACCGTGTTTTAGAGCTGCCTCATATAATTCTACTATTTCAGCACTAGCTGTGCAGTCTACCAAAATACTGTTGCGAAGGTTTAATTCGTGCATCTTTTTAGCAAAGGATGTCCGCTCCATAGGTTCATTCGATAATTCCAGGGCTTTTTTCCATTCAGAAAGATGAATGCCTTCTTCTTCAAAAAACATCTTCCTGCGGTTAGCCACACCTGCCACACGGATTTCTACAGAGTGGTTAGTAAGCAGATAATCTGCTTGGCTTTGCAATTGTTCTAACAAAGTGCTTCCTACTAGGCCGGTTCCTATCAAAAAAATATTTAGCACTTTAGTTCCGGAAAGAAAAAAAGCTTCATGAATCACGTTTAAGGCTTTCCTGCTATCTGTTTGGCTAATGACGAAAGAGATGTTGTTTTCGGAGGAACCTTGTGCAATAGCCCGCACATTGATGCCATTTTTACCTAAGGCAGAAAAAAGTCTACCGGATATATTTGGAGTATTTCGCATATTTTCACCAACGATAGCCAACACGCTTTGGCCTTCTTCCACCACGACTGGTTCTACCTGGCCTGCGTGTAATTCACGGCTAAATTCCTCTTCTATCAATTGTTTAGCCGCCGGTGCATCGCCTGGTGCAATAGCCACTGTAATAGAATGTTCAGAAGAAGCTTGCGTAATGAGTATAACATTAATTCTTTTTCTGGCTAGGGCGCTAAACAGACGCATGGCAAAACCAGAGACACCTACCATGCCACTTCCATTAAGTGTAACCAGGGCAACACTGTCTATAGAAGATATCCCCTTAATGGCCAAATTACTATGTCCGGTTTGCTCAGTTATCAGGGTTCCCGGGGCGGATGGATTAAAGGTGTTTTTGATTTTAAGCGGGATATTTTTTGCTAGTACTGGCTGTACAGACGGCGGATATAAAACCTTCGCCCCAAAGTGGGATAACTCCAAAGCTTCTTTGTAGGAAAGTTGTTCTAAGGTAAACGTCTTTTTTACTTTTCTGGGGTCAGCCGTCATCATGCCATCTACATCGGTCCATATTTCGAGTAAAGAAGAGTTAATCGCAGCAGCAATAATCGCAGCCGTATAATCAGAGCCGCCGCGGCCCAGGGTAGTAGTTTCATTCAATTCAGTAGCCCCAATAAATCCAGGGAAGATTTGAAGATTTCCGCTTCCTTTGAAATGATCTGCAATGCGTTTGTAGGTTACCTCGAAATTTACAGCTGCATTTCCAAAGTTATTGTCTGTAAGAATCAGTTTCCGGCTGTCGGCTAGTTCTGCTGGTAAACCTAGGGTTTTAAAATATTCGGTGATAATGGAGGAGTTGAGCCGTTCGCCAAAGCTCATGACAAAATCACGGCTTTTGGGTGTGAGTTCCTTGAGTAGGAAAAGGCCCTGTAATACGTCCTCCAGTTCGTTAAGCAATACTTTAACATCTGCCAGCACATAGCTCTGGTTGTGCACCGGGAGCAACTCACTTACGGCACTCATGTGCCTTTTTTCTATTTCTTTAAAGCTCTGAATATATGTATCATTTCCCTGGCTAGCTAGCATAGCAACATTTGCCAGTTGATCGGTAACTCCCGACATCGCTGAAAAAACCAGAGCTACAGGTTCCTGTGCAAGGGCGTCCTTTACAATAGAACCTACCTTGCGGATCATTTCGGGAGATTTTACAGAAGTGCCTCCAAATTTTAAGACTTTCATGGGAGAGTTAAGCTATTAGATGATTGGTATGCCTGAATACAAAAATAGACTAGTTTATGAATAAAAAAGCAAAAGCCTGGTTTTACTTGATGCGGGACAGTTCCCAGATGTCGATATGTGTGCAGCCAACCCCCTAAAGGGTTGTAATGATGGTGATAATAATAGCTGCCGTACCAATGGAGCTACGATTGGAGATGGTATAAATGCAGGACGATGCTCTTTTTACGGAAGGGCAAATTGTATAAGAAAAAGTATCGAATACCGGCCTTTTAAACATAGGAGTGCAACTTTACAAATTGTATTTTATAAATCAAATTTATTTTGATAGATAATTTTATGCACTTATCTCTTTTCAAGAGAAAGTTGGGTTTATTTTACAATTTTCATCTGGCTAAACAACTTATCCAGATATTCTTCATCTTCGGAATCTTGCCCAAACGGACCTTTATATCCTTTTTCTTTAGCAATAGCAGCCACTCTGCCTTGCCCATTTAATAATACATCTGGGATATGCGAAGCTATAGGGTCCTGATAAGCTTCGGTAGGGGAAATTATTTTCCATCCTTGTTTGCGGATATGCTTTACTAGATCGTCAATAAATAACGCAGCCAAGTCATTTTCATGCAGCAATAACACATGTTTGGGAGACCTTTCCAGGTTTTGAATGGCCATGCGATGGTAAAACTGAATACTTTCCCAAACATGGGTGATATACATAGTTTTTAACGCTGTATAATCCAGTTTTTTCTTTTGGGCTAAAGCCTTTTGAAACAAAGAATTAATGTACCAGTCATAATTGTCTACCGTTATGTAGCCATTGGTGTATCCTAAAGTAGCCAAGGCCTGGCGAAGAGAATCCCGCGTGGGAATGGTCCTGCCTTCATCTAGAAACGGAAATCGAAACCACAGCCGGAAGTTGGGCATAGATTCTAATTGCTGATGTGCCTGATGAATGTCCTGAATATAACCTGCAGTGCCCAGCAGAGTGATTTGGCGGTGGGCATGCGAATGGTTGGCAAGTAAATGTCCGGCTTTGGCATAGGCGAGTAAACGCTGTTTTTTTTCTTCACTATCTATATGGCTGGTTGTGGAGAAAAAGGCTACTTCAGCTATGTTAAGTTTTTTTAATTTCTTGATTAATACGTCAGTCCTATCTTTTCCTGAAAAATAATTTCCATCCCCCATAGGAGCATCATCAAAGGTGATGGCAATTTCCTGAGGATGCGCAAAAAAATAAATCGTGCAAAACAGCAAAGTAAAGAAAGATAGCTTCATAACAAGATAATATTGGTACAATTTTTATGTAATAAATAGAGAGAAAAGGAGTTTTTTTATAACTTTAAAACTTTTTATTTCGTAATGTTAAGTAAATGTTAAATTATTGTTAATTTTTTAGTATATTTATCTAATATGAAAATACAATCAGCGATACAATCATCACCTGATACTATGCAAAGCGTAACTATTAATATATTGAGAATAGCTCTGGTGGTTTTTATTATACTAACCATCGGAATGAAGCTCATGGATTACCAATCGTTATTACCATTAATTTTCTTAGCGGTTATTATGACTATTGGCACCATATTAATGATTTTGCATATGGCTAGTACTGGCAAAGTGAAAGCTAAAGGTGCAAAAAGAAGAAGAAAGCATTTACTGCCGTTCATTTATGACAGGAAAAAAATACACCGGTCAGAATCGATTAATAGAGCCATGCAGTCTAGTAACCCTAGAACAAATACACAGATAGACGAATAATTCAAAAAGACATAAGTTTAGGCTGCTCTGGTATTCAGAGCAGCCTTTTTTGTTTAGTAACTGTCAGACCTTCGATTAAGCTAAAATCGCACAAACTTTGTAATTGTGAGGGCAAAGATAGAATCCCCTTGTTAGTCAGCAACTCCTCTAATGCGGCTGGCTAAGGTTGCAAGGCCAGAACGGACATTACTTGTTGCCCGGTTGGCAGCAATCATTCCAGTTTTTACTGTATTTGAGCCGGCTTTTCTGGTGGCCTTTAAAATGGAAGTAACTACCTGACCTGAGCTTTGCATTACAATAGATTTGAGCATTACCGATGCTTCTTTAAAAGCTGCCCTACGGGCAAGTTTCATCTGGAACACTTCTGTAGTACCGCAATACCGTTTAGTTACCACGCCTACCCGCAAAGTCAGGAAAGCATTAATAGTACCTTCCAGCAAAGAATCCATAATAACATTGGTAATAGAACTAACAAATGGAACAGATTTTAGGGCTGAATTTTGAAGAATAGTGCCAAATACTGGTTCTAGTTGTTCTGAAAAATCTAAATCTTCAATCTGAGCGGCCAGAAAAGTAGTAGCACCTACATTGGCATACAAAGCAATAATATCTTTAGGTGCTGGACGCTGGTAATAGATATGTGCTACATCCCAGATCATTTTCGATTGGGTGATAAATACTGTAAGGGCATCTAGTTTGCCGTTTTGTGAAATAGAAGTAGTCAAAAATACACTTTTGGCTGTATTCTGAATAACGGTATCAGCCTTTATACTAAGTAGATCAAGTGCCCGCTGTATGTCTGCTTCTTTGCTAAAATCAAAGTTTCCTTCGCGCAGCAGCGGATTTTTCGATAAGCGTTTACCTAGTTTTTCCAGATACAATGGCTTCTCTGCCTCATTTGCCGGAGGCGTAATGGGTTTGGGTAAACGCAAATACAAAAGGACTGGCAGGATAAACAAGGCCAGAAACAGTAAGGTAAGACTAGCTAGTACGGCTTTTCCAAGTAATGGATTAAATGCACTGGTATAAGTATACACCTGCATCAGTTGATTGAATACAAACAGCACAAAAGCTGTAAGTACAAGCACGCTGATGGTAATAAATAAAAACTTTAGTTGGTGGCGCATGTAATAAATGATAAACAGGTATACATCCTATACTTATTACTGCTCAATAAAGTTCTTCTATGGCAGGTATTTACCTATAGAAAGAATACTTACTGCAACTGCGATGGCGTATGCGGATTGGATAAAAGCTCTTTGAATAGTTCCCAACGCTTAGCAGTGTTTTGTGCTGTTCCGCCATTTTTCTCCACATATTGTTTTACCAGATCCTGCCCATAATTATAGTTGATAACATAACTGCGGTATTTGTCGATAAAATCCATACGTTGTTTAGCCCGGTCTGGTGCCATTAACCCATACTTCACTAGCCAATTGGCAGCTGCTTCCCGGCTTATTTTTCCATCCAGGTATTGCCTAGCTGCTTCATTTCCTGCATAGCTTAATCCTTTCGTCAGATCCTGAATGCGGTAGTAGTCAGCTGCTTTTTCCTTGGGTAATCCGGCCAGAGGAAATAAAACATCCCGTTCAAAGGCTACCTGTTCTTCGCCTGGGAAAGCCACCTCAATTCCGTAGTTAGCGCTGCCTTCAGCAATCAGGGATTGTGGGCTAAACAAGGGATATACTGAAAATTCGATCCAGTTATTGCCCTGTACTAAATTTTTCTCCATCAAGGCATTGTAAACATGGTGGCCGGGATATCCTTCGTGGCAAGCCAGGTCTATAGCCCGGTCTATGTATATCGGCAGGTCGGTATTCACCTGAATTAAACTGAAGCTATTACCCTTATACCAGTTGTAGCCAGACCAGGCTTTATTGGTTACATACTCAACCGTGAAATTTTCATTGGCAGGCAAATCTACCTGGGGGAGTGTCTGCTTTCGGGCTTCGGCAATTGCAGCTTTGAAAACAGTATCCAGTTTCTCTTTGGGAATGATAAACCCTTTTTTGTATTCATTCAAGCGGTCAGTAACCGTACCTTTCCCAGGAAGTGCTTTATCCAAGTCTTGAATCAATTGCTGAAAATGCGCTTCTGTTTGGCTGGGAGCCACCGCATCATAGAGTAGTTTTGATTCTTCGTTGAACGAATATTTTTTTCCAGACAACAACTCTATTTCAGCTTGTACGGCAATAAGTTGTTTCAGCAAAGAATGATGTCTGGCTTTATCGGTTGCAGATAGGCTATTTACTTGTATACTTTCCAGCTTTGAAATTAATGTTTTTACTTGGTTTCTAAGAGTATCTGCTGGAAAAGTTGCTTGTTTGCTTTGTGGATTAGGTTTTAGAGAATCGGGACCATAATAGGCATCTACATAATCGGGGTTATACTGGCCTACATTCAATACTAATTGTACATAGGCTGTCGCGAGAGAATCCATTGACACAGGTGGGGTAGAGGTTTCTTGGGTAGTATCAGTTTGTTTGTTTGTACAGGCGGCTAGCAGAAAGCAGCTAAGAAATACTAATTGTAAATACTTCATGAATGGGTTAGTTACACTGGTTTGTTGATTGAAAAAGTGAAGATACTTAAAATAAATAATGGCATGAATAGTAAAATCAATAGGTACTCTTATGAGGAGATTGGAGGCAATGATAATAATTGAAATCAATTGGTATATAATACCTTTTGCTGATTGATTTGGAAAGGAAATTCAACTATTTTAGCAGAAGATTAACTAATGGGATGTTAGCTCAGTTGGTTTAGAGCGCCGCCTTGACAGGGCGGAGGTCATGGGTTCGAATCCCCTACATCCCACCAATAAGCCGCTTCTCAATACAGAAAAGCGGCTTATTATTTGGAGTTCATAGGTATAGGCAAATGATAAGAGTTTTGTCTTTTCTACTTTGCTCTTTTAATCGCCTGTCATAGAATAGATGTGTAGATTCTTATCCATTCTTATCTGTGTGAATATTTTGCGTTTCCGCCAGTTTTTATTAGCTCTCCGGTATACATAATTCATATAAAATTCCAGGGTATAATTTCCGTCTGCATCCTGCGAATAGTGAAAAGTGTCCCATAAAATCTCGTGTTTGTCCTCAGGAGTTCTTTTCCAGGCAGTTACCAGTAATTTCTGTAACTTCTTTTCATTTACATTCCGTTCACTAAAGAATTGAGTCAACCTGGGTGCATAAAAATTGTTGGCCCGGCTCAGTTCTTTAGATCGCAAAGCCGCATAGAAATCTTCTATTCTGCGCTGAAGTTGTTGTTGCGATTTACTGGCTACCGGACTAGTTTCTATCGAAAAACCAGCATGTGCCACGGCTGTTTGAGGCGTTTGTGAATCTTGATCAGACTGAATGGTAGCCGGTTGCTCTGGTTGCGCATCGTAGGCCTGCATTTCTGGAGAGGGTTCTACAGTAGAAAATGGTCTTGTTGAGTCAACGGGTTTAGTGGCGGTTTCTGGTTGATTACCCAAAGAATCCCTAACTTCCGCTTCTTCATACAGACTGATTGGTGCTTGTCTGGAAACAGTATTCGTTAAATTTATACCAAGAGCCAACGCACCGGCCATTAACGTAAGTATGCACAGCGATTGACTAATGCGTTTTATCCGTTGCTTGCGCCTGGCTAGTTTAATAGTAGATATATTCTCTGAGGCACTCAACACACTTCTATCATTAACTTCCTGCATTAATTGCTGAACAATTAACGTTTCCCGTTCATCTTTTTCATCTAGTAAAGTCTCCTTTAGCTCATAGAAGTCCTGGAAACGATAGGCAGGATTCTTTGCTGTAGCCTTATCTATAATACCTTGCATTGTATAGCTATGAGCAAATGCCTTTGTATATAATTTGATAGGAGGCAGGGAGTGATGAAGTATCTTATTGTTTATTTCTTCGGAAGATAATACTTGCGGATAGGCACACTGGCGGCTTAGCAACTCAAACAGTAACAAGCCCAACGAATATATATCGCTTTGTGCATCCAGATTTTTACCCTGTACATGTTCAGGACTTCTATATTGTAGCGGAAATATGGTTAAGTTATCTACTTCTATTGTTTTATCAAATGGGTTTACCCATAAACTGGCCATACCAAAATCAAGCACTTTTACCTCTTCAGCCGGTGTAATGAGTATGTTTTCCGGACAGATAGCCAGATGATGTACTTCTTTGGAATGGGCATACTGAAATGCATCCGTTATTTGCGAAAAAAGGTCCCATATTTTTTCTTCAGACAAAGAATGGCCACTGGTAGTGAGATACTGGCAGAGAGGTGTAGCAATAATGTATTCAGAGACTACATATACTTGATCGTCTTGTCGCAAGTAGGTGTAAAATTTGGCAACGGCAGGATGATTAAAGCCAATTAAAGTAGATTTTAGTTTTTCCAGATTTTGGTAAACGGTTTCATTTACTAAAGAAGGAGGCAATATCCGGATAGTTACCACCGTATCTGAAGGGAGGTGATGAGCCAGGTATACCTTGCCCATCCCATCCTCTCTGATCAGTTCTTTAATTTTGTACTCATTCATAAACCAATTATATGACATAAAAAATCTGTATACGTAAAAAAACTATACAGGATTATTCCACTATGAGTTCATTCCAGTGCTTACTTTATTTTTTTGCTGGCGTAAGTACAATATTCCGGTACTCAATGGGGCCGTGGTCTCCTTGCAGTAGCAGGGGCCCAGGGTTCCCTTCTTTGCTGTCCAAGGCGCCGCCGGTAATACCAGGAATTTCCCGGTTACAAATCACCATTTTGCCATTGGCTTCTACTGTTACCATTCTTCCTACCAGGGTAATATCAAATGATTGCCATTCTCCGGGTTTTTTATTAATCATTTCGCTTGGGGCAATAAATCCATAAATTCCTGCAAACAAATCGTTAGAAGGCTGTGTGGTTGTGCTATCAGCTATTTGTACTTCATATCGTCCCCGGAGATATACGCCACTATTGCTCCCTTTGGGATAGCGGAATTCAATATGTAGTTTAAAGTCAGTAAAAGACTGATCGGTAACCAGGTTACTGCCGGACTTAGGGCTTTGTAAAATACCATCTACCGCTTGCCATTGATTTGCGCCCTGTGCATGCCATCCATCCAGGTTTTTTCCATTAAATAAGGTAATAGGCTTGTCCCAAGTGGGTGTACCGGTTCTACGTAACGATGGAGCCCTGGTGCCAGTCCAATTTACTTTATTACCATTCGGCATGGTCATCGTTCCAGTTAACTGATCTCCCTGAAGGCGGCCTTCAACTACCAAATCATTTTTTTCAGTTTCCCATTGCGGTGGAATTGAAAAACGCAGTTGACCACCAGTGAATTCAATTTTAGAGATTGGCCTGGCACTTCCGGAAGCCCCTACAAAATAGCCTACAAGCGTAGAATGTCCAGAATGTTTTACTTCCAGCCAGGAAGGCATTTCCCCATTAGGAGATTGAACAGTAATATCCCAGCGTCCCAGAATCGGTTCTTGAGCAGGCGATACAGCTGCAAAAAGCAGACTTTGAGAAATGCCAATACTACTCAAAAGAATTACCCACACCAAGTGATAGCCTTTAATCGACAGGCATTTGTAAGAAAATATATTAGACATGAATAAAATATTTAGGTTAGGATGTAATACTAAAAAGACTAGAGTACATAGTTAAAAAAATATCTGCTGGAAAGAAAGGCTGTATCCTACTTCAATTTCACTTGTGTAGAAAGTACAATACCCTGGATATTCTGCTGCAACTGGCGCATGCGATAAATCCGTTCGGCAGGGTCATCCGATTGCTGGTCTAGCGGACAAGCGAAGTTTCCTTCCATACTTTCTATCTGGTAGCCTACCCGGTGAGTTATACCAAACAGATAGGGCCGCCATCCCCATCCAATATCTTCTTCTATCAATTTCAGGTAGGGTACAAGGTTACGGTTTATCAGAAAAGGGCCATATGTGTATTCAAACAATTGTCCGGTAACCTCAGCGCAGCAGGTATTGATGGTAGTTTCTGTCATCTGCTGAAATTCGGGAAATGTGGCAAATGCTTCAGCTGATCTGGAAGCTACACGTATGCCAATGCTATCATTGTCCGGAATCTGGCTGAGGATAAATGGTAAACCATACTGAAAAAAATCCAGTTTATCGGGTTCCGTGTAAAATATATAGGAACTACCAGCTTCGTAGGCCGCCAGTAAACTAGTTCTGGCTTGTGCCCATACGCCTTTTGCCCCAGCCTGTAAAACGATTAACTGAGGAATACTTCGCAGAAAATCCAGAAAGCTGGGAGAAGAACCACCATCTGTAACATACACTGGTACTTGGTAGGCCGCCAGTTGCAAAAGAGATGCTCGAAGAAGTTTTTCTTCTGCTTCGTTACGTGCCCAGGAAATAGTAGCAATAGCTAATTGGTTTTTAGGATTTGTTTGCATTAGCAAGGTAAGTAGGTAATAAACAAGGTAACATCCGTCTAGTAGTTGTACCTTACAGGTACCTACGCTTATTTTTTGGTAATATCTTTTACTTGTTCCCGAATGTCGTCCATTTCAAATATTTTGCTCCAGTTTTCTTTGAATAGTAGGGGTTTAGCACGTTTACTAATTTTGTAGGCAGCATCAGAAAAAGTACCATTTACTTCTTTAAACAACACTGCAATCTGAATACGTAAATGGCCTAATACGAAGTCGCGGGCAGCAGCTTCCGGTACGCCTAATTGTACAATGCGGTCATGGCCTTCCTTTATTACCTCCATACAGGTTTGAGCCAGAGTTTCCACCATAGCAGGTTCCAGGATAGCCATTTGCTCTAAGGTAATGCGGTGCGTATCTTTAATAGGACCGTACATATCTTGGGCTACTTTTTCACCTAGCTGATAATGTTCCTCCGTGCCATGCATTAAGGCAACTACAATAGATTGTTTGGCGGAAATACCACCATAAAAATCACGGAAGGCCTTTTCTGTAGGCTCCCAATTGAAGATAGACGGGTGGCAGGGGTGAGCAATAACATAGCCTAGGTCTTCGCGGTGGTGAATTACCCCATCCAGTGGAGCTGCCGGGTCAAGGGTCATCACTAGGGAACCGGGTTTCATTTGAGGAATGATTTCATCAGAAATAGCCCCGATCGCTACATCCGGCACAGCCAGAATCACTACATCGGACTCAGGCACCGCTTTCTTCTGATCGCTTACGGATACACCTCTTTGTATTAGATTCTCTACACCCTGTGGGCTTACTTCCAGGTAGTCAAGCGTGTACTGAGGGCATTTTAAAAAGTTATCGGTTAAGCGGCAACCCATTTTGCCGCCTGCGCCAATTAAGGTAATTTTTGTCATAGAGGTAATAAGTGATTAGTATAAGTGTTTGATAATGAATGTATGCACTTGTAGATGAGTTGCTATGATAATGTAAAATATTGTTTCAGGTAATGAATGCTTTCTGCTGCCCAAGCATCTTCTTTCAAAATTGATTTATCCAATGTATCCTCTGGTACTACCCATTGTTCCAGAATAGCTGTGTGGCATCTTTGGTAAGGAATGATTTTTTGGAGCAGCCAAGGCACATTGAGCATCCCTTTTCCGGCAGGCCGGCCATCTATCTGGAATCCCATCAGGTGAGGTAGGCGCTTAATACCAAAATCTTTTATATGCAGATTCACGGTATACGGAGCTAATATTTCTACTATCTGCTCCAAGCCCTCTCCGGCTCCCATCGAATTTACAGAATCCAGGCAAATTCCCACACGCGGGCTTCCTACCTGTTCAATAATATACGCAAATTCTTTTGCTTTCAGCCGGTCGTGGTTTTCGAGGCCTAAGGTAAGTTGATTATTTTCTAGCTGGAGCAAATTGGCTTTTATGATGGCAATAATCGTATCTACTTCAGGTTCATATCCCTTGGCATCCACCACAAAACGGAGCAGTTTAGCATTTAGTTGACTAGCAATACGGATATACACATGTAAATGATCTTCTGTCAGCCCCCTCGCACCTACTTCTAAAGAGATATTTTTTGCCTGCGCCGCTTTGTGGAGGTGTATCAAGCTTTCAGTAGATAATTGATGAAGGGGTAGATTATCGCCAAACTGAACTAAAGACACACCAACTTGTTCAGCCTTGGTTAACAAATCAAGTTCTGTTAAGTAGGTTAATGGCCGGTTTTCTGGGGTTCCTACTCCCCATCCGTAGGTATAGGTGCTAATTCCTAATTGCATAAATGTTACTTGTTCAATAGTCTTTGCACAGTATTTATTAATTAAAGTGAGTATCGTTTAATTAAGCGAGATGGATTGCTGATTTTAGCCTTTGCCCGCTGGGTTATCAACTGCCCGACTGTTTGGCCCATTTGTTCGAAGTTGGTAGAAATTACGGTTAGTCCTCCTTGTAAAATCTCTTTCACCGGTGTATCATCATAAGAAATAAGGCCGATTTCTTTACCAAGTTTTAATTCCAGGTTGTTCACTGCTTTGATAAAATCTATCATATCGTGGTCAGAAAACAGCAGATATGCTTCTCCTTTTTGTAATGGTGTGTCAGCTAATGTAGGTTGAATCTCATAGGGAATCTGCTGCGTTTCACAGAACTTTTTGAATCCAATGATAATCCCTGTCGGAATAAACTGAAAACGGTCTGATGACAGTACCAGTGTTACTTTACGATAGGCTTGCAATAAATCTGCTCCAGAAGATAAGGCCTGAAATATATCTTCCTCAAAATTCTGGTGTACACTTATATATTCTCCAGGCAGGTCATGTACGGCTTTATCAATAATTACTAGTTTGTCTTTGGGAATTGTTTCTACCATGGCTCGTACATCTTCATTGAAATGAGGCATTATTACATAATAAGTATACTTTCCCAAACTGTTTTCAATCAGGCTGGCAAACAAGGGTAAATCGTAGTGATGAAAGTAGAGGTGAAGCTGCGTATCTACAGGTAATGAATCCTTTAATGCATAATATAAGTTCTCTTTATAGGCATTCAATGTATCGAATAAAAGGAAAATATTTAACTGGCTACGAACCTCCGTAGTAGCTACATAAAATCCTTTGCCATGCTGTGCCCGGATAATTCCTCTTTCCTGTAACTCTTCGTAGGCTTTGGCGACAGTTACTTTAGCTATATTTTGCCAGGCAGATAACTCACTGATTGACGGCAACTGCTGTCCCTGTTCCAGAAATCCATGTTCAATAGAATAAATAACAGCATCTGAAATTTGCTGATATTTTGGCCGGTTGGAATGTTGATTGATCTGGATTAACTCTTTCATTGAAGTAGTAAATGCTACTAGGATGGTTTGAAGTAGACTGTATTGTTCTCAACCTTCTCCCAAATAGGTAGTATACTCTAAATTATTTTCTATTTTTTCTTAAGTTTATCTTATTTTATTTTGATAGCTGCAAATAAAGAATATTTTTGCTGAAAGCCATACAGTAGAGTACAGTAGTGTTGAATTATTTTACAATATTCTCAAAACCCTTCACTTAGTCATGCCAAAATTGAAGTTTGCTGTGTTCGGTACGGGCTTCTGGTCATATTATCAGTTGTCTGGCTGGAAGGAACTGGAGGGAGCGGTACCCATAGCCTTATATAACCGAACGCGTTCAAAGGCAGCAGATGTTGCCCGGCAATTTAATGTGCCCTTCGTCTATGATAACCCGGATGAGCTCTTAGAAAAACATGCCCACGAACTAGATTTTATAGATATTATCACCGATGTAGAAACGCATTCCCTTTTCACTGAAAAAGGAGCCAGCTATGGCTTGAATGTTATTTGCCAGAAGCCCATGGGGCCAAACCTGGAAATAGCCAGAAAGATGGTGGAAACTTGTCGGCTGGCTGATGTGAAATTTTACATTCATGAAAACTTCCGCTGGCAAGCACCTATCCGTAAACTAAAGGAAGTACTGGACTCAGAAGTTATTGGCAAACCATTTAAAGCACGTGTTTCATTCTGTTCTGCTTTTCCGGTGTTCGAAAATCAGCCCTTTTTGGCCCAGCTAGACCAGTTTATCTTAACCGATATAGGTTCACATATTTTAGATATTTGCCGTTTTTTGTTTGGGGAGGTCAATTCCCTGTTCTGCCAGACAAGCCGGGTAAATCCGAAAATTAAAGGAGAAGATGTAGCCAATGTACTTTTGCAAATGCAAAGCGGGGTAAGTTGTTATGCTGAAATGTCTTATGCCTCCATTCTGGAAAAAGAAGCATTTCCTCAAACTCTGGTTTCTGTAGAAGGAGAAAAGGGCTCAGTGGTTCTAACGCATGATTTTGTACTCAAGATTACTACCCGCCACGGAACGACTGTTACGGAGGGCAAGCCAGTTTTATACCCTTGGGTAGACCCAGCCTATGCAGTAGTCCACTCCTCTATTGTAGCCTGTAACCGCAACATTCTGCAAGACTTGCAGGGAGTAGATAAAGCCGAAACCACCGGAGAAGATAATTTTAAAACGGTACAATTAGTTTATGCTGCTTATGAATCAGCTAAGCTTAACCAAGTAGTGTATATCTCATAATTGGTAAGGGAAGATTACATAACGAATAGCTTACACTTTTTTGTTTTCAATTTTTGCAAGTAAACGATGTATCTGCAACTCAAAGGTATTAGTAAATATTTTCCTGGGGTAATAGCCCTAGAAGATGTCCATATGGAGTTGCAAGAAGGCGAAGTCCATGCTATCTGTGGAGAGAATGGGGCTGGGAAAAGTACGTTAATGAATATTTTAACCGGAAATTTACAGCCAGATGCCGGTCATTTACTAATAAATAACCAGAAGATTTACATTTCTGACCCGATGCAGGCGGTAAAGTTGGGTATTGCTATCGTGTATCAGCAATTAAGTCTGGTAGATACGCTTTCTGTGGCTGAAAATATTTTTGCAAATAGTCAGCCTCGTAACCGCTGGGGCTTTATTCAGTATAGCCAGCTGTATGAAAAAACAAACCAGTTACTTAGCAGGCTGGGCATACAAGATCTTCAAGCACAAACGCTTGTAGTGGATTTATCTCCAGGGCAAAAACAAATGGTAGAGATCGCCAAAGCTTTGTCCAAGGAGCCTACTATGCTGATATTAGATGAACCAACGGCTTCTATTACCGAACGGGAAACCCAAGGTCTATTTTCCTTAATCCGGCAATTGAAACAGGAAGGAAAAACGATTATTTATATTTCACACCGCATGCAGGAAATCTTTCAGATCTCCGACCGGGTTACTGTATTGAAAGATGGAAAATACCAAGGCACATATCAGACAAGCCAGGTTACTGTTACTGAATTAATCCGGATGATGGTAGGGAGAAGTTTGGTGGTAGAAAAATATGCGTCAACAGCTACCAGTGAATTACTTTTGGAAGTAAAAAACCTTTCAGGCAAGCGGTTCCAAAACATTAGTTTTAAACTTCATAAAGGAGAAATTTTGGGCTTAGCAGGCTTGGTAGGTGCCGGACGTACGGAAATTGCTCAAACAATATTTGCATACCTGCCCAAAAGTTCCGGAGAAATATTGCTGAAAGGAAAGCCACTTACCATTTCTCATCCGGACGAGGCCATTGCCGCTGGTATTGGGTACATACCTGAAGAGCGAAAATCGCAAGGCTTATTTCTAGAAAAATCCATAGTTGACAATATGCTTGCTGCCAAGCTGACCACTGCTATTGAACATGGTTGGTATAACCCAGATAAAGCTACAAATCTGGCGATTATGTATAAAGATAAACTTCGCATCGTTGCACCAGACGTTCATCAGCCCACCGTATATCTTAGTGGAGGTAATCAGCAAAAGGTAGTAATAGCCAAATGGTTAATGGCAGACCCGGATGTGCTGCTGGTAGACGAACCCACTCATGGAATTGATGTAGGTGCCAAAGCAGAAATATATGCCTTGCTGAGAAAAATAGCTGCCCAGGGGAAGGCAATCCTCCTTATTTCCAGTGAACTTCCTGAAATACTTGGGTTGGCAGACCGGATTTTAGTGATAAGGGAAGGAAAAATCAGTGGAGAACTTATGGGACAACTAGCAAGCGAAGAGGAAATAATGGCTCTGGCAGCAATTTAAGCCCATCGTCAACATGTGTAAAAATACATAGTATGCTAAAAAAACTGCTTCAAGACCGGGTTTATTCGCTGGGAATTACAATAGCCCTCATTTGTTTGGTGGCCTCATTACTGTTCCCTGCCAATTTCCCTACGTTCGAAAATGTTAGTCAAGTGATGCTCAATTTATCGATAGATACGATTGTAGCAGTGGGCATGATGCTGCTATTAATCAGTGGTGCTTTCGATCTCTCCGTAGGCTCAGTAGTAGCTTTTTCTGGTGGTCTGGCTGCTAATCTGATGTATTTTCATAACCTGCCAGTGCCTTTGGCTATTCTGGCAGGACTAATAAGTGCCATCCTGATCGGGTGGGTAAACGGATACCTTATTGCTTACCAGGGAGTAAATCCTATGATTCAAACGCTGGCAATGATGGGGATTGTGCGGGGAGGTGCCTTACTGGTGGCGGGCGCAGGCATACAAAATTTACCTTACTGGTACAATGCCATCGGGCAATCGAAACTCCTGGGTATCCAGATGCCAGTCTGGTATATGTTGCTTATTGTTGCTGTACTCAGCTTTCTAGTTAATAAAATCGTGTTTTTCAGGCGGTATTATTATATCGGAGGAAATGAGAAAGCGGCATACTTGTCAGGTATTCGGGTAAAACAAATGAAATTATATGGCTTTATATTATCTGCTACCCTGGCTGGCCTTGCCGGCATCTTGTTGAGTTCCCGCTTAGGGGCAGCTATGTCTACCTTGGGGAGAGGAATGGAATTACGGGTAATTACAGCCGTTATTCTGGGAGGAGCCAGCTTAAGTGGCGGGGTAGGAAAAATTCCGGGAGCTCTGCTAGGTGCAATGTTTATGGGAATTATAGCCAATATCATGGTTATTTCCAGAGTATCTGGCTTGTGGCAGGATATTATTTTGGGCATAATATTGATTTTTGCTGTATGGCTGGATCTATTTGTTCAGAAACGCAGCCTAAACCAGAATTTTTTCCGGCCTATCTGGAAAAAAGAAAGTAATAAAGAGCCAGGTAAAGCTGAACTCGTAGAATAGAAAGCACCGATTATTAATTGTTTACGAATGACTTTCTGAAAAAATGAGACGAATCACAAGTATTTTCTATTCTATATGCCTGACTGGTCTGCTGGTTGCCTGTGAGCTTCCCCCTAGAGAGAATTCGGGTGAAAAGCAAAAAGTAGACGTTATCCGCACCAACGCTAGTACGGAAGTAGATGCTACTGAAGAATATGTGATGGTGACTACGGCTATTAATATGCCCATGTATGTAAACCACGATCAGGCAGCATTTAAAAAATGGGGAGCAGCCAGAGGCGTAAAAGTATCAGTGTTGGGTCCCGCGGAATGGGATGTGCCAGCTCAGATTGAAACCATTGAACAAGTAATTGCTACCCGTCCGGCAGGTTTGCTGATCAATGGCACAGATCCTGGAATTGCACAAGCAATCAATAAAGCAGTGGCAGCTGGTATACCTACGGTAGTCTACGATTCGGACATTCCAGGTTCCAGAAGGCATGCTTTTTTAGGAACAGACTGGTATCAGATTGGGCAGATGCAAGGCGAGGAGATGGTAAAGTTGATTGGTGGAAAAGGTAAGATTGCGTATATGGGAATTTTAGGCCTTACCAACATGGAACAAGGTTTTCAAGGTTTACTAGATGTGATAAAAAAATACCCAGAAATAGAAGTAGTAGGGAAATACGATGATAAAGCCAATGTTGAAACAGCTGCAAAATTAACCTCAGACCTATTAGCTGCCCACCCGGACCTTTCTGGTATTTGTGGCTTCGATTCAAACTCTGGACCTGGAATGGCTTTGGCTGTAAAAGAAGCTGGTAAAGCAGGTAAAGTAAAAATTACAACGGTAGATTGGGAACCAGAGCATTTGCAGTTAGTACAGGAAGAAGTCATTCAAATGCTAGCCGGGCAGAAACGGGAATTGTTTACCTGGTATGGAGCGCAGTTCCTTTTCGATATGGTACACAGTACCAACAAACTTTCAGCCAATGATGCCCAGATTGGGATTACCAATGTTCCCCATACCATTAATACTGGCCTGATAAAAATTACGAAGGAAAATGTAGGCCAATTTTTGAAAAGATAAATCCTCCTATTCAACATTCGAAATTCTTTATGCTACTTAAAGCAGGTCATTTTAACGTAACCTACGAGGATGGTTTTTTGAGGTATGTGAAATTGGCAGAACAAGAAGTTATCCGGATGATCTATTTTGCCGTCCGGGACAGTGACTGGAATACCATACCGGGAGTTATTTCGAATGAGCAAATCCTGCAAGCAGAGAATTCTTTTAGCATCCGGTACCAGTTTGAGGTGAATAAAAAAGAAATACAAATGCAATGGCAGGTACAAATTACCGGCCTGCCAGATAGTACCATAATCTTTGATATCCAAGGTGAGGTACTGCATACTTTTCTCAGAAACAGAGTAGGCATCTGTGTGCTGCATCCCATTGAAGGTGTAGCTGGTAAACCTTGTTTGATTGGCCATCCGGATGGAAGTAGCACTGAATTGTATTTTCCGTCCTACATTAGCCCCTATCAACCATTCAAGAATATCCGGTTTATGCAGTGGACAATGGGAGAAAAGGATACTTTTCAGCTGGATTTTGAAGGGGATGTTTTCGAAACAGAAGACCACCGCAATTGGACGGATGCTTCGTATAAAACTTATTGTACACCGTTGAATCTGCCTTTTCCCGTAGAAGTCGAAACTGGCACGCAAATTCAGCAGAAATGCATCTTGCGGTTACTGCAATCAACTCTCGAAACAATACCTGTCCAATCAGCTAACCAACTAGTCATTGAAATCTCAAAACAATCAGCTTTTTTTCCAGCTATTGGTTTAGGGTTAAATCAAGAAATGGCTGTACTTAAAGAAAGTGAAGTTGCATTTTTGCGAAACATTCCTCTCTCTCATCTTAGAGCCGATATTTTTCTTACCCGATCAGGTTGGCAACAAGTGTTGCAGCAATCGATTAATCAGAGCAGTCAGTTAGGTATTTCTCTAGAGTTGGCCTTATTTTTTGGAGATGATCCTGAGAATGAAATTAGCCAGATACTTGCGTTCCTTGCTTCTCAGCACGTTTTAGTAAAATATATGCTCGTATTTGAAGCCGGAACGAGATTAAGCACTACCTCTTTACTGAAGCAAGTAGTACCGGCCATACGAATGGCTTTGCCCCATTGTAGAATTGGTGCAGGGACGGATGCCAATTTTGCCGAGTTGAACCGACATTCTTTTGACTACTCGTTAATAGATTTTGTTACTTTTTCAGTCAATCCACAAGTTCACGCCTTAGACAATTTAACGTTACTGGAGAATATGTCGGCACAGGCAGATGTAGTCCTGAGCGCCAGACAGTTAACAGCTGGAAAGCCAATTCATATTTCACCTGTTACCTTAAAGCCTCGCTTCAATGCTGTGGCTACAAGTGGTACTATTACTTCCATACCTCCTTCGGATGAAAGGCAGGCTACTCAATTGACAGCTGGCTGGCTGCTTGGAAGTTTAAAATATATTAGTGAGGCTGGAGCATCGGCTATTACGTATTTTGAAACTACTGGAAGCCGGGGAGTGTGTTCAGAACAACAGGTCTATCCGGTAGGTACACTGCTAAAGCATATTTTCAGCCAGAACCCCGAGAAAGTAATTGCTACCAAATCAAGTCAACCGTTAACAGTTTCTTCCTTGTTACTACACACCTCAAAAGGTCAGTTTTTGTATCTGGCCAATCATACAAACAAAGAGCAAATCATCCAGCTGGCTAATGGCATTCAAGTAAAAAGTATAACCGATATCATAGAAAATACACAGCTTACTCTATCCTTACCAAATAATGGGTTGGTTATGAAGCCCATGAGTATTGTAGAAGTAACAGTGTTTTCTATTAACACAACTTAATCTTCTGAGAAGTTAATGCCAATACTTGTGGCAATACCAATTCTAAAGCCATAATTCTGATATTTTCCATTCTGAAAAGAAGCAGCTGCCTCTAACCTGAAAAAGCGTAAAATACCATCAAGAGAATAGCCTACTTCTGTGTAGTTTTTGGAGGTAGGAGAGGCCAGATAGTTCACAAATACATTTTCCCGGATACCTGTCAAACGGACCATAGGAAAGGCTGTCACCAGGAATTTGCGGAAGTGGTAATGAACATTGGCGGTAAAGTATTTGTCTGAAGTGCTAAATTGATAATAGTCCAATAACCGGAAACTACCTACCGGATCTGAAGTAGCAAAAGGGGTACGGTTTCCAAGGAAATGCTTGAAATCCATAAAATAGAGCTTATCTTTATTCAAAAATATACCCCCCTGAAAAGCAAAATCTACAGTACCTCGCACACCTACATCAAAGCGATGCTTTATACTTGCTTCTAACTGATCAAAGTTTACATCACTCCCAAAAACCTGGTTAAATCCTTTGCGGTAATCAAGTGTGAAAGCAGGGGAGGAGAAAGGAATTTCTTGTTTGTTTCCATTCCGTATCCGGTACTTTAACCAAGGGCGGATCACTAAGCCCGCTGACCCAATAAACGCTTCATGTTCTCCAAAACTGGTATTACCTATTTCTTCGTTGAACGGAGCATTGGGTGTGTAATCTTCAATCTTTTTACGGTCAATGAGCTTAAATCTGGAGGTATTAAACAATTCCCGCCGCTTCATAAAAGCCCAGTTTGTATGGAAAGAAATTTTATTGCTTAGTTTTTGCCGGTAAAGTAGATTTACAAAATCCCGTTCATACAGTTTCATGAGGTTTTGCTCTAATAAGAGTGTCGTAAAGGTATTCACCAGTGGCCAAATGGGTTCTTCTTGATTATATTGCTTCACATATCTTCCTCCCTGCAGTTCCAATCGATAGTTTTTGTTATATAATCTAGTAGTAAGCAAGCCTGTAAGCTTTTCTCTGGAAAATGCATACCGCAAGGTAGGACTTACTGAAAACCGAGTCTTATTGGTATCCTGTATAACTGTACCTAATGAGAGCCGGTAAATGATATTGAATCCTTCTACCGTGTTAAATCCTCCCAGGGGCGTATGGATGCGGAAATTTGTATATTTAGAAATTTTGTAACTATCACCCAGAATAATATCCCAAGGCTGGAATCCCTTGTGCTTAGATTGCTTTAAGGTGTCACCTACTTCCTTCTTCTTTTCCACCACGGAAATGCTATCAGAAATCTGATAGCCTTTTACTTCTGCTTTGGTTAAAGGCACCGGGCGGATAGAATCCCAGTATGCGTTGTTTTTTTTATACGCTAGGGTATCTATTTTGTAGGTATTGTTTGAAACCACTTCTGGTGCTGACTGCTGTTTAAGTTCCTGTTTTTCATACTCTTTCAGCATTCCCCTTAACTCCTTACGGCTGATTTCTTTCCCTGAGGCCATCCGTTCTTGTAGTTGCTGATTTTTCTCCCCATGTTTTTCTTCTATTTCTTTAGCTTGCTGTTTATCTAATTTTTCGTCAACTACCTGCATCTCTTCCACATACAATTCCGGATTCATCTTTATCTGGTAGTCGCTGATGGTGGCCAGGTAATTATAGACAAACTCGAATCCAAAGAATTTTCCCTGAATATCAAACGTATTGGAAATAGGCAGCCAAGCTTTGTCTTCGATGGGAGCATACAGCATTTTTATGCCAATATTCACACCCATTTTTGAGGTTTTAACATCCAAACTATGAATGCTCCACCAATCATCCACAATATAGATGATGCCTTCTACCACATTATCTCCTCTGGAACGGGGCGTAACTTTTATCCGGTTGATCTCAAATTCACGGTCTTTAAAGGTACCTAGCAATTGAAACCGGTAATAGGCAAAGGCTTTGGGAGATAAGGGAGAAACAGTTTCTGCAACTTCTGGCTGGTAGAAGCTACCAAAAATAAATGGGTTGGGAGAAGTATTGTTGTCTTTTCCATCGCTGCGGATAGAAATTACTTTTTCATCAAAGGTATTGGGTCTGGTATACGTAATGTCACTTACCGATTCGGAAATATATACCCGGTCTTTGGTGATGCCTTCTTTCTCAAGCGTTTTTTTTGCCAGCCAGGGATAGTCTTTTAACTGGCCTGCGCCTTTAATGTACACTCTGGCCGAATAGTTATCGATGGCTTGTGTATGGTATTTAGCTTTAGAAATAGCCTTCCGCATGATGGTATAAGCTGGGTCTTCTTTGCCTGCCCGTACAATCACATCTTTCAAGACCACTACCTGCGTTTTTAGTTCAATATTCACTTCAGTAAACCCGTTTCCTACCTCAATTTGCTTCACTACGCTTTCGTAGCCCAAGTACTGATATACCAACTGGTAACTTCCGGCAGGCAATGTTATTTCGTAGAGGCCATTTTCGTTGGTTGTTGTACCTGTTCCAGTTTGCTTCACAAATATGGTTGCAAAGGCAAGTACACTACCATCATCTGATTTTACAATCCCACGGATGCCCCCAGCAACCAACGCGAAGGGAAGCAATAAAAAGCAAGCAAAAAATAAAGAGGATAGCCTCGCACGCATAGTTGAAGAATTTAAGTAGAAGCCCGTGATTCCGGTTATCAAGATAAGCAATGTGTGGGTAATTTAGAAGCTAACGCCAAATGTTCCCTTAGTTGTTGAACAGATGCCCAAAATTCAAAAAAAGTTGCATCCAGAAATCTAGATTTCTGCCCTACTTTGTTACCGCTTTCAACTTGTATTGTTGTAGTTTTGCAGCGATTACATTTTTTTACACGTGTTTAAGCAGTTTTGGGAAGAAGTTTTTAACGTATGACTTTAAATTTGAAAAGAAGAATAGCCGTTAGTTCGTTGTTCTTCTTAAGTGGACTGTGTTTTTCCAGCTGGGCCTCCAGAATTCCTGATATAAAAGTAAAACTAGGGTTAAGCGAAGGGCAACTAGGCGGATTGTTATTAGGGATGCCCATTGGGTCATTAATAGCTTTACCCATTGTAGGCTGGCTGGTAGATAAATTTGGAAGCCGGTCTATTGTTATTATTGCAGCTATACTCTATCCATTAGTACTTCCACTCATCGGACTGGCTCCTTCGTTCTGGATACTGGCTTGCATCTTAATTTTTTATGGCATGTCTGGGAATCTGCTCAATATCTCCATGAATACACAAGCCATTGGCGTGGAAACGATGTACAAAAAAACAATCATGGCTTCCTTTCATGGGTTATGGAGCCTGGCAGGATTTACGGGCGGTGCGATTGGTGCCTTTATGATTAATCTAAAGCTAAGCCCATTTATGCACTTTTGCTTGATTACCTGTCTTTCATTAGGTATTATAAGCTTTGCTTACCGGTTCACAATTAACCAGGAAGGTCGTAAGTCGGCTGGAGGCTTGGTTCTGCGTAAACCCGATCCGTTAATTTTACGGGTGGGTTTAATATCTTTATGTGGAATGATGTGTGAGGGCTGTATGTTCGATTGGAGTGGCGTCTATTTTCAGAACGTGGTTCAGGCTGAAAAAGCTCTGGTTACCGCCGGATATATTGCGTTTATGAGCACAATGGCTTTAGGTAGGTTTATTTCTGATTATTTTACCGACCGGCTAGGTACTGCCCGTATGCTTCAGATCAGTAGCTTACTAATTACAGCTGGATTGTTATTATCTATACTTTTACCCTATCTTATACCTGCTATTGCCGGATTCTTACTGGTAGGCTTGGGCGTTTCATCAGTTATTCCACTAACCTATAGTGTAGCTGGCAAAGCCAATACCTTATCTCCGGGAATAGCCATTGCATTGGTTTCCAGTATAGGGTATTTTGGATTTTTGTTTGGCCCGCCATTAATTGGATTTATTGCTGAATTATTCAGTCTCCGGGTTTCTTTTGCATTTATTGCTTGTATGGGAGCTATTATTGGTGTATTAGCTCTTACTAGTTTCACTGCTAAATCTACTCCTCAACTGGACGTCAGGTAAGCTAAAGGCTGTATATTTTTGCCAAGTAGTTTACAGAAAAGAATGGTTGCTTTGTGCAATTAGCCCAGTTGCTGCTTCCTTATCCAGCATCACCAGGCCATTAGGATGGGTCTGGAACACACTGGCAGGAACGGTGGTGGAGATTTCCCCTATCAACGCTTTGGCTATGATGGGAGCTTTTTTGCTTCCGCTGGCGATCAAAATAGCCGTTTTTGCTTCCAGCAAATGTTTTATTCCTAAGGTGATCCCTTGTTTTAAAGGTGTATTGGTAGGAAAATATTTCTGGGCGGTTTCGATAGTAACCATATCCAAGTCCCTATAATGAGCATACGTATCGAAGGAAGAACCAGGCTCATTTAACCCAATATGTCCGTTTAATCCGACCCCGACTAGCATGATGTCTATTGGACCTTGTTTAAAAATAAATCGGTCAATTCTTTTACATTCCTGGGCTAAGTTAGATGCTTTGGCATCGAAAAATGCAATGTTTTTCTGTGGAATTTGCAAGGGATGAAAGAAGTGGCTATACATATACTGCTTACAACTGCCGGGCGTGTGTTCATCCATTCCTACCCATTCATCCAGGCCAACAAATAAGCACTGGCTAAAATCTGTTTTCTTCTGTATGCCATATTGAACCAGTAATTCTAATGTAGCTGTTGGCGTATCACCTGAAGGAAAGCAAAGTAATGACTGAGGATGCTGGTTTATATAACCGGCAATGAAATCGGCCGTTGCTCGCGACATCTCCTGGTAATCGGGATAGATACTAACTTTCATAAATAATCAACTGAGACGTATAATTTCAAGGTACCAGAAAATCTTTTATTATCATACAAGTTGAGTTTGCCGGTGATAAATAATATATTCAAAGTTTAAACTATACACCTACTACCTATGAATACCCCTATTTTACAAAAAAGTTTACTTGCCTTATGCATCTGTCTCATTCTCACAGGTTTTTCTATGTTTATAAAAAAGCAGAAAGTAATTTTCTTTGGTGATTCTATTACCCAAGCCGCCATTAAGCCTAATGGCTATATTGATGTGTTAAATAAAGAGCTTCAGAAAAAAGGTAAATCTGAGAGCTATGAGTTGATTGGAGCCGGTATTAGCGGCAATAAAGTCCCTGACTTATTGGGGCGGCTTGAAAAAGATGTGCTCTCTCAGCAACCAGACCTAGTTTTTGTCTACATTGGGATTAATGATGTATGGCATTTCACCCATCCGTCAACGAACGGTCAGGGTACACCCATAGCTCAATATGAAAGTGGCTTAACAGAAGTAGTAAATAAAATACAAGCTTCCGGTGCAAAAGTCATTGTATGTACCCCCAGCGTAATTGGGGAAAAATACGATGGCACCAATGCCCAAGACTCCATGCTAGATGAATATGCCGCCGTTAGCCGCAAAGTAGCCAAAGCAACCAATAGCCAGCTTTGTGATCTGCGCAAAGCATTTATTAGCCATCTCAAAAAGAATAACCAAGCCAACCAAGAGCAAAACATTCTGACTTCAGACGGAGTGCACCTGAATGAGCAGGGAAATGCATTTGTCGCCAGTGAAATGTCAAAGTTTTTAAAGTAATTTCATATAAAACTGAAACAGCCTGGTATGCAAAGTGAGAAAATAGGATATAAACTTGGCATATTTACTGGATTTTACTTATGCTTCTTTCCTACTATCCTGCTGTTGTTAAACAACTAGATGTATATTAACACCGGCAGGAGAAAATATAGATATTAGCCAGGAGTTGTTGCAATAACAGAAAGAAAAAATAAAAGTGATTGGACCGTATTTACCGCACCTCCCAAAGATAATAAGGAGGTACTTATCTTCTTGGAGTGTAGCGGAAGCCTATTGCTGGCTCAGAAGTTGGTTTAAGTAGAAAGACTGGCCGTTACTTGTTGATGATACCTACCAATATGTCTGCTTAGCAAGGGTTTATTGAAGAGTCAAAGAGAAGAACAAAAAACCTTTTGAATAAGCAGAGAACAAATGTTCAGGCATGTAAACGTTAAGCTTTTAATTCTTTAATCTTCTAGTATATTATTAATAAAAGTAGATTTGGTAAGCAACCATAGCAGAAAAAATACGATGGCCCAGCGTAGATATACCGGATAGTAATCTTTTGTGTCCAGGAAGCGAACTTCCGTTATCTTTGCTTTTTCGTAGGTATTTATTTGTGTAAAAATTTCTTCCAGGTCTACAGTATTAGAAGCTCTGTAAAACTTTCCTTCCCCAATCTGCGCAATCTGCCTCAAAATCCGTTCATCGATGGTGTTTTCTACATATTGAATCTTGCCATCATCATCTTTGTAAGGCAAGCGGCCTTCAGTACCCACAACAATGCTATATACTTTTATACCATAGACCTGGGCCAACTGGGCAGACGTAATAGGATCTATATTACCAGCTGTATTGTCTCCATCACTGATAAGAATGGCTACCTTACTGGTGAAAGGAGAGTCTCTCATCCGGTTAACCGTTACGGCCAGGGCACTTCCTATAGCTGTGCCGCCAGTCTGGATCATACCTGCGTTGATTTCATCAATGTATTCGTGGAGTATATTATAGTCAGTAGTTAAGGGTACAAGCCCATAGGCATCTCCTGAAAATACAACAATACCAATGCGGTCGTGTAGCCGCCCACGGATAAAGGTATGCGCCACATTTTTAGCTGCTTCCAGCCGGTTAGGTTTGATATCTTCCAGCAACATAGACTCTGAAACATCCACAATCAACGTAATATCAATTCCTTCAGAGCTTTGCTCTAATCTTTCCTGGTTTCTCTGAGGTCTGGCCAGACAAAGGATGATGAGGGCTAAGGCTATGCTGAGCAGCAGATCGGGAAGGAAACGTAGTAAACTTACAGGTGACCAGCGGAGTTGTTTGGTGGGCAGCGCTACTTGCAATTTTTGCCGGAAACGGGTATGCAGCAGCCACCGGAAGATGAATAAAAAAGGAATAACTGGCAACAGGAAAAAAAACGGACGCTTATCCCAGGTAAAACCCCGTAATGTGTCCAGTGTGAACCAATAAAATGAAAACCAGTTATCCATTACTCACTTAAATTTGTCTACTTGAAAATGTGGAAATTGGCTAGATACCTTTCAATTATTCAATTCTCACCTTTACTGCTTCCTTACTGTTATTATACTTTCTGTTTCTCAATAAATGCCCTTTTTTCAATATAAGAACGTTTGGCCACATACGCCAATATACGAGTATACCTGATAGATTCTTCAGATGCCATTTGTCCATAAATGATCCTGTCGGTATGTTGTAAGGCTTCGGCTAGCTGTTGGTTAGGAATTACTTCAATAATTTCTTTGGTAGTGTAGGTGCTAAAAGGTTTGTTTTCCAAAGACTCCATATAGTTTTTCCATAATATGACAGCATTTTCTACATTTCCAACTGCATCTTCTGTTTGTACATTTTTAATAAAACGGTCGAAGGCACTGCGAAACTGGCTGTGTTCCCGGCTGATGCTGTAAAGTTTAATCAACTTACGTATCCTTTTACCAAATGCTAGGTTAATCAATAGCAAAGCTAGTACAATACCCGTGATAAGTAAGAGGGTATATCCATAGTTATAATAGGTCCGAACTGGCAGATAACTCAGGTTTGTTTTAGCAGCTAAAGAATCTAGTGGAGAAGTAACCATAGTGTGCAAATAGACTGAATCTGGTTTGGCAAAAACCGCCGTACAATCTGTTTGCGTAATAATATAAATGGGAAGGGCCAGGCGTTGTACAGAATCCAATGAAAACGATGTAAGCATATATACTACACTATCTAGGCTACCCGATTCATCTGTACGGGTTGGAAAGTAGTCTTTGCCCAACCATTCAAACCCAGCATATTGAAAGCTAGAGTCAGGAAAAATTACTTCCATATCAGCCGGATGTTTCAGACTTAACGAATAGCCGATGGGGTAGCCAATTTTAATGGTATCTGATAGGAATTTACCAATTGGCTGTGTGCCCTGCCATTCAACAGGTTGTTCCTGAGCCATAGCAGGTGTAGTTTCTCCAAGAATACACCTGAAAATGAGCAGTAATCCAACTAAGAATACATTTCTTTTATTCATTACCGCTGCCTAATGTTTCGAACCCGGAATAATTTTACCAGTCTCGGCACAAAATCTTCTTCGGTGTTTACTGGGAGGTAGTTTACTTTGTTTTGCCGGCTGAATTTCTCTAATTGGGCATGATTCCCAGAAAAGTGTGTAAACAAATTCTGCGTTAAAGTCTTAGAAGAGGTATCTATCCATATGGTTTTATTAGTTTCTTTATCATATACCGGGATAATGCCGAGGTTAGGCAACTGAACTTCCTGGCTATCAGAAAGGTGAATAATTACTAAGTCATGCTTTTGCGCTAGGGCTTTTAGACCTGATTCATATCCGGAATCCAGAAAATCTGATATTAGAATAATAATGCTACGGCGTTTAACGATGTTCAGGGTAAAAGAAATAGCTTTGGCTAAATTAGTTTTAATAGAGGAAGGTTGTAGTTTGAACAGGTTTAACACCAATTCATAGCCATGTTTTAAACCTTTGCCGGGCCGGACATAGGCTTCTTTTTTATCAGAGAAACAGATAAGCCCTACCTGGCTGGCTTCCTTTACAGCCGAAAGTGCAAGTACCCCACAAATATCTCTGCCTATATCTATTTTCTGCTTGTTTTTTCGTCCAATTTGCTGAGAACCACTTACATCCAGTACAAAAAAAACGGTTTGCTCTTTTTCTTCCCGGAATAATTTTATATACGTTTCATGCCCTTTGGCACTTACGTTCCAGTCGATACGCCGCACATCATCCCCATACTGATAAGCCCGCACATCTGTAAACTCCAGGCCGGAGCCCTTAAACACCGAGCCATAATCTCCCCGCATATGCGAACTGACGGCTTCCCGTATCCTGATTTCAAATTTCCGTAACCTGGCCAGTATATCTTTCATAACAAAAAATGGAAATTAATATTTTCCAGATAAAATTCGTTAACAAATACTAAAAGCAACAGGAATTAATCAGTCTATAGTTAATATTCCATTGATTCTATTCACAAAGCTCTCTTCTTTTGTAAGAAGACCACTATATGCCACTTACAAAAATACAACGTCTTCTCGGGAAGTATACATTGAAAATGAGTAAATTTGCCTGGTGAAAAAACTGCTTGTTTTCTTTTTGTTGCTACCGGCTTGCATTAGCAAGGAAAAACCTCCGCAGGGTGTGCTACCTTCAGATAAAATGGTAGCTATTCTGGTAGATGTTCATATAGCCGAGGCCAGAGCTAACCGCATACAACTACGCTCGTATGACTCAATACAAGCGTTTTATAAAAAGCTGGAAGCTGATGTATACCAGAAGCATAAAGTAGATTCAGTGACTTACCGCAAGAGTTTCAGGTATTATATGGATCATATGAAACAAATGGATGAGATCTATACGGCGGTGGTAGATAGCCTGAATGTACGCGAAAAAGTAGGAAAATTAGATTATTGACGAACGAATATTGAATAATGGCGAACAATAAATGATTAAGCATGTATTCATTTATCATTCGCCATTGACCATTAAAAATATGTTATACCCCCATACAATAGAGCAAAAATTAGGTTTTGATAAAATAAGAGAGCAGTTAAAGGAAGAGTGTATTAGCACACTGGGGCAGGCTTTTGTAGATAAACTTCGGTTTTCCAACGATTTTGATATGATTCAGAAGCTCGTTGGGCAGACTGCCGAATTTAAAGAAATATTACTACATGAAGGAGATTTTCCATCCGGAAATTATATTGATGCCAATCCGCACCTGAACAAGGCCGCTATTGAAGGAGCTTTCTTATCAGAAGAAGAGTTTTTTGATATAAAGCTTTCCTTACAAACAATATATGCCTGCTTGCAATTTTTCGCCAAAAAAGATGAAACCGCTTATCCGAACCTTCGCGAGTTCAGCAAATCGGTGGAAGTAGATGTAAACCTACTCAAGCAGCTGGATAGGGTTTTCGATAACCGGGGCAAACTTAAAGATGATGCTTCTCCGGAACTACTCGCCATCCGGCGGCAGATTATTTCTGAACAGAGCAACTTGCGGAAAAAACTGGATACTATTTTAAAATCTGCTAAAAGTCAGGGCTATATATCAGATGATGTATCTTTAACTGTGCGTAGTGGACGAATGGTAATTCCAGTAAGCGCCGAACACAAACGCCGCATCAAAGGCTTTATACATGATGAATCAGCCTCCGGGCAGACCGTATTTTTAGAACCTGCCGAAGTTTTTGATATCAACAATGAGATAACAGAACTAGGGTACAAAGAAAGACGGGAGGTGGTACGCATACTTACCGAGTTAACCAACAAACTGCGGCCCTATGTACCTGCCTTGAAAAAAGCCTATACCTTTCTGGGTTTAATGGATTTTGTACGTGCGAAAGCAAAATTTGCCATCCGGACAGAGGCTATAAACCCAGTATGTGTAAAACAAACCCTGATTGACTGGATTAATGCGAGACATCCGCTATTGCTGCTATCTTTTCAAAAGCAAGGCAAAACAGTAACACCCCTGACTATTAAACTGGACTATAAAGAACGCATTCTCATTATTTCCGGACCTAATGCTGGAGGTAAGTCCATTGCGCTAAAAACAGTTGGTTTAACCCAATATATGTATCAGTGCGGTATGCTGGTGACAATGGCTGAGCAATCCCAAATAGGCTTGTTTAAGGATATTTTTATTGACATTGGCGATGAGCAATCTCTGGAAAATGACCTGAGTACCTACAGCTCCCACCTGACCAATATGAAGTATTTCCTAAAGATGGCAGACAAGCATACCCTTTTTCTGATAGATGAGTTCGGTACAGGTACAGAACCGAGTGTAGGAGGTGCTATTGCTGAATCTATATTGGAAAAGCTAAACCAGTCTAAAGCATTTGGTGTAATTAATACCCATTACACTAACCTGAAATTCTTTGCTGAACATACACCTGGCTTAGTAAATGGCGCTATGCGTTTTGATTCGCAGCACCTGGAACCTTTATACCAACTGGAAATCGGCAGGCCAGGAAGTTCTTTTGCCTTCGAAATTGCCAATAAAATAGGTTTGCCAGGAGAAGTTATTGCAGCAGCCAAAGAGAAAGTAGGAGATAAACAGGTGAATTTTGAAAAGCTTCTGAGAGAGCTGGAAACTGAAAAACGCAAATTAGGCACTAAGAATCAGGAAGTATCTGTGTTGCAAAAATCGCTTAACCAGACGTTGAAAGAGTACAGCGAATTGAAAGGCCGCCTGGATACCGATAAGAAAAAGCTGATGAATCAGGCAAAGGAAGAAGCAAAACGCCTGGTAAAAGAAGCCAATCAGAAAATTGAACAGACTATCCGGGATATTCGGGAAAACAAAGCTGATAAAGAAGAAACCAAGCAATTGCGGAAAGAACTTCAAACGTTTGATCAATCCTTAAAAGTGGAATACGTACCCGAACCGACAACGGAAAAGGAGGAAATACAGATAGAAGAAGGGGAAATAGAAGTAGGTAATTTGGTGCGTATCAAAGGCCAGAATGCGGTAGGGGAAGTGCTTGGCATACGTGGGAAAGATGTGGAAATTAGCATCGGTGCATTAAAATCTACTGTTAAGCTCAACCGACTGGAGAAAATTAGCCGCAAAGAATACCGGGCTCAGGTAAATGAAAATACACCTAGAATGCTAGGTATTGACATGAATGAGAAAATGGCCAACTTCAGCTATCAATTGGACCTGCGGGGAAAAAGGGGTGAAGAAGCCATGACAGAATTAGATGAATTTATGGATGATGCCTTAATGCTGGGCTCTCCAGAACTACGGATTGTGCATGGCAAAGGCGACGGTATTCTTCGCAACCTGGTAAGAAATCAGTTACGGTCGTATCCTCAGGTGGCCTCTTTAGCAGATGAACATGCGGATAGGGGTGGAGCTGGGGTAACCGTTGTAAAGATGCGGTAAGGATTTATTCCTTATCCGCATCTGCTTCTTCTACCGGAGGGACCATTACTACATTAATGATATGGATCACGCCATTGGCTGATGTTATATCTGCTTTTTCTACATCTTTGCCTCCTGCCATAATTTTTCCTCCCAGATTAGAAATTGTTATTTCTTTACCCCCCAAACTTTGTAGCGTTTTCTCATTAGTAAGATCGGCGGATGTGTAGCGGCCATTTGCCACATGACTAAGCAAAAGGTTCCTTAGCTTCTCTTTGTTCTCTGGTTTCAGTAAATCTTCTTTGGCTCCTGCAGGCAGGCTATCGAAAGCGGCATTGGAGGGGGCAAAAACCGTAAATTCCTGTTTGGCTGTGATATCAAAAGTCTTTTCCAAGTCAGCTGCTTTTATGGCTTTAACAAAGGTGCTAAGTTGTGGATTTGCCCTAGCAACCTCTAGTAAACTTTTCCCTTTTGCTTGAGCAGATTTGTTATCTGCATTTCTTGCTTGACTATATGCCTGTTTATTAAAAAAGCCTAAAGCTAATAGCAAAGCTGTATAGATGAGAATGATATTTCTTTTCATAGCTTTCCAGTAAATAATGGTTTATCATTCAAACTGAAATGCTATAAGCAAGGTTGCAGCATGTATTTTATTATTTTAATACATGAATCCATCCTTTGCACCGGGTTCCTTGCGGTGAGGTCAGCAGGTAATAATATACACCATGTGGTACCTCCGATCCCCAATCATTCTGGTAGCTATCGTTGATATAAACTGGTTTACCCCACCTGTTATATATTTCTAGTTTAGAATTAGCATTGGGTGCCACAAATGTTTGATTGGCCTGGTCATTATTCGGGGTTATAACATTGGGAGGTAATTCTCCATTTTCTATAGTTAACACTTGCGTGCTGGTATATTCGCAAGGGCCTGTGAAAACTTTAAATATCACTTCAAAAATGCCTCCTTTTATGGGATATTCATAGCCTTCAGGCACTTCGCCTCTCAACGTATCCCCATTGCCCATTATCCATAAGAAATTTTCTCCGCCAGTGGTGTTGTTCTGGAACCGGACCATTGCTGGTTTGCCACATTCTGAATCTACAAGTAGGTTAAAATCTATGCTTACTTCATTTTGCACCTCCACCTGTACCGTTCTTTTTTCTACACAATTGAATTCATTGGTTATGGTTACTGTATAGGTGGTGGTTAGCCTGGGGGAAGCAATGGGTTGGGCTGAGGTGGGATCACTTAAGCCGGCCACTGGTGTCCATTCGTATTTTATACCTCCTTCAGCTTGTAATTGCGTACTGCCTCCTGGACATATTTTTACTCCCGGACTTACCTTAAACTGAGCAGGGTAAACTTTAATTATTTTAGAAACACTATCTACTTTCAGGCAGGTTTGGGGGTTAAAAACTTTCAAGGTAACGATGTATTCACCAGGTTTATCAATGGTTATACTAGCCGGGTTTTCAGTGTTACTTGAAGCCCCGGCAACGTCCCACAAATACGTTTTACCTCCCTCACTAGTATTAGCAAAGCTTGCATTGAAGGGAGCACAGCCTTCTACAATTCCTAAGGTACCATTGCCAGTTATATCAAAATCTGCTTTTAAGCCATCCAGGTCGAACTTAAATGCTACGTTATTACAGCCATCATTTGCGTCATTAGGCTGAGTAATTACATCGCCATTATTCACCCTCGACCATACACCTGGTGTAGTAGGAAAACTGTTATTGTCCCGGCAAGAGCAGGCAGAATGGTATACCGTACCATTTTTATCAAAGCGGGATGTACCGCCATCTACATGGTTGTTGCCTTCGGAACTGCCTAAAAAGGTGGCATATAGCAAATTACTGGCATTCTGGTCAAGAATCATTAAGTAGAAATCATCCCCAATTACCTCGCCGGTAGTTTGAAGGGTATAGCTGTGTGAGGTTCTTCGCAACGCATCAGCGGTCGTAGGCAAGCCACTAGTATTGCTGTATTCGATACCTCGTTCGCCATTTACAGCCCCACCCCAACCAGACAGATAAATAAAGCCGCAATCGTTTACCATAAAAGCAGTAGGAGAGATATCGGGAACATTTCTGCTAGAGCCAATTACAGTAGAGAAAAGGGTCTGGGTAAAATCATTTTTTAGAGCATGAATAAACTGCTTTCCATTCGTATTCTTATATACACCTTCAGAAACAGGATAGCTGCCAAAGGTGACACCCATTACGTATACATTTTCATCCCTATCCAGGTCTATCAAATACACATTATCCCGGTTTTCAGTACCCAGATAAGTAGAAGCTACTAAAGCTCCGCCCTGAAACTTAGCTATATACCCATCTTCTGTATCCGCCATGGTGGGCTTGATAGTACCACTATTGGTTGGCAAATCATTGCTGGAAGTAGCTCCACAAATGTAGACACTTCCAGTTTTTCCAACTCTGATACCAGAGGCGGCATCATAACTGGCACCACCAAAATACGTGCTCCATTGCAAACTTGTTAATGCAGGATCAAACTGAGCAACAACGGCATCCTGAGTTCCTCCTAAGGAAGCAGAAACAGGATTGACCAAGGGAAAATCCGGAGAAAGGGTAGTAGAGACAATATAAATAGCATTGTTTTCGTCAATGTTCACTTCTCCCCTGAACTCATCACCATAGCTTTTAATCACTCCACCAGAGACATTTATTCCATCATTACTACTTCCTCCCAGAAAAGTAGAACCACTTAGTACATTTCCGGTAGCATTCAGTTTGGCCACGAAAAGGTCAGAACCGGAGGTATACTCAATGGAGGCTTCTGTAAAAATGGCTTCTCCCGCGTTAAAAGTATTGTCGTAGGCGTTGGAAGTAATAGGAAAGTCGATAGAGCCAGTGGTCCCCATAATAATCAGCTCGTTGTTTGAATTAACAATCATGCTATGAGGCACATCGGCAGCTATTCCACCTAAGTAGGTTGCATAAAGTAAGGTGCTTCCTGTTGGATTGTATTTCAAAATGGCTACATCTACATAGTTTGCAAACTCGAATTGAAAAGCGCCAATAGTTGTTGGGAACAAAGCGCCAAATTCAATGCCCCCAGAGTATAAATTTCCCGTAGTATCTGGGGTAGCCGTAAATCCCCAATTGTCGGAAAAGGAGCCAGAATACGTAGAAAAGACGAGATATGGATCTATTATCAGCGGTAAATTTTTGTTGTATCCTTTTGGAAAACTAAATTGTACGAGGTTGTTTTTCAAAACAAAAGTTGAAGCTACTTCTTTTTCTGCGCCCCCTGTCAACTGATACGAATAAGGTTTAGATTCTGTAATAGTATTAACCGTAGTTTTTATCTGTAGCGTACCTTCCTGCAAGGAAAGGGATGAAGCTCCATTGTATTGAAGTTGAATCTGGCTTATATCTGCTTTGGGAGCTACAATAAATTCATATTTTAGTGAAGCATGTTGAGAATACAGTCTAAGGTCTATGCCTGGATAAATATTCCGGTAGTAAATTTCTGTGAAACTAACCACATCCGAAGCCCACAGGCTAGGGGCTTTTCCCAGAAAGTAATTCCGCTTTTCAGGTGTTTCACCCGTGGCACCTATACTTACTTCCGGGTTGGCATGCAGAAATAGTAATTCAACCCCGTGAGCTTTTATGCGGTCTCTGGCGGGCTGGGCAACATCCATTTTTGCCCTTGGATCATTTTTTGAATTGCCATGTATAAGACTGGTGGCTTTCGTATCGTAAAATACATATTTTAAGGAATGAGCACCAACAAACACATATCCCCCAGGAATATCTGCCCTGTACAAAATATCTTTATCCCACTGGTTCTGGTTTTTTACAAACTTGATTGTTGGAGTAGGAGATGTTTCTGCAAGAACGGTAAATGGAAAAATGAAAAGAAAACCAAGTACGAATAAAACAAACGGCATACTGAGGCAATTAAAGTATTTCAAATTACAAAAAATATAGTTGTGAATGAAACAAGGGCATATATTTTGAATGATGTGCGAGTCTTTCCTGCGTCAAATATACCTGTAATATACAGACAAATTAAAGCTTAACTCTTCGGTTTTAGGACATCCTTTGTAACTTGCACCGCAAAATTCAACTATTACCCAAAAGCTTGTATGAAACTCTGGCAGAAAGATTATCCGCTCAATCAAAAAATAGAAAATTTTACTGTTGGTAAAGACCGCGAACTAGATCTGAACCTGGCAGAATTTGATGTCTTAGGTTCGCTGGCTCATACAAAAATGCTTCAAACGATCGGGCTTCTATCCTCGCAAGAACTAGAAATGATTCATCAAGAGTTGAAAGCAATCTATCAGCAAATAAAAGACGGAAATTTCCGGATTGAGGACGGGGTAGAGGATGTCCACTCACAAGTAGAACTACAACTAACCAGAAAATTAGGCGATACAGGCAAAAAAATACATAGCGGTCGCTCCCGCAACGACCAGGTGCTGGTAGATCTTAAGCTATATATGCGGAATGGACTTGAGAATATTGCCAGACAAACACAAAATTTATTTACCCTGCTCATAAAACTTAGCAATCAGTATAAAGATATATTGTTGCCAGGGTATACTCATTTGCAAATTGCCATGCCTTCTTCGTTTGGGTTATGGTTTGGTGCCTATGCCGAAAGTCTGATAGACGACATGCAACTTTTGCAGGCGGCTTACAAAATAGCAAATAAAAATCCTTTAGGTTCCGGCGCTGGGTATGGTTCCTCTTTTCCACTAAACCGGACTTTGACTACTCAGTTATTAGGGTTTGAATCGCTGCATTATAATGTAGTATATGCCCAGATGAGCCGTGGCAAAACCGAGCAAACAGCCTGTACGGCTATTGCCGCTATAGCCGCTACTTTGTCTAAGATGGCCATGGATATTTGCTTGTACAACAGCCAGAATTTTGGTTTTCTTACGCTGCCCGATGACCTAACAACTGGGTCTAGTATAATGCCCCATAAGAAAAACCCCGATGTCGCAGAATTACTTCGCGGACGAACCAATAGATTAAAAGCTGTACCTAATGAATTTTCATTGCTTTTGAGTAATCTTCCTTCAGGTTATCACCGGGATTTGCAGCTAACCAAAGAAATTGTGATGCCTGCATTTGAAGAAATACAAAGCTGCCTGGATATTACCTATTTTATGCTCGAAAATATACAAGTTAAACCAGATATCCTTTCTGATGCAAAGTATGCACACCTATTCAGTGTAGAGCGGGTAAATGAATTAGTTTTACAAGGGGTTCCTTTCCGTGAAGCATATATGCAGGTGGGCAAAGAAATTGCCTCAGGAACATACCAGCCAGCTAATCAAGTACATCATACCCACGAAGGAAGTATCGGAAACTTATCAAATGAGGCTATAGCTAGTCAAATGAAGCAGGTTTGGGACTTGTTTGCCTTCGAAAGGTCTGCAACAGCAACTAAGCAATTATTGCAATAACTCGCTTGTTACTAGAAAGTGACTAATAGCCTTGTAGATGAAGGCGGTTTGTTAGCCCCTTTGCTGGGACAAAAGAGGATACCAATTATTTTGCGGCTACTAATCTGACAGGAGATATTTCTTAATGATGGTAATAGAGAAGCAACCGATGAAATGGAGAAAAGGCTCAAAAACGTACAACAAGAAATGGAAGACATAAGGCTTTGATGATATAAATAACAAATGAAGCATGAGAGGAGTAATCTGATTTTTTATCTACCTATTAAAAATAGATGGGATGAAGCTTCATCCCTTTTTTGTTGAACTCCAAAGTAGGTGCAGGCATATGCACCGTGTTCAGGAAAAAGAATAAGCTTTTTAGAAATTTATTTTCGGTAGGAATTCTAGTGAAATTAATATCCAGAGAAAGATAATACTGACGGTAAGTATCGTAGCCATTTAATTTATTTGCCGATGTATTGGCATACAGCATATTTGTCGCTCCATACCCGATTGCCAAATTTAACCAAGCAGGAAATCGGCTTTCTTTGTTTAACCAGGGTTGAATATCGAAGGCAAGCCAATAGGTTTGGCCATTATAATCTTTTAGTAAACGTTGTGGAAGGTTGCTTCCCAAAGTATTCGGTCTTAGGGAGGCAAAGGAAGTCGGATGAAACGAAAATTTCGGATGAATGCGGGCTTGTGGCCACCATAGCCGTTGCAAACTCAAAGCTGCGCCAGCTGCATTAGCTACTAAGTCACTCCAGGATGCGCCGTACTCCTTCGAAAACCCATCCTGTATTTCAATAGGGATCATCAGGCCAAGCCCTGTTATTGCACCTATCCAAATGGCTTTTTTAGTCCCAATACCGGTCCATTCAAAAATCCTGGCGCTAGTATGGCTAAGATAATAGGTTGTATAAAAATGCCCTACTTTATCTACTTGCTCCCATTGGTATAAATCGTCAAACAAATGAAAACTGCTTCGGGCATTTTCTTTGTACCAGGCTTGATTTAAGCCTGCCATCGTGAGACTATAGGTTGAAATACCAGAGATCAATACACCAGTAAACCGTTTTTTGTGAAACCGGCTTGTTGTCCTGAGTGAATCCTGAGCAAGTAAGGGAGCAGATAAGAAGCAGGAACAGACAAAGAATAGGCCAATGAATTTAATCCTGCTTGCTGAATATTTACTAAGTGCATGCACTAGTAACGTTTCGATTTGAGTTAGAATAGTAGGTTTCAATTTCTTCATGTAACATACATACTATTGCTATTCATTTCACAAAACGATATTCACCGGTAATTATTTGTTTGCATTTTTGTTATTAGCTGGCTTTCCGGAAGATTTTCCATTTTTCCGTTTTTTATGAAACCGTTTCTTTCCATTTTCTGAAAATGTAGGCTTCTTACCAGGATCATACACTGGACCTTCGCCAAGCTGTGATGGCAGGGTAGGTTTTGTAACCTCCGTACCCATAAACTGCTCAATTCTGGCAAATTTGCGGATTTCTTTTTCATTGACGAAAGTTACCGCGATGCCAGTGGAAGAAGCCCTGGCAGTACGGCCAATCCGGTGTATATAGTCTTCAGCATCGTGAGGTACATCAAAATTGATTACCATGTCAATATTCTCAATGTCAATACCTCTGGATAATATATCGGTAGCAATCAGAATTTGGGTTTCCCGGTTTTTGAAGTTCCGCAATACTGTTTCCCGTTCACCTTGTTCCAGATCTGAATGTATGGCTTTTGCAGCAAATCCATTCCTCTGCAGGGTGCGTTCTACTTCTTTTACTTTTTGTTTAGTAGAGCTAAATATAATTATACTGGTAAATTCTTTTTCTGCTAACAGATGGGTAATCAATCCGAATTTTTGCTGGTCGTAGGCCAGGTAAGCTAATTGTACTACTCCTGCAGCAGGTTTAGAGATGGCAATATTGATCTGCTCTGGCTGAACCAGGATTTTATTAGCAAGTTCCCGGATTTTGTGGGGCATGGTTGCTGAAAAAAGCAAGGTTTGTCTTTTTTTAGGCAACTGGCTCACAATACGCATAATATCGTCGTAAAAACCCATATCCAGCATACGGTCTGCTTCATCCAGAATGAGGTGTTCTAGTTTACTCACATTTACATAACCCAAATTCAGGTGGGCAATTAAACGGCCAGGAGTAGCAATAACAATGTCTGCTCCATTTACCAGCGCATTTTTCTGTTGATCCCAGGAAGCACCATCTCCACCGCCATACACCGCCGCAGAGCTTACTGGCACGAAGTAGGCAAAACCTTCCAATTGCTGGTCTATTTGCAAGGCTAGTTCTCTGGTAGGCGCCAGAATAATAGTATTGATCTGATTGCTTTGTTGACTCTGCGTAATTTTATCAAGGATTGGGAGTAAATAAGCGGCTGTTTTTCCGGTACCAGTCTGTGCACAAGCTATTAAATCTTTATTGTCGAGTATTGCTGGAATAGCTTGTTCCTGAATGGGGGTAGGCTTGGTAAAATTCATAGCTGACAGGCCTTCTAACACCTGTTCATGTAAATTAAATTCTGTAAAACTCAAGGGAAAGGTGGTTTATATACGGTTAATAATGTGTTGCAAGCAAGATACTGAAAAAGTAGTTTATGTACTAACGCGTTTAATAGATTAGCTTCCAAGCCTTTGCATTATTTGTATAAAAAAACTTGAAAATTGTCTATATTCAGTAAACTAAACCTTAAATAGCGGCGTTATGATGCTGATAATGGTCATTATCGGCAGTAGCCCACAGCTCAGATTTTACTTGATCTCCGTCTATTGCTCATGTCTGGCTTTAAAGAAAGGAGGTACACGTGTCTAGTCCCAATCAAATTTTATCAAGTGTAATCAATGTCTCAAATTCTACAGGTGTAGGATTTTAAGTATCAATTGATTATACCTGTGATTTGAAGTTGAATTGATAAAATTTAACCGAGGATTTCGAAAATATCCGGTTTCCATCTTGGAGCCGGATATTTTCATTTTAAGGCATATCCCTCTATATATCATGGATAAAAAGTTTTTGTTTTAAAAGTCAATCATTCTTTGCTATTTTGACGCAGCATAATCAATGGTCAATTACAAAACTAGTTTATCCGTATGTTACCATCTATCAACCCTACGCAGACACAAGCCTGGCAACAGTTAACTTCTCATTTTACAACTATACAGCATACCCATATGGCTCAGTTGTTTAAAGACGATGCTAACCGGTTTTCTACGTTTTCAACCAAATTTGAAGATATTCTGGTAGATTACTCAAAGAATATAATTACCGAAGAAACCATACACTTGTTGATAAAACTAGCCCAGGAATGTAAGTTATCAGAATCCATTGAACAGATGTTTACCGGACAAGTAATTAACGCCACAGAAAACCGTGCGGTTTTGCATACTGCCTTACGAAACCGAAGGAATACTCCGGTAATGGTAGATGGAAAAGATGTAATGCCGGAAGTAAATGCCGTATTAAAGCAGATTGAACTTTTTTCACAGAAAGTGGTAACTGGCCAGTGGAAAGGTTACACTGGAAAGCCAGTAACTGATATTGTCAATATTGGTATTGGCGGCTCAGACCTTGGTCCTGTAATGGTGACAGAAGCATTAAAATCCTATCAGAAACCTAACATTAAGGTGCATTTTGTATCTAATATAGATGGAACACATATAGCGGAGGTATTAAAAAAGGTTTCGCCTGAGACTACCTTGTTTATGATAGCTTCCAAAACCTTTACGACGCAAGAGACGATGACCAATGCGCATACAGCCAGAAAATGGTTTTTGGATGCTGCAAAGGATGAGTCACAAATTGCCAAACATTTTGTAGCTATTTCAACCAATGAAAAAGCCGTAAAACAGTTTGGTATCGCCCCTGATAATATGTTTGTTTTCTGGGATTGGGTGGGAGGTAGGTATTCGTTGTGGTCGGCTATTGGACTTTCTATCGCTTGTACACTTGGGTATGAACGATTTGCTCATTTACTGGAAGGGGCTCATGCAATGGATGAACACTTCCGCACAACGCCTTTTGAGAAGAATATTCCTGTATTATTGGCATTACTGGGTATCTGGTATACTAACTTTTTTGATGCACAGACGGAAGCCATCCTTCCTTATGACCAATACATGCACCGCTTTGCAGCCTATTTTCAGCAAGGAAATATGGAGAGTAATGGCAAGTACGTTGATAGAACAGGCAACGAAGTAAACTACCAGACGGGGCCAGTTATTTGGGGAGAGCCTGGAACTAATGGCCAACATGCGTTTTATCAATTGATTCACCAAGGTACCAAACTTATACCCTGCGATTTTCTAGCCCCGGCCATTAGTCACAACCCCATAGGCGATCATCATAATATCTTATTATCAAACTTTTTTGCCCAGACCGAAGCATTAATGAATGGTAAAACAGAAGAGGAAGTTGTGGCAGAGCTTAAAAAATCAGGGAAATCAGATGAAGAGATTCAGTTTATTACTCCCTTTAAGGTTTTTAAGGGAAATAAACCAACGAATTCCATTTTATTTACAAAGCTAACACCTTATACCCTAGGTAGCCTGATAGCTATGTATGAGCACAAAATATTTGTACAGGGCATTCTCTGGAATATTTTCAGTTTTGACCAATGGGGCGTTGAATTAGGTAAACAACTGGCTTCTAAAATTTTACCTGAACTACACGATGCTTACCCTATTTCGTCGCATGATTCTTCAACCAATGGTTTGATTAATGCTTATAAAGAGATGAGAAATAAATAAGGAGCTGTTCCACTCTATAATTTTTAGAAAAAGAGTACAGCAAAGCCAAAGGAATGCACATGCAGGCTACATTATACTATATTTGAGTGTGTATGCATAAGTTGAGCGTGTGCCTAGAAGGCAAGCTGACAAATGTCATTATAACTTGATTGCTAGCAACTTTCACTTGATGGCCTTTTACAATAGTTATTCCATTAACTAGTATAGATCTTTTTATTCAAATGCGAAAAGTATTAGCTTATTTTCTGAAAAATTATGAAGATGAGCCTTTTTCAGTCAAAATAAAAACCAGGGTTCTTATTAAATCCAATATTACCTGTGTAGCGGTTTTGTTGCCAATCATAGGTATGCACCTATTTTCCCAGGCACACGCATTCTTGATCAGCACCGATTTGTTGTTTGTAGCGTTGATGCTTGGCCCTTTTTTTCTGATACGTAAAAGGAATTTTGAAGCTGCAGCAAACCTGGTCATTTTTGGGGTGGCATCGATTATTATCATGCAGAATCCGGTAACAGATATTGTGTTTGATACACCCCATAATTATAACCGTTGCCTGGAAACTTCTGTCCTGTTTATGGCGGCAATCGTGCTGGTTGGGTTATTTGCTTATCAGAGTTATCAGTTGGTAATGCTGGTAAGTATTGCTTTGGTGGCTACCTTCGTTCACTATCTTATTTTAATCGAACGGTTTTACCAGGGGCAACACAGTGCTGCTTCTATTACTTTCATTGTTACCTACTTATTCATCATGTTTCTTGCCGGATTGCTGTCAAAGTTTATGATGGGCATGTATAACAAGATAATTTTTATCGCTGAAAAGGAGTCTCACAAAGTGAAACTTGCTAATCAAAATCTGGAGCTTAAAGTGGCCGAGAGAACCCAGGAACTCGAAGTGCAGAATGAAGAGCTTAAAAAAGTAAACAGTGAATTAGACAGGTTTGTGTACAGTGTATCCCACGATTTAAGAGCTCCGCTGCTTTCCACCTTAGGGTTGATTGAAATAAGCCGGAATGAAAAAGACGAACAAGAAAAATACCGATACCTGGAGCTAATGCACAAAAGTATACGCAAGCTGGATAACTTTATCATCGACATTATTAATTTGTCCAAAAATGCCAGGCTAGACTTGCACAACGACTTAATTGATTTTGACAAGTTAATCCAGTCCGTATTGGATGAACACTCTTATATTGAACACTCGAAAAGTATTGATTTTAAAAAGGATATTCAGCAAACCGGAGACTTTTACACAGACAGTAAACGCTTGTTAATTATTTTAAATAACCTTATCTCAAATGCAATCCGGTATTGCAGTTCTGAAAAGCCCTTCGTTCAAATTACCATACAAGCCGATTATGAGAAAGCAACTATTAAGATTTCTGATAATGGTATAGGTATTGGTCCGGAGCATCTGGAAAAGGTTTTTCAAATGTTTTACCGGGCTTCTCAAAGTAAATCCGGGTCAGGCCTTGGATTATATATCGTAAAAGAAACCGTTCAGAAATTAAAAGGGACTGTACACGTAGAGTCACAAGTAAATGAGGGTTCTACCTTTACATTGCATTTACCCTCTCTAAAACCCATCAATGTGCCTGAGCCTGTGACCGATAGTTTCCCTGAAATGAAGGAAGAGCAAATCAACAATTATTAATTTGTTACTTTCATTCGTAAAGCTTCCAGATAGCTTTTGGCTAGTTGACCATAATCTTAATAAAATTTACTCTTGAATTAATTGGTATCTTGGTTATGCTACAGCCATAAATTTGCAAGTACCACTTATTTGTAAAGTTCTAAACTGATTACTTCAACATGTCTCTTCGTTAAGATTATTGCCATATTTATTGTAATAATTAAACTTATACTACTACTACTAATGTTATATAGTAAGGTAGGTAGGAATACGTATTTAAGTTGTATAGTATTAAAAATAAGAGAATAGTGATTGTTGCATGCAATTCCATAGCAGAATTATTTAATTATACCATTCCAACTACCCATAAGTAAAAGCGTATATTGCATACATAGAAGGCAGGTTACTAATTGGCCCAGCTGACATTAATAGAGCATGTGCTTCACTATAAGCAACAGCTTTTAAAGGGTATTTAAACAAAGTTTTAAGCCATGATACAAAAACGAAAAGGAGCATTCATCCGCAAGGTGAAAGATATAACCATAAGCAGCACGTTGAGCCTGGGTCTGTTAGGTACCACTTTATTTATGCAAGGCTGCGATAATAACGGATCGGCTGACCAAAACACAGAGGAGTATGAAGTAGCCTTTACGAAGGGTATGCAAACCCATATTCAGGAAACAGAAAAAGGTGTATTTAAAATAACAGACGAAAAAGTAGTGGGAGAAGGCGAATCCAAAGCCATTGTTACCTTTTTGAATGGACAAACAGATACACTTTCCCTGGAAGCTGCTAAACGGATAGTTGATGCGGAAGGAAGTAACTGGGATGACAACAACCAGCAAGAAGTAAGGCAAGGGTATTACGGAGGGGGTGGGCTTAGCAGCGTTCTGATGTATGGAGCTCTGGGCTATTATATGGGAAGATCTATGAACAGCCGTCCCAATCCTGGGTATTATGCAAGTCCAGATGTATATAACCGGGCACAACAACACACATCAACCATACAAAGCTCACGGATAAGCAGACCTGTTAATAGCAGTAAAGGATATTTTAAAAGCGGTTCCAACAGAAGTGTAGGTGCCTAACGAAAGTACCCTTAAACCAGTTACCTATTTCATAGTTTGTCGGTACGAATTTTAGTTGTTTCCTTTATGATTACATTGAAAAATTTGCCGGTTACCCCAGCTACTCAGCTCAGAAAAATTGGATGGGACTGGATGTTGGGGGTAGATACCTTACCTTATCTTGCTCAGGATGTTGTAGTGGTAGGTAAAGAAGAGGCAGAAGCCTATGGAAGTGCCGCAGAAAAACTGTATGAGATGCTTATTGAAGCCGGGCAATATGTGATAGATCAAAACCTGTTTGCACAATTAGGGATACCTGAAAACATCACCGAATTAATCCGCTACACTTGGGAAGACGATAGACACCTGCATCTCTATGGACGTTTTGATTTTAGTGGTGGACTAAATGGCCATCCTATCAAATTAATTGAGTTTAATGCCGATACAGCTACTTGTATACCAGAAACAGCCGTTGTGCAATGGGCGCATTTGCAAAGTAACCGCTTGGATGATTCCTTGCAATTCAACACACTATTTGAAACTCTTACAACTAATTTTCGCCGGCTCAAGAGTTTGAATAATGATCTGGCGCCAACCTTACTGATTTCCTCTATGCGGGATAACTCAGAGGACGATACCAATGTTACTGTTCTGGGAGAAGCTGCAAAAGAAGCAGGCTTTACGGTTGCTTACCAGTATATTGATGAGGTGGAATTTTCTCCTGAAGAAGGCATATTCGTTGAAAATGAACAAGGGGAGTTTCTTCAGTACAACTTTTGGTTTAAACTTGTGCCATGGGAATTTATTGCCTACGATGAGCCAAGCCTGGCTACTGTATTGACGCAAATGCTAAAAAACCGCAAAGCAGTTATCATTAACCCAGCTTACACCTTATTGTTTCAATCCAAAGGAATTCTAAAGATACTGTGGGATTTGTATCCCTATCATCCGTTGTTGCTGGAAACAGATCATTACCCTCTGCCCCATAAAGCTCATGTAGAAAAAGTAATGTTTGGAAGAGAAGGCGCTAATATTAAAATTATTGATTCGAGCGGAAAAACAGTCCACGAAAAGCAAGGAGAATACGGCGACTATGGAAAAATTTATCAGGAATATACAGAATTTTTGAAAGATGCTGCGGGAAACTCCTATCAGGCTGGAGTTTTTTATGCCTACGAAGCTTGCGGGTTAGGTTACCGCAAAGGAGGTCCTATTATTGAAAATACTGCACAATTTGTAGGTCATATTATTCATTGATATATAAATAGCATTTATGAAACGAATAATCATTCATTAAACATAGTTGGTGTATGATTATTGAGTACATTGATTAGACCTGGGATACAGGATTTGCATATTTTGAAAAACGTATGCCCGGTTTAATTAATGAGAAAACTCCTGTTCACCTGCCTGTTTTTACTTTCTATTCCTCTTTCGATCCTGGCATCTGAGGGGTTAACCCTTAGCTATTCCGATTTCCATACTTCCAAACCTATCCGGTTAGTTTCCACAATTGAGGTGGTGAGCGATTCAAGAGGTACTTTACTGATTGATTCTGTTATTAACCCTGCTTTTTCATCTAAGTTTATTCCATTAGCCGAAACTCACATGGCAGGTAGTAGCCCAGTCTATTGGGTAAAATTTACTTTAAAAAATTCCTCTGCCGTTGCCCAGGAATGCAAACTCAGTGTACCCTTTGCCGACTATGCACATTTGTATTATCCAGATATTACAGGTTCCTATCATATGCAGTTTTCGGGCGATAGGGTGCCTTTACATAACCGGGCAGTAAAGACTGGGAAGCTGGTTTTTTTTTCTCTATATCTGCCTGCCCGAAGTGTACAAACATTTTATATAAGGTGTGAAAGTAGAAATGCCATAGCGCAGCAGTTTAAATCATTTACGTTGCGAACTCTTAATATCTACCCACAATCGCTTTTTGAAGAGAACTTTGGGACGGCCCATCGGATAAATCAAGCTTTATTTTTTGGCGCTGTTTTGATTATGCTTTTGTATAATTTGTTTATATACAGTACTTTAAAAGATATAACTTATCTGCTGTATGTTGGCTATACCTGCATGTTGGTTGTTTTTCTGGCATCGAATGATGGATTTATATTTGAACTGTTTCTCCCAAACAAACCTCACCTTGATTTGTATATTCGGTTTGTTTCTACCCCTGCCCTTATTTTCTTCTATTTACTGTTTAGCAAAAGTTTCTTAAAACCTCACCAGTATGCCAACAGATGGACATGGCCAATAAATGGGTTACTATGGTTACTTCCCTGCCTTATACTTAGTATGTGCATGGGATACTGGCATATCGGGCGTAGCTTGGCAATTATCTCAGCAATCGTTAGTTTTTTGCTTATACTAATCGTTTCTTTTAAGAGTTTATCTAAAGGGTATACACCTGCTAAATTCTTTCTTATTGCCAATATTTTACTTATTATCGGAGCGACGCTATATGCTGTAGATAGATTTACCAATAACAGTCAAAACCTGGTTATACAATATAGTTTACAGCTGGGCATCATCTGTGAGGTAGCTTTCTTTTCATTTGGTTTGGCAGCACGTATCAATCTGACTCAATTGGAGCTTAAAGACCAAATACTTGAAAATGAACGCCTTGAAAAGGAGAAGGAGATAGGATTAAAAAGAGTAATCGAAGAAAAGAACCGTGAACTTGAAGAAAAAGTACTAGAACGGACGGCTGAAGTGATACACCAAAAAGAAGAGATTCTAACGCAGAATGAACTGCTATCCTTAAATTACCAAAAATTAGAAGCAGCGCAGCATTTAATTGAAAAACAAAACAAAGCACTGGCTACTGCTAATACCAAATTAGAAAAAGCTGTAATGAAGCGAACGAAAGAACTGCAAACAGCCAATGAGGAGTTGCTCAAATCTAATCAGGAACTGGACAGATTTATTTACCGGACTGCACATGATATAAAGGGGCCATTAGCCAGGCTAATAGGCTTAAGTCATGTAGCATTGTTGGATGTGCAAGATAACCTATCCTTAAGTTACCTGGAAAAACTGAATTTTGAGGCTAACTTTCTGAATTATATTCTCTCGAGGTTATCCAGAATTTACGAAATAAATCATAAACAGCTTGCAATTAAGCAAATTGATATTGAAGAATTACTCTACCGTATTGTAGATCAAATCAAGTTTGTGGAGGGTTATTCCCAGACTAAGTTGTCTATTGAAGTATTACAACAAACTAGCTTTTCTTGTGATGAATATTTGCTTAGTTTTATTTTACAAAACCTGTTAGAGAATGCAATATTTTTTCAACAGAAAATAAATAATGCTGCTCACCAAGTTGATGTACTAGTTAAAGAAGAAGGAAGTACCCTACTGATTTTGATTAGAGATAACGGAACTGGTATTCCTTCAGAAGAATCCACTACTATTTTTGATATGTTCAGTAAAGCGGCGGGCAAGTACAAAACGGCTGGTATGGGTTTATATATGGCCCAGCTTTGTGCTCATAAAGTAGGTGGATCTATTCAATTAATAAAGAGTGAACCTGGAGATACTGAATTTCTTGTAAAGCTACCTCTCACTTTGCAGAAACCTGCAGCTAAGAAATGGCATAGTTTTTTGATAAATTAATAAAGCCTGACTGTGAAGATCAGGCTTTATTAACCAACTACATTAACCTTTAAATTATGTCTATTATTTATAGGTATGTGTACCTATATCAGTAACTGATCCAATACTCACGTTTACCTGATCCATTGTTTCTATTGACCATTCACTACCACGATCGAATACAACTTTATACGTCCCTTTAGCTAATCCATTAATCAGAAAAGAACCATTAGTATCTGTATATGTTCCTACTGTATCTATCCCTGTAATGGCGTATACTGCTGTTTGTTGGGTAGGATTAACTACTCCTTTAATTGCGCCACTCTTTGCTTCAACTATTGTCCGGATAACTGGTTTTAAAATATAATTTCCGGAAGAACCTGTTTGTACAACTGATTTAGCTGCATCAAAATCAAGAAGCATCGTATAGATAATTCCATCCTGCAATGTAGTATTTACCTTTAGTTTTAATCCAGATTGTTGAGAGGAAGGAGTTTTTAGAGTATAACTATTTCTATTCACTGTTACTGAATTCTTGTCTCCAAGAATCAATCTGATCTGCGCAATTTTTCCAGCAGGAATCACATCTGATGCTAAAAGTGTATCTAGCCCATTGGTAAGTTTAAGTAAATCATATACGCCTGCTTGTGTGTTTTTTAGCCGTACCCAACCGGCTGTTTCATCAGAAGTTTCAATAGGATTAATTTCAATACCTTGTAAATCAATATATATGGCTTCATAGTCTCCTGGAGCATCTGTCAGACGAACCTGTAGGGTGGCTTTTCCAACAGTCTCCTGATCTTTATTACAAGCACTCATTCCAAATAAACAAAGTGAAACTAAGAGAGCAGAAAAGTTCTTTTTCATAGTAAAATTTAATTGTGTTCAGCTATGTATTCTACAGCTTGAATGTTCTGTAACTAACTTCAAAAACTAGAATGTGAGTTGAACCCGTAAGTTCATTGCGTAAAATTATGCGTACATGCTTAATAAAGCGCTTTATAGGAGCAGTATTGAAAAACGTGTATATTTACCAGATGAAACTACTTGTTGCCCCTTCCATTCTTTCAGCAAATTTTGCCAATCTTGAGAAAGATATTGAAATGATCAACCAGAGCCAGGCTGACTGGATTCATGTAGATGTAATGGACGGACATTTTGTACCCAATATTTCATTTGGAATGCCTGTGTGCGAAGCTGTTAGCAAAATTGCCAGAAAACCACTAGATGTTCATCTGATGATTACCCAACCGGAACGGTATCTGGAAGCTTTCCGGAATGCTGGGGCACAGCATATTACCGTACATTACGAAGCTTGTACCCATCTTCACCGCACCTTGAACTATATTAAAGAATTAGGATGCAAAGCTGGAGTTGCCCTAAATCCACATACACCAGTGCAAGTGCTGGAAGATATACTGACCGAAGCAGACATTGTTCTGCTAATGTCTGTAAACCCAGGCTTTGGCGGACAAAAGTTTATTCCGCAAACCTACCAGAAAATCAGTAAACTCAAACAACTAATAGCTGCAAACCGCACACAAACTTTCATAGAAATAGATGGAGGAGTTTCTACTAGTAATGCAGCATTGTTGCTTGCAGCAGGGGCAGATGTATTGGTAGCTGGCAGCTTTGTTTTCTCTTCAGGGAATCCTACCCAAACCATATCCGATTTAAAAAATACAGTTGTGCAATACAATGTTTAACGTTTCATGCAAGTAACGTACGGTTTTTGGGGTTTCCTACTCGGAATATTTTTTCTGGTTAATGCTACACATGCACAACAAGCCGTCTTCCAGGGTAAGGTATTAGATGAGGAAGGTGTGGCTATTGTTGCAGCTTCGGTCCGGGTGCTGGAACTTTCCATTGGCGTTGCTACAGATACTGCTGGAAATTTTCGTATGCAGGTGCCTGCAGGGAAAGCGTTTACTTATATATTCTCTCATATCGGATATCAGGAAAAACGCTATTCTTTTACTCTGACAGTGGAACAAGTATTTGATTATACGGTTCGACTTACTGATAAAACCCGTATGCTTAGTGAGGTTGAAGTAAAATCCGGCAAAGTGATTAGGCTAAGGCCAGAAATCAGCATCACCAAAATTGATCCGCAAAACGTAAAAACACTCCCATCTGCTTTTGGAGATTTTAATAAAATGTTAAGTACCCTTCCTGGGGTAGTTAGTAATAATGAGTTATCATCTTCCTATTCCGTCAGAGGAGGCAATTTTGATGAAAATCTGGTGTATGTTAATGGCATCGAAGTATATCGTCCTTTTTTAGCTAGATCTGGTCAGCAAGAGGGCTTAAGTTTTGTAAATCCGGATCTGGTGCAGGATGTTGAATTTTCTTCCGGTGGCTGGCAAGCTAAATATGGCGACAAATTATCTTCCGTCTTAAATATTCTATATAAAGAGCCGGAGAAAACCTCTGGCTCACTCACACTGGGCTTGTTAGGTGGGGCTGCGCATGTACAAGGCATTAGTAACAATAAGAGAATATCTTATGTTGCCGGAGTCCGGCAGAAGCAGTCGCAATACTTATTAGGTACTCTAGATGTTAAAGGAGAATACCTACCCAGATTTACAGATGTTCAATCCTATATTAATATTGATCTTTCAAAAAGAAAACCATCATTGACTGAAGATTTTATTCCAAAAACATCCATAGGCATCCTGCTATCTTACGCCAGAAACAGGTATTTTGTAAAGCCGATAAGCCGGGAAACCTCTTTTGGTACGCAAGAGCAGATTTTGAAACTGTTTGTTGCCTTTCAGGGACAAGAGCTATTAAACTATGATATGTACCAGAATGGAATTAAGTTTACTCATCAGCCAAACCGTAGACTGACTCTCAATATTCTGGCATCTGCCATGCAGACAAGTGAACGGGAGTACTTGGAAACAGATGGATATTACCGCTTATGTGATGTAGATATTATACCTGGGTCTAATAGATTCAATGATTGCATTGCTACAAGGGGAGCAGGAGGGCTATATACGCATGCCCGTAATAGATTGAGAGCAAGTATATTAAATATTGAAACCAGAAATACGTACGAACTAAATGTTCGCAATTCGTTTGACTGGGGCATTAAAATTGGGCATGAACGGATTAATGATATACTGGATGAATACTCTTTTACTGATTCGGCAGATTATGTTCAAATAAATGAATTGTTGTTTTCAGATATCAGTCTTAAAACATGGCGGTATAGTGCTTTTGCTCAACATACGTTTCTTTTAAATCCGCAACACACATTAACATACGGCTTCCGGGTAGGCTACTGGAATTTAAATAAACAGTTTTTAGTAAGTCCGACAGCACAATATTCCTACAAACCTGGATGGGAAAAACCCGTAATATTTAAACTCGCCGCAGGCATCTACCGGCAACCACCCTTCTACCGTGAACTTCGTAGCAGAACAGGAGAACTTAATGCTTCTTTAAAAGCTCAGAGTTCATTGCATTTGATTGCTGGAGCTGAGCGAATCCTTAAACTGTGGAACCGCGATTTCCTGTTAACGACTGAGCTTTATTACAAATCTATCTGGGATGCGGTGGCTTACGATGTAGAAAACGTACGTATCCGCTACTTTGCTAATAATAATACAAAAGCCTACGCCATGGGAGCCGATGTCCGGTTGAGTGGAGAGTTTATCAAAGGGGCAGAATCGTGGTTCAGTATGGGTATACTCAACACACGTGAAGACCTTGGGTTTGATAACCAGGGTTTTGTCCGCCGCCCTACGGATCAGCGGCTTACTTTTGGTGCCTTTTTTCAGGATCACCTGCCAAGGAATCCGACAATACGTGTATATCTAAATTTGATATTTGGCACCGGGTTGCCTTTCAGTCCTCCTCAGACCTTACAATACCGTTCCTCCTTTACAGCTCCTCCTTACAGACGCTTAGATATGGGATTTTCTAAAATTATCGCGATAAAAGACCGGTCTAAAGGTTTGGGAAAATATACGGAATCTATCTGGCTGGGAGCCGAAGTATTAAATGTAATTGGTGCACAAAATACCATTTCTTATACCTGGATTACGGATATTCAGAACCGGCAATATGCAGTACCTAACACGCTGTCTGCAAGGTTTATAAATGTCCGTGTAATTGCTAGATTTGATAAGCCTTAATCGTTGACATATATTAAGTTACAGATTTCACCCTATATCTACTTACCTTCTTTCATACGACTGAACATCCAATTTTTTCTATTCCGGTACATTACTTTCAATCGGTTTATCCCGATTATTCGTGATTTTATCAAGAATTGATTTTAGATAGGTTACTTAGGTATCAATTTTGAATCAAGAAAAGCAAGACAATATTCTATTAACTCGTATGAAAACTATTATTAAATTATCAAGTATTGCCCTATTCCTAATCATCTTCGCAAGTTGCGCCAAACGTACCGTAACCCGTGTAAGTCCTGATCAACAAATAGATTTAAGCGGACGCTGGAACGATACTGATTCCAGACTGGTAGCTGAGGAAATGGTAAAAGATGCCATTAATCGTGCCTGGCGTTCAGATTTTGTTACTAAAACAAATAAAAAGCCAGTGATGATTGTAGGAGTTATTACCAATAAAAGCCATGAACACATTGAAGCTGAAACGTTTGTTAAAAACATGGAACGTGAGTTTATTAATTCTTCTACCGTTCGGGTAGTGCAAAATGCAGAGTTCCGTGAGAAAATGCGTGAAGAACGTGCAGATCAACAAGAGTTTGCTTCGCCAGATACACAAAAAAAGTGGGGCCGTGAGCTTGGAGCCGACTACATGATGTTTGGAAATATCAATTCAATTGTTGATGCAATCAACAAAAAGCAAGTAACTTATTATCAGGTAAATCTGGAGCTTGTGGATCTCGAAACAAATGAAAAAGTATGGATAGGGGAAAAACAGATTAAAAAATATATAACTAACTAATAGTACTGATGAATGAGTAGAGAATAATGTTTGCCAAGTTGATATACATTGAACATTAGCCTATAATAAAAAAGATAATGAAATTCCAGGGTTATATTTATAAAAGTACTAAACATTTTGTATCCATTATTCTTTATTCATTCATCCTATTCTTTTGCACTTCCTGCCTCAATTACTACAAGTCTATTTATACATTTAACAGCAACTTTGAACAAGGTAATTTTAAAGAAGCTGCTAATGCTTTAGATAAAGATAAGAAAGCGGAAACCCGTAAAACCAGGCTCATTTATTATATGAACCGGGGGGTTGTAGAATCGATGCAGGGAAACTACGAAGCAAGCAATACTTTCTTTGAAAAGGCGTATCTGCTTGGAGAAGATTTGCAAGTAAATTATTTCAACGAAGCAGCTTCCTTTTTGCTTAACCCAAATATTGTAGATTATAAAGGAGAAGATTTTGAATTGTTACTCATCAACTATTATAAAGCTCTCAATTACCTAAAAATGGGGGACAAGGAGAAAGCATTAGTTGAGTGTAAACGCATGGATATTAAATTGAGCAAACTTAGCAGTAAATACACCTCCGATAACAAATTCCAGCGGGATGCTTTTATTCATACGTTAATGGGTATTATCTACGATGCCAACGGCGATGCCAACAATGCTTTTGTAGCTTACAGAAATGCCCTGGAAATATACCAGACAGATTATCAGAAATTCTTTCAGATGCCAGTGCCACAACAGTTGAAAGAAGATTTGCTCAGGGTGGCTTATGAAAACAATTTTCTCGAAGATTTACATCGTTATGAGAAAGAATTTAATATGAAATATACCCCAGATAAAAGCAAAAAAGGTGATCTTGTTTTTTTATGGCATAATGGCCTTGGTCCGGTAAAATCGGAAACCAGTATTAATTTTACGATAATGCGTGGACAAGCTGGTGTGGTAAATTTTTCTAATGAAGAGCTAAATATGAATTTTGCTTTTCCGGTGGATGACAGTACTTATTATAAAAGTGGCTTAAGTCAGCTGGAACTAATACGCATTGTTTTCCCAAAATATATAGAACGGCCAACATTATATTCGCATGCTGAACTAAGCTGGAATGAAAAGGTAACCAATCTGGATATGGTAGAAAATATAAATGCAGTTGCCTTTAAAACCTTAAATCAACGGATGATATGGGAGGTTGGAAAATCGCTTTTGCGAGTAGCCATGAAAAAGGCTTCTGAATATTCTTTGCGGAAAGAAAATCAGGAAGCAGGCGCTTTATTAGGGATAGTTAACGCGATAACCGAGCAAGCAGATACACGCAACTGGCAGTCTATTCCACATTCTATTTATTATACCCGCATGCGGCTTCCTGAAGGCAGCCAGGAAGTAAAGTTTACAACAAAATCAATTGCTGGTAGTAAACCAGATCAGAATTTTACTTTTACATTTGATATAAAACCTGGTGGAACTGTTTTTCATACGTTTAGTTCGTTAGAAACGGCTTCTGGTTTTGCTACAGCTTTACGATAATAATTCTCTTACATCCAACATAGTAGTGTGAAAAGAATATCGCTTATCCTGGTTGTTCTAGTGATTTCTGGCTACTTAATTCCTCAAACTCTAACTATACCAGTAAAAGGTGCATCAGCAAACGATTGGCATCCAGACTCATTCTGGTATTATCCATGGGGTAAATCTATTACAAACAAGGGTATAGATATTTTTGCTAAAGAAGGAACCGAGGTTATTTCCGCTTCAAATGGTCTGGTAATTTACCAAGGGAAGATGGGCAGAGGTGGTAATGTAGTGCTGGTGCTATCTTCAAAATGGAGAACCATTATTATGCACATCTTCGTGAGTTCTCTGGCACAAATTTTACCTATTTAAAACCGGGGGAGACCTTAGGCAAGGTGGGGACTACAGGAAATGCCGTAGGTAAGCCTCCTCATCTACATTATTCCATATTCTCTATTATACCGCTTGTCTGGCGTGTAGATAGCTCAAAGCAGGGCTGGCTCAAGATGTTTTTTCTGAATCCAATTGAATTAATGCAGAATTAACGAATAAATATTCTATATTTTAAAGTAGAAGAAAGGCACTCAACGTTGAGTGCCTTTCTTCTTACATATCAGCTATACCTTTCAGGAAATTGAGTTTTAATGTTTTTTTATCCTGAAATCGTATCTGGGCATCTTTAATAATCTGGATAGCTGCCTGCTTACTATCCCAACCTTCAATACCTACTTTTTTCTTTTCTAATTCTTTATATATCTGGAAGAAATGTTCAATCTCTTTCTTTAGATGTGAGTTTACTTCACTTAAATCATCAATATAATTCCACATAGGATCGCTTACCGGTACGCACAAGATCTTCTCATCAGGTCCTTTTTCATCATACATTTTGAATAAACCAATTGGCTTCACTTCTATCAAACATCCAGGAAAGGTTGGTTCTGTTACTAAAACCAGCGCATCAATAGGGTCACCATCGAGGCCTAAGGTTTCGGGAATAAAGCCATAATCGCTGGGATAATGTACAGAGGAAAATAGCATTCTGTCGTAGCGGATCATTTTCCTCTCCGGATCGTATTCATACTTGTTCCGGCTTCCTTTAGGAATTTCCACAACAGCATCTATCGTGAAATAATCATGTTTATCTTTCATATTAGTAGCGTTTGTCGCTTTAAAATACATATTGAACCAAAGTTAATTAAACGATTTTGATTGTGGAAAAGCTATATCAATAATCACTAAATGTTTATAAATTTTCATAGTTTCGTTTAATCAAAACTGTAGTATTTGATTTTATTAGTATAACTTATCTAAGTATGTTACTCAAGACTGATTATCACAAGTATACATTACGCTTCAAGTTTGAGGCAGGCACTTCCCGAGGAGTGTTAACTGAGAAGGATACCTACTTTGTTAAAATATGTACTAGAGATAATCCTCAGGTATACGGGATTGGGGAATGTAGTGTTCTTAAAGGCTTAAGTATAGATGATAAAGTCGACTATGAATCATATTTAGCAAATATTTGTGCTGAATTGAGTGATTATGAGTTTACCGGAGATATAAGCTTGATACTAAAGGAATTAATAGGAAACCAATATCCAAGTATTCAGTTTGGTATAGAAACAGCTTTACATGATTTGATAAATGGTGGAAGTAGAATTATTTATTCTAGTCCTTTTGCGGATGGTAAAGAAGGAATCCCGATTAATGGCCTAGTTTGGATGGGAGCAGAAGACTTTATGCGGCATCAAATTGACTTAAAACTAGAACAAGGCTATACGTGTTTAAAATTGAAAATTGGTGCATTAGATTTTGCCAAAGAATGTACTTTGCTTGAATACATCAGAAGTAGATATAGCCCTGAACAGATAACTTTACGGGTAGATGCCAATGGAGCTTTTTCTACAGAAGAAGCTTTACAAAAATTAGAAATACTTTCCCAATTCGAATTACATTCAATTGAACAACCTATCCGGCAGGGACAAGTAGAGTCAATGTACACGCTTTGCAGGCAAACTCCCTTACCTATTGCACTCGATGAAGAACTGATTGGAGTTATGGCGTATAAAGATAAGGCTTCGCTTTTAGATGAGATTAAACCTCAATATATAATTTTAAAGCCTTCGTTGCTAGGAGGGTTTCAACATAGTCTTGAATGGATAAAATTATGCGAGACTAGGAAAATTGGATGGTGGATTACATCGGCTTTAGAATCGAATATTGGATTAAATGCTATTAGCCAGTTTACAGCAATACATCATAATACTCTACCTCAGGGATTAGGAACCGGACAATTATACACCAATAATATAAATTCTCCTTTGGAAATAGCTTCGGGCAAACTATATTATACCTTGAATAAAAAATGGGAATTACCTCATTTTTTTTAAAGGAAAAGGCTGCTATCTATTAGACAGCAGCCTTACACCTGTGTAATTGATTATTTTATTTGGATAATTTAAAACCTATACCGCCGGTAGCAGTTTTTGTATCTACCTTCAAATCATTTAAATCATCAATTGATAACGTGTGAATCAGCTCATCTGTACGCATTTCTCTTTCAATGGAGGCCATCCGTAAGTGTTGTTTTTTAACTGCACCCTGAATAATCTTACGCACAGCCCGAGCATTTCCAAAGAATTTATCACGGTTTGAATAAATATTATCTAAATACAATTTTAAATGCTCGTTAGCTGTTTCATCGGGAGTAAGATGTTCTGTTTTTAACATCTGTACTGCCACCTGATGCAATTCTTCTGCAGAGTAATCATCAAAATGTAATACCTTGTCGAAGCGGGATTTCAATCCAGGATTGGCTTCCAGGAAGTAGTTCATATTGCTTGGATAACCAGCAGTAATAACAATAAATTCGCCCCGGCGGTCTTCCATTTGTTTTAATAAGGTCTCTATGGCTTCCTTACCAAAATCATTATCACTGCCACTTAAGAGAGAATAAGCTTCATCAATAAAGAGTACGCCACCAATAGCTTTATCTATCATTGCTTGTGTTTTAATGGCTGTTTGCCCAATAAAACCTGCCACCAAAGATTGTCTGTCACATTCAACCAAATGGCCACGTTCCAGAATACCCAAGGCTTTAAATATTTTAGCCATAATGCGGGCAACTGTTGTTTTACCTGTACCAGGATTTCCTGTAAAGACGGTATGTAAAGAGAACTTATGAATTACATCCTTACCAGATTCATTGTAAAATTTTACCAGCTTCACCAGTTCGTGCAATTCATTTTTAACATTAGCTAAACCAACCAGGCCGTTCAGTTCCTCCATAGATTCCAGAAGTTGTCTTTCGTCTATCTTAATGTCTGGCAGTTCACCTTTGGTACCTTTGAACATCTGCTGAATATCAGTCAGTTCAATGGTTTTTAGTTGATCCTGGGTTAATGTACTCAAATCGCAGGAACGGATTACCCGCAGACCCATGTTCATTTTAGCTTCTTCTACCCATGCATTTACAAGTCTAGCATTACCAAACGCTTGATTTCTGTTCCGGTAAGCATCTATGATTTTTTCGTACAAATAAGCCCTAGCTGTTTCAGCAAATTCAATATTCTTCTGCTCAGCTTTCATCATGGCGATTTCCATTAGCTCTTGCGGCAGATAGTCCGGGAAATTATAGCTCAGGTTAAATCTGGAACGCAGACCGGGATTAGAATCCAGAAATACCTGCATTTGTTTAGGATAACCTGCTACAATAATGGCTAGATCACCCGGTCCGTCAGACATTTCTTTCAGAATTACTTCAATAGCTTCGCGTCCAAAATCCTGCTCATCATTCTCGCTACGCATCAATGAATATGCTTCATCGATGAATAAGATACCACCTCTTGCTTTTTCTATTACCTCTTTAACTTTTGGAGCTGTTTGACCAATGTACTTACCTATCAGTTCAACACGGCCAACCTCCATCACGGTCCCTTTGGTGAGTAAACCCATTTTGTGGTAAATTTTACCTAACATTTGGGCGACTGTTGTTTTACCTGTGCCAGGATTTCCAGTAAAGACGGTATGTAAACTGATTTTATTATTCTCTTCAAACCCCTGCTTCTGACGTAGTTGTAAGAACTTCAGGTATGAGGTATAATCATTAATTTTACTCTTGATATCTTTAAGGCCAATCATATCGTGCAGATTGGTCATTACCTCTTCTATAGACTCCTCTGTTACTTGAGGGGCTGAAACCTTTGCCAAAGGCATCATAGAATGACTACCACCTGCATATACTTGAGGAACACCTTGCACCCAGGATTCGCCAACTTCAAAAGGAAGGATAGCTATCAAGGTATCCATAAATACAATTTCAAGTGTGTATTTATCTTTAAACCAGGTGTTCTTATCGGTAGCTCCCCATCCTGTGGTAACACTAATCAAGTTGTTAGCAGGATCCGTAGAAATTAAACTCAGATAGGAGGTACTTCCTTTTAATTGGCGGGCATCGTTGTAGAAATTAAAAAACAACTCACAATGCCAAGGTTCTACATGTAAATTTTTAAAGTTGAATTCAGCAAAGATATACCTTGTTTCTGAACCGTTAAACTGAGTATAATATTTACGTTGTTCTTTAGGCACGCCATCATAGCCACCTTCATACATTTTGATAGAATCGAAGTTGAAATAGGGATTACTATCATTGGATACCAAGCCACCTTCCGTAACATAGAATTTTCTGCTGCCTACTAGTTTGCCATCTATAAATGCTTCCCATTCGTATGCGCCCTTTTTCCAGAACATCCCTTGTTCGGCCATACCCCAACTGTTGCGAGCTAGTACTATATTTTCTTCTTTTCTTATATGTCTGTCTACCTTCAGCGAACAAAGCTCTTCTTTAGTACCATTAGGTTTTATTGAATAAGCTTTAAAGCCTAATTGCACACTCCAATCCTCTTCGTCGAATAGCTTATTATAAAACGACAATTCGCAGTAGATATAAGTGGTTTCTTTGTTCTCAAAAACACGTCTGTATTTTTTAGAATCACCCTCAAACGTTTCTGTGGAAGCATACGTTTTGAGATCTCTGAATTTGTATTTGATTTCCAATGTGAAAACAGTCTTTGATTTCTAATAAAATAAAATTAGCCAGGTTTATTTTTAGATACCTGATTAATTCTGGCAATTAATTACATATATCTTTTTTTTAGCAAATAAGATGCAAATTATGCAGCAGTAAAGTAATTCCTTTATCAATATTTCTACAGTTTATATAAATATATACTTAGAATCAGCGCAATACACTATTTTGCAATGTATAAGTGTTTATTATTTTGGGTAGCTACTACCATAAAAGTATAAAATATTAATAATTGTAATGCTCTTAATTTTGTAAAACCCGGAATTAAAAAACTTTTCTATCAATAAATTACGCAAACTAGACCAAAATAAGAGCATAATAGTCAGTTTATCGTTTACCTTTTATATAACTTTTTTTTAAATGTAAACAATTTCTTAGCTAATATATCGTACCGTTTATCAGATCATGAGCCAGGCGCGTCAATCCAGTACTAGCTTTTTCTTCGATAAAATGCATATTTGGCTGCTGAGCTACCGCAGGAATTTTTACATCTACAATATATTTGGGAACTTCTGCTGCTACATAATTTAACAGCCCGGCAGCAGGATATACTACAAGAGAAGTACCAACGACAATAAAAATATCCGCCTGGGTAGCTTCTAGTATAGCTTGTTCCATTAACGGGACCATTTCCCCAAACCATACAATATGTGGCCTAAGTTGTGATCCCTTCTCGCAATAGTCGCCAATGTTTAACTCCCAGCCTTCTACCGTATAGACAAGGGAGGGATCTAGGGTGCTTCGGGATTTAAATAGTTCGCCATGCAAGTGAATAACATTTGATGAGCCGGCTTTCTCATGCAGGTTGTCTACATTTTGCGTAACTATCACCACATTGTATTTTTCTTCTAGTTTTGCTAAAGCCAAGTGACCAGCGTTTGGTTTGGCATGTAGACCGTTTTTTCTGCGCTGATTATAAAACTCCAACACCAGCTGCTGGTTTTTGCGCCAACCCTCTGGGGAGGCAACTTCCATTACATCATGCCCTTCCCAAAGACCATTGGCATCACGGAAAGTAGCAATTCCGCTTTCTGCACTAATTCCGGCTCCAGATAAAACCACAATTTTTTTTCTCATTTTTCAAAAAGTAATCATAGTTCCAATTTTTTCTTTTAATCTGATACCCTAGGTCTTAATAGTCAGATTATGATATGAATGAAATAAGTTTTCATTTAATGCTAATCAAGGCCAAGGATCAATAAAAGTTATGTTATCACCAACAGAACTAATTTACTAAATATACATAAAAATAGTAAAAAATAAAGGATGTCTACCGTTTTAGACATCCTTTAAAAATAAATATATTAGTATGTTTTTAATCTGTTTTCTCTAACGAATATTTATTTAGCTTTTTTCTTCGAAGCAAATTTGCCTTTCTTTTCAGGTGCATTCTTTGCTAAATTCAAACATTCTTCCAGTGTAAGCCCTTTTGGATCTTTATCTTTAGGGATTTTTATATTTTTCTTGCCGATTGAGATGTATGGACCAAATCTTCCGTTTAATACTTTTACTTCCGGATTTTCAGCAAATTCTTTAATAAATTTTTCAGAATCAGCTTTTCTTTTATTTAGTACTATTTCAATGGCTCGGTTATCAGTGATAATAAATGGATCGTCTTCCTTTCCAATGGAGTAAAACTTGTTGTCATGTCGGATATAAGGTCCAAAGCGGCCAATGGCTACTGTCATGGGCTTATCTTCCAGCATACCCACTTCGCGTGGTAGCTTAAAAAGATCTAAAGCTTCCTCTAATGTAAGCCTCTCCATCATCTGGCCTTTCTTTAAGTTAGCATATCTCGGTTTTTTGTCTTCTTCTGCTTCTCCAATTTGAACTACAGGTCCGAATTTCGCTAGCCGAACACTTATTTTCTCACCTGTTTCCGGATGAACACCTAATTCTCTAGACTTTCCAACGGAGGACCGTTGAATTTCCTGCGTATCTTCTACCCGGCGGTGGAAGCCATCGTAAAATATTTCCAGCATTTTTACCCATTCTTTTTGTCCCTGGGCTATTTCGTCAAACTCTTTTTCAACTTTTGCTGTAAACGAATAGTCTACCACATTGGGGAAATGCTGCACCAGAAAATCATTTACAATCATGGCAATATCTGTAGGGAACAATTTAGCCTTTTCAGCCCCATACACTTCCTTGTTTAATGCTTCTTTGATGGCATTTTGTTGCAACACAAATTCTTTAATGGATCTCTCTTTGCCTTCACGGTCTTCTTTAACGATATACCCCCGTTTCAAAATAGTAGAAATAGTTGGTGCATAAGTAGAAGGACGGCCAATACCCATTTCCTCTAGTTTTTTTACTAAGCTAGCTTCCGTATATCGGGGAGAAGGCCTGGAGAAACGCTGAGTAGCTTTCATTTGGCTCAGATTTAATGCCTGACCAATCGTTAGTGGTGGCAACATTCCTTTGCTTTCTTCGTCCTCATCTTCATTGTCGCTAGATTCAATATATACTTTTAAAAACCCATCAAATTTTATTACTTCGCCAGTTGCAACAAGCTGCTCTTTTAATTCGCCGGAGTTAGAAAGCAATGCTTTTTCTAGCAATAACTCAGCTTTAGGTTTGATGGCAATAGTTGCAGTCGTTCGCTCTAAGCGGGCATCGGCCATTTGTGAAGCAATGGCTCTTTTCCAGATCAGTTCATATAATCGCTGTTCATTCCGGTCGCCGCTTACACGCTGTGCTGAAAAATCAGTAGGACGAATAGCTTCGTGAGCTTCCTGGGCAGATTCAGACTTTGTTTTATATTTTCTTACTTGGATATACTCTTTTCCGAAAGAGCTTTCAATTTCAGCCGTTGCTTTTTGAATAGCTTCCTCAGATAATGTAGTAGAATCTGTCCGCATATAGCTGATTTTACCGGCTTCATACAATTTCTGTGCAATGGTCATAGTCTGCGCTACAGAAAAGTAAAGTTTCCGGCTAGCCTCTTGTTGCAGGGTAGAGGTAGTAAATGGTGCTGCAGGCGATTTTTTGGCAGGCTTGGTCTCCAAGTTTTTAATTGAGAAAGCAGCACCAACGCAGCGTTCCAGAAAAGCTTTGGCCTCTTTTTCATCCTCAAATCTGCTGGGTAACTCAGCTGTTAACGTTTTACCTTTGCCTAAATCAAATAAAGCTACAACTTTATAGGCAGATTTGGATTCAAATCCTTCGATTTCCCGCTCGCGTTCTACAATTAATCGTACCGCAACAGATTGAACCCGTCCGGCCGATAAGCCTATTTTAATTTTTTTCCAGAGTACCGGAGATAGTTCAAAACCCACTATTCTATCTAAAATGCGGCGAGCCTGCTGTGCATTCACCAGGTCAATATCTATTGCACGAGGAGATTGAATGGCGTTTAAAATTGCATTTTTGGTTATTTCCCGGAAAACAATCCGTTTTATAACACTATCTTTCAGATTCAAGGCTTCTTTTAGATGCCAGGATATTGCTTCACCTTCCCGGTCATCGTCAGTCGCTAGCCATATAATTTCTGCCTCTTTAGCTAATTTCTTTAACTGAGCAACTACCTCTTTTTTATCTGCAGTGATTTCATAGGTGGGCCTGAAACCATTAGAAATATCAATGGCATTATTATCCTTAGGTAAATCCCTGACATGACCAAAGCTAGATTTAACTGTGAAATCTTTGCCCAAGTAACCTTCTATCGTTTTCGCTTTCGCCGGAGATTCTACTATAACTAAGTTTTTTGACATACTATCGATGCTTTAAAATTTTATATTCCGCCAAATATGACGAAATTCTGGTGAAAAAAACAAACGTATATTTTAAGTAATCAGTTTATGGTTTTATTTTTTAATTTATTTTTGCTTTCTGTAGGGTACCTTGCGTTTCAATCTATTGACATTATCTGTCGGGTTCAAGTTCCTCTGAGTAGAGTATTTATAACACTTATTTTATCAAACCAATGGTTAAACATTTGATTTTACTCCGGCATGCGCAGGCTGAGCCATATTCACCTGCCGTAGTGGATGAGGAAAGAGAACTGACTGGTACAGGTATAGCAGATGCATCCAGGATGGGCGTTAAATTAAAATCCCTCCAGGTGTGTCCGGAAATACTTATTTGCAGTCCTGCAAACCGGACAGTAACTACTGCACAATTAATTGCAGAGCAAGTAGGCTACGACCGAGACAAGATCAAAACTGATCCAAGTTTATATGAATCTTCCATGCGGAATCTGATGAGTGTTATCACTTCGCTACCTGAATCTTTATCGCATGTATTAATTGTTTCGCATAACCCTAACCTGACATATTTAGCAGAGTACCTTACCCAGGATGAAATTGGAACTTTGCCCACTTGCGGCTGTGTAAATATAAAGCTAACGGACAAATTGTGGGCTGAACTCTCAGGCGGTAGTGGCTCTTTAGTCTGGTTTGAATACCCTGGCAAAAATTAAACGTTCAAAATACATTCTAATACCTATTAATTTATAAGTCCTTTCATGGTAAACACACATTATCTAACAATTGCTCAAGAATTATCTATTACAACCAATCAGGTAACGGCTACAGTAGAATTACTGGATGAAGGGGCTACCGTTCCCTTTATTTCCCGGTATCGGAAGGAATTAACCGGAAGCTTAGATGAAGTAGCCATTGCTTCAATACGCGACCGTATAGAACAACTGCGGGAATTAGACAAACGCCGCGAAAGTATCATTAAGTCCTTAAAAGATCAGGGTAAATGGACAACTGAACTAGAAGAGCAGTTAAATGCTGTTAAGACTATGTCGGTACTGGAAGATATTTATTTGCCCTACAAACCAAAACGCCGAACTAGAGCTACCATTGCCCGCGAAAAAGGACTGGAACCATTGGCTCAGGTAATTTTTACACAAGATTCTAGTAACCTGATTGAGGAGGCTGAAAAATACATCAATATTGAGAAGGAAGTGCCCACCAGAGAAGAAGCATTAGCAGGTGCCAGAGATATAATAGCCGAATGGATTAATGAAAATGCAGAAGCAAGGGCTACTGTTCGGCAATTGTTTTTAAACAAAGGTACCTATAAAACACGCGTAATTCCTGGCAAAGAGGAAGAAGCACAGAAGTATAAAGATTATTTTGAATGGGAAGAACCTATCGCTACTGCCCCCTCTCATCGAATACTGGCAATGCGCCGGGGCGAAAAAGAAATGTTTCTTATGTTAGATACGGCCCCTCCTGAGGAAGATGTACTAGATTCTTTGGAAAGACAATTTTTAATAGCCAGAAATGCTGCTGCTGAGCAGATGCAACAAGCCATAAAAGATTCCTATAAACGATTATTAAAACCTTCCATGGAAACGGAAGTGAGATTGGCTTCCAAAAAGAAAGCAGATGAAGAGGCTATCCGGGTGTTTGCTGATAATTTACGTCAACTCTTGCTCTCTTCTCCTTTAGGGCAAAAAAATGTGTTAGCCCTTGATCCTGGCTTCCGTACAGGTTGCAAACTGGTTGTGTTAAATAAGCAAGGAAAGCTTTTGCACAATGATGCCATTTATCCTAATGAACCGCAAAAACAATATGCCAAAGCAGGAGAGACTGTTACTAAACTGTGTGAGAAATTTGGGGTAGAAGCTATTGCCATAGGGAATGGTACAGCCAGCCGGGAGACAGAAAGTTTTGTAAAAAGTTTGAAGTTGCCCTCTCATATCCATGTGTTAGTGGTAAATGAAAGCGGTGCATCCATCTATTCGGCTTCTGATGTAGCACGGGAAGAATTTCCTGACTATGATGTAACCGTTAGAGGAGCCATATCTATTGGTAGACGTTTAATGGACCCACTGGCAGAACTAGTAAAAATAGATCCTAAGTCTATTGGTGTTGGTCAGTATCAACACGATGTAGATCAAAATGCGCTAAAACAAAGCCTAGATGATGTTGTCATGAGTTGCGTGAATGCGGTAGGAGTTGAAGTAAATACTGCAAGCAAACAATTATTGACGTATGTTTCTGGCCTCGGACCACAGTTAGCTCAAAATATTGTAGAATACAGAAACTCTAACGGACCCTTTAAATCCAGAACTCAATTAAAACAGATCCCTAGGTTAGGTGAAAAAGCGTTTGAGCAGGCAGCAGGCTTCCTCAGAATACGTGACGCAGAAAACCCGTTGGATAGTAGTGCTGTTCACCCAGAAAGCTACAAAATTGTCCAACAAATGGCAGCCGATCTTAATTGTACAATACAAGCTTTAATGGGTAATGAAGCATTACGCAAAAGTATACAACTCAAGAAATATATGAGTGATACGGTTGGCTTACCTACCCTGCAAGATATTATGAGTGAATTGGCTAAGCCCGGTCGAGATCCAAGAGCCCAATTTGAAACCTTCAGCTTTACAGAAGGGGTTAATAGCATTGAAGATTTACGGATTGGAATGAAGTTACCGGGTATTGTTACCAATGTTACTGCTTTTGGTGCTTTTGTAGATATAGGCGTACATCAGGACGGATTGGTTCATATTAGCGAAATAGCTGACAGGTATGTATCTAATCCTCATGAAGTAGTAAAAGTGCAGCAAAAAGTTGAAGTAACTGTAATGGAAGTGGATGTAAAAAGAAAAAGAATAGCCTTATCTATGAAAGGAAATACTGCTGTGGGCAAAACAGCTAAAAAAGAGACTAAAGCCACAGAAGAAAATGATCTGCAATTAAAGTTGAATAAGCTGAAAAATATGTTTAAGTAAATTGGTGCTTTTAGTTAGTAAGAGGCAAAAATAAAATATATTTTATTTTTGCCTCTTTTTTGTATGTATCGTGTATCCTTTTTATGCTATTTCTATTCTCTCTATTCATCTGTGGCGTTTTTTGCAGATAAATGTACAGCCCATAGTCCTCTCTGCTGAATAAAAATAACCTGTTTTATAAAATTGCTAAAAAAAATATTGGCATTTAGAAAGAAGTTTAGCTAGTATGGTATTCTTTTTGTTATATAATTTTATGAATAAAGCATAGGATTTGTTCTTCGCAACTGAGAAAGTCCAATTATGTTCTTTTAGAAGACATGAGACTTGATTGTTTTCAAATTAAAAAGAAATTCTTATCTGCCGATTCTGCTTATATTCTAGAGTGAAACTGATATGTGTAGGGTAAGAGCCGAAAAGAGAATTTTATTTTTAAGGGGATGTGGTAATTTTGAATTGTAAACAAAAGCAGATAGAAAAAGCAAAAGAAAGTTTACCCAATAGAATAGATCAAAATAATTAAAGTCATATAAGTTTAGGTTTTAGGTGGTTTGTTTTAATGAAGTCCCCCGGTGGTTTCCGCCGGTGGGACTTTTCTTTTTACCCCTTTATAATTATTTATTAAAAATTAGATCAGGAAATCTATTTTGCTTTTAAGTAGCTTTATAACTGAATGAAACCTTGTATTCCACTAAATTCAGCAGTAATTTTCACAAATAAATTCTGCTCAACTGTGAGCATCTATCTTTAAAACACGATTAATTATTTGTCTTGCAAGTATATGGATTTACTTATGAGCAAAGAGATAGGTCGGTTGCTATTCAGATTAAGACGCTAAAATAATATGTTGGATACCCATACCCCCGAATATATACTTAAACAATACTTTGGCTATGACAAATTCCGGCCAATGCAAGCCGAAATTATTGAGCAAGTACTGGCTGGGAAAGATACGTTGGTATTAATGCCAACTGGAGGAGGCAAATCTATCTGTTATCAGGTGCCGGCCATGTTAATGCCAGGTATAGGGATTGTAGTTTCTCCCTTAATAGCCTTAATGAAAGATCAGGTAGAAAGTCTGTTAACTAATGGCGTACCGGCTGCATACCTAAATAGTTCTCAGTCTACAGAGGAGCAAGTATATATAGAAGACCAATGCCTAAAAGGGAATATTAAACTACTTTATATTTCTCCTGAAAAACTTCTGTCTACTGGAAGCAAGCAATTTTTGAAAAAATTACCTATAAATTTGTTTGCCATCGATGAAGCACATTGTATTTCTGGCTGGGGACACGATTTTCGGACAGAGTATACACAACTGCATATCCTGAAGTCTGATTTTCCTCATGTGCCGCTTATCGCCCTAACAGCAACAGCGGATAAACTGATCAGGCAGGACATACTCGATCAACTACGTTTGCCTAATGCCAGCGTTTTTTCCTCATCCTTCGATCGTAAAAACCTGAGCTTAACCGTGAGGCCCGGGCGGGAAAAGTTTACTCAGCTTATGGATTTCCTGGATGCACATGTTGGTGAAGCAGGGATTGTGTATTGCCTGAGCAGAAATGGTTGTGAGGAATTAGCTGAAAAACTGCAAAGAAGTGGATACAAAGCAGGCTATTATCATGCTGGTATGGCAACCAAGGAGCGTTCATTTGTGCAGGAGGCCTTTCTGAAAGATGATATCCAGATTATCTGTGCAACCATAGCTTTTGGTATGGGTATAGATAAATCTAATGTCCGATGGGTAGTACATTATAATCTTCCTAAAAATATGGAAAGCTATTACCAGGAAATTGGCCGTGCAGGAAGAGATGGGTTACCAGCAGATACCGTTTTGTTTTACAGTTTCAGAGACATTATAGCCTGGCGTGAAATCCTTACAAAAACTACAGACGATGAAAAAAGGTTAGAGCTTCAATTGGTTCGTTTAGAACGTATGCAACAATATGCGGAAGCACTCTTATGTAGAAGGAAAATTCTGCTGAACTATTTTTCTGAACATTTATCCGAAGATTGTCATAACTGCGATATATGTAAGAATCCACGAACTCGTTTTGATGGTACAGTTTTAGCCCAAAAAGCTCTCTCTGCTGTTATACGATTAAATGAATCAGTGAACATGGGTACATTGATTGATGTATTGCGTGGTAGCCGGAATGCCGAAATTATGGAGAAAGGGTATCATACCGTTAAAACGTATGGTGCTGGAGCAGACTTGAAAACCAATGAGTGGAGAGAGTATCTTCAACAGATGGTAAATACTGGTATTTTGGAAGTAGCCTATCAACAGAAATATGCATTACACAAAGGTGTATTAAGCCAGAAAATTTTGAATGGAAGTTTACAAGTATTGCTAGTGAAAGCAGAAACCTATCCCATTACTCAAGCCAAACCTGCAGAACCAAAAAAGTCAAAAGCAACTCAGCTTCAAGACCAATTGCTGGAAAGATTAAAAAAAATTCGGAAGCTGCTAGCAGATGCTCAAAATGTACCGCCATATATTGTTTTTAATGATAATTCATTAGTTGAAATGGCCAATAAACGGCCTGGAAACAAAGAACAGTTTGCACAAATTTCTGGAGTAGGTGCAAAGAAGATGGAGTTATATGGCCATGCCTTTTTGAAAGAAATTAAAGAATTTGTGCTTACACAAACACAGGAAGGGACTAAAATAAAGGGAAGTACCTATTTATTAACGTATGAAATGTATCAGCAGGGGCATACTCTGGATGAGATAGCTAGTCTGAGAAATCTTAATATTGTCACTATACAATCGCATATAGCTACCTTATGGGAACAAGAGTATGACTTAGATATTTACGAATATATTAATCCGCACGAAATAAAAATTATTGAACAAGCTATTGACAAAGTTGGTGATTCAACAAAAGCAAAAGAAGTGTTTGAGTTCTTACAGGGGAAATATGATTATTTTAAAATCAAGCTGGCGGCGGCAAATTTTCGTAGGCAAAGGAAAAGCCAATTAAGATGAAGCAGGCTGTACCAAAAATATTAAATTTAGAAGGCTATGTATGAAATATGTTTATTTTCTGATCTAATGCTGTTTTAGACCTGATTTAGCTAAGTAGTAACAGAAATAAGCTAATTGAACATGTAAGGTAGCAAGAGACAAGATATTAAAATGTATTTTACACCTTGGCTCGCATTAAATCTTACATCTTAAATTGGTAAACTCACTACCAAATAGTCTGTATTAGCTAATAAATGCTACTTTAGTTAGTTAAATGAGCAACCAAAACAGGAGAGGTTTCCTGAGATGATATAAGGAGCTTTTACATGAAAGGCAACTTACTTCAAAAGAAGTACAATGAACATACTAAATTTGATTATCGCAACAGTTCATACTCTACAACTACAAACAGCCAGCAAATCTGGTATGTCTGTGTTAGCTGTTTTACAATGGCCTTCAGTTTCAGTGTCTGTCTTACTTGGAATAGGAATGATAGGAGTAGGGGTGCTTTTGTACTACTATCAACAATATACTCATCAAAGAAAAAATAATTTATTACTGGAACAGAATAACGGGCAGTTGAAAATAAAAATTAATTTCCTTCAGAAGGAATATAAGCAGATTAAAAGTACTGAAGAAAAATTAAAGAACACAAACTTTACTAAAGACAAGTTCTTTTCTATTATTGCACACGATTTAAAAGGTCCTCTGAATTCTCTTACCGGCTTACTTCAATTATTAATAAAGTACGCTGATAGCTTTAGTAAAGAAGAGTTAAAAGACTTTGGGAGGAATATGAACAAATCTGTGAATAATTTACTTGATTTGCTTGAAAATTTATTGCATTGGTCACAGTCTCAATCTGGAATGATGGAATATAGTCCGGAAGAGATAAACTTGCATGAAGTAATTACTAAAACAATAAGCTTGCTAACACCTGCTGCAGAAAATAAAGACATACGCCTTCATGCGCAAATTAATGAAGACTTAGTCGTTTTTGCAGATAGAAATATGATAAGTTTTACGCTAAGGAATATTTTATCCAATGCTATAAAATTTACAAATAAGGGAGGAAATGTTTCCATACAAACTTCTTTGAAAGAAGGTAAAGCTGAAATTTCTATTCAAGATACAGGGGTTGGTATGAGTGCAGATGATTTGGAAAAGCTGTTCAGAATAGATAAATGTTATACAACCAATGGCACGGCCAACGAAATAGGTACAGGCTTAGGGTTAATATTATGCAATGAGTTTATAGTAAAGAATAAAGGTAGAATAACTGTTGAAAGTGAATTAAACAAAGGTTCTGTTTTCCGGTTTGTTCTGCCCATGGTCACAACAAATGAACGAATACCGGTTGAGGATGTCTATTGATTTGAAACCAACCCGATCTTATTAGAGCAGATGTCAATATTGATATATATTATTCTTACAGCAAGCTTACTTATTATTAGTGGGCTTGCTATCTATTTTTATAAAAAATCTCAAAAGGAAATAAGTGCTTATAAAGTTTTATTGCAACAGCATCACGAGCTTACACAGCATTATGAACAGCTAATAACGGCAAATAAAGAATTGCAGGAGGCTGAGCAGTATCTTCGCGAGGTGAACAACACAAAAGACAAGTTTTTTTCAATTATAGCCCATGATCTGAAGAGTCCATTAAACACCATTGTGGGTTTTCTGCAACTACTCAATGATCACGTAGATGCCTTTACTAATGACGAATTAAAAAATTTTGCAGGAAGCATGAATAAGTCTGTTAAAAACTTGTTGGGCTTGCTTGACAATTTATTGCAATGGTCACGTTCACAAACCGGCACAATAGAATATAATCCGATTGAAATTAACTTGCACGACCTAATCAACGAAAATATTACTTTATTAACAGGGCATGCACAAAGCAAAGGGGTAAAAATTGAAAATGAAATAGATGAACATATTTGTATCAAAGCAGATGTAAATATGTTGCATGTGATTTTTAGAAATTTGTTATCAAATGCCGTTAAGTTTACAAGAAAAGGTGGGGTAGTTAATGTTGTGGCCGAACATAGCAAAAATTTCCTTCATATAAGTGTTAAAGATAATGGTGTTGGTATTAGCCCAGAGAAGCTAAATACTATATTTAATCTTGGAGCTACATATTCTTCTAATGGTACAGCCATGGAAAAAGGGAACGGACTAGGCTTGCTACTATGCAAAGAATTTGTAGAAAAGAATAAAGGTAATATCCGGGTGCAAAGCCAGCCAGGTAAAGGTTCCTCATTTACTGTTTCTCTACCGCATGCCTATTCTGTTGATAATATATTGCTGTAAATTGGATTAAATACAGGGAAATTTAGGGAGTCTGAAAAAAATTATTATTTTGGCTAATATTTTTGACAAACACTTGAATTTTTTCTGCAAAATATGTCTACCGTTAGCAATAATATCAAATATTTACGCCGAATGAATGGCCTCACCCAGGAGCAATTTGCGAGGAAGATCGGTATAAAGCGTTCGCTGTTAGGTGCTTATGAAGAGGCTAGAGCGAATCCAAATTTGGAGAACCTAATGAATATCGCTAAAATATTTGGCACAACTGTAGATAACCTGATAAAGAACGATTTACGAACACTAAAAGAAACCCGGGGCGTACCCCTTCCACAGCCCTCTCATCAACTAGCTATAAAGGATACTCCGGAGCCGCCCAAACAATTAGCTGATTTACTTGATAAGTATTACCGTCCTTCTACCAACAGCTTACCTTTTGCATCAAATCAACCCGCAGAGAAACCCAAACCTGATATTCGTCCCATACCTCAGCAAATTGCTTTTCAGCCGGTTAATGCCACCATACAGGCACCAACATTGGTAACCCAACTTCCTCAGCCTGCCCCTGCAACTCATTTTACTTCCTCTGCACCTGCATCAAATTTTACTACAACTCCATCTACAACAACTGATAAGAGCAAACAGACGATAGAGTGGGTAAAACAAACAGACATAGCAGAATATTTGAGCAGTTATGCATATGCTGAGTACTTAAAACAACTTCCCGTTTTTCAATTGCCTTTGTTGCCAACAGGTAAATACAGAGCTTTTGAAGCAGGAGCCGATTTTTCACAACCTGGATCTGTGCTTGTTGGACAATTTGTAAATAACTGGTATGATATTAAGGATGGACAGCAATACATTATTGTTATACATAAGCAAGGGATTTTATATAGACGTATATATAATCAAGTCAAAATAAAAGGGACGTTGCTATTAAGTTCAGACAACCCAGCCATATCCTCAGTTGAGGTTTCTATAAAAGAGGTACTAGAAGTATGGGAAGTGAAACTTTTTATAAGCAATACTTTGCCCGAGCCTTCTGTTGGCCCTTCATTAGATCGGTTACACGGCTTAGTAATGGCTCTTCAGGAAGAAATAGAGCGCTTAAAAAAGTAATATACTGTTTATAACCATCACTATTTATTATTTAATAGCTTAGGTATATTTAAAATTAAATTCGGATCAGGACATATATCCAGATAGTGTTTTGCTGAAGACTGGGTGGCTACCCCTGGAAAATCACCTTCTAACCCTTGCATATATGATATTATTTGAAAATGCAGATGTGGAGGCCAGTCGCCATTATCAGGATAGTTACCAATTTTCCCTAAGCATTCTCCTTTTGCAATATATTGTTGCTTCGTAAGTGAAGCTAAATCTGATAAACTTAGATGTCCATATAATAAATAGAAGCTTATATCTTCTATTTGGTGTTCAGTAATAATGGTAGGCCCGTAATCTCCAAAGCCTATGTTGTTGCGGAAACTATGAATTTTACCTTCAATTGGGCTGAAAATTTCTGTCCCGGCCTTAGCCCAAATATCAATTCCTAAATGAATAGTTCTATTTTCAACCCCAGAAAAATGTGGGCTTCTCAAGTATATTATTCTGTTTTCATTATATCCACCCACGGCAGCCTTTGATCCGGATTTTTCCATTAGGCCAACAATATAAGCTTCAAAAGATTCTGTCGTTAGCAAGTCTTTGCCCTGCAGCTCCCTGTTATTTTCAGACAAATCCAATATAAGTATAGACGGATCTTTCAGATCTAAAGATGTAATCGGGCCAAAAACATGCCTGTGTTTTTCGAGAAAAATGGATAATTTTTTTTCTTTTTGCATAGATTCAAGAACAATTTTGTATATTTTTAATTATTATTATGACATAGCAGAGATATTCCTCGTATCTTTAGTACCATTCAAACTTCCTCCCTTTGTTGAGTAAATATATACATATAGATGAACAACTAACTTCTAGATTAAAAAATGGAGAAGACCAGGCATTCCGCGAAATATTCTACCATTTTCATAAATCGATGTATGCTATTGCGCTGAAGTATCTGCGGGATACTGTGCAAGCAGAAGATGCTGTACAGGAAGTATTTGTAAAACTTTGGATTAATCGCCATCAGCTGGATGAAAACTTATCTGTAAAAGGATATCTGTTCACCACACTCAAAAATCATTTACTAAATACTTTACGCAACAGAAAAATCGCAGTAGCAAAACAACTAGAGTTAGGAACCAGGCAAGGAGAAAGTCAAAATAATACAGAAAACGACTTACTGTTGAATGAATTTCAGGCACATCTAACGAATGGTATTCAGAAATTATCTCCCCAGCGGCAAAATATATTCAAAATGCGGTTCTACATGGGATTAAATAATCAGGAAATTTCCCAGAAACTGAACATTTCTATCAATACAGTTAAGTTTCAACTGTCGCAGGCTACTAAACTGTTAAAAACATATTTGAAAAAAGATTTTTAATACCTCACTCCATTCCATCTAATAATAAATGCTTTTCGTTGAGAAGCCTCCTCTCTCAAATGGAAATAATCTCAGAATAAATAAAATTTTTTTTCTTCTCATATAATACTTTCTAAGCAGGTATGTGTATTCTATAAACAAAGCCCAAAGCTGTGTAGAGTATAATTTTTTATTAGCGTAGTTATATATAACATACCTATGGATGCAGAAGTACTGAACAGATATTTTCAAGGAAGGTGTAGTGCAGAAGAAATGCTAGTAGTTGCTGAATGGTTTAAATCTCCAGAAGGGCAAATTTACCTAAGCTCCCGGCTTGACGAAGACATTTCATTAGCCAGCGCAAACGAATCAGAGCAGTACATATCAGATAGCGATTCGGAAAAATTGCTTAATAAAATTATGGCTGCAAAAGAAGCAATAGACATTGCGCCATTTACCCATGTGGAAAATACGGAAGGCATTATTGGTAAAAAAACTGGCCAAAAGCGGTTAGATATATTCCCATTATGGGCTAGATATGCAGCTATAGTAACTGGCGTACTACTACTTGCTTTTTCCTTTTGGAAGACAAGTTCCACGGAAACAATCAGTGAAAAAACAGCTTTTGGAGAAACTAAAACAGTAATACTACCAGATGGGTCAACAGTAATCTTAAACGGAAATTCTAGTCTGCATTATCAAACAGATTTTCATCAGGCGGAAATTAGAGAAGTCTGGTTAGATGGCGAGGCGTTTTTTTCCATTGCACACCTGCCAAAAAATCAAAAGTTCATAGTAAACACTTCCGATAACTTTAATGTGGAAGTATTGGGAACTACCTTCAATGTGCTTACTAGAGAACAAAAAACAAAAGTTGTTTTAAACACCGGCAAAATCAAGCTTAATATTCGTCCAGATGAAAGCAGGGAAGAACATTTGGTCATGAACCCAGGCGAGTTAGTAGAGTTTGATAATTTATCTACTACCTATATTAAACGGAGAGTTAATCCGGAAGCCCATTCATCCTGGAAAAGTAAGAAAATGATCTTTGAAAACACGAGCTTGTCAGAGATCCTGTTGTTGCTGGAACATACCTATGGCCTCCAGGTAGAAGTTGCTGACACAAGCCTATTGAGTCAAAAATTAAATGGAACTATTCCTACCGAAAATGTGGAGGTATTGCTGGAAGGCCTTTCTCATGTGTTCAGCTTAAAAATTACCAGAGATAACCAAAAAGTTATAATAGAAAACCAATAACCAACCGCTAACCCGAATATGATGCCTATGAAAAGATTTTCCAAGTTATTATGCAGTCTAGGATGTTTACTGGGCTGTTTACATGTCTCTTCCGTAGCCCAAACGCTGGCATTCAATGCAGGAGGAGCCGGGCCCGTACAAATGCAAACTGCTGATCAGAACAGTACACTTAAATTTATACTCAGTGAACTGGAATCTACTTATGGAGTTTCCTTTATATATAAAAGTGAGTTAACAGATTTAAAAATTGAAGGGTATGAAAAACTAAATTTTACAAACGTTGAAGAAGCCTTAAGTAAATTTCTAAATCCCAATGGATTAAAATTCAAGAAAGTCAGAGAAAATTTTTATGTGGTTACCCGCAATTCGAACACAAAATACATCCGGAAAATAAGTAATCAATTACAGGAATCTAGTTCAGATGCTTCTGCACCCACCAACCTAATGGTTGACAGGCTAGGTAGACTAGGGCTTACTTTGAGCAGCATAGCGGATGTAAACGTAACCGGCCGGGTTACTTCAGAAATAAATGAAGGATTGCCAGGAGTGAACGTGACAGTAAAAGGCTCTACAAATGGAACTGTTACAGATGCCAATGGTAGTTACCGGTTGACAGTCCCAGAAAATGCTACGCTTGTTTTTAGCTATATAGGCTATGTAACAGAAGAGGTAGCTATAGGCACACGAACCACCATAGATGTAAAATTAGTACCGGATATAAAATCTCTTTCTGAAGTAGTAGTGGTAGGCTATGGAACACAGGAACGTGCTAAAGTGACTGGGGCTATCTCCTCTGTTTCTTCAGAAGAAATTAGTGCCTTGCCTGTGGCTAGTCTGGATGCCGCCTTACAAGGCCGCGCAGCAGGTGTAACTATTACTAACCGTGGTGCCCCTGGAACGAACCCAACTGTACGTATCAGAGGGGTAGGCACGGTAGGAAATACCGATCCCTTGTATGTAATTGATGGGGTACCTGCCGGTGGGTTAAATGCTATCAATCCGAATGACATTGAATCTATTGAAGTTTTGAAAGATGCTGCCTCTGCTGCTATTTATGGCTCTAGAGCGGCAAATGGAGTAATACTGGTCACTACGAAGAAAGGGACAAAAGGAAAAACAAAGATAACAGCTGATGCTTACTACGGCGTACAACAAGCCTGGAAGTTGTTGGATTTGCTAAACAGAGACCAATATATTGCCTATGGTACAGATCTGTTACAGAATGCAAATGCTGCGGTGCCAGACCGTTTTTCTAACTTGGGGGAATATGCCAGTGTTGAAACCGACTGGCAAGATGAAATGTTCCGTACAGCGCCTATACAGGATTATAATATAGGCATAAGTGGAGGTACTGATAATGCTTTGTTCAATATTTCAGGAGGTTACTTCAATCAGGAAGGTATTATGCTGGGAACAGACTTTCAGAGGGCATCTTTCCGGGCAAATACAAGCTTTAAATTAGGTAGAGTAAGTGTGGGTCAAACCTTAACGGTCGCTTTCACTGACCAGAATAACGAACCCTTTAGTGGTGGCAGATCTCAACTGGAGCACATGATTAAAAGTGTACCCTACATTCCGGTACGCGATGCAAGCAGGCCGGGTGGTTTCCGTGGCCCAGACCGGATAGATGGATCTGATCCTGAAAACCCTGTACTAAATGCCTCCTTACGTAAAAACCGAACACAAAATACTAAACTGCTAGGTACAGCCTTTGCAGATGTAGATCTTTTCGCTGGATTGAAATACCGTTTACAACTAGGGTTGGATATGAACTTTAGTTTGAACGAAACATTCACTCCAAGTTTTAATGCAGGTGATTTTAGTGTATCTCCCAATGCAACGCTCGAACAAACACGTAACTCCTATGTTTCTCCGGTTATTACTAACCAGTTGAGTTTTAACAGAACATTTGGAGCACATACTATTGATGCCTTGGCCGTTGTAGAAAGACAAACGTCAGTATTCACTTCCTTGAATGCCGGTGGACAAAATGCCTTAACAAATGATATTACTATTGTAAATGCGAATGCTACAACCCCTAATATTGGAGGTAGTAGATCTGAAACAGGCTTGCTTTCATACATAGGCCGGATCAACTATGACTTTGGTGGTAGGTATCTATTAGGGGCTTCTATCCGCCGAGATGGTGCCTCCAGGTTTGCCCCAGGTAAAAAATGGGGATGGTTTCCTTCCGTGTCTGCCGGTTGGCGGATCAGCCAGGAATCCTTTATGGATGCTGTCCCGGTTATTAGTGATCTAAAGCTACGGGCAAGTTATGGATTAACAGGTAATTGGCAAATAGGAGATTACGGTTATCTGAACACAGTTAATGGTAATTTCTTCTACAGATTTGCCGGATCTTCTTTAGTACCTGCTTATGCTGTAACAAACTTAGCTAGTACCAATATTCAATGGGAAAGCACCGCCATGACTAATGTCGGCTTAGATATGGGATTCTTTGAAGACCGCTTAACAGCTAGCCTTGAATGGTTTAGTAATGAAACCCGCGATATGTTGTTACCTGTACCCATCCCTCCATCTTTAGGGTATGATGGTGCGCCTACAGAAAACGTAGGAAATGTGACTAACAAAGGAGTAGAAGTTATGGTAGGCTACCGCAAAAATACAGGTGCTTTCCAGTGGTCAGTAAATGGAAATATTTCCTTCATAAAAAATGAGTTTACTAATTTAGGTAAAGGAAATACAATATTTGGACCTGGTTTCGAAGGTGATCCCGTTAGCTATACAGCAGTGGGCCAACCTATTGCCTATTTCTATGGATGGGTTGTAGATAAAATTTATCAGACGCAGGAAGAAATAACCAATGATAATGGTTTAGATGGCAATTCTACTACGCCTTATCAAAATAATGCCACTGCTCCCGGAGATATCCGCTTTGTAGACTTGAATAACGATGGTGTAGTAAATGCCAGTGATCGTACGAATATCGGGCATTTTCTACCTGATTTTTCTTATGGCATAAATGCAACAGCCAGTTGGAAAAACTTTGATCTGACTTTATTTATACAAGGAGTTTCCGGAAATGAAATTCTAAATACAAACCTCTATGACCTAGAAGGTATGACTCGCTTGTTTAATTCTGGAACAGCTGTATTGAACCGCTGGACACCAACGAATACTAATACAGATGTACCCAGAGCAATAGCCAACGATCCGAATAGAAACTCGAGAATATCTAGCCGGTTTATTGAGGATGGTTCTTACCTCCGTCTGAAGAACTTGTCTATTGGATATACTATCCCATCTGATCTGATAAAATCGTGGGGAAATGGCTTTATTTCAAACATCCGTGTTTACGTTTCTACGCAGAATCTACTAACGTTTACAGGCTACTCTGGCTGGGACCCTGAAGTAGGTGTACGTTCCGATATAACCGGCAACAACGTAACCCTTTCAAATGGGGTAGATTATGGCCAGTTCCCACAGGCAAGAACTGTATTTGGTGGTATTCAGATAGGATTTTAATGATTCATAGGTAGCAATTAAAATAAATTACGATGAAAAACAAACTATTTATATTAACCGTTGCCTCTGTTTTTGGTGTAATTTCTTCCTGCAACGAAGATGATCTGGAAAAAAATACCAATCCAAACAACTTAACAACAGAGACTTTCTATAAGAATGAAGCACAAGCACTAGCAGCCGTAAATGCAGTATATGCCGGGTTGCAGGCAAATAACCTGTATAACAGAGAATATTTCTTTTTACACGATTTACTTTCGGACGATAATCAGTCGGGTGGTCCACAATTGGAAGCCCCCAGAGGCCAAATACTTAATCATGTATTTGATGCTTCTAATCCACTTGTTTTGGCTGTATGGCGAGGATTATACCGGATGATTCACCGGTCTAACCTGGTTATTGAAAACGTTCCAAAGGCTGAAGATGTGCTGGTTTCGCCTGCACTCAAAAATCGTATTGTAGGAGAAGCACGATTTTTACGTGCATGGGCCTATTTTGATCTGGTTAGTCTTTGGGGACGAGTTCCTTTAATGACGGAAGTAGCTACTGCTCCGGCAGATAATAAAGCCCGTTCCTCTTCAGAAGATGAAGTATACGCCGTGATATTCGAGGATTTGACATATGCCGCTGAAAATCTTCCATTAAGATATACAGGATCTGATATTGGCAGAGCCACAAAAGGCGCCGCACAAGCATTAGCCGCCAGAGCCCATATGTTCCGTGGAGAATATGCGGAAGCCAGACCTTTATTGAATGAAGTAATTACCTCCGGTGTTTACAGCCTGATTCCAAACTTTATTGAAAATTTCCGCGAAGAAAACGAGTTCAATAACGAATCTTTATTTGAGGTGCAGTTTACCGAAGCATTTGGTGATAGTGGTGGATGGAATGCAGATGGCAGTGGAATTGCTGAAATAACCTTCCGCGGTCAGGAGTATGGTCCGAATGCCTGGCGAAATGTAATTCCTTCTAACAGTTTAGTGGCCGAATTCGAAACGGTTGCTAACGGGGCCACGAAAGATGATCCCCGCCGGGCAAATTCGTTCTACTTTATTGGAGATCAGTTCGCTAATGAAACCAAAACCTTAACTACCACAGATGTTCAAGGAGATGTAACCAAGCCAAGCTGGAAAAAATACCAGATGATTTACAAAAGGGATACAGAAAACTCCAGATCAGGCATAAACATGCGGGTAATCCGGTATGCAGATGTGCTTCTGATGATGGCAGAATGTGAAAATGAGTTAACCGGGCCACTTGCTGCTTTACCGTATATTAATCAAGTAAGAGCACGAGCCACTATGCCCCTTTACCCAACTGCTCAGTATCCTGCCAGTACAAAGGAAGAAATGTTACGGGCTATTGTCCATGAAAGAAGGGTAGAGCTAGCTGGCGAACAAATTCGCAACCGGGATATCCGTCGCTGGAGAAAACAAGGAAAGCTTCTAGCCGAACCTATTGCCAATTTTCAGAGTGGTAAACATGAATTATTGCCCATCCCGTTAGAGGAAATAGACAATAATAGTTCATTAACCAATGCTGACCAGAATCCTGGATATTAGATAAACACCCTGGAAACAAGAGCTCTTTCTTGCAAAAGGGAGAGCTCTTGTTATATACGCATTACCCGTAGATTAGAAACATCTTTCAATCACGAATGAATATTTTATCTTCAATAGCCACAAGACTGATTAGTAAGATATTGATTACGGCAAGTATACTTTATTTACCTATAGGTATATCCTGTCAAAAGTCTGAAAAACAGTTACCTATGGTTAAGTTGCTGGAGAAGATTAGTAAAGAAAAGTTTTATATTCCCGAAAATATTTATGCAAGTAGTGTAAGGGTGGCTTATTATGACAGTTTGATACAAAAAGCTACCTCATCCGAGAAGAATAAATATGTATTTCAAAAAGCAGTAAATCTATTATTTGGTGGGCAAACAACTCAAGCTATTCAGTTATTTGAAAAATTACTCGCAATAAAAAATCAACAGTATATTGTTGAAGGCTTGCAAGCCTTTGAGGAAGATCAATTAGAAGAATTAACCGCCCTTGCCTACTTGAGATTGGGAGAACAGGAAAACTGTATTTTAAATCATTCTGCTTCATCATGTATTATTCCTATTCGCCCAGAAGGCTATCATCAGTTGCCACAGGGTTCCCAGCAAGCCATAAAAATTTATCAGCAATTACTCCAACAAAACGGATATGATCACAGCAGTCGCTGGTTGTTGAATGTAGCGTACATGACCCTAGGAAAATATCCCGAAGAAGTACCCGCAGAATGGTTGATTGATGAAAGTGCGTTTCGCTCGACATACCCTTTACCTAGATTCAAAGATATTGCTCCTGACCTTGGGTTAAATGACAATCGCCTGGCCGGTGGAGCCATCACAGATGACTTCAACAACGATGGATTCATAGACCTGATGCTTACCAGTTGGGGTGCTAACCATCAGATGAAGTTTTTTATCAATGTTGGTAATGGGACTTTTACGGAAAAAACTATTGAAGCTGGTTTGCAAGGAATTACCGGCGGATTAAACATGATTCAAGCTGATTATAATAATGATAATTTTTTGGATGTGTTTATTTTACGGGGAGCATGGCTTGAGAAATTAGGTAGTCATCCGAACTCTCTCCTGCGCAATAATGGCAATGGAACCTTTACTGATGTTACCCATGAAGCTGGTCTGCTTTCATTTCACCCTACTCAAACTGCCGTATGGACAGATGTAAACCTGGATGGTTGGCTCGACCTTTTTATTGGAAATGAAAGCACAGCTTCAGACAATATTCACCCCTGTGAATTGTTTATCAACCAGCAGAATGGCACATTCAAAGAAGTAGCTCAACAGGCAAACGTTCATGTCAGTCAGGTAGGAGGAGACATTTATTATGTAAAAGGCGTAAACGCTGCCGATTATAATAAAGACGGATGGCCTGATATATATGTGTCTGCCTTGGATGACCGTAATAGAAATTTATTATTTCGTAACAATGGCGTTGATAAAAATGGGGTCCCCTCCTTTACGGAAGTAGGAATAGAAGCTGGTTTAGGGGAAAATATTTCTTCTTTTCCTACTTGGTTCTGGGATTATAATAATGATGGCTGGCAGGATATTTTTGCTGCAGGCTTCCGAAGGAGTAACCCCTGGGAGTCTATTACTAAAGATGTAGCTGCCGAATATTTAGGCTTACCACATCAAGCTGAGACCGCCAGACTTTATCTGAATAAAAAAGATGGAACTTTTGCAGATGTAACCCAGCAAGTAGGGCTTAAAAAAATCACGTATGCCATGGGAGCCAATTTTGGAGACCTGGATAACGACGGATTCCTGGATATGTACTTAGCAACTGGAGAAGTAAATTTTGCCTCCATCATACCAAACCGTGCTTTCCGAAATCAGCAAGGAAAAATTTTTCAAGATGTTACAACCGCTGGTGGTTTTGGACATTTACAAAAAGGACACGGAGTATGCTTTGCAGACCTGGACAATGATGGAGATCAGGATATTTATGTAGTAATGGGTGGTGCTTACGAAGGGGATGGTTTCCAAAATGCTTTATTTCAGAATCCTGGCAATGCAAATGCATGGATTACGCTACAATTAGAAGGAAAAGAGGCAAATAGGTCAGCCATTGGAGCACAGATTAAAATTACGGCCCTCGACAGCACCGAAAACAAAAGTATAATATATAGCACCGTGAATTCAGGGGGCAGTTTTGGTGCTTCCAGTTTACAACAAGAAATAGGACTAGGTAATGTAAAATCAATTGCAGGGGTGGAAATTATCTGGCCAGATACCAAGCAATCAAGGAATAGTTACACCAAATTAAATCTCAATAAAAGTTATAAGATTATTCAAGGGGAAGATCACCCAATATTGCTTAAGAAGTCAGTACTCAACTTTGATTCATTTGTCAGCCAGCATAATACAACCAATAAGCACTCTTTCCATAAATAGGGTATCAGTCAAATGAATTCATATAACACAGGTAAAATGAATAAAGTAATGCTCAAAAAAAATAACATTACTTTATAAAATGAAAAATCTTCATTTATTTATTAAAACTACCTAAAAAAAAATTTACAGGATATTTCTTATAAATAATATTGCTTGAGTGTGTTGATTTAAAATAATTTTGGATATTTTTGATAAGAAATAAAATATATAAAATAAATTGTATTTAAAGCTCAAGTTTTTTAACTTAGCAGGGTTATATTTGATGCTAAGTGTTCCTAATAGTTATGGTTCAAGTATTTAAATAAACAGCAATTAAATATACTGATTACTAAAATTTTAATGGACTGATATGGTAAAAACTTTACGCTCGCTTAAACACAGAAGTATTTCTGAATCAACCACCCATGTAACTCCGGTACTTGACAATAGTTGTCTTTCCTTTTACTATAGCTTCAATTGATCGGTCCAGCCACGCCTAATTGTATTTAATTTTGTGAAACAAACTATCTGTTATAGCAGAGGTGTATCTCTTATAAAATTGTATTTTACAAATAAATAATATTATATAAGTCGTATATTATCCACTAATTTTTAACCCTAAATTTTTAATATGAATCAAAAAATGTAAATGTAAAACGCTGTACACTAATTTATTACAACTATTTTAACCTTAAGTCAATTACTATGTTTAACAAAAAACAATTCTTTACCCGTCGATCAGAGGATTTTACCTTTGAAGCAACAGGCCAAGGACCGGGCACCGTATCAGTGAGAAAAAACGCAAGTCACACTTATGGGCAATATTTAGCTGCCTTGACCTTATGTTTTCTGCTTTTTGCCTTCCCAACATTTGCACAAAACCGTACGGTAACAGGCACGGTGACGGCATCTGACGATGGTTCTACCTTGCCAGGTGTAAACGTTTTAGTAAAAGGTACTACATCTGGTACAACTACAGACGGTAATGGTAAATTCTCTATCAACGTTCCAGGAAATGATGCAACCTTAGTATTTAGTTTCATCGGATACACTGCAGAAGAAGTTGTTGTTGGTGCCAGGACTACGGTGGATGTAGGTCTTGTTCCCGATGTACAATCCTTACAAGAAGTAGTAGTTACCGGGTATACCACAGAAAACAGACGGGATGTTACCGGTGCCGTAGCTACTGTAAAAGCGAGAGACCTGGTGGCTGTTCCCTCAGGAAACGTAGAGCAGCAATTGCAAGGCCGGGTACCTGGCGTTACAGTTATCACGAATGGCCAGCCTGGTACAACCAGTGTGGTACGTTTGAGAGGATTTGGTGCTTTTGGTGGTAATGAGCCACTTTACGTAGTTGACGGGGTACCAGTGAGTTCTACCGATTTTCTTAACCCTGATGATATTGAAACTACTACTGTCCTGAAAGATGCCCCTTCTGCTTCTATTTACGGATCTCGTGCAGCCAATGGGGTAATTGTTTATACCACCAAAAAAGGGTATGATGGCAAAATGCGTGTAACGTATGATGGAGTGTTTGGGGTGTCTACACCAGGTAAAGTGAATAACATTCTGAATCCACAAGAACAAGCTGACTGGACTTGGCAAGCCAAGCGTAATACAGCTCAGCAACTTGGTTACGCGCCGGGTAGTGAGCAATACAATAATCTATTCAAAACTGACCAGTACGGCAACAATCCGGATGGTCCAGTATTGCCTGATTACCTGATGGTAGGTAACCAATTCGGAGTGGTTGGTAATATTGATCTTGAAGCAGAAAGAGCTAAGTATAATAACGATCCCCGGTTAGGCTCTGTGTATCTAGTGATGCCAGCCGATAAAAGCGGGACCAACTGGTACGATGCCCTAACCCGCCCTGCTCTGTTAAACCGCCATACATTAGGTTTTTCAGGAGGTAGCGAACGCAGCAAGTATTACATTAGCTTAGGCATGCAGAACCAGCAAGGCGTTCTGATTCACCAGAAATTTGAGCGGTATGCCCTGCGCCTCAATTCGGAACATAACCTAGCCAAGGGGGTAAGATTCGGGCAAACCCTTCAGGGTACTTACATTCGCCGGCAAGGCTTAGTAGGGGGTAATGGCGGTCGTGGTGCTGCCGGTGAAGAAAACAACTGGCTGGATGCCTTCCGGATGCCAGCTATCATTCCGGTGTATGATGCCTTTGGTGGCTACGCCGGTACGCAGGCAAAAGGCTTCAACAACCCACGTAATCCCGTTGCAGCCCGCGATCGGTCTTCTGAAAATGGCGGCTTTGGATATGGATTGTTTGGAAACATTTATGTAGAAGTAGATCCTATTAAAGACCTTACCTTACGCAGTAGCATCGGTGGCGGTCTTTCCTCAGGCTTTTCTAATTTCTACAGCCTACCTTCTTACGAAAACTCAGAAAACCAGTCAGCCTACTCTTATGGTGAAAATTATAACTGGGGTGCTAACTGGGTGTTTACTAACACAGCTCGGTATAATAAAAAGTTTGGTATACATACTATCGATCTTCTAGGCGGTATAGAATCGCTGAATACTGGTTTTGGAAGAAATATAGGCGGCAATGGCCAGGCTCCTTTTTCGCGTGATCCAAACTATGTTAACCTGACTACTACCGGCAACCGCGTAGTGAACAGCGGTTACAACAGGGGGATAACTTTCTTCTCTATTTTTGGTCAGGCCAAATACATCTTCAATGACAAGTACATCCTGACTGGCGTACTGCGTCGTGACGGTGCTTCTAGTTTCGGCCCTGAAAACCGCTATGGGGTATTCCCTGCAGCATCTGCTGCCTGGCGTATTTCAGCAGAGGACTTTATGGCAGGTGTACCATTTATTAACGATCTGAAAATACGGGGTGGTTACGGACTTATGGGAAATACCAGCGGACTGAGTTCCAGTAACCAGTTTAGCTTATATGCTGCCGGTCTGGGTTCTTCTTTCTACGATATTAGCGGGGGTAATGCAGCACCAGAACAAGGCTTCTTTCGTAACCGGATAGGCAACCCTGCCGCCAAATGGGAAACATCCATTACGTCTAACATTGGTTTTGACGGGTCGTTCTTTGATGGCAAACTCGATGTAGTGTTCGACGTATGGAGAAAAGACACCAGAGATCTGCTCTACTCCTTAGAAACGGCAGCTGTCATAGGACCTGAGGCAACTGATCCTGCCATCAACATCGCAAAGATGCGGAATGAGGGTATTGATATTGGAGTGACAACTCGTGGAACTCGTGGTTCTGACTTCAATTACGAAGTAACAGTAAGTGCATCTTTTCTTAAAAATGAAATCGTAGCATTGGCGCCAGGTGTTGAATATTTTGAACCTTTTACACTCCGGAATATCACCCCTATTCGTAACCAAGTAGGTCGTTCTATCTCGGCATTTTATGGCTATGATGTGGTAGGACTTTTCCAGAATCAGGCAGAAGTAGACGCAGCTCCAACACAAGATGGTAAAGCTGTAGGACGTTTCCGTTACAGAGACATCAACGGCGACGGAGCGATCACTGTTGACGACCGTACCTACCTGGGTAGTCCGGTACCTAAGTTCAATGGTGGGATCAATATCAAATTGGGGTATAAGAACTTCGAGTTCGAAACATTCCTACAAACCTTCCTGGGAGTACAGAACTATAATTTCTCTAAGTGGTACAACAACTTCTATCCTTCATTTACTGGAACGGCCTACAGCACAGCAGTAAAAGAATCTTTCACCTTTGAAAGAGGAGGCAACACTGTACCGATTTTTGAGGATGCCTCTAACTTCAGTACCAACACGCAATCGAACTCTTTCTACATAGAAAGTGGAAACTATGCCCGTTTGACTAACCTGCAGCTGGCATACAAACTGCCAGAGAGCATGATGGGACGGTATGGTTTTTCAAGAGCACGGGTTTACCTGCAAGCTACTAACCTGTTCACTATCTCCAAATATTCTGGTTTGGATCCAGGTGTAGCAGGTAATGCAGATACTACATTGGGTATTGATGTGGGTAACCCACCCATGCCTCGTGGCTACAACATCGGTTTAAATCTTACTTTCTAAACAACCAGTGTGAGGTTGGATGAGCATCTTTTCCAGCCTCACTCTTCAAAAAACGATATTTATGAAAAAAACAATTAGAACTTTAGCAGTAGTTGCTGCCATAATGCTTGGCCCAATTGCCTGTAAAGACGAGTTTCTGGAAGTGCCGGTAACAGGCCAGCTTACAGATGAATCATTGAATACCCAGGCAGGGCTTGAAGGCTTGCTGATTGGGGTGTACTCCCAGCTAGACGGCTCAGGAGGAGGAGGTGAATGGCACGGTGGAGCCGTTAACTGGCTATGGGGAAGTATCCGGGGTGGTGATGCCAATAAAGGCTCTAACGCTGGTGATTTCAACTCAATGACTCCAATAGAACGTTTTGAACCACAGATAAACAACGGAGAGTTGAACGCCAAATGGATGGGTTCTTATGAAGGGGTAGCCCGTGCGAATTCGCTTCTGGCTATTATGGCTAAGGCTACAGCGGTACCGGAAGCTGCCAAAACGCGTATTGCGGCTGAAGCGCGCTTCCTGCGGGGACACTTTTATTCCGAATTGCGGAAAAATTTCAAGATGGTTCCTTGGGTTGATGAAACAAAAACTGATGCCGAAGCTGTTAAGGTACCTAACAATACTGACATCTGGCCAAATATAGAAGCCGATTTTCAGTTTGCAGCGGATAATCTGCCAGAAACTCAGCCTCAGGTAGGTAGAGCCAATAAATGGGCAGCTATGTCTTATCTTGCCAAAACGTACATGTTTCAGAAGAAATACACAGAAGCCAAGGCTTTATTCGACAACATAATTGCTAATGGCAAAACCACTAATGGCAAAAAATACGGCTTAGTTCCCGATTTTGATGAATTGTTTACATTAGGAAAAGAAAACTCCGAAGAATCAATCTTTGCATTTCAGGCAACAGGTGGCGCTAGCAGCACTAACAATGGGCTACACGAACTGGCTATGGCTCAACCCTACGGAGCAAAAATTGGCGAGGAAGCCGGTAGCGACTGCTGTGGATTCTTTCATCCAAGTTTCGACCTGGCCGCTTCGTATCGCACTGCCAATGGTCTTCCTTTGTTAGATGGTTCTTACCGCACTGGCGCCAATGAGCTAAAATCGGATCAGGGTCTGGCTGCAACAGATGCTTTTACACCAGATCAGGGACCAGTTGACCCTCGCCTTGACCATTCGATCGGCCGCCGGGGCCTTCCGTTTGAGGACTGGGGTCTTCACCCTGGTAAAGCCTGGATTCGTGACCAGAACTTTGCTGGACCCTATACACAAGAGAAATATGCCTTGGATAAGAATGAATATGCAACCCGCGATGCCAGCGGTTGGACTCCTGGTTACCAGGCTACTAACTTCATGATTATCCGCTTCGCCGACGTACTGCTTATGGCAGCGGAAGCAGAAGTAGAGGTAGGCGACCTGGAAAAAGCCCGTATGTATGTGAATCAGGTACGCGCACGCGCTGCTAATCCCGCAACATTTGAAAAGAAAGCAGATGGTACGGATGCAGCAAACTATGTAATCAGTGAATATCCTGCTGGCTGGACGCAAGACTATGCCCGTAATGCTGTTCGTTTCGAGCGTAAGCTGGAACTGTCCCTGGAAGGGCATCGTTTCTACGATCTTGTACGGTGGGGCATTGCTGAGCAGGAGTTGAATTCTTACTTGGTTTACGAGGCAGCTAAGCTTCCTGGGCAATTTGGTGGCCCTCAAGCCGTCTTCAATGCAGCTGAGGACGAATATCTGCCAATTCCTCAACGTCAGATTGACCTACAAGGCAAAGATGTCTTAACACAAAATCCTGGATATTAATTAATTTTAGTCAACAAGTAATATCTATAGTAATCATAACAGGTCAGGTATATTACCTGACCTGTTTTTTTATAGCTTGCTGAGTATATATGTTCTGATCTTTGAAACCATAGTCTGCCCAAAAGTTTAGTAAATTACGTAGATTGCATACTAACGAAGTTTGCTATTTAGTTAACGATCAGCTTTTGATATAAGATTAATCTTGTGAAGATATTTACATATGTGCATATAAATCTGATACCTTTTACTGGTTTACTAATCCTATTATTTTCAATTTTCACCTCGTGTACTTCTAAAAAAGAAAAGTTTACTAGTGAACAAGCCCGTTTTGATTCTTTAAAAACCATATCTGCTACGAGTCATACATTGAATGGCCGCCAGGTATCACAAGCCATTTGTGGAAGTTGTCATATGTTTCCTGAACCGGAACTTCTGGATAAACATACCTGGAAAAATGGAGTTCTCCCTCACATGGCTGTACGAATGGGGTTTATGACTTTTGCAAATAATCCCTATGCTAAACTTTCTAGAGCAGAAATAGAAGCAGTTGTAAAGGCAACTGTTTTTCCTCATGAACCAATACTTGATACAACTACCTGGAATAAAATTGCCCTTTTTTACGAACAGGAAGCCCCTCAAAACCCCCTGAAACAGGATAAAAAAGCAGAAATATTTTATACGATGCCTGCTTTTGAGATAATTCCAAAAAAAATTCCCGGTAATCTGGTACCCTTAACTACTTTATTAAATTTTGATGAGAAGACTAGCCATTGGTATATAGGTAATCGACAGGCTATCTTGTATAAGCTTAATACCCAATTTCATGTCGTCGATACGCATAAACTGGAAAGCCCCCCGTCAGCTCTTACCCGTGATTTGCAAGGGAATATGCATATCTTGACTATGGGGGTAATGGACCCCAACGATAAGGAAGCAGGTAAAATCATCAAGTCGCATTCTTCGACTTTTGATGAAAATCAACTGACTACCTTACTCGATAGCCTGCTCCGCCCAGTACACCTCGTTATAAACGATATGAACAATGATGGCCTGGAAGATAAGATAGTTTGCGAGTTTGGAAATTATACTGGTAGACTTGCATGGTATGAAAATAAACGTAATAGTACCTATACGCAACATATTCTTAAACAGAAACCGGGTGCACGTAAAGTACTAGTTCAGGACATTAATAAAGATACTTTTCCAGATGTGGTGGTTTTAATGACACAAGGTGACGAAGGTATATTTGCTTATATGAATGATGGGAAAGGACATTTCACAGAAACGATACTCCTACGTTTTCCTCCAGTTTACGGATCAAGTGATTTCCAAATGATAGATTTTAATAAAGATGGATTGCTGGACATCCTATATTCCAATGGCGATAATGCAGACTACTCTTTTTCATTAAAAAACTACCATGGTATACGCTTATTTCTTAATAAGGGAAATAATACGTTTGATCAAAAATGGTTTTATCCCATGCATGGGGCTACACAAGCAGAAGCCTGTGATTTTGATCAGGACGGCGATCTGGATATAAGTGCCATTGCTTTCTTTCCAGATTTTTCAAACGCAGCTGAGGAAGGTTATCTGTACTTTGAAAATACTGGCAATCTAGAATTTCGACCACATACCTTTCCAAATTCTTCTTTAGGTAGATGGCTCACCATGGAAATTGGCGATTTCGATCAGGATCAGGATATAGATATTGCCATAGGGTCATTTGTTTTTTCAGCAACCCCAGTACCTCCGGATAAAAAGCAAGAATGGCTCAGAAATGGCTATCATGTAGTCATCCTTGAGAATAAATCCCGTCAACCCATTCCCTAACAAAATCAGTAAATAAAATTCTTAAAAAGCTATTATTATTTGAAAGCTAAAGCAGTTTAAGTGGACCACTCATTTTAGCTTTTCTCCTTGTAAAATACCACTAAAAATTGTATTTTTACTATTTAATATCTTTGTACCCCCTTGTATGTGTTCTAAGCTACTACAATTCTATTTCCTACTACTTAGTGCTTTTCTTTTGGGTGCCTGTGAATCCAAAAAGACGCTATTTAGCCTCGTACCTGCTAATAATTCAGGAATTACCTTTTCAAATACTATTGTTGAAAATGATACCATGAATATATTGGATTTTGAGTACGTGTATAATGGAGGCGGCGTGGCTATTGCTGATTTCAATAATGATGGGTTACAGGATGTGTTCTTTTCAGGAAACCAGGTTTCAAATCAACTTTACTTGAATGAGGGAAATATGAAATTTAAAGATATCACAGAGAAATCAGGTATTAAATCCAATGGGAAATGGTCTTCAGGAGTAGCAGTGGTAGATATAAATAACGATGGCTTGATGGATATTTATGTAGGAGCCACTGTGAGCAAGGTAGCCAGGTTACGAGAGAATATGTTATTTGTAAACCAGGGTGTTCAAGAGGATGGCCAGCCAGTATTTAAAGATTTAGCAAAAGAATATGGTGTAGCCGATGATGGACATACAACCACTGCTGCTTTTTTTGATTATGATAACGACGGAGATCTAGACTTGTATGTCGTAACCAATACTATTGAAGCTTATCCCAATACGTACCGGAAAAAAGTACTCGACGGCAGTTCGCCAACGACCGATCGCCTCTACCGCAATGATTGGAATGAAGAGCTAAAACATCCGGTATTTACCAACGTATCTAAAGAGGCAGGAATATTAGCAGAAGGCTATGGTCTGGGAATAAATATAACCGATATCAACCGGGATGGCTGGAAAGATATATATGTGACCAACGATTATCTCACCAATGACCTGCTTTACATCAACAATGGCAATGGAACCTTTACTGATAAAGCAGCAGCGTATTTCAAACATACAAGTAATTCAGCTATGGGAAATGATGTTAGTGACATCAACAATGATGGTCTTGTAGATATAGTAGTGGTAGATATGCTTCCAGAAGACAACTACCGGAAAAAAGTGCTAATGGGAGCCAACAACTACCATGTGTATATTAACAATGACACCTATAAGTATACCTACGAATACGTACGAAATACTTTGCAACTCAATCAAGGCAATAAACCCGGAACCAATGAACCTGTATTCAGTGAGATAAGCCTGTTAGCTAATATAGCACAAACTGACTGGAGTTGGTCGCCATTGATTGTGGATTTCGACCATGACGGTAATCGGGACTTGTTAATTACCAATGGATTTCCAAAAGATGTTACTGACCGGGATTTTATATCTTTCCGTGCACAAAGTTCATCCGTTGCCTCTAAACAGTACCTTTTATCACAGATTCCAGAAGTACGGATAAAAAATTACGCATTCCGTAACAATGGCGACCTTACGTTTACAAAAGTTACCGATGAATGGGGATTTTCTCAGCCTTCTTTCTCGAATGGCGCTGCTTTTGGCGATCTGGATAATGATGGCGATCTGGATTATGTAGTCAATAATATCAATGACCAGGCCTTTGTTTACCGCAATAATTTGATAGAAAAAAAAGTACCTAATTCAAATTATCTGCGCATCGTGTTTAAAGGTAGTGAAAAAAATAAGATGGGTTTAGGTGCTTTCCTTAAACTGGAATTATCGGACGGACAAAAGCAGGTGTACGAACACACTATTTATAGAGGCTACCTGTCTTCTATTGAAAATGCAGCTCATTTTGGGTTGGGAAGTAACGCAGCAGTTAAAAAAATTACCATAATATGGCCAGGAGGTAAACATCAAATACTAGAAAATGTAGAGGCAAACCAGACACTAACAGTAGATATAAAAAATGCTTCAGCAAGCAAAGAAACGGATGTAACTGCTGAAACTATACTTACTGAGGTTACCGATTCACTTAATGTTACCTACGTACATCAAGAACCTGATTATATTGATTTTAATGTCCAAAAATTGCTTCCCCATAAACTTTCCCAATATGCACCTGCCGTTTCTATGGGAGATATAAACGGAGATGGGCTAACCGATGTATTTACCGGCGGTTCCCGGCAAAATCAGGGTGTATTTTTTGTGCAGAATAACAAGGGAAATTTTGATCAGAGAGAGTTGCTTCCGAAATTAAATCAAGGTTCCAAAGAGCAGGAAGACATGGGAACGCTACTGTTTGATGCAGATGGAGATAATGACCTGGATTTATATATTGCCAGCGGAGGAAGTGAAAAAGAAGGAAATAATATTGCTTATCAGGATAGGTTATATGTAAATAATGGAAAAGGAAATTTTTCACTTGAGCAGGAAGCCTTACCGCAATTTACCATTAGTAGCAGTTGTGTAAAAGCAGCCGATTTCGATAAAGATGGCGACCTGGACCTATTTGTTGGTGGCCGAGTTGAACCGGATAAATATCCGAAACCAGTGACCAGCTACATTTTGCGGAACGATTCAAAATCCGGCGAACCCAAATTTACAGACATTACTACACAAGTAGCAACCACACTTAATGGTATAGGCCTGGTATGCGATGCTTTATGGACAGATTATGATAACGATGGCTGGGTAGACTTGCTATTGGCCGGTGAATGGATGCCACTTACCCTGCTAAAAAATATAGAAGGTAAACTGGAAAATGTAAGTACCCAAGCTGGCCTCACTTCCTACACCGGATGGTGGAACAGCCTGGTATCTGGAGATTTTGATAACGACGGAGATACCGATTACATAGCAGGAAATCTGGGATTAAATTCCCTGAATAAAGCATCCAATGAGTATCCGGTAACTGTTTATGCAAAAGATTTTGATAACAATGGTAGTTTTGATGCCATTCCCACAACCTTCTTTCCAGATAATACAGGAGCACTGAAAGAATATACTTTCCATGGCCGTGAAGACTTAATTAAGCAGATGATTAGTATGCGGGCGCGTTTTCCATACTATAAAGATTTTGCTAATGCCTCACTAGATAAATTGCTTTCTGCAGATGAAAAAAAAGATGCACTTATTCTCAAGGCAAATTACTTAAGTACTTGTTATTTGGAAAACACAGGGAAAGGCAACTTTACCATAAAAGCACTGCCAGTGCAAGCACAATTGGCTCCAGTTTTTGGGATGATTTCCACAGATGTTGATTTGGATGGCAACTTAGATGTGCTAATGGTGGGTAATGATTTTGGAAATGAAGTAATGATGGGACGCTACGATGCATTTAATGGGTTAATTTTAAAAAACTACGGAAAAGCAGACTTCAAGCCAGTATCTTTACAGGAAAGTGGCTTTTTTATACCCGGCAATGCCAAAGGCTTAGCCCAGTTTACGAATATAGACGGCAATCAGATTATAATAGCTTCTCAGAATAGAGGTAGGCTATGTCTATTTAAAAATAAACACACTACCGAGATTGTTAAACTGCAACCCAATGATGCATTTGCCTGGATAACCTATGCAGATGGACACAAAAAGAAAGAAGAATTTTATTATGGACACTCATTTCTTTCACAGTCTGCCAGGGAATTATTATTGCCAGAAAATGTAAAAGAGGTAGAAATTTACACCTATCAGGGAAATAAACGAACCCTACCGTTACAGTAAATTGTCCAGGAAACAAGCCAAAACCACCTAAACGGTAAAATTTAAAAAAGACATATATTTACAAAAGAAGTTTCATGAAAACATGTTATCTGTTTGTACTGGTTGTTTGGACTTGTCTGCTGGCAAGCTGTACTACTGAGGAAAAACGCAAAGCCTCAATCTTCAAACCTGACAATCCGGAAGTATTACATGCGACGGTTAAAAAATTAACTGACGTGATCGTATACGATATATTTTCCCCACCGGTAGCCAGCAGGATTTATGCGTATACCAGCCTGGCAGCTTATGAAGCCATCCGTTTTCAAGACCCAAAACAGTATCCCTCTTTTGCTACTAAACTCAATGGATTTCCGGCTATTCCACAGCCTGATTCTGGTAAAACTTATGATTATACATTGGCTGGCATCAAAGCTCTAATGACGGTTGCCCAAAAAGTAACTTTTTCTATAGACACATTGAAGGTGTTTGAACAAAAACTGATGGAAAACTATGGTCAAGTACTTACTAAAGAAGTATTTGATAGATCGGTGCTTTTTGGGGAGGAAATGGGTAAAGCAATTCTGGCCCGTTCCACCCAGGATAATTATAAACAAACCAGAGGATTTGCCAGATATACTGTAACAGAATCGGAAGGGAAGTGGCGGCCAACACCTCCGGATTACATGGACGCGACAGAACCGTACTGGAATACCATTCTTCCGCTGGCTTTAGATTCAACCAGCCAATGTAGGCCTCCTAAACCGTTAGAGTATAGTACCGATCAGCAAAGCCCTTTCTACCAGGAGTATAAATTAGTATTTGATACTGGCCGAAATATTACTGAGGAACAACGGGAAATTGCCAGGTTCTGGGATGATAATCCGTTTGTATCCCATCATACCGGCCACGCTACGTTTGCTACTAAAAAGATGACGCCAGGTGGTCACTGGATGGCCATTGCTTCGCTGGCTGCCAGACAATCTAAGGCTGACATCATAAAAAGTGCCCAAACATATGCCTTAACTGCTTCCTCACTTTTCGATGGATTTATATCCTGTTGGGAAGAAAAATACCGGAGCCAGTTTATCAGACCAGTAACCGTAATTCATCAACAATTAGATGAACAATGGGAACCCTTTTTACAGACACCTCCATTCCCAGAGTATACCAGTGGACACGGCGTAATCTCTTCTTCGGCAGCTACTGCTCTAACTTACTTATATGGAGATAATTTTGCTTTCACAGATACTACTGAAATAGAATACGGAATGGGGAAAAGAAGTTTTACCTCTTTTAACCAAGCAGCTATGGAAGCATCCATCAGCAGGCTATATGGCGGTATTCATTTTAAATTCACCTGTTTGATCAGTGCTGAACAAGGAAAAAAAGTAGGACAACAGCTTTTAACAAGAGTAGGATTAACTAAACCGACATTGGTAACAGCTGATTAACTTGTCTACTTAATTTTTTCAATACCAAAGGCCAGAATAATTTCTGGCCTTTGGTATTGAAGGGAAAAAGGATTGTACATGCATTATACTTAAGTAGTAGCTTTAGCGGCCTTTTGTACTAATTTTTCAATTCCTTCTACCACTTTTAATTCACATTTGGCTTGCGGCTTTTTTGCTTCTTCAAGCTGTTTCTTCGTAGTTTCCACCCAGCTGGCAGAAGGCATTTTGCCCGTCCGTATGTGTTCAATAGCTTGTAAACCGATCCCCGCCATTTCTGAAAGTGTTTGAGAAAGGGGAGCTACATCTTTCAGAACAGGAGCCTGTTTAAGGGTTTGCTGAAAAGCTATATGGTTGTTTTTCCATAATGTAAGCCAATAGTTTAGTTCTTTTGCAACTACTTCATCCGATGAAACAGTATACTGATCGGCTAGTACTCTGAATTTTCTGGCAACAGTTGCATCCGGATTAGCTACATCTGGCACTAAGGTATACGGTCCAAAGCTGGTTAGTATGTTGCCTTTGCCATGCCGTTTATAATCCTCTACTGGTTCCAGTACGTCTACAAGCGTTTTCAAAGAAGTAATATCGCGGCTACCGGCTAAGCGACGTAGCATCATTTCATAGTTTTTTTCATGCAATAAGCCCAGTTCTTCCAGCTGAAGGCTTACCTGATCCAGGCGTCGGTACATATCTTCTACATCTTTTACACTACCCGGCGACCATAAACGTTCGGCGATAGCCGCTGTTCTTGGCCATATCCTGGAATCTATTGTTTCTGCCGTTACCAGTTCCGACCACATAGCTGCTTCTCCACCAAGGATGTTCTTTTTTTGTTCTTCAGTTAAATCAGCATCTGCGGGAATGGGATCTATTAGATAATGTCTGCTGGTAGACCAGGCTAAGTCTATGTAGTAGCCATTGGAAAGTATAGCCGTATATCCTTTTCTTGCAGCCTCATACAAGGATTTTTTTCCCCGCCACGACTGGATCATAATTGATTTCGTGATTCCAGGTTGCCAGATTTCGTCCCAACCCATCATTTTCTTGTTGTACCTAGTTACAATTTTTAGTGTTCGTTCGATAAAATGCGTTTGCAGATCATGATTGCTTGCCAGATTGTTGGCCTTCATAAAAGCTTGTATTTGCAGATTGGCTTTCCACTGTTTGGCATTATTTTCATCACCTCCAATATGCAAGTATTCGTCAGGAAACAAGGCAGCCATTTCCTTGATGAAGGTATCCAGAAATGTGTAGGTTTCTTCTTTAGTTGGATCAAAAGCCGGATTTTTAATACCAAACTTCCGTTCGATGGTATAGGGTCCGGGAGCCGAGGCTAGCTCTGGATATGCTACAAACCAACTAGTAGCATGCCCGGGCACATCAAACTCAGGTACCACCCGGATGCCCCGCTCATCGGCATAGTGTATTATTTCTTTTATCTGTTCTTGGGTATAATATTGTCCGTCGGAGCCCAGTTCATGAAGCTTTGGCAACGATTTAGTTTCAATGCGGAAACCCTGATCATCTGTGAGATGCCAATGTAATACATTCATTTTAACAGCCGCCATACCATCTAGGTTTCGTTTTATCACCTCTATTGGCATAAAATGGCGACCAGCATCAATAAGTAATCCCCTCCAGGGAAACCTAGGATTATCTTGGATAGAGACTGCGGGAAGGTAGTAGCCATTTTCATCCCTTTCCACTAATTGTAAAACAGTTTCTAACCCTCTCAATGCGCCTATATCTGTTGTAGCTGTCAATTCTATTTTTTCAGATGTCACTGTTAGAGAGTAGCTTTCATCTTCATTCAACATTACTTTACCAGGCCGGTTTACTGAGATCTGTAAGGATGCAGAAGCATCCGTGTCATTGGAAGTAATGTATGACTGAGGAAAAAAAAGCCCTGTCCGGCCATCTAGACGACGCAACATTCTGGTTGCTCCTCCAAATATTCGCTGATGTGGCTTCCCCTTAATTGCTAAAGTAAAATTCTGAGTCAGGTTAAATCTTCCATTTCCTTTTTCAAGGCGGGCAGGTACTGGCATCAAATGATGTGTTAACCCGGTAGGTTGGCTATATACTGCTTGAATAAGTAGGAGGCACAAAAAAATAAAAAAGACAAACGTTTTTCTCATAAAACTAGCTGGCTATTGGCATGTAATTGAAAAGCAAGTTAAAAAAAGTAACTCCCTTGTATATAAGTTTATTTGAGTAAACTATACATGGATATTACATAGTGAGAGATGAATAGTTAGCCTGGATGATGAGGGAAGATGCAGTGGGAGATCCGTAGCCAATAGGCTAGATTGCAGGCAGATTAGTGGCAAAATCTTGATATTTTTAGTAACTTGCTTTTCCATCTATTCGATAAAATCATTATTCACACAAACTAACTAATCATTGTTATTGCTTTGCCGGACTGACTTTTATTATTTGTTGCACTCTGCAAAGCCATAACCAACACTAAACCTACATGGAATCAACACAAACTGTACCTATTAACCAGAAAAAATCAGATAAATACCCGAAAAGTGTCCCCTATATTATTGGTAATGAAGCAGCTGAACGCTTCAGTTTTTATGGGATGCGATCTATTCTGCCAACCTTTCTTGTAGCACAGTTCTTTAACCCCTCCAGCAATCCGGCTATGCAAACCATGGCCGAGGCTCAAGCTAATGAGCAAACCCACTTCTTTGTGGCGCTAGCATATGCCATGCCTCTCGTGGGAGGTATATTGGCCGACTGGTTTTTTGGCAAGTACAAGGTTATTTTATATATCTCTTTATTATACTGCATCGGCCACTTAACGCTTGCCCTTTACGATCATGATTTGCAAGGATTTACGTTTGGTTTAGTACTAATTGCCATTGGGGCCGGTTGTATAAAATCGTGTGTTTCGGCGAATGTAGGCGACCAGTTTGATGAATCTAACCAGCATCTGATGTCGAAAGTATATGGCTGGTTCTATTTCAGCATTAATGCCGGATCTGTAATTGCCACATTGATGATTCCTGGTATCTATCATAGTTATGGTTCAGCCTGGGCATTTGGTGTCCCTGGAATTTTAATGGCTTTGGCTACATTTATTTTCTGGTTAGGCCGCAGAAAATACCGGAAAGTGCCTGCGTCAGGCATTCAGCGGAATAACTTTGTATTCATTTCTTTATACGCAATGGTTAATATAGGCAAAAAGAAAAAAGGCGAATCGTGGCTTGATGTAGCAAAGGGTAATTTTAAAGAAGAATCCGTGGAAGGGGTAAAGGCTGTTTACCGGGTACTGATGGTGTTTGCCTTTATTCCTATATTCTGGGCCATGTGGGATCAGAACCTTTCTGAATGGGTGCTACAAGCAACAAAAATGGATAGAACTATTTTTGGTTACACCGTTTTACCTGAACGTGTTCAATCAGTCAATCCGTTATTTCTGTTATCTTTAATTCCCGTATTTACTTACGTAATTTATCCCTTTTTTGATAAGCTTGGCTTAAAAACAACTCCTTTACGCCGAATTGGTACAGGCCTTTTCCTTACTGCTTGTTCTTTTGTTATTATTGCCCTGATTCAGGAACAAATAGATAATGGGGGTACACCTACTATATGGTGGCAGATTCTGGCTTATTTTCTTTTGTCTGCTGCGGAAGTGCTTGTATCCATTACAGGTTTAGAATATGCTTATACCCATTCACCAAAAGCCATGAAAAGTACGATGTCTGCCATCTGGCTGTTAACTGTAGCTGTAGGCAATATGTTTGTTTCTATGGTAAATAGTAGTATAGCTAATAAAGGCTTTTTTGCACAATTGGAAGGGGCAACCTATTTCTGGTTCTTTGTGGGATTGATGATGGCCTTTTTAGTAGTATTCATGCTTGTTTCTGGCAGAATAAAAGAAAGAAGCTTTATTGTGAACGAGGCAGAAGCATAATAGGTAAAATTATTTAACCAACAAAAGCCTGTAATCCAATCATGATTGCAGGCTTTTTAGCTTAGTAAACTTATGCATAAAAATGTGCTGCTGAATATTTTAGCAATTGTAAACGGTTACTTTTTTCCGGGCAATTATACTTATTATAGCCTTACAAACAAGGCTTTATCCTATAGTGTCTCTTTTGAACTTTGCTTACTAATTAATATATTGCTTAACACAGATAAATTATTATTACACATGAGAAAGATTACAGATCTGGATAGAATTAAAATCTACGAGCATGATGACAGCGTTCTGGAAGGAATGATCAATGAATGCAACCAAATGATAGATAGGTTTGAATCATTAGACGATCAGGAAAGTGCGGAAGGAAAAGATTTGAAAGTGAACATTCTTAACTATAAAAATAAAATAGCTAAAATCCGGAACGGCTATTGATGTGCCAAATTATTCTTCAGTAGCTTCCTGATTTCTTTACTGACTCTACTTTAATTAAGTATACTTGTGTAACAAAACCTGTAGGCTATAAAAGCTTACAGGTTTTGTTATTAGTAACACATTAAGTTCAGCGGATAAGGACTTGATTGGTAAAATAGACTTATTCGCAGCAGTATCTTCGCTAGAACGTCAAATGAGGCTTATAAACCTTAGCCCGTTTTTACCTCCTTATCGACAAATATTGACTAATAGGGATTTTATAAACAAAAAACCATGGTAACAGAATTACCATGGTTTTAATACATTAATAATAACACATTTAACTATCTTCTGTCAGGAGCAAGCTGACTAAAATTTTAAATTCCGTTACTCCACTTTCATTACTCCGTTCATTATCCGCCAGTGTCCGGGGAATGTACAAACAAAGGGATAATTTCCTTTTTGACTTGGTGCGGTAAACTTAAGCCGGAAAGTCTGATCGGGGTTAACCAATGGAGTGGAAGCTATCACTTGTGAAATAGAGGGAACATAATTCTTTTCTGCTCCATCTTTAGCAGTAATTAGTTTGTCTGCTGCTGCCCCAATAACTTCCAATGATTTAGGTTTGCCAATAACTATGTTATGTTGCATGGCATCTGGGTTTTCGAACACAATTTCAACCGGTTGACCTGCTTTCACTGTAAATTCTTTTTTGTCGAACTGTAAGGCTTCTCTTACTGCCTTAATCTGAATAATCTGCGCATTGGGGTCTGATGCTTCTTCTGCTGTGCGTAAGCCCCAGGCCTGTAACAACTGATTGTACCGGTCTTTATTATCTACGCCTATGTTATTACTTAAGCTCGCCAGAAACTCCTTATCCTTTTCTTCTACAGTCGCTTGCTTTTTCATATTCCAGCCAGTGGTAACTCCTTTTACAATAGCTCCACTTTCATCGGCACCTAGTTGCTGAGACTGTTTGAGTAAGCCGATTACTTCTGGAGCATCGGCTACAGAAGTATAGCTTCTAATTGCTCTTTCCAAAGCATACGAAGCCAGACTTTTAGGAGCCTGATAAACCAACTTAAACATAGTACGGTTGTTATTTTCGTTTCCTTCCGCTATCTGGTTGTCTTTATCGGCTACAACCTGTACATTATAGGTACCAGCTTGGTCTGAGTTAAAGCTAATAGGACCAGTCCACGGGCCGTTGGTGTTCTGAGAAATGGTTACTTTTTCTCCAGGAGCTATACCTGCTGAGTGCACCATACTAACCAAATTGATTAGCTTATTGTTGCCTTCAATCCGGATAGCCAGCGGAGTAACTGTACCACTTGGAATTGCTGTTTCACCCTGGTTTTGAACTTCTATAAATAACCGAACAGTTTCGCGCAAGGCAGGAGCTGCAGGTTCGCTACGCACGGATGTAATTACTAGATCCGGTTTATTAGATGAACTTACAACTTTCTGCTCTGTAGGTGCATTGGAGGCGGTTTGCATAGCTTCGTGGTTGTGATTCATACCTGGCGTATTGCCTGCTGATTTTGGTGTAGTAGATGCTTTAGCAGCCACTTGCTGCAAGTAGGCATTCATCAGCTTACCTTTGTTGCTGGTAAGCACACAGGCAAACGCATCTGGCAACCAGCGGTCTGTGGCTTCAGTGGCATTTTCCATACGGGCCAATACTGCTTTTTCAGCTTCCGGAGAAAGGGGCATTTGAGACAGCGCCAATAATGAATGCAACACTACAAGAGGTTCTTTATCATTCAGTGTATTGGCCTGCAATAATGCATTAACAGAAGTAGCTTTGTATGGAAGTACCTGTACGGCGGTTTTTCTAACACCAGGACATGGATGAGTTAACGCTTTCGTTACTGCTTCCATTGTGGCTGCATCTGAACCATCTAAAACTCCTAAGCCATGGAGCGTCCAAAGGGCATGTATGGCACCAGGATTTATACCAATTTCATCCAGAGATTGATCTTGCACCAAGGTAAGTAATTGTGGAACAACATCCCGGTTGTTTCTTTCTACTAACATCCGCTGGGCTGCTTGCCGCCAGAACATATTGTTGTTTTTCAAGGCAGCTACCAGTTCCTGTGGTTTGTCTTTGCTTAAAACAATTGGTTTATAGGGGGGAGCTTGCTTATAAGCCACCCGGTAAATACGTCCATGCGTATAATCCCGTAAATCGGTTTCATAGGCATTTCCCTCTCCATTTTCAAATCCTTTAGGTGTTGGATTATGTTGGATAATAAAGCTATACCAATCGGCTACCCAAACGGCGCCATCCGGACCAATTTCTGCCGCCACCGGAGATACCCATTCGTCGGCACCAGCTAACAAGTTAAATCCATCAACGTCTTCATAGTCAGTGCCTTTTTTAGCCATCACATTCTGATGTACAATATGGCCAGTCGGCTCTGTAACAAAAGCCACTGAATTCCAGTATTTTTTAGGAAAAGCTCTGGCTGTGTAGAAACTATGTCCGGCAGCCGCTGTAAATCCGCCAAACACATCCACCTGACGTACCGCACCGGTTATCGGCTTCATATCTTTATGAGTATCGGTACTGCGGCTACCATTATCTACTCCAGGAGCTGAGTTGAAGAAACGGTGAGCAATGGGCATGTACCATCCATGTGAGTTATTGGCTGTTGAACCGAATACATCACCGGTTTCATTGAAGGCAAAGCCCCAGGTATTATTAGAAGTGCTGGTAACATATTCAAGGGCAGATCCATCTGGTTTAAAGCGGAAAAAACCTTGTCCAAATTTTAAGGAATCAGCACCCATTTTACCTTTGAAACCAGAATAGCCTACACTTCCCCAAATCCAGTTATCGAATCCATAATGCAGATTGGATGGGCCAGCATGGGTATCAAACGTACCAAAACCAGTATACAGGATCTCTTTTTTATCAGCTTTATCGTCGCCATTGGTATCTTCTATATATAAAATATGCGGAGCCTGCGATACGATTAATCCGTTTTTGTAACGGACAAGCCCTGTAGGAATACTTAAGCCTTCAGCAAACCGGGTAAATTTATCGGCTTTGCCATCTTTATTTGTGTCTTCACACATTAAAATGTAGTCACTGCCTCCATCGTCTTTGCGTTCGTTGGGATAATCCTTAGTGATCAATACATACATACGGCCTCTTTCATCCCAGGTGAGAGCAATAGGGTGCATAACATTAGGTTCACTTGCAAAAAGTTCTAAGTTGAATTCTGCAGGAACCTGAATATGCTTCATAGATTCTTCCGGAGTCAGTGCCAGTTGCTGCTTCTGAGTGCCGGGACGTTTCTCGTAATTGGGTAAGTTTGCTTCTTTATAAGCAAATGGTTGAGGATTTAATGCATCGTGCAGTTTCTTCACGTCATCGCCAACCGCCCACAAAATGCCATTTTCCATCAGTTTATGGAATCCCTCATTGCTCCAGGTATGATCGTCATGTCCATAGGCTGTATAGAATACGCGGCCTTTTCCATATGAACGAGTCCAAGTGTAGGGTTCTGTTTTTTGATTAGGCTTGTCTTTTGTCTGGTCAGCTTTAATCTCCCTTTCCATCAGCACATTATTGTCCGCTTGTAGTTGTTGATGCAGATAGGTTTCATCAAAACTTTTGAAAGGAGTGAGGCCTTGCATTACGGGATGTTCCGCTTTAGTGATAGTTGCCTGAATAGTGTCCATCGTATGACGCCAGAATTGGCCGCCTACCATTTTTACATATTCAGAAGAATTGCGGAAACAATAAGAGGCACAATGTACAGGTATTAGACCTTTGCCAGAAGAGACAAAATCTAGTAAGGCTTTTTCAGGTGCCGCAGGTATACTATCCCAGTTGGCGTAAATTAACAAACCATCGTATTTTGCTAAGTTTTCAGGATTGATATCTTCCAGCTTATCGGTATACGTCAGGTTTATGCCTTTATTACCTAGAGCTGCCATTAGCGCAGGAATCCGTTCAACAGGTTTATGATGTCCGTTGTCGCCTAAGAAAAGTATTTCTACACGCCTTGGTTTATTTTCTGCTTTGGCAGAACGGGTGTTAGTTCCTTTGCTGGAGGTGCAATACACCAGTACAAAGCAACTGATCAGCAGACTTACCGACAGGTAAAAAATGCTCCGGAATGATCTGGTTTGTTTATTTAGTAGATGCATGTGACTGCTCGGATTGATATAAATAATCAGTAGAAGTAAAATCAGGTATTTGGATAAGTTCTCCACCCTTCAACGCTGACTCATGTGCCAGAATACCTACACTGGTCCAGTTGGCTGATTGGGGAGCATTAGGAAAGGGTTCCCGGTCTTCGATAATACTCATAATAAATTCATGAGCTAGATGTGGGTGAGAGCCTCCGTGGCCGCTTCCTTGTACAAAAGATAAGTGCTGGTTGGCTTCAATATCATACACACCTTTGGTAGTAAACATTTGAATAGCTTCTGGAAGCAGGTGAGCATAGTCTGGCACCTGTACTTTGGAAGGAATTTCATGTTCATGTTTCTTAGCTGTATGAATCACTGGATCTTCTCCTTCAATCAATGGCCATTCAAATGATTTTTTGCTGCCATACACTTCAAAACTTTCTCGGTACTGGCGGGCAGTGTCAAATAGAGAACGGTATACATTGGCGCTTAAGTCGCTGTCTTTGAACTTAATATGTGCACTTTCAATAGCAAACGGCGAGTTGTAATGGGCTATTAATTCTTCCCGGATTCTACCAGAGCCAAAACAAGAAACATAGGCTGCATCCAGTTTTAATAATCCTGCTACTGGACCTACACAGTGCGTAGCATAGTGCATAGGTGGTAAGCCTGGCCAGTAATCAGGCCATCCGTCCATATCCTGCTGGTGGCTGGCTTTCAAAAACTGTACTTTGCCCAATTCGCCTTTCTCATATAACTCCTTAACAAACAAGAATTCACGGCTGTACACAACAGTTTCCATCATCATGTATTTTTTGCCAGATTCTTTTTGGGCGGCTACTATTTGCCGGCATTCTTCTACCGTAGTTGCCATAGGTACGGTGCAGGCTACATGTTTTCCGGCTTTTAAAGCTGCCAGGCTCTGAGAAGCATGCAGGTGAATGGGTGAATTAATATGGACAACATCCACTTCTGGATCTTTCAATAGGTCATTAAAATCGCTGTATCGTTTTTCTACACCAAATGCATCGCCAATCTGATTGAGTTTTGACTGATTACGCTGGCAGATGGCGTACATGGTGGTATGCGGATGCCGCTGATAGATTGGAATAAATTCTGCTCCGAAGCCTAATCCAACAATGGCAATGTTCAGTTTCCTGGTCATATTATTTATTAATTAATGAGGTGGATTACGTATGACAAAATGTGATCTCTATATAGTAGTTTGTAGAGCGATAGTTGAGAAACTTTGGTAAATGTTGCTACTAAAATCTCAAATAACCTATCTATTCAGCTTAACTTACAAACACTTGGATTAAGATAATACAATATTAGTTAAATCCTACTAAAAAAAATGTGTTTCTTTTAACCAATTGTTACTCTATTTTGACTATTTTGAAAGCTATATTTGGCAAAAAAGGTAAATAAATAGATAGACTTTTGGAATTTTGTGCTAACATTGAATCAAAAAAAGGTTCTAAACTAGTCAGAAACAGCAAACTTTCTATTCTTTCGTGTGGCCTGTTACTTAATTAATAGATACTTGGTATGAAAGCATTATTAAAAAAATCAGTATCCTCTATTCACTCCTTCATCGTGAAAGAATTCCATGATCCGGTATTCGATCCCAATTGGCATTTTCATCCGGAATACCAATTGTTTTGTGTTATGGAAGGCAGTGGCACCAGGTTTATTGGGGATAATATCAAGCATTTTCAGTCTGGCGATATGGTTTTCCTGGGGCCAAATATGCCTCACCTGTGGCGAAGCGACGACTACCTGAAAAAAGATAAAGCTCCGAAAGCACATGGAATAGTCATTTATTTTGAAGAGGATTTTTTAGGAGCCGAGTTTTTTGAAAAGCAGGAAATGGTTTTGCTTAAACAATTGTTTGAAAAAGCGCAGCGTGGGCTGGAAATTACTGGAAATACAAACGAAGTAGTGTTAGCTAAAATGCTCGAACTGGTAACGAAAGAAGGTTTTGAAAGCATTATGGGCCTGCTGGATATATTATATACACTAGCCTGCTCAGAAGAGTGCGAATTTATTGCTAGCCTGGGTTTTGAAAACAACTATAAACATACCGAAACTGAACGGATGCGAGTAGTACACGAGTATGTAATGCAGCATTTCCAGCAAGAAATTTCATTAGAAAAGGTGGCAGCCCTGGCCAATATGAGTCCATCCGCTTTTTGCAGGTATTTTAAGGCGAGAGCCAACAAAACATTTTTTGATTTTGTCAGCGAAATCCGGATAGGCCACGCTTGCCGGTTACTAATTGAAGGAAATTTAAGTATTACCCAGGTTGCCTACGAATGCGGCTATAAAACCATTTCAAACTTCAACCGGCAATTTAAGGAAACAGTTAAAGAAAGTCCATCTAAATACCAGCAACAGTATATGCATCTGGCAAAAGGCTAGTACATCTCATGTTAGTAATATTGCCTGGAATCAACTAGGTTTGCAGCTTGTTGAGGATATATTGTGTCTAACCAGCCTATGTCTAGATTTACTTCGGTATGCCGATTCCTATTATGTCAGGTTGTTATCATACTGTCGACCTTTACTTCCTGCCAGCGTACCAAAATTATTAATCCTAAACAACCAGAAGAGACCTATACCCAAGTGAGTACACAGCCTGTAAGCCAATTATCCGTTATTAATGTTCCGGTAACCATTCCTCTTTCAGAAATTGAAAAGCAAATTAATAAGCAAGTGAAAGACCTTATTTTTGAGGACACTAGCCTTGAAAATAATGAAGGGGATAACTTATTATTGAAAGTTTGGAAAAGGGAGCCAATTATCATTAAATCAGTAACTAACCAGTTTCAGATAACTGTACCCCTGCGAATATGGGCCAAAGGAGGCTTATCTTTAGAACGGATGGGGATAAACCATACAGAATTCAAAGAAACAGATTGTGAGCTGAATGTGCATTTTGTTACGAAAGTAGGTATAAATGAGCAGTGGCAGGTACAAACTACCACCTTGGCCAAGGGATACGACTGGGTTTCTAAACCAAAGATAAAAATTGGATTTGTTGAATTATCGGTTGCTTCCTTCCTGGATAATACAATAGATACGCAACAAGCCCGCATAGCTGCCTTATTAGATAAACAAGTAGCTGAAAAATTAGATATCCGCAAATATGTGCAGAAAGCATGGACAAGCGTTCAGCAACCATTTTTACTATCTCAGGAGTATCAAACTTGGTTAAAATTAACGCCAACAGAAGTATTGCTTACCCCACTGTCTATAAAAAAAAATTTGGTTACGGCTATGCTAGGCGTAAAAGCTTATTCTCAGACTGTTTCTGGCATCAAGCCTGAAGTAGTGGTGAATGACCAGCTTCCGGCATTGCAAGTAGTGAAACAAATTCCAGATGAGGTTTCTATCGGTGTAAGCGGACAAGTATCTCATGAATATGCCTCTCAAATTTTAGCTGATAAATTTGTTGATCATACGTTTTCTTTTAGCGAAGGCAAATACGAAATTACGCTGACTTCTATAGATTTATATGGGCATGGAGAGAATATTGTGGTAAAGGCTGGTATGGCTGGCAGTATCGAAGGCACCGTTTATCTGAAAGGAAAACCTTATTATGACCCAGCAACTCAATCGGTAGCCTTGGCCGACCTGGATTATGACCTGGATACTAAAAATAAGCTGATTAAAACGGCAAACTGGCTGGCAAAGGGTAAATTTGTGAGAACATTACAGGAGAAACTCCGGATTCCACTTGGAGAGCGAATTGAGGAAGCAAAAGAATTAATTCAAAGCAAACTCACTGATAAGCAAGTGGCCAAAGGGATAATTGTAAATGCACAGATTCTAGAATTAACACCTGCGAATGTATACATAACGCCTGAATCGATTGTAGCCCTGGTAACGGCAACAGGTAAGGCAACTGTTAAAATAGAAGGGATCACAGAATAATTTATAAGTCATCCCTAAACGAAAAGAGCCCTGCATGCAGGGCTCTTTTCGTTTGTAACAGGCTCGCAAATGTTAAGGTACATTATTTTTCCGCTTGTACCAGTTAATGCTTTCGTTAGGTATGGTAAAAGCAGAAACAATGCTTGCTACAATAAGAATGAAGATTAGAATTAACCAGGCCATAAGAATTATTTATAGAAAACTATTACTTAAGAATAAATTAATGGTTATAAAGTAGCTGAACAGTTACTTTATGCTGCTAGTTACGAAAATAATTGCATTCGAAAAACAGAAGTTTAAGATTCTTCTATACCCTTCTCTATAAGTTCTTCTGCTTCTTGTTTATCTTCAGCATCTGCTTTTTTAGGATGTTGATCTTTCTTCTCTTCCGGTTTATATAATAGTTTGATCATAATGGGAAAATGGTCAGAGCCAAATTTGGGCAATCTTTCCAGATGCACAAGCTTAAACCTAGGATCATAAAATACATGATCCAACGGATACCTGAAGAAAGGAACAAATACATTATAGGTGTTGAAAAAGCCTCTGCCAACCCGTGGGTCTATAAGCCCGCTAATTCGCTGAAATAACTTAGTCGTATGCGACCATCCTACATCATTCAGGTCTCCTGCAACAATACTGGCTCGTTTAGATTTTTTAACATTTTTTCCAACGATTAATAGCTCTGCTTCCCGCTTTTCGGTATTGGAACCAATGGTGGGAGGAGTGGGGTGTACACAACATAACTCTATTTCTTCGCCAGACCGTAGTTTTATCACCGCATGTATCGAAGGGATATCTTCCTGAACCAGAAATTGCAGGTTTGCCTTGACAAATTCAAGCTTAGAGTAGACAATCATTCCATAGGTATTCTCTATTGGTTTTTTTACATGGTATGGATACTCTTTATCTAACTCAGCTAACTGTTCTGCCCACCAATGGTCTGGTTCGTTTATCAGAATAATATCGGGGTTTTTCTCTCTTACGATCTGCAGATATTTTTTGGACTTACGATTTTCCATCCGGATATTGGAAATCATCAGGCAAAGGGTGTTGTCAGGGTCATTTTCTTTGCTACGCTGTGCTTGCTTGGGTGCAAGAAAAGTAAACGGATAAATGTATCTGCCCTGGATAAATAATACCAGCGCTAATCCGGCTAAAAAAATGTACTGATATACATTCTCTACAGAGAAATAGGTGAGGTAAATTATTAAAATTACTAGGCTAATAAAGGCAATCTGAAATCTGGGAAAGTCCATTATGCGAATGAACCAAAAAGAAGTGCGAATCATGGGCAATAAAGTAAAAGCTAACATCAGCCAGCCAATAACTTCTAATGCGATTTTCATAGGTTTTTGAGTTTATATTTGTATCGTAAAAGTTGTTACACCGGTATCCTGCTTTAGTCAGGTACCTTCAAATTCAATATACATAAACAAAAAAGCCGTAAGTAAATAACAGGTTTAGAAAAGCCAACTAACTTCGCCCACACAAAAAAAGTATTTCACAGAGTTTATCAAACAAACTAAAAAACTTGTAAAATTCAGTCAGGCTGGAGCCTGAAAGGTTAAAGTTTGAACTGGGTAGTCACAAAAATACCGAATTTGCGTACGCCCGGTTGATTTAAATACGTAAGTCTATGTACAGCATCTATACGTATAAATTTGAATATGTTTTCAATGCCATAGCCTACTTCTAAATAAGGCATTGAGCCCAGAGGCTGTATAGGAGGGAGAATAGATGACTGGTTTACTGAATGAGGATATAAGTTTAAATTTTCTTCACGTAAACTTCCCTTAAGGACGTTGGCGGTTGTCAGCAAACGCCATTTTAATTTTCGCATAAGCGGAATTCTATTAAAAAGAAGCCCCTCGAAATTATGCTGATAATTCAACGATACATATTTATCACTAGAAAATTCAAAATAATTCATCAGGTTGTAAGAAGAGGTGTTATAAAAATATGTTTGATTTCCCAGATGGTTAAAAAGCAAAGGGTAGGGTAGCTTACTAGGAATAATGGCTGCATTGATTGCATAGTATGATCTGCCCAAAATTCCTAAGCGGACATCCTGGCTGGCAGTAAGGCTAAATTTGTGATAACTGAAGTCTCCACCCAACACACCTTTTAATCCAAGCGTATATTGCAAAGAGATCACTGGTTTATTTGTCCCTAAACTAATTCGTTCATTGTCATTTTGCAAGAATGTTTCATCTTTGGTGATTCTTGTTTCCAGAATAAGCTCTGTGTTAGAAAACTTGGTTAATAGGGGAGAATTATCACCTTCTTTTGGATTTTTAAGGTAGGAAAAGGTATAAAGTGGGTTAAAATCCATCTGCCTGAGTTTTATCCGTTGGGTAATTCCTTTTCGAACATCAGTTTGCAGATAAAAGGTGTTTTCGGTACTCATAAATGGCCTGCGCAAGGTGCCAAACCTGGAGGCTGTCAGCAATAAAGTATTGTCATAAATATCATCGGTAAGCAAACCAATCCTTTCCAAATCATAGCGCCGTTTAATTCCGGCTACTGTCCAGGGTTTGAGTGAGAGAATGCGCTGCAATTCAGCACTATATTTTAGTCTTGTATCTTTGGTTCCATAAGCTGCATATGCTTTTACCACCCATTTCCTGCTAAAATCTGCATTGGTCTTAAAGCCAAGTTGGAATCTGTGGCCTTCTACTGTATTCAGACCATAGGCCAGTACATATGGGCCGACATCCACTGGACCTACTTTTTTGTAGCCGTTTATGGCAATATTTAAGATTTCAACATATGTTTTAACCGTAGGCAGGTTTCTTACAGAATCAATCATTACGTACACATTTTTTTCTGTAGAGGTAAGTGAATCGTGTCTGTTGCTATCCCAATATCCTTCTTCTTTCTGCTGGGCATTTTCAGCTAGCTCAAGTGGCACCTCATAAAATTTGAGATCTTTGGGCTGATTTATTTTAAAATTTTTATTGGATGTATAAAACTTTGCCAGCATACCAGGCGATTCATCTCGTATCTCGGCTACATCAATTAATACTCTGGTTCGGGAGGGAAGCCAGGCATTTCCGGTTGTTGGCTCTAATTCCTGCTGAATTTTTATTTTTTCAACAAAATTCAAATTGGCGCCCTTGCCTACGGTTACGTCAATTTGTTTTAACGCATAGGTTTTACTATCTATCCACATAGTGCCACTAAATGCCAGATCTTGGACCCGTTTGGGGTTAAAATCTATGCGGTAACACCAATGCTCTCCTACATACAAACTATCATTCAATAAAAAATCATAGGATGCTTTCCAGCCATCGGCCATTGGCGAAACAAAATCTTTCTCGAGTATATTAAGCCAGTTGTTATAAAAATTATATTCCTGAAAAGAAGAGCCTACAAGCTGGGAGAGTAAACTGCCATCCTGCATGCCAATACCTGTGATATTGGTTTTCAAAATAAACTCCCGTTTCTTTTGCGGAGTTTTACGGTAATAAACATTAGAAAGCGACTCAGATATAAATATGGGTAGAATTGGTTTGCCATCTTCCCCGGCAATTCTCTCAATACTATCCATCACCTGGGTTATTTTCTGCAAGGTTTTGTTCCGTCTGAGCTTCTCAGAAAGATGGTCAATATCAAATTCTATTTTGTTGTAACTTTCATATTCATACGCACTCAGTGCTTTTTTATCGTTTTTGTCTTTATTTTTAATCACATTCCGCATGATTGGGAAAGCAGGATTTTCTCCGGCCACCACAACCACTTCATCCAGCTTTACTTCGTTGGAAGATAATTGAAAATCAATCACCTGATTGCCAACAGACCGATTGACATATTTGGTTTTTGAAATATAGCCTATGTAGGAAGCTATTAACGAATCTGCAGGCGTGGACGTAGTAATTAAATAATACCCGTCAAAATCAGTAGTTTTTCCAATAGAAGTTCCCTTAAAAAAAACATTGACAAAGGGCATTCCGTCGCCAGTTTCAGCATCGGTAACCCTGCCTTTAATTTGGATGCTTTGAGCATTGGCAAAAGTGGATATTACCATGAATAACCAAAAGGCAATAAGGTTGAAAGCTGGTCGGTTGATGAACATTCAGGTATAGAAAAGCAATGCAACTAAATTACGGAAATTATATAGAAAAGTATCTATATTTATTTTAACGGTCTGAAATAGATTTGATTTGCCTTGGTGTAATGTCTGAGAGTATTATCCTTTCTTATTTCTTCAGCATGTATATAAAACTACTGAGAAGACATTCACCTTCATCTTATTGATTGTATTATTTCAATGGTAAATATAACTTGCTATGAGAAGATGTTATGTAAGAAACAAGCTTGTTAACTTGAATAAATCTATATCTCGTTAAAATAGTTTTAATAAGACAAAAACAAAAGGCAGGTTTGATGCCTGCCTTTTGTTTAAAATATACCTAGTTGATTAATATTCATTCCATTGTTATCATCTTTTTTATCCTTATCGGAAGGCGGATGAATAATAAGCCGGTCTATGTCTTTTTCGGGCTTACTTGCCAATAATTTCACCCGCAACACCTTATAACTAGACAATTTTGTTCCCATGGCCTTCCAGCCACTTACTTTTGTAAGTAAATCCAGGTCAAAAGTTTCTGTTTCTTCTTTATCCTTAGGGCTTTTCTTAAATGAAACTTCAACTTGTGGTTTTGGGTCAGAGGTAACTACTACCAGTTTAGAGCCTTTAGCATCAGAGATAAAGGAGAATTTCTTATCTACGCCTTTGGTTTCTATACGGAACCGCTTCACAAAGAAGTTAGCCTGGTTGCCATCATAATGAATGGCCGAAATGATGGTATTGGGATCAAACTTTTCGATCAGCAGAATGTCATTAGGCTCATACCGGTTGGTTAGTTCGTAATTGGTCAGTTCATATTGTCCATCTTTATAAACAACCAGAATATTCTGCTCCCCATCAAACTTACCTAGTTTCCGGCCACGTCCATCTGTGTTCAAGCGGCCAATGGTTTCATCATACCAGATGTTCAAGCCACCCATTGTAGAAACACCTTCCGACTTAAGGCTAACTTTACGCACCGGATATTTGGTAAGAATATTTCCCTGGGCTCCTCGTCCTTTTATTTCCAACTCAGCAAAGTTGAAATCGAAATTTTTTACCTTGGCTTTGCAAGCAGCGGTCAGGTTCACCGTTACGATTTCTGCTTCTGCATTCGGATTGGCTGTGAAATAAAGTACTTTAGAGCCAGGATTTCCTTTCGTTAGTTCATATTCCCGGTCTCGTGTAACGGCCGTAACCTGAAACCTTTTTACATAAGAAGTGCCTTCTTTGCCATCTGTATAGATCAGATTATATACCATACGTTCGTCATTTTTCTTGAAGACACTGGCATAAATAATATCTTTTCCTACAAAAAGTTTGTCTTGTATTTTGCTCACTACACATTTTCCATCCCGGCGGAATACGATCACATCATCAATATCTGAGCAATCGCCAATATGTTCAACGTTTTCATCTTTTTTCAGGCCAAATCCAATAAATCCTTCTTTACGGTTTACATATAACTTGTGATTAGCCGCGGCAACAGCCGTAGCTGCAATAGTATTAAATGTGCGGATTTCTGTTTTCCGTTCTCTCCCTTTGCCATATTTTTTCAGTAGTTCCCGGAAATAATTAATGGCAAACTTGGTCAGGTTAGCCAAGTTCTGGTCCGTCTCTTCCAATTCTTCTTGAAGCCTTTTCATTAACTCATCTGCCTTAAAAGAATCGTATCTGGAAATCCGTTTAATCTTTATTTCAGTTAAGCGGACAATATCTTCTACGGTGATGGCTCTATAAAACTGTTTTTTATATTTATCCAGGGCTCTATCAATAGTGGTAATTACTGCATCCCACGTTTCACACTCTTCAATTTTGCGGTAAATTCTGTTTTCAATGAATATCTTTTCCAGAGATGCATACAATAGCTTTTCTAACAATTCTGCCCGGCGAATTTCTAATTCTTGTTTCAGCAGCCTTACTGTATTATCGGTATTTATTCTTAACAGTTCATTTACACTAATAAAATGAGGCTTCTCTCCGATAATGACACAGGTATTGGGAGAAATAGAAACCTCGCAATCGGTAAAAGCATACAGGGCATCTATAGTAATATCAGGCGAAACGTTTGGAGCTAACTGTACCTGTATTTCTACATCTTTGGCCGTATTATCGACTACTTTCTTGATTTTAATTTTGCCGGAATCATTGGCTTTAATAATAGAATCAATCAATTGAATAGTAGTCACGCCAAAAGGTACATCCTTGATAGCTAGGGTTTTCTTATCTAGTTCTTCTATCTTTGCTCGAACACGGATTTTTCCCCCACGCTGTCCTTCATTATATTGTGTGATATCTATAAGGCCGCCGGTCTGGAAATCAGGATAGATAGTAATTTCTTTCCCTTTGAGCAAATCAATAGATGCTTCAATAAGTTCGCAAAAGTTATGAGGCATCACCTTGGTTGATAGACCTACCGCAATACCTTCTACGCCTTGGGCTAGCAATAGGGGAAACTTCACCGGAAGCGTTACAGGTTCTTTTTTGCGTCCATCATAGGAAAGCTGCCATTGTGTGGTGTCTGGATTGAATACCACATCTAATGCAAATTTGGAAAGCCTGGCTTCAATATAGCGGCTTGCGGCGGCTCCATCTCCTGTACGCACGTCCCCCCAATTTCCTTGTGTATCGATCAGTAAATCTTTCTGGCCCATATTCACCATAGCTTCATTGATCGAAGCATCTCCATGAGGGTGGTATTGCATGGTCTGGCCTATTATATTGGCTACTTTGTTATACCTGCCATCATCCATTTCTTTCATGGCATGCAGGATTCTCCGCTGCACAGGTTTCAGGCCATCTTCAACGGCAGGTACGGCTCTTTCCAGAATTACATAAGAAGCATAATCCAGGAACCAGTTTTCGTACATTCCTGATACTAGTACAGCATCGTGTAAGGATTCATTTGGCTGATTGTTGTTTTCCATGTACTACTTATCTATCTGTCTAGGCACTTACTGCTTGGTAAGTGAGTATTACAAAATATGTGTTTATATTATGACTTTATTTATGTAGACCTAATGAATCATGGATGCACTCTATTCGCATAATTTATAGAAATGGCAAATTTATGCGAGGGGTATATCTACAATTTATTAGGTAATCTATTGACAATTATATTGTTGAAGATTTGATTCTGCCACTAAGATAATTTTAAATAACTACCTAACCATTTTACATGAGAGGTGTGTTTTTGTAAAATTTCCTGGACTTTCTCGTCCTCAATGTGCCCATCAAAATCAATGTAAAACCACGATCTGAACTTTTCATCCGCTCTGGTTGGCCGGCTTTCAATCTTTGTTAGGTTGATTTGTCTTTCATTAAACTCTTGTAGAAACGAGGCCAAACTACCAGGCTTTTCTGGTAAATCTACTACTAAAGAGGTTTTGTCCTTCCCAGTATTCTGGTTAGTAAAGTCCTTACTGATTATCAGGAAACGGGTTCGGTTATATTGCCCATCTTCAATGTTTTCAAACAATATGGGAACGCCAAACAGTTTAGCCGCAATATGCGAGCAGATGGCAGCACTGTTAGGTTCTGTTGAAACAATTCTGGCAGCTTTGGAAGTAGATTCAATAGGAATTAATTCTACCTGATTTACATCCAGGTACTCGTTGAGAAAACGCTGGCATTGACGGAAGGCTATATCTTTGGAATACACCCGTTTTACCTCCTGTAGGTTATGGCATTTCGTTGCAAACGTATGATGGATAGGCAACAAAACTTCGGCTACAATTTTTATATCTAATTCATACAGCAGATCTATCGTTTCATTGACAATGCCTTCCCGGTTGTTTTCGATGGGCACTACTCCAAATCTCACCCTTCCTGTATCCACACTCTCAAATACAGACCGTATGCTTGGCAGAGAAATATAATCACTCATGGCACCAAAGCGGCTTTCGGCCGCCTGATGTGTAAAACTGCCTTCCGGACCAAGATAAGAAATACGCTCTGGCAGTTCGATGTTGCGGCTAACAGCAAAAATTTCCAGGTAGATGGCTTCAATCGCTGACCTATTAAGGGTGCGCCCATGATTTTGAGCTGACAGGCGGTCAATAATAGCTTTTTCTCTTTCTGGCCGGTAGATAATAGTATTGGTAGCTCGTTTTAATTCGCCTACTTTTTTTACTATCTCCACACGTTTGTTCAGCAGCTCGAGCATTTGATTGTCAATTTCATCAATTTGCTGCCTGAGTTCTTGTAAATCCATGTAGGTAGGTGGTTGATATATAATTTTTATAATGCAAATTATTAAAGAATAGAAGATTATAGCAAATACTTCAATGAATAGTTTAATCTCTAAGTCATCTATTCAAGTTGCACTAATCAGCTTCTACCACCTCAGCTTTTTGTAAAGGTAGCGTTTCAGCAGTGGTTAAATCTTTTTCAACCCGTAAATTATCGATAATAAACCGCTGGCGTTCTGGTGTGTTTTTGCCCATATAATAAGTCAGCAATTTAGTTATAGAGGTATCTTTGTGCAGAATGATTGGTTCCAACCGCATATCTTCTCCAATAAATTTACCGAACTCATCAGGAGAAATTTCTCCTAAACCTTTGAAGCGAGTAATCTCTGGCTTGGGTCCTAATTTTTGAATAGCCTTCTGCCTCTCTTCATCGGTGTAACAATAGATTGTTTGCTTCTTGTTTCTTACCCGGAAAAGAGGAGTTTCCAGAATATATAGATGTCCATTTTTTACCACATCCGGGAAAAATTGTAGAAAGAAGGTTAACATTAGCAACCGGATATGCATACCATCCACGTCTGCATCTGTAGCAATCACTATTTTATTGTAGCGCAGGTTTTCAATGCCATCTTCAATATCAAGTGCATGTTGCAGCAGATTAAACTCTTCATTTTCGTATACTACTTTCTTGGTCAGGCCAAAGCAGTTTAAAGGCTTACCCCGGAGACTGAATACAGCCTGGTATTGTACATCCCGTGATTTAGTAATAGAACCACTGGCTGAATCGCCTTCCGTAATGAACAAAGTAGAGTCAAATCTTCTGTCTTCTGCATTCTTATCTGTTTTTGCATCATTATAATGAATGCGGCAGTCGCGGAGTTTTTTGTTGTGCAGGTTCGCTTTTTTTGCCCGTTCATTTGCCAGCTTTTTTATCCCAGCTATTTCTTTGCGCTCCCTTTCTGATTGCTTAATCCGTTTCTCCAGCGCATCTGCTACATCTTTGTGTTTGCGCAGGTAATCGTCCAGGTGTTTTTTTATAAAATCTCCGATATAGCCACGAACCGAAGGACCCTCTGGAGCCATGTTCAAAGAGCCTAATTTGGTTTTGGTTTGCGACTCAAACACTGGTTCCTGTACACGTACACTAATAGCACCAATAATAGATGCCCGGATATCGGAGGCTTCGTATTTGGTTTTAAAAACTTCCCGGATGGTATCTACCACTGCTTCCCGCATGGCAGCTAAATGGGTTCCTCCTTGGGTGGTATATTGGCCATTAACAAAAGAGTAATACTCTTCCCCATATTCATTTCCGTGTGTCAAGGCCATTTCAATATCGTCTCCCTTTAAATGGATAATAGGATATCGAAGGCTATCAGCGTCTGTTTTGCGAAGCAGAAGATCTAATAATCCTTTTTCTGAAAAGTATTTCTTGCCATTGAAAACTAATGTTAACCCAGCATTCAGGAAGGCATAGTTCCAGATTTGGTTTTCCAAGTACTGAGGGATAAAATGGTAGTGCTTAAAAATGGTATTATCCGGCTCAAATATCATTAATGTTCCATTTTTCTGCGTGGTCGCCGTATCTTTGGATTCCATTTTAAGAATACCTCTCTCAAATTCAGCCAGTCTCGTTTTTCCGTCCCGGAAAGATTGGACTTTGAAATAAGTAGACAAGGCATTTACCGCTTTGGTACCCACACCATTCAAACCAACCGATTTCTGGAAAGCTCCAGAGTCATATTTTCCACCAGTATTTATTTTAGATACACAATCTATCATTTTACCGAGCGGAATGCCACGGCCATAATCTCGTACTTCTACCCGGTGTTCAGAGATGGTAATTTCAATTTTATTTCCAAACCCCATCACATGTTCATCTATAGAATTATCTATAATTTCTTTTACCAGTACATAGATGCCATCATCTTGTGAAGATCCATCGCCCAGCTTTCCTATGTACATGCCTGGCCTTAAGCGGATATGTTCCCGCCAATCCAGTGATTTGATACTATCTTCGGTGTAGTTATGTGTTATTTCTGCCATATCTATAAAAACAGTTATCCGTTTGGTAATGACCGATAACTATCGCTTGTGTTTAGGTTGACTTTGCAAATTAAATAAAATACTAAAACAGCAAATCCATCAGGGGAGTGCTATAGTTTTAGATTTGAATCAAAATAAAATAATCCAGAGTAAATATACAAAATTTGTCAAGTGTTTTTGCGAATAAACTATAGCACTTTTGTTGTCTACTTCTGGCTGCTCTATCAACCGTAAAGATACTCAATTTACTTATCTATTAAAATATTTTACTGTTGTTTCCTTTTGAAATAAGGAGTGTATACAATTTATATTGTATATAGCTTTTAACTATTTTATGGGTAAAAAAAATTCGAAGTAGAAGAAAAAAATATAAACGTAAGTATGGCAGAGAATAACAGATACTCTTATACAATAAGTATTTATTGGCTGTAAGCCCTTAAAAAAGAAAGTATCCTTTTTTATTTTGCTATCCTAGCAAATTCTGTAATTTTAAAGGGAATTAGTTTAACAATATTTATTGGGTTAAAACCAGTTCATCCGCAAATACTTATTCTTTCTTATAGCTACATACTATAGCACCATTTCTGATTTATGGCAAATTTCACCTTAACTATTAATGGGGAACAGCACCAGGTAGATGTTGACCCACAAATGCCACTTCTGTGGGTTATCCGGGATTTTGTAGGACTTACCGGTACAAAATTTGGTTGTGGCATAGCCCAGTGCGGGGCCTGTACCGTGCATCTGGATGGCAATGCGACCAGATCTTGTGTACTGCCTGTTTCTGCAGTAGCCGACAAGCAGATTACAACCATTGAAGGTTTATCTACAGAAAAGTCGCATCCTTTACAGAAAGCCTGGATCGAACACCAGGTACCTCAATGTGGGTATTGCCAGTCCGGACAAATCATGTCTGCAGCTGCTTTATTAAAGCAGAAACCCAAACCTACCGATGCAGATATAGATACAGCTATGCAAGGAAATATCTGCCGCTGCGGAACCTATGTACGGATACGCAAAGCTATACATTCCGCTGCTAATCTGATGAGTGATGCTACACCCACCAATAAAACAGGCAAACCATGACTGAGCAAACCATAGACCGCCGTAAATTCTTAAAGCTAACCGGTTTTTCCGGGGCTGCTCTTACATTAGGTTTCTACTTTCCGGCACAGGCTAAAGCAAAAATGGCAGAAGCACCCCTGTATAATTTCTATGCAGATATTCCTGCAGGAGTAGAACTCAATGCCTTTATTATTATTGAAAAAACAGGACGTATCACCCTGATTAACCCGAGGCCAGACATGGGCCAAGGATCTTTTCAAGCCGTTCCCAGTCTGCTGGCTGAAGAGCTGGAAGTTAACCTGGATCAGGTGAATATTGTGCAATCGGATGGAAATAAGAAATTTGGAAGTCAATTATCTGGGGGTAGCAGCAGTGTACGAGCATCTTGGGTGCCCTTACGAAAAGCTGGAGCTGCCGCCAGAGAAATGCTTGTTCGTGCGGCAGCTAACCGATGGAAGGTAGCCGAAACCGAATGTTATGCAAAGGAAGGCAAGGTATTTGAAAAGAAAAGCGGTAAATCGCTTGGCTATGGGGAGTTAGTAGAAGAAGCCGCTAAACTGGAAGCCCCCAAAGATCCAAAACTGAAGTCACCTAAAGAATACAAATTACTAGGTAAGTCGTTGCCCCGGCAAGACCTTCCCGATAAAGTAGATGGCAAAACCATTTTTGGAATTGATGTAAAAGTACCAGGAATGGTATATGCTTCCATCGAACGTTCACCCGTCATTCATGGAAAGGTGTTGAAAGTTGATGACAGTAAAGCAAAGCAAGTGAAAGGGGTAAAACAGGTTTTGCTGTCAGAAAGACCTATGCCTCACAAAACTACACAAGGTGTGGCGGTAATTGCAGATTCCTATTATGCTGCCCTGCAAGGAAGAAAAGCCTTAACTATCACTTGGGATAATAGTGGGTATGATAAGATTAGTACAGATGCATATTTCACCAATCTGCGCGAATTAGCAAAAACGGATGGTGTTTTGTTTAAAGAAAAAGGCAAGATAGAGGACGGGTTTAGTGCAGCGGTGAAAAAACTGGAAGCACAGTATGAAACTCCCTTTATGGCCCATGCTCCAATGGAACCTGAAAACGCTGTGGCCCATGTCAAAGGTGATACCTGTGAAATATGGGCTCCGGTTCAGGCACCTGACTGGGCTGTAGATCAGGTAGCAAAATACCTGAATATTAAACCTGAGAATGTAAAAATACATGTTACTTTCCTGGGAGGCGGTTTTGGACGAAAGGCTTATTATGATTATTTATTAGAGGCTGTAAATTTATCTAAACAAATACAGGCCCCTGTAAAACTACTATGGACCCGGGAAGATGATACAGCACAAGGACCGTTCCGGCCAGGTATGCTCAGCGCCATGCGCGGTGGATTGGATAAAGAAGGTAAAGTTGTTGCTTTCGAGCATAAAGCGGTTGGAGCGTCTATACAGCATCAGGTTTTTAAGGCACCTATGGCTGGCAAAGCCGATGAGTGGGTAATGGAATGTATTGGTCCAGAGGAAAGCCCCTATGCATTCGCTAGTGCCAAATACAGCTATGTACTGGCAGAAACAGAAATTCCTATTGTCTGGTGGCGGTCTGTGTATTGTTCGACAAGTGCATTCGGACAAGAGTGTTTTGTAGACGAGCTAGCCCATGCAGCTGGAAAAGACCCCATGGCTTTCCGGTTAGAGATGTTTGCGAATGCACCCCGCTTTAAAAATGTATTGCAACTACTCGCCGAAAAATCAGATTGGAAAACAAAATTGCCAGCAGGAAAAGCTAGAGGTGTAGCCATTGTAAAATCGTTTGGCAGCATCTGTGCACATGCCGTTACCATAGCTAAGCAGAATGGGAAGGTAAACATAGAAAAAGTAGTATCGGTAATCGATTGTGGGCAGCATGTAAACCCGGATAATGTAAAGGCACAGACAGAAGGCAATATTGCGATGGGATTAACGGCAGCCATAAAAGATGGAATTACCTTTGAAAACGGCCAGGCCAAACAAACAAATTTCAATACCTACCGGGTAATGCGTATACATGAAATGCCTGCTGTTGATATTCACATTGTGCAAAACATGGAAGAGCCCGGAGGAGTTGGGGAACCTGGTTTACCACCTATAGCACCAGCTTTGGCTAATGCAGTTTTTAACTTAACTGGCAAACGTATCCGTAAATTACCCTTCAATCTAGACGAAGTATAAGACGTTGAGTATTCATGCAGTTTTTGTTGCTCAATCGTTAACAAAAGCCGGACTAGCGAAATAGGTCCGGCTTTTATACCCTAACTTCCCATTAAGCCAGTATCTTTTCTATATTTTGTATGACCAAACCCTTACAACAACCCATCAGCCGTCGAGAATTTATTCATTTATCCGCATTAACTGGCGCATTTCTCGGATTAGGGTTTTCTCTTCCTAATCGAGCGCAAGCTGGAGAAAAAGCAATTTTCAAGCTAACTAATGACAATCCTGTTCCAACAGAAATTACTCCCTTCATATTCATAGACTCTACTAACCGGATAATCCTGATAAACCATAAACCGGAAATGGGCCAAGGTACCTGGCAATCTATACCTGTATTAGTGGCTGAAGAGCTGGATGTTCGCCTGGATCAGGTTGAAATCCACATGGCCAGAGCAGATAAAAAATATGGAGACATGGGTGTAGGAGGTAGCAACAGTGTAAAGGGGTCGTATTTGCATTTACGGAAAGCCGGAGCTGCTGGCAGAGAAATGTTATTGGCCGCTGCTGCCCAAACCTGGAATGTTCCCCTTATAGATTGTACGACCAAAGAAGGAATAGTTTTTCATAAGAAATCTACTAAAAAACTCAGTTATGGAGAATTAGTAGAAAAGGCAAGCAAACTGGAAGTTCCTAAAGAACCCAAACTTAAAGATCCCAAAACTTTTAAGCTAATTGGCAAAGCTATCCCCAGACCCGATGTACCACTCAAAGTGGATGGCACAGCTCAATTTGGGATAGACGTAAAAGTACCTGGAATGTTGTATGCTTCTATTGAAAGGGCGCCGGTATTTCATGCCAAAGTTAAAACCGTGGATGATTCCAAAGCAAAAGCAGTAGCTGGTGTAAAACAAATTGTACGTAGCGAAAGAAAATTAAACAAAAATACCTTTCATGGAGTGGCTGTATTAGCAGAAAACTATTATGCGGCAACTCAGGGAAGAAAAGCTTTAAAAATACAATGGGAGACTGGAGATAACAGCCAGTGGAATAGCCAAACAATTTATGCGCGGATGAAAGATCTGGCACAGGCTGAAGGAAAGGTATCGCATAGCATAGGTGATTTTGATAAAGCTTTTTTAGCTGCCCCAACCAAACTAGAGGCGGATTACAAATTGCCTTTTGCAGCGCATGCACCCATGGAACCACAAAATTGTGTTGCACACGTGCAGGCAGACAAATGCGAAATTTGGGCTCCTACACAAGTACCAGACTGGGCAAAAGGGGAAGTAGCCAAATACTTGAATATGCCCGAAGAAAACATCACCTTGCATACAACCTATTTAGGGGGAGGTTTCGGCCGCAGGCTATTTTTTGATGCTATTATGGAAGCAGTACACCTTTCTAAACAGGCAGGTGTACCCGTCAAAACTATCTGGAGCCGGGAAGATGACATGACCGCCGGCCCTTTCCGTCCAGGTACATTTAGCAGCCTGAAAGCAGGCCTGGATGCTACAGGCAAACCTATTGCCTTTCAACACAAAGTAGTAGCTCCCTCGATTAGCTACGACAATTTTGGAAGTAAAGACCCTTCTCAACGGGAAGATGAAGGAGCCATGGAAGGCATAAAGGATAGTGCGTATGAATTTGCGCATGCAAAGTATCATAATATCTATGCAGAGACTACTATGCCGCTCGGATGGTGGAGAGCTGTTTATTCTACGACAACCGCTTTTGCTCACGAAAGCTTTATGGATGAATTAGCTCATGCAGCAAAAAAAGATCCATTACAATTCCGCCTAAGCTTGATCAACAAGAATACCCGGATGAAAAAATTATTAACCTTTTTAGGAGAGAAAAGTGGATGGAGCAAACCCCTGGATAAAGGCTGGGGAAAAGGTGTGGCAATCTGGCAATTTTTTGCAGGACAAGCCGGCCATGTGGTGTATGTTTCTAAAATTAACGGACAAACAAAAATTGAAAAAATTGTAGCAGCCATTGATTGTGGAACGGTGATAAATCCTGATAATGTAAAAGCACAAGTAGAGGGAGCTACAGTAATGGCATTAATGGCTGCGTTGAAAGATGAAATTACTTTCGAAGGTGGTAAAGTGGTACAAACTAATTTTAATAATTACCGGATGGTGCGCATTCAAGAGATTCCACCAATAGAAGTATATATTTTGCCAAGTACTGATAAGCCAGACGGTGTAGGCGAACCTGGCTTACCCCCATTGGCCCCCGCCCTGGGAAATGCGTTATTTGCGGCTACTGGCAAAAGAGTTAGGCAATTGCCTTTCAAATTGGAAGAAATATAAAAGCACATTAAATAATTCAGTAAGTAATGTTTGAGCAGCTTAGCAACTATTCTAAGGCATGATTTATGCATTCCACCAAATAATATCGTAAATTAGTAGAAATTTTTCTCGTACTATTTACATTCATTTTGCTGAATTAAACAGTTTTCAAACATCACTTTACATGAAACGTAGATTATTAACACTTGCCTCCATTGCAGCAGTATCCGCTACACTGTATTCATTTACTTTGAGTACAAATGAATCAGTTGCACCGCCTTCAACCCCAGTACAGGAGGATGCATTAGCTAAAAGCATTAAAGAAGGTAAAACTTTATATGCTAGCTATTGTTCCATGTGCCATCAGCCAGAAGGACAAGGAATTGCCGGAGCATTTCCTCCTTTAGCTAAATCAGACTATCTGATGGCAGACACTAAACGGGCAATTGGAATTGTAAAAAATGGATTGCAAGGAGAAATTACCGTGAATGGGCAAAAATATAATAACGTTATGCCAGCCCAGGCACTCGACGACCAGCAGATTGCGCATGTATTAAACTATGTGCGGAATAGCTGGGGAAATAAAGGAAAAATAATTACTGCTGCTGAAGTAAAAGCTGTAGCTAAAAAATAATCTTGCTGGGCTCCGCTTTATAGGTTTTGTAAATGCGGAGCTTTTGCCAAACCACATTCCCATTGCTTATATGAAAGAGCTGAAAAGATTAATTGATGTATATGACAAAATTGATTTTACCCAGCGCAAGGCTGCTTTAGCATCCGTAGTTAAATTATATGGTTCTTCTTACCGCAGACCTGGCGCCCGTATGCTTATTACTGACGATGGACGGTGGGAGGGAGCTATCAGTGGTGGATGCCTAGAAGGAGATGCCCTGAGAAAAGCCAGGGAGGTGATGTCGAGCGGAAAACCAATGGTTGTCACCTACGATACCATGGATGATAATAATAGCAGTTTCGGAATAGGTTTAGGCTGCAATGGCATTATTGATGTGCTGATTGAACCAGTAATACCGGATACAGTCTCCAATCCTTTTAATTTGTTTAAAAATTTTGCAGATACAACAAACAGAGAAATAGCTGTGTTAGCTACCGTTGCAAAAACTGCAGATGATAGTAACATGCCTCTGGCAACTCGATGGCTGGTACAAAACGATGGTTCCCTCATACATCACACCGGTCAAGCATTACCTACACAGGTACAAGAAGTAATCAATGTCGCTTTACAAAATGAGAAATCCACTTATTCAGAGTTTCAGCTAAGCAATACAAAAGCAGAGGTCTTTATTGAGATTATGCATCCAGGAATACAATTACTGGTATTTGGGGGCGGCTATGATGCAATTCCTTTAGTTAATCTGGCAAAAGATATAGGGTTGCGAGTTGTGGTTACGGATGATTGTATTGCCCATCTGACTCCGCTGCGATTTCCGAAAGCCGATAGTATTAAGCAAGTAGACCGCCGTCAGATCCCTGGTAATTTACCTCTTACCAGATTTACAGCAGCCGTTCTTATTTCCCACAATTATAAGTATGATCTGGCGGTACTAGAGCAGCTTCTGGAAACAGATGTTCCTTACATTGGCATTCTTGGCCCTAGAAAACGTACAGATAAAATGCTGACAGAATATGAGTTAGCAGGAAAAACATTTGCAGATCAACAACTTGAAAAAATATATAGCCCGGTTGGTTTGGATATTGGCGCTGAAACACCAGAGGAAATAGCCCTCTCTATTATCAGTGAAATCCAAGCTTTTTTTACCAGTAAGTCTGGTGGGAACCTTAAAAATAAACAAGGTTTTATCCATGATCGTGCCGGCGAAATGGATGTAGTCGTATCTGCACGTGACTATACTATTGGCGACACATGTGCCCTTTAACTAAAAAATCATCTATAGGCCTTATTATTCTGGCTGCCGGAGAGTCGTCCCGCATGGGTAAACCCAAACAGCTACTCCCTTTTAGCGGCCATAGTCTGATTCAGCATATGGTGGAAAGTGGGCTTACTTCAAGATGTTTTCCAGTTATTGTGGTCTTGGGTGCTAATGCGGCACTTATTAAACTTGAGATTGCTGAACTTCCTGTTTTTGTTACAGAAAACCCCCAGTGGGCAGAAGGAATGGGATCCTCTATCAGGGCAGGCATGGAAATGTTACTTACCGTAAATCCTTATGTAGAGGGTGTACTAATCATGTTGTGCGATCAGCCATACGTTAAAGCTACTCTGCTTAATCATTTCATAGAAGAGTACCAGACTACCCAAAAACCGCTAATTGCCTCTTCCTATGAAGGTACCTTAGGTGTTCCTGCGCTTTTTCATAAAATATATTTTCCCAGGCTACAGCAATTAAAAGGTCAGGAAGGAGCCAGAAAGATAATTGCCAGTGCTTCAGAGGTGCATACCATCTCTTTCCCTGAAGGAAAAGTAGATATTGATACTCCTGAAGACTACCTAAATCTAAGTGCAGATAGTCAGCCTGACTTCCTATAGGTAACCAGAAAAATTCAAACTATAGGTCTTTTATCCGACTGACCAATGTAATTTTTATAGAAAATTATCTCCACTCATTCTATCGTTACCAGTTCATTGGAACGTACATTCTTATCTATCTTCAATTTAGCGGTAATTGTGTACCTAAATCCGGCAAAGATATGTGTTGATGAATAGTAAAAAGCCTATAAAATAATATTCTGGTATAGCTGCTCATCTTATTAGATACGTATCAGGTAAAGTTATTGATAGAATGAAATGTGAGATAGTTGCTGATTTTCAATAAATCCCTTGCTGCTTAATTGATATTTTTGCGGTGTATAGAAACTTTCAAAATTGTTAACATACATTGAAAAATTTTAAGAATTATTTTGTTGTAGTAAAGTATATGCATCAAAATAGTATAAACAATATTGCTTTATTCATTTTAGGGATTCTTTTATGGACTTCTTGCCAACCGCATGAGCAACGGGATACCCATATTCCTCCTTTACCAGAAGGTGAGTCTGCTTCTTATAAGGTACAATTGCAAGTACTCACTGACGCCATTGATGATTATCCAAATAACGGCGATTTTTTTTATAAGAGGGCTCATTTATATCATAGTCATGAGCAGTGGACACCTGCCCTGGACGATATAAGCCAAGCTATAGAATTAGACCCAAACAATGGAAAGTATTATCTGCTAAGGGCTCGCTTGCATCAGCGGTTACAACATCCTGAACAAGCCTATGTGGATATACAGAAAGCGGAAAAACTCCAGGTACAATCCACTGATTTCTATACTTTACTAGGTGAATTGTATGCAATGCGTAAGGAGTATGACAAAGCCAGAGAAGCATTAGATAAGTCTTTAGAGACAGCTCCTTACAATGGTTCAGCGTTCTATTGGAAAGGAGCCATTGCTTCTGAAACAGGCGATACTACGTCAGCTTTGAAATTTTTGACAGCTGCCATGCAATATCAACCTGGTAACGTAGACACTTATGACCGCTTGGCTAGTATATTTCAAGCTAAAAGAGATACACTATCAGCTAAAAAGTATGTAGTGCAAGGATTACAACTTTCTCCTTCACATGCAGGTCTTAACTACAAAATGGGAAATGTATACATGACTGGTGGTAGAATTGATAGTGCTAAAATTCACTACCGTAAAGCTCTAGAACAGAATTCTTCCTTAATCCAGGCTAGTTATCGGTTGGGAGAGATCTATATGCTCGAAAAGAATTATCAGGAAGCAATAAATACTTTTACCCAGTTGCATGCCCATGATAAAAAATTGCCTGATGTTTATTTTCTCACAGGGCTTAGCTATGAGCGGATAGGTAATAAAGAAGAAGCCTTAGCCCACTATCAGCAAGCAATGGAGATTAATGCCAGCAACCCGAAGTTACAGAAACAGTATGCTAATTTAAAGTGGGCTATTGAACATCCCATTCAAAAACCTGCTATATTGCAACCATTGGAACTATTACCATCAATTACACCTGAAATAAAACCGAACCAAGACTAAGAATGATTACTGGTGAACAAGAAAAGATAAAAATTACCCTTCCGGATGGAAGTAAGCGGGAACTCCCCAAAGGAAGTACCAGCATGGATTTAGCTTTGCAGATAAGCGAAGGACTTGCCAGAAATGTATTAGCTGCCAAAGTAAATGGAGAAATCTGGGATGCTACCCGGCCTATTGAAAAGGATGCTGCCGTACAATTGTTAACGTGGAATGATACGGAAGGAAAAGCTACGTTCTGGCATTCATCTGCTCACTTAATGGCGGAAGCTTTAGAAGCACTCTATCCTGGTATAAAGTTTGGTATTGGTCCGGCCATAGAAAACGGGTACTATTATGATGTGGATTTTGGCGGAAAAGCTTTTTCACAAGACGACTTTAAAGCCATAGAAGATAAAATGCTGGAGCTTGCCAGGCAAAAAAGTGATTATATCCGTAAACCGGTTAGTAAGGCCGATGCCATTGCCTATTTTAAGGATAAAGGCGATGAGTATAAACTAGATCTAATTGAAGGGTTAGAAGATGGTAGTATTACCTTCTATACTCAGGGTAACTTTGTAGATCTTTGCCGTGGACCCCATATTCCGAATACTGGATTTATAAAAGCCGCCAAATTAATGAACGTGGCTGGTGCCTACTGGCGGGGCGATGAAAAAAATAAGCAGCTTACCAGGATTTATGGTATCACGTTTCCTAAACAGAAAGAGCTCACAGATTACTTAACTTTGTTGGAAGAAGCTAAGAAACGTGACCACCGGAAATTGGGGAAAGAGCTGGAATTATTCACTTTCTCAGAAAAAGTAGGTATGGGGTTGCCTTTATGGTTGCCAAAAGGGACTGCTTTACGCGAACGGTTAGAGCAATTCTTGCGGAAAGCTCAAGTAAAAGCCGGATATTCCCCAGTAGTTACTCCTCATATCGGAAGTAAACAGCTTTATGTTACTTCTGGCCACTGGGATAAATATGGTAAGGATTCTTTTCAACCCATTCATACACCGGATGAGGATGAGGAGTTTTTGTTAAAACCTATGAACTGTCCGCACCATTGCGAGATATATAAAGCTAAACCACGGTCTTATAAAGATTTACCCCTTCGTCTTGCCGAATTTGGCACTGTATATCGCTACGAACAAAGTGGCGAGTTACATGGTTTAACTCGTGTAAGAGGATTTACTCAGGACGATGCCCATATATTCTGCCGTCCTGAACAAGTAAAGGATGAGTTTATTAAAGTAATAGACCTAGTTTTATACGTGTTCAGAGCTTTAGGATTTGAAGATTACACTGCCCAGATTTCTCTTCGTCATCAAACAGAACGTGAAAAGTACATTGGTGATGAGGCGCAGTGGGAAAAAGCTGAACGAGAAATAATGGAAGCTGCTAGCGAACGTGGTTTAAGAACGGTAATTGCCTTTGGAGAAGCTGCTTTTTATGGTCCGAAATTGGATTTTATGGTGAAAGATGCTTTAGGTAGAAAATGGCAGTTAGGCACTATACAAGTAGACTATCAGTTACCAAACCGGTTTGAGTTAGAATATGTAGGGTCAGATAATCAGCGTCATAGGCCAGTAATGATTCACCGGGCACCTTTTGGATCGTTAGAACGTTTCGTAGCTGTATTGATTGAACACTGTGCAGGAAACTTCCCGCTCTGGTTGTCTCCAGAGCAGATTGCTGTACTTCCTATATCTGAAAAATTTGCGGCGTACGCTCAGAAAGTTTATACAACCTTGGAAGAACAAGACATTCGTGGTTTTATTGATAACCGGGATGAGAAAATAGGACGTAAAATCCGGGATGCAGAAGTTAGTAAGGTGCCGTTTATGCTTATTGTAGGAGAGAAAGAGCAGGAGGAAGGAAAAGTTTCAGTCAGAAAACATGGTCAAGGAGATCTGGGTAGCTTTACTCTAGAAGATTTTGCAAAGTTTTTCCAAAATGAGGCTAGTATACAGCCTGTATCCGCTTGATAAACAAAAAAATACAAATAGCATTTTAATTATTTCAAAATTAATCTGATATTTGCAAACTTAAATAGTTTATAAAACAAAAAAGGAGGTAAACATCAATAGACCACAGAGACCTTATAGCCCTCGGGGGAGGGCTGAGGAACCGTACAAAATTAATGAGCTGATTAGAGTGCCCAAGGTGCGTGTAGTAGGCGAGAATGTAGAACAGGGTGTTTATGATACCAAACAAGCACTAGCCATGGCGAAAGCTCAACAACTTGACTTGGTAGAAATATCACCGAATGCCGATCCGCCTGTATGTAAAATTACTGATTACTCTAAATTTAAATATGAGCAGAAGAAAAAGCAGAAAGAGCTAAAAGCCAAAGCTCAGAAAGTAGTAGTGAAGGAGATCCGGTTTGGCCCTAATACTGATGAACACGATTTTGAATTTAAGCTCAAGCATGCTATTAATTTCCTGAAAGAAGGAGCCAAAGTGCGTGCATATGTACATTTTGTGGGAAGGACCATTGTGTTTAAGGAGAGAGGGGAGATTCTATTATTGAAATTTGCCCAAGCACTTGAAGAACAAGCAAAAGTAGATGAATTACCAAAACTGGAAGGCAAGCGGATGATACTCATGTTGTCGCCAAAGCCGGTCAGTCAGAAAAAATAGACTACTGATATTTTAATGTGCTGATATGTAGCATAAAATATATGCAAACATATTCAGCACATTAAATTTTTAATACACAATTCACCATTTATTCAGTAAAACGATGCCAAAGTTAAAAACAAATTCAGGTGCCAAGAAGCGTTTTAAGCTTACTGGTACTGGCAAAATCAAAAGAAAGCATGCTTTCAAAAGCCATATCCTGACAAAAAAGACAACCAAACAAAAAAGACGTTTAACACACGCTACACTGGTTAGTGAAGCTGATGAACGCAGAGTAAAACAAATGCTTGTATTATAAGTTATAATACACCTTAGGTTTATTAATTATTTTATGTTTCACCCGGTACCTGGCTTTAAGTACAAACATTGTCGCCAGTTATCAAAAAATTAACAAGAAATGCCAAGATCAGTAAATGCGGTAGCCTCTAGAGCCCGCAGAAAAAAAATTATAAAAGCTGCCAAAGGATATTTTGGTAGAAGAAAAAATGTATTAACTGTCGCAAAAAATGCGGTTGATAAAGCTATGGTTTATTCAACCCGCGACAGAAAAGTTAAGAAAAGAGATTTCAGAGCATTATGGATTCAAAGAATCAATGCAGCAGTACGGCAAGAAGGGCTTTCTTATTCTCAATTCATTGGCAAGTTGAACCAAGCAAATATTGGTTTGAACAGAAAAGTATTAGCTGACCTAGCCATGAATCATCCAGCTGCTTTTAAAGCAATTGTAAGTAAAGTAGCGTAATTTAATATACCCAATAAGAAGAGAGCAGAAGAGATTATTCTTTTCTGCTTTTTTATTTAATAATGGTTGAATTACTAATGTAAATCAAAGTTAAATTGTGCAGTAAGATGTTTATACCCATATTATACCCATATTTAATAACACTAAACAATCTTAATGGTTACATTTGTAACTCGTGTCGTTGGTTTGCTTTGTTGGTGTATGGCAACTATAAAATAATTAACTAATGTATATTTAGTGTTCTACAGAAGGAGAGTAATTTTATTTTTTGAAAAATATTTTTATATAAATTAAATCTGCCAAGGTATGTGGCAGACCAATTAATTTATACCTTAATCTATTTTTTACACCACTTGACTAATTAGCGCACTGAATATTTTGTTTTATTCATTATTAGCAACAAAAACAATGGCTTGAACAAGCAAATAGTCACAAGCCTCTTAAAATTTATAAGAGAATAACATTTAATGTCTTACAGTTACTTGAAAAGAAAGTTTAGGGCAGAATTATCAATATAGAATTATTATCCTATACTGATAATTCTATATTGATTTTAGTTACCATTCTCTTTGTTCAAGCTCGTGTTTTAAACCCAAGCCTAACCTTTCCAAATAGCTGTTGGTCATTTCCATATTTTGATGACGAATGTGAATCTGTAGTGTCTTTATGTCTATACCTGCTTTATAAGCATTGACCACGCCTGTGTGCCTCCAAGAATAGAGAGTTACATCTTTTTGCTTGATACCACAAGCTTGCAAAACCTTCCGGTGCATTTCACTAACATAAGTAGGATAGATTTTATGCTTTCCCGGAAGTAAATTTCTGGAAAATACATAATCATCCGGATCATATTTATCTAGCCGCATAGGAGCAATTTCAGCCAGTAAAAGCTTGGGGATAGTTACAGGTTCTTCTTTACGGTTTGTACTGATTTCTGCCGGAACTAGTATCTGTTTATTCTTCAGATCAAAATCCTTGATTTTTAATTGTACCAGCTCACTTGGCCGTAAAAAAGTGAAATACAAAAATCTGGTAAATTTATATAAGGGGAGATTATTGTCTAGCAGATACTTTTCAATGGTTAGCCGTTGATGAAAATTAAGAGCAATATTTTTACAAGATTCTTCAGGCAAAATTTCAACTGCGTGACATGGGTTTTCTTTCAATACCTCCTGTCTGACAAGTATATTAAAAGCGGTTGTTAACCTTTGTAAATAGTTGTTGTATGTTGTATTCCCGATACCTTTCTCAATTTTGAGCCAGTTAAGAAAAAGTATTATATGCTCCTCATTTACTTCTGTAATTGGGGTGTTAGCAAAATCTGTACGATTTACCCAGTCTTTAAATATGTTTAGGAAGCTGCGATATGTTTGAACAGTACGGTTACGGTCGCTGTTTAATTTTGTAACAATGGCTAATTCAATGCCCTGCGCAAAAGTAAAGCGTGGGGCACTGATATGAGCAGTTTTTACAGTCAACGGTTTAAACGTATGTCCGGCATCAGCTTTTTCCTGAATTTCTTTTATTACTTCTCTGGCCCATTCTTCGCGAGCATCTGCAGTTTTTAAGGCGGAAGGTGCAAAAAGTTGTTTTCTTTGTAATTCTGATTTGTCAGTATTCCAGGCATAATACTCTACGTACCAGCGTTTGTCCAGGTCACCCTTTCGGTTTACAAGGCGAGCAACTTGATAGCTTTTGTCATGGGGATTGGGATTCATACATAATAGGAGTTTAGTAATGGTTTAAGCAATAAAAATGCCTCCATAACAGAAGTTAAAGAGGCTAGTAGTCCAAGACAACTTTGTAGAATGTTGTTTAGTAATAAGGTAATTTTTGTTGTGTTTTGTATGGTCAAATACTTTCTAAAATTGAAGCGTTGAACATGAGAGGAACGATAGGTTTCTATATAAATTGCATAAAGAACCTGTATATTCGAGTTTTTCCTCTATGCAAATTATCATCTTATTCAGGGAATTGCAATAAAAACCTAATATAAATTACTGCTCATAAATCAAAAAAATATTGTTTCACCTTCCTCAAGTTATAGGCTATTTCTTTCAAACGGACATAAAAAACTCTAACTATGCAGCTAGAAAATACTTAACTCAAAGTAAGAATTCAATGGCATGACAATAAACATTTTTAGTAGTTAATGATTATATAAAGTAATTAATTAAGTACAGGTATATGTCACATCATTCAGTAATTATAATAGGAGGAGGAATTGCCGGCCTCACATGTGCTACCTACTTACAGCGCCAGTCAGTGCCATTTGTCTTGCTTGAATCAGCAGAAGAACTAGGAGGGAGAGTCCGGACAGATAAGGTGAATGGATTTCAGCTAGACAGAGGTTTTCAAATATTTTTGACTTCGTATCCTGAAGCAAAACAAATACTTGAGTATGATGCGTTGCAATTCCAACCATTCCGCTCTGGCGCAATTATCAGAAAAGACGGCCGCTTTTTGCAACTAGTAAATCCATTGAAGGAGCCTTTTGCTGCCATACCTGATCTTCTTTCACCTATTGGATCATTGCTGGACAAAATAAAAATTTTAAAGCTCGTCGCTGAACTGAAGGCAAAAACAGTTGACCAAATTTTCAGTCAACCAGATAGCCGTACAAAACATTTTCTGCAAAATTATGGCTTCAGTGAAAAGATAATTCAACAATTTTTTCAACCTTTTTTTGGCGGGGTCTTCCTAGAAAGGGAATTAGATACTTCCAGTAATTTTTTTCAGTTTGTTTTTAAACAATTTGCTGTTTCAGATGCAGTGCTTCCGATGAAAGGAATGCAGGCTATTCCAGAGCAATTAGCTGCTAAATTACCAGCTGGCAGTGTTAGAAAAGGAATAGCCGTAAAGTCAATACAAGAGAGAGAAGTATGCTTATCTAATGGAGAAGTGTTGACTGCAGATTGTATTGTATTGGCAGTAGACGTATCTTCGGTTAACAAATTATTAGGTAAAGAAAAGGAAGTTGCATTTAATGATACAACCTGTGTATACTTTAGCGCCTCTCAGTCGCCTTTAGAAACGCCTATGCTGGTTATTAACAGCCACGAAAGAAACCTGGTCAATCATGTATGTGTGCCAAGTGATATTGCTTCAGCTTATGCCTCGGCGGGTAAATCGCTGATTTCAGTTAATATTATTAAACCTCATTCCTATGGAGAAGAGGAGTTAATTACACAGGTTAAAACTGAATTAACTCAATGGTTCGGTGAACAGGTGCATACCTGGCAACATGTGAGAACGTACTTTATACCTCAAGCCCTTCCAGCATACACGCCAGACACCAGACATAAAAAGAAATTAAAATTATCAGATTCCCTTTATACCTGTGGTGATTACACGGCTTACCCCTCATTGAATGGAGCTATGCAAAGTGGGAGAGAGGTGGCTAGTTTGGTGGCGGAAACAATAAAAGGAATAGTAGCAAATAGATAGTTGTTAGGCTAGGTCAGGCTGGTGAATCATTTTGAAGTGTTGGATATTACATTCTTCAAACATATCGCCAACAGGCTTAAATCCGAATTTACGGTATAGAGGCATAGCAGAAAGTTGTCCGTGCAGATACACTACTTTGCCTTGTGAAGAAGGGTGTAAATGGATATCGGCTAGTACAGCCCGAACTAAGGCAGAGCCCACATTTCTGCCTCTAAATTCTTTTAGTACAGCAAAACGTTCCATCTTTATGCCTTTATCTGTATACCTCCACCTAGCTGTGCCACAAGGAGTACCATCTACATAAGCCAGAAAATGCCTGGAAGAATCTTCAAACGCATCGTATTCCTCATTGGCAGGTACATGTTGTTCATGGACAAACACAGTTTCCCGTATTCGGTATGCAACTTCTTGTTGATGTGATTGGGTAATGAAAACTACATCTATCAAAGCAGTACGTTCTTAACTATCCTATTATAGAAAATTATAAGAAAGGGTGTATAGTAGCTTTAGACCTAGCCTTTATAGCTCTTTTCTTACCATTAATTTCACTGTACTGGTTTGATTTTTTGAAGCTATTCGAACAAAATACAAGCCATTAGGAACAGCCCGTATATCCAGGGCTAATCTGTTACCGGAGAGTGAATACGAAATTGAATTCATTGTTCTCCCTACAATATCAACTACCTCAACAGTCATATTAGAAAGATCACTGTAATTGACATAGATATTAGCGAAATCTGTGGCTGGATTGGGACCTATATGAACACTATTGTCATTTGCCGATTTAAAAGCTTCGCTTGAGCGCCTTACCAACTCTGCCCGCCTGGGACTTACTTCCATAACCAAACGAATGCGTTCTTTTTGATTTTGTGTGAACACATTCATACACAAATCAGGTGAATAGTCCAGAAAATTTTCAATCATATTCCGTATTTCTGTGCCGGAACAGGATGAAAATAGCTCATTGCAAGAAGTTGTATTATTGGGACCAGAAGCCTCAGGTGTATCTTCACAATAATCGTTGCCACAGTCATCATCTCCCCAAGTATGCAACAAACCCAGCCAGTGGGCTACTTCATGGGTAGTAGTTCGCCCATCGCCGTACACTTTAGAGGTGACAGTACCAGTACGCCTGCCAAAATTTGTATGGTTAATTACTACACCATCTGTCTTTTCAAGTCCACCAATAGGGGAAAGCCCAGGTACGTCATTTACATCTGGAAATTGAGCATATCCTAAATACTTATTTTTAAGCGAAGTTACCCATATGTTCATATAGCGGTTGCTTGGCCAGTATGAAAGGGCTTTAAGTTTCTGATCATCAGAATTAATATCAAATGAGGCTTGTTCATCAAACACCCGCACGATTCCAGTGGTTGGATTTCCGTTTGGATCCAGACTTGCCAAATGAAATTCAATGTTAACATCTGCACCTACCGGATCAGTATTAAACCCATTTGTCCCTTCTTTCCGTCTATAGTCTTCATTTAATACTTCTATTTGAGAAAGGATTTGCTCATCAGAAATATTTCCATTGTTAGCTCCACCTACGTATCCGCTTCTGGTATTATGTATTACATGAATAACAACTGGAATGATGATAGTCGTTTCGGTAGCATTTGTTCGCATGTGAGCCCTGCTTACAGACTTGCCTCGTGCCTGCATCACCATTTGGTTTAATTGGTCATGGTGAAGTTGTAGAGCAGGGTGCCTTGATTTCAGTAAAGAATCGTACTGAGGGGAAAGACACCGGGGATCTACTTGACTAAAACCATTGGTATGGCTAACCAAGATACATCCCCAGAGTAGACCAAAAATAAGGCAGAAGTTTATATAGTGTGTATTACTTCTTTTCTTCATTTTCAGCATGATCATACGCTTGAATAATATCCTTAACTAAGCGGTGACGAACCACATCTTTGGCATCTAATTCTACAAATCCAATACCTTTAACACTCTTCAGAATTTTTATGGCTTCCACTAGGCCAGATTTATGATGACGAGGCAAGTCTACCTGAGATCTGTCACCAGTGACTATCACTTTTGAATTTGGGCCCATACGTGTCAGGAACATTTTCATCTGCATAGGTGTAGTATTCTGTGCCTCATCCAGCAAAATAAATGCATTGTTTAAGGTCCGCCCACGCATATAAGCTAAGGGTGCAATTTCAATAATGCGGTTTTCCTGATAGTACTTAAGTTTTTCACTCGGAATCATATCATCCAACGCATCATAAATCGGGCGCAGATACGGATCTATCTTTTCCTTTAGATCGCCAGGTAAAAAACCCAAGTTCTCACCGGCCTCCACGGCAGGGCGGGTAATAATAATTTTTTTTACTTCCTTATTTTTTAAGGCTTTTACAGCCAACGCAACAGATATATACGTTTTTCCAGTACCAGCAGGCCCCAAGGCAAAAACCAGATCATGCTGATCAGCACTCTCTACAAGGGTCTTTTGATTGGCCGTTTTTGGTTTTATTACTGAGCCTTTTGTACCATATAGAAGTATATCCTCTTCGTTGGTATGTTGTACATTTACTTCATCTTTCTGAATATAGTTTAAGACATTCTCCTGGGTTACTCTGCCATACTTATGATAATGATCCAAAAGAGAATTTAAGATGTCGTTGATCTTAATTATCTCAGGTGTACTACCTTTAATACGGATTTCATTACCCCTGGAAATAATGCGGCTGCTAGGAAAAGCAGCAGCTACTTCTTTAATATTGTTGTTTTCTACGCCCAGAAAATCGATCAGTGAGATGTTTTCCAGTGTTATTACTTTTTCTACCAAAGTATCTAGTTATGGGTTAATAGTTAGTTAAATAGGTTGACTGCATATTAAAACAGTAAAACAGATCAAAAATTACTTATTTTTGTTCGAACCACCAAATATAGTATCGTCACTGTTCTATTCCATCTTAACGTGAACAGGGCTAGCACCTTCCAAACACTGTTTACGCTTAATTTGTTCACACACTAAATTTAATTGGTTCTTAGCAATGAATGATTACACGTATAGTAAAAATGACATTTCAGGTCGATCAAATTCATGCCTTTGTTCAACTTTTTGAACAATCAAAGTATAAGATTAGGCAATTTCCGGGTTGTTTGCATTTGGAGTTGCTACAGGATTTTAAAAAAACATATATCTATTATACTTATAGTATCTGGATAGATGAGGAGTCGCTGGAAAATTATAGAAAATCTGAATTTTTTCGGGCTACCTGGGCAAAAACAAAAATAATGTTTGAGTCCAAACCTGAAGCTGTTTCTCTGTACCAGGTAGCTAGCACTGATGAACTATAAAAATTGATAAAATAATTTGCAGGTTAGACATAATGCATTAGTTTTGCACACCCAATTCCAGTAAATGCCCAGGTGGCGGAATCGGTAGACGCGTTGGTCTCAAACACCAATGGGGTCACACCCGTGCCGGTTCGACTCCGGCCCTGGGTACTTTTAAAGCCTCTAATATTTCTATTAGAGGCTTTTGCTTTTATAGTTATATTGGTAACGAATACCTACTAAATTTATGATAACCTTAGAAAATGATTACCTGAAAATATCTATCTCTGAAAAAGGGGCAGAACTACACTCTCTATATAACAAAGCAGACAATATTGAACAACTTTGGCAAGCCGATCCATCAGTATGGGCATGGCATGCGCCTAACTTGTTTCCGGTGGTAGGTGGTTGTATAGATAATACTTTATTTATAGATGGGAAAACTTTTACAATGGACCGGCATGGTTTTGCACGCCAGTCTACTTTTACCTTGCTTGCTTCTAATAACAAGTATGCTCTGTTTAGTTTAGATTATACTTCTGATACCCTTATTCATTATCCTTTTAAGTTTCAATTTCAGCTGGCTTACCATCTAAATGAGAAGAAATTATCAGTTACATACCGGGTTATCAATCAGGACGAGAAAATAATCTATTTTTCTGTGGGCGGACATCCTGCTTTTAAAGTACCTTTTTACGAAGGAGAAAAATATACCGATTATTATTTGTCATTTCCGGAAGATTTGCAACTAACCCGGCATTTACTGGCGGATTCTGGGTTGTTTAACGGTAATACAGCATTAGTGCCATTAACTGAGCAGCAATTATTCTTAACTAAAGATCTTTTCAGTAAAGATGCACTCGTGTTTAAAGACTTGCGTTCCCGTAAAGTACAACTAAAAAGTATTACTCACGCTAAGTCACTAAGCCTGACATTTCCTGATTTTGAGTATTTAGGTATCTGGGCTAAACCAGGTGCCGACTTTGTTTGCATAGAACCCTGGCTAGGCTGTGCAGATACTGAAGGCAGACGGGTAGATATTTCAGAAAAAGAAGCCATTCAAAAACTTGAAACAGGCCAAACTTTTGAAGCAACCTTCACTATTGAACTCAATGACTAAGAAGTTTTTTACAGAAGATCATCAAAACTGTATTTAGCATGACTCCAAAATTCATCTAAGGCGATAATACGGTATTTAAAAAAAGAGATTAATTGAGGCCAGTCGTCCTGATTAAAAATACTTACCTGAGTTATTTCTGCAAAAATCCGGCTGATTATTTTCTCGTTTTCGTCTCTGGTATGTAGCACCCACAACCATTCCTCCTGCAAATGGCTATGAAGTATATTCTTTAACTCGGCAAATTGCTCAAAGAACAGCTCCTGAATATCTGGATCAGGATGAGTTAGTTGAATAGCAATAGATCCTTTGTGGTTGTCAGCCTCCATGCGGAAATACACATGTTTTAGACCAGTTTTATAATTTGACCAATTCACTTTTGTACCTTCAGCTGAGGGTACAGGTGCCATATATTGTCCAAAAGCAGTCCAGAAAGCTTGCCTACCTTGTGTGGCTTGTTCACGGGTATACATGTAAATCGTATTGGATTTCTTACTAAGTGAAAAAAGCTATTTGTTAAAGTAATTTATTTAGTATTCCTCCTACATCAATGCATATTAACATTTATCTTTGCCAAAAATATCCAATCAAACAAAGTTATTTTATTATTATATTATGGGAAGAGCATTTGAATTCAGGAGAGCCCGAAAAGAAAAAAGATGGGACTGGATGGCAAAAACTTTTACTAAAATAGGAAAAGAGATTTCCATCGCCGTAAAGCAAGGCGGTTCCGATCCGGAAAATAATCCTAGGTTGCGGACACTTATTCAGAATGCCAAAACCAATAATATGCCCAAGGACCGGGTAGAGTCTGCGATTAAACGTGCCGCTTCTAAAGATGACAGAGGATATGAAGAGGTCAATTATGAAGGGTATGGACCGTATGGTGTAGCCATCCTCGTAGAAACTGCTACAGATAATCCTACGCGGACAGTGGCAAATATCCGGATGTATTTTAACAGGGGAGGGGGAACGCTTGGTAAAACTGGTTCACTTGATTTTATTTTCACCCGCAAAGGCGTATTCAGAATTGATGCCAATGGAATAGATAAGGAAGAGCTAGAACTAGAACTGATAGATCACGGCTTGGATGAAATAGACCAGGAAGAAAGTGAATTAGTTATTTATACTCCATTCGCTGATTTTGCCAGAATGCAGAAGTTTCTGGAGGAGAAAGAAATATCAGTGAAAAGTGCAGAACTCAAGCGCATTCCCAATACTTCCGTGGCTCTCAATGCCGAGCAGGAGGATGAAATAATGGAATTGATAGAAAAGTTTGAGCAGGACGACGACGTGCAGGCTGTATACCATAATGTATCTTAAAAGTAGATAAGCCGTTTACATGATGGCATTCTATTTTTATTTAAATTTTATATAAATGATTGAGCCCGTACATTTTAGAATTGGAGGTGTACCCGAACACTTTAATTTGCCCTGGCATCTAGCTATAGATGAACAACGGTTTGAAAAAGAATCTATTCAACTAACCTGGAAAGACTATCCGGGAGGAACAGGAGCCATGACTAAGGATTTGCGGTCTGGCGAATTGGATATAGCTGTTTTACTGACAGAGGGGATAGTAGCAGATATTGCGAAAGGGAATCCATCTAAAATTATTAGCATCTATGTGCAATCTCCCTTGTTGTGGGGAATTCATGTACCGGCAGCCTCCTCATTTACAAAAATTGACGAACTACAAGGAAAAAGATATGCCATCAGCCGGATGGGTTCTGGGTCTCACCTGATGGCTTATGTTGATGCTCGCCAAAGAGGATGGCATTTATCAGAAGACCAATTAGTCTTGGTGGGTGATTTAAATGGAGCCAGAGAAGCTTTTAAGATGAATAAAGCTGACATTTTTATGTGGGAACGTTTTATGACTCAACCTTTTGTAGATAAAGGAGAGTTTCGTAGGCTAGGAGTATGTCCCACGCCATGGCCTTGTTTTGTTATCGCCGCCCGTCAAGAAATTATCAATCAGTACGTACACCAGTTAGAGAGACTATTGCAAGTAATTTTTCAGGCCAGCAAGCGTTTTATGGAGGATGAATCTTCCCCAGGTCTGGTTTCTAGAAATTTTGGTTTAAGTCGAGAAGATGCCGCTACCTGGTTTTCACTTACAACGTGGGCACAAACCTCTCATGTTCCAGAATCAATCTTGTTAAATGTTGTAAATACCTTACTGGAGTTACACTTAATTGAAAAGCCTCTAGAAAGTAGTCAGGTATACCACCAGATTTAGCTAACTGATCGACAGATTAATTTTGTTCCAGCGTCATCTGTAACAGAACCAAACTGTAGAGCAATTCAGATTGGATATACTGGAAAGCCTGTGCCTTATCCTGTTCTGATTTTGAATCCCAGTATTCTTTCACATGTTTTTCAGTTAATACTTTTAAGTCACCTATCATATCAAGCTTAAAAGCAGGATAAAAAAAATCAGTTGGTTTATCTGTTTTGCTGATTAGATCGATTAAAGAGGGGATAAATATACTCACCACAGTCACACTTTTTTCATTGTGTTCCAAAGCAGCAATCCGATCTTTCATGGTTTTCACTTGCTTTACCACTTCTTCTTGCATATGGCTAGGTGAGTTAGTGAAGTTTTTAAAACAATACTTTTTAAACGCTTCCTTCCAGAGGAAAGTTATAGTAAGTTATTTGACTCCAGCAAGTTAAGTAACTTGTATGATATAGATATTATCTCTTCATCAAGGAATTATTAATTACACAGCAATTCATTTCTTACATATAGCCCTTATAAGCCAAGTACTTACAGTTATTACTTTACATAATTAAAATGTATCTATGAAAAGTTAAACTTTCCGTTTGGTGCAATTTAAAATCAGCAATGTTAAAAATTTAATGATTTCTTCATGATCGATTCTATGGGACAATATATTTTACAGGCTAAAGATGACCACTCTACTGTTATATCTATTCAGACAAATGATCTGTTATATGTCCAATTACCATTTGCTTCAGATGAGCCTGAAAAAGGACCAGTCTATCGTACTAACCTGAGGGTGATTTTAGATAAACGGTACAAAGATGAGGTAGATTGGCAGAATACACAGTCTAAAAAAATAATTGTGCTAGCTAATCAGAAGCAATACATATTTACGGAGGTATTCAAAATCAAAGAAATAGAATCCGGGTTCGATTATCAGTATTACTTAATCCTAGCATTTGATTGCAGAGAAAAAGTACAAATAGCCTAAATCTATATATAATTCCAACTTTATTTCTAGACTAGCTAGCAGTAGCACTTTCTGTGGAAGTTTGCTGTTTCCGCTGCCAGCTACTACATTTACTGGCACATATGCTTCGTATGCGCTCCCGCTGCTCCGGAGGCATAGATGCTAATTTTTCTTCAAATTTTTTCTGCCAGTAGCCTCCCCGCTGGTAATTTCTGTATGACAAAGGCTTAAAGCTGAAGGTAATCATCCGCACTAACAACAATAAGCCTAGCGATTGCCAGTAACTTATTTTGGGACCATTAAAAATTTCAGGTATCAGGCTATTCCATAATAGCATAATCAATAAGCTTAATGCCAGAAGACTAATGCTAAAAATGAATAGAATTTTAACTAACCGTATGCTCCGCTGTCTTTTCATAACCACTGATAAAGATTAACCATGAATATTTTTTATAATATCTTGATAGGTACGCTCCAAGTGTTTTCTCAGAAACAACACAGCATACCTTTTTCTAGAAAGTAGCGTATTAACGGCTACCCCTGTTTGTTCTGCTATTTCTTTAAAACTTTTTCCTTCTAACTCATGCAAAACAAATACTTCTTTTTGCTCAGCAGGAAGTTTTTCTAAAGCAACCGCAAATTCTTCCCAAATTACTTCCCGCAAATACATATTTTCCGGATTATCTCCTGGTTCATACAACAGATCAATCACTGTATAGGCAGGATCATCTTCCATATCGGAGCCGGAAAGGTTGTCTAACAAAACAGGTTTGTGCTTCCGGTAGCGGTCTATAATCTTGTTCCGAGCAACCCTGAAAAGCCATGCAGTTACATGTTCAATAGGTGTGAGAATATTGAAGCTTTCTACAAAATGGTAAAATACATCCTGAAGAATATCTTCTGCATCAGCTGTATTCGATACACGTTTTTTTATAAAGTCAAGCAGACGTTTGCGTTCCTGCTTAAACGCGTTGCCTACAGTTTGTTCTCTGTATAGCTGGTATTCTGTATGTAGAGTTAATGAAGATTTCATGGGCCGGGGAGGGTTCTATCAGGATAGACGAATGGTTGGCCGGTATATTGTATGTTATCAGATTTTTATCAATTGGATGAGTAAGTAGGCCTATCTTATATCATGCTCCTTCTGAAAATTGGCTATAGAGAAATGATTAGTAGCTAAATAAATTTTTGAAAAAAAAATACATGTAAAATATACTGTTCAGAAAAATATGGCCAACAGAATTGAATGAAGTAAATGTGATACAAAAAAGGCTGTAAATTTATTTACAGCCTTTTTTGTATCACATTTACTTTTGAGTTACTGGCACAGCTACCATTACATCGCCCCACATCATTACCAAATCCGCACTGTTAGATTTTTCATCTACTTTAATAGTAAATTTTTCCTCAGTTTTGGGTGCTTTTTTGGCAGGGACGTTTACACGAACTAAGTCTTTGGACTGATCGTAGCTATAAGCGCCCCATTTTTGCCAGTCGTTGTTGAGAATAACTGTCCATTCTTTTTCGGTAGGAACTGTGAACAAGGCATACGTTCCGGCTTTAACATCTTTACCGCCAAACTGTACATCTTTGGTAAAAGTGATTTTGGTTGTGCTATCAGCTCCAGTCCGCCAAACTTTGCCATATGGGGCAAGATCGGTTCCTAATTTACGGTTTCTGAGAGAGGGCTGATTGTACCTGATTTTTACGAATTTGCCTTCAACTGTTGATTTAGGGCTTTGGGTGTTTTCTTTAGCTTGAGCCTGAGTGTAAGAGTTAACTGTAAGCACCATCAAGCAAGCCATCAGAAAGATTCCTAGTTTTTTCATACTATTTTTTGTTTTAGTAATGGTTTTAGCAAATATAAGTATTCTGTAGAATAAAAAAACAGCAGTTTGTCTGAGTTTCACTTATAAAAAAATATTCAACAATAATACGCCTAACAAACCCATTACAGATACAATAGTTTCCATAAGTGTCCAGGAAGAAAAAGTTTGTGGAAGTGTTAAACCAAAATACTCTTTAAACATCCAGAAGCCTGGATCATTTACATGGGATAGCATCAGGCTACCTGCACCTGTGGCAAGGACCATCAATTCAGGATTAGCGCCGGTACTTTGCATAACCGGTAAAACTATGCCTGCGGCTGTTAAACCTGCTACAGTAGCTGAGCCTAAACAAACCCTAAGCAGAGCACTGATGCTCCAGGCTAGTACTAAAGGGGAAAAATTACTTTCTTTTCCTAATTCAGCAATATACGTTCCTACGCCTGAGTCTACTAATACTTGTTTTAAAGCCCCACCGCCACCGATAATGAGTAAGATCATGGCTATACCGGTAATAGCACTGCTAATAGTTTGCATCACTTCCGGCATGGTTTTTCCACGGTTCAATCCTAATGTAAAAATAGCTACCAGTACGGCTACCAATAAAGCAATCACCGGATCGCCAATAAACGTTATGATCGGTTTAAGCTGAGAATTGTCTGGTATAAATACATTGATTAAGGATGCAACCGCCATCAACAGAATAGGTACTAAGGCTGTAAAAAGGCTGATTCCATACCCTGGCAGTTCATCTTCTTCAAACTTTTTTATCTTATAAAGTCCTTCCGGAGGATTGGCCTGTATGCCTTTCAAAAAGCTGGCAAATACCGGTCCGGCCAATACAATAGTAGGAATGGCTAAAATAATTCCATATACTAATGTTAATCCGATATCTGCTTTAAAAATAACGGCAATAGCAGTAGGGCCAGGATGTGGTGGCAGAAAACCATGCGTCACGGAGAGAGCTGCAGCCATAGGCATACCTACATACACAAGCGGTAAACCCGTAGAAGCGGCTAGCGTAAACACAATAGGAATAAGCAGCACAAAGCCGGCATTGTAAAACAGAGGAATTCCCACAACAAAACCTGTAATCACCATAGCCCAATGAAGCCTGGCGACCCCAAAGCTTTTAATAAGGCTAAACGTTATCCGTTGAGCAGCGCCGCTCTCCGCTACCAAGTTGCCTAACATGGCTCCAAATCCTATAATCAAAGCTAGTGAACCAAGGGTACTTCCAACCCCGTTTTGGATAGAGGTAATTACAGCTGCTGGAGTCATGCCTTCTGCAATGCCTACTGCCATTGATGCCAAAATAAGTGCTAAGAATGCATTCAGTTTAAAACCAATCATTAATAGCAGTAAGAACAATACACCAAAAACAACAATGACTAGCGGCATGGGATCTGAGTTTAGGAAGTTTGGTTTTAAATTGTATCAGGTTTGATAAAGGTATCTGTTAAGCGTTGAATCAATAAGCCGGTTAGCCGTTTTTGCAAGGCGATTCGATTTGAAAGAAACATCGTATATTCTTCTTCAGTGAAATGCCCAATGATGCAGCCCATTAATGTATGCCGGATGGGTAAATCCTTTTTTATAGCATTCTCTATAGTTACCCGCTGTTTAAAAGCATTCATGGAAGATAAGGCAATGGATTTTTCTTCCAGATAGTGAGTAAAGATGGCTATCAGTAACGTATGTTGAAGTTTGAGAATAGGGCGTAAACTTGTGTTAGCAAAGTATTCTTCCTCCAGTGTTTTTTCTGAATTTAGTTCTAGAACAGGCCGTAATTGGAGCAGTTGCTGATCTCGCTGCATAAGAGGTGAAAGCACTTATATGTTTAACAAGCGAGCTACTTTCAAAATACCTGCTACGCTAAGGGCATCTGTTATCTGGTTGTCCATTACCATCTCAACAGCTTCCTTAATATGGACCTTCCTAATAGCCAAATCTTCAGTCTCTTCAAAAGCCGTATCTCCGGCTGTTAATTCTTCAGCTAAAAAAATATACCCATCTTCATCTGTAACTGAGTTGGACGTATGTATATGGGCTATAAATGTCCATTTGTCTGCCGTAAATCCGGTTTCTTCCTGCAATTCACGTTTAGCCGATTCTAGAGGCTCAATTCCTATTTGGCCACCGCCCATGGGGGTTTCCCAGGAATATTCATTTAATGTATAGCGGTACTGGCCAACCAGATACGTATATCCTTCCTTGTCCAGGGGTATAATACCAATAGCCTTATTTTTCATGTGTATTACCCCATATATGCCTTTGCCTCCACCAGGATTGATTACTTGGTCTTCCCGGATGCTGATCCAGGGATTATCATAAATATGTTTTGTCGAAAGGGTTTGCCAAGGATTTTTATGTATGTCCATGTTTCAAAATAAGTAAATAGCCTGACACAATCCAAAAGCATTCTCAACCAGAATATAAAATATCCGTTCAAAGAGAATAAGTGATATCAAAATATTCCGGTTTTATGAATCTTACTCCCACAGGCATTTTTATCCTACTATTAACTATTATCTATTTGGTGATTATCATAATGGATTTACTATTTAATTTTCTGGGATTTGAAAGGCATATAGCTATCGGGCAAATTGTTCTGTGTTTGGTTATTATTGGAGCTGTGTTTATGTTATTTAAAAGAAGATTAAGGTAACAATTCACGTTTCCATTGCATTTTATAGACTTATAGAGAAAATGCCAAGTAATGTGAATTTTAGTAGAAAATAAATATTTTTGCGGAGTTTTAGTAAAAACTTCAAGCCAATAAACCTGTTTGTTAAAATCTGCTTATACTGATAATTTAACTGAAGCCGGATTAGATGAAGCCGGAAGAGGTTGCCTGGCAGGCCCAGTTATGGCTGCTGCTGTTATACTTCCTAAAGACTTTTTTCATCCTTATTTAACAGATTCCAAACAACTCTCCAGGAAACAGCGTGATCTGCTGCGTCTACAAATTGAAAAAGAAGCCATAAGCTGGTCTGTAGCACAAGTATCCAGTCAGGAAATAGATCAAATAAATATTCTTAATGCCAGTTTTCTGGCCATGCACCGAGCAGTAGATACCTTGCTTGTACAGCCACAATTGTTATTAGTAGATGGCAACCGCTTTACTACTTATCCATTTATCTCACATGTTTGTATTGTAAAAGGCGATGCCAAGTATTTTGCTATTGCTGCGGCTTCTGTACTGGCCAAAACTTACCGCGACGAACTTATGGAACAATTGGCAAAAGAGTGTCCACAGTATGGATGGGAAAAAAATGCAGCTTATCCTACGGTTTATCATCGGAAAGCAATCCAACTACATGGGATTACTCCCCATCACCGCTTGAGCTTTAATTTACATGGATTATCATAAGCCATAAAAAATGTTTTACTTTGTAGCTGGTAATAACCGTAATGCTCAATTCCAATTAGTAAACTACTAGCCAATGATTTCAGATAACGCGTTGAAAAGAGTTCCTTTGCATGATAAACACATAGAGTTGGGTGCCAAAATGGTGCCCTTCGCAGGGTATTATATGCCGGTCCGTTATTCGTCAGATATAGAAGAGCATACTACCGTCAGAAATGGGGTAGGCGTGTTTGATGTTTCGCATATGGGTGAGTTCATTATCAGAGGTCCACAGGCTTTGCATCTGATCCAGAAAGTAACAACAAATGATGCTGCTAAACTGATTGATGGCAAGATTCAATATTCCTGTTTACCGAATGATAGGGGAGGGATTGTAGATGATTTGCTCGTATACCGTATACGTGAAGAAGAATATATGCTGGTAGTGAATGCGTCTAACATAGAAAAAGACTGGAACTGGATACAATCGCAAAATACGGAGGGTGCACAGATGATCAATATCTCGGATCAAACAAGTTTATTTGCTGTTCAGGGTCCTAAAGCTTCTCAGGCTTTACAATCACTAACAGAGGTGAATCTGGCCGGCATGGAATATTATACATTCGTAAAAGCAACGTTTGCCGGTATAGAAGATATAATTATCTCGGCTACTGGTTATACCGGAGCTGGGGGCTTTGAAATTTATGTGCCTAACGAGTATGCCTTATTGGTTTGGGAAAAAATTTTCACTGCAGGGGCACCTTATAACATAAAACCTATAGGCCTTGGGGCTAGAGATACCTTACGGCTGGAAATGGGATTCTGCCTATATGGGAATGATATCGATGACACGACTTCTCCCTTAGAAGCAGGATTAGGGTGGATTACAAAGTTTACGAAAGAGTTTACAAATGTTAAACACTTTCAAACTCAGAAAACCACTGGTTTGCAAAAGAAACTGGTTGCTTTTCAAATGATAGATCGAGGCATACCTCGAAGCCATTATGAAATCGTGAATGAAAAAGGAGAAAATATTGGGGTAGTAACGTCAGGTACCCAATCTCCTTCACTGAGCATTGGTATTGGTATGGGCTATGTAAAGTCAGCTTATAGCCAGCCTGATTCAGAATTCTTTATAGTCGTTCGAAATAAGCCTTTAAAAGCAAAAGTTGTAAAACTCCCATTCTTTAAAAAAGAGCCTTCTTCCGCTTCGTAAAAAAACTACTTTAAAACACAGACCGTACCACATTCATTACACATCACTACATGAAACTAATTGATATATGTCTTACACCTGAACTTTTGCATTTGTATAGTGTAAAGGATAGGGTAGTTGTCGTAGTAGATATTCTACGGGCTACTTCTTGTATGACAACCGCCTTCGCCCATGGAGTTGAAAAAATTATACCTGTAGCTACGCTGGAAGAATGCAGAGCTTTGCAAAACCAGGGACTAATAGCAGCTGCAGAACGGGATGCAAAAAAAGCTGATGGATTCGATTTAGATAACTCACCGTTTAGTTATATGGATGAAAAATTGAAAGGGCAAACCATTGCCATGACTACTACAAACGGTACGCAAGCCATTACTAAATCTAGAGAAGCTATTCAGGTAATTATTGGATCGTTTTTAAACAAAACCGCTGTTATTAATTATCTGCAATCTCAGCCGCATCACGTGTTAATTCTTTGTGCCGGATGGAAGGGTAGGGTAAACCTAGAAGATACCCTTTTTGCAGGCGCCGTAGCAGATGAATTACGTGATGGATTCACTATTGAAGATGATGCATCTCTTGGTGCATTAACTATTTATTCATGTATGAAATACAATATGTTAAAATCAATGGCATCATCTTCGCATGTTAAACGCTTACATAGACTTAATCTGGCAAAGGATATTGAATTTTGTATCAGAGAAGATTTGTATAATGTTGTTCCTGTATTAGAAGGAAATGGGCTGGTTAAAATGAATCTTCCGTAGTTATTTTGTTTAAATAATAATACTTATGTTAAGTAAAAAGTATATTTATTTTTGCTAAAATTAATATACTTTTTGGTTAGTACATATGTAGTAAATATTCTTTACCTTCAATTATTACATGCTAACAAATTAGTATACTGTGAGTTATTTTACACATTATTAAACTCATTGCATTACCTGCTACTATAAAACAATGAAATATTTTTTCATACTGCTTATCAGTATACTTATAATGGCCGAAGGTTGCCGGCCTCCAAGATGCCCCTTGCCTAATTGCTATGTGCGAATGAAACACCGGCATGGTGGGGAAAACTGGAAAGCAGCTTCAGCACCTTCCGACTTCGATCCTGACAAAAATCCAAACGCAAACCGTGGTAAAGAATTTAGGGGGGTGCCCTGGTGGAAAAAAAACAAGAATCCTAAAATAGGTGATGGATATAAACCTGGGTATAAATATGATCACCGAAAGCCTAAGCCTAAAAAGCAAAGGAAAAAGAAAGATCTTCCGGAAGAACAAGTGCCTGCAACAGAAGAAGATCAAATAAGCGAAGAAGAGGAGTCAATGGAGGGAGATCAACCACAGGCAGAAGAGAAAATATCTGAGCAACCACAGGAAGAAAGTGTTACAGAACAGGAACCTAAAAAGAAGAAAGGTTTGTTTAGAAAAAGGGAGAAAAAAGAAAAGCAAAAAGACGCAGAAAAACCTGTAATTGAGGAGCCTGAAGTGGAGAAAAAACAAGATAAAGAGGCTGACGGTTTTTAAACAAAATACATTTTCTTGGTCGCTTTTTCTCGTTGTTTTCTCATGTTTTTGCAATTAAAATCACTAAATTGCAACTTAAACTTAAAATTGTTTTACATAGTACATGGCAGAAAAAGAAAATATAATATCCATCAACATAGAAGATGAAATGCGTGGCGCATACATTGATTATTCAATGTCTGTGATCATATCAAGAGCGCTGCCAGATGTAAGAGATGGGTTAAAACCAGTTCACCGGAGAGTATTGTTTGGAATGGCTGAGCTTGGTGTTAATTACAATAAACCATATAAAAAGTCAGCAAGAATAGTAGGGGAAGTACTGGGTAAATATCATCCACATGGCGATTCCTCTGTATACGATACCATGGTGCGCATGGCACAGGAATGGTCATTGAGGTATCCCTTGGTAGATGGCCAGGGTAACTTTGGTTCGATAGATGGCGATTCCCCGGCGGCTATGCGTTACACCGAAGCACGCCTAAAGCGCATCGCTGAAGAAATGCTGACCGATATCTACAAAGATACTGTTGATTTTCAACCCAACTTTGATGACTCCTTAACAGAACCATCCGTATTACCTGGCAAAATACCAAACCTTTTGGTAAACGGTACTTCGGGTATAGCTGTCGGAATGGCAACCAATATGGCCCCTCATAACCTGACAGAAGTTATAGAAGGAATAGTGGCATATATTAATGACCCGGAAATTACAATAGCCCAGTTGATGGAGTATATAAAAGCTCCTGATTTTCCGACTGGGGGTACAATATACGGTTATCAGGGAGTTAAATCTGCTTTTGAAACAGGAAGAGGCCGCATTGTGATGAGAGGTAATGCCACCTTTGATACAACACCTACAGGGAAAGAGCAGATTATTGTTACAGAGATTCCATACATGGTGAATAAAGCCAGTATGATCGAGAAAACGGCACAACTGATCAATGAGAAAAGAATTGAAGGGATTTCCGACATACGGGATGAATCAGACCGGGATGGACTTAGGGTTGTATATGACTTAAAAAAAGATGCAGTGCCAAATGTGGTACTGAATAATCTCTATAATTATACACAATTACAATCATCCTTTGGAGTTAACAATGTTGCCCTTGTTAAAGGACGTCCCTATACGCTTAACCTCAAAGAACTGATTAAGTATTATGTCGAGCACCGCCATGAAGTTGTTGTTCGCCGGACCAGATACGAACTAAAAGAAGCTCAGAAACGTGCACATGTGCTGGTCGGATTACTGATTGCATTAGATAATATCGATAAGGTTATTTCGCTTATACGTGCTTCCCGTGATCCGGAAGAAGCTAAGTTTGCCTTAATGCGTGGAGAAGGCTTTGATACGAGTAGAGTCCTTAGCCAGTTAAATATGATTTCTGCTTCCAACGAAATCACGCCATCCGAAAATGGGCACTCTAGCACGGAAGGCAATATTTTGTCAGAAATTCAAGCCAAAGCCATTTTAGATATGCGTCTGCAAAGGCTGACCGGCTTGGAAAGAGATAAAATAGAGAAAGAGTTTGAAGAAGTGTTAGCGTTTGTTAATTATCTACAAGAAGTACTGTCCAATGAATCCTTACGGATGAAAATCATTACAGACGAACTGTCAGAGTTAAAAGAACGCTACGGAGATAAGCGCAGAACGCAGATTGTGCTTGCGGCTGACGAGTTTACCATGGAAGACATGATAGCTGATGAGCCAATGGTTATCACTATTTCGCATGCAGGATACATTAAACGAACCCCATTAGTTGAGTACCGTACCCAGGGCAGAGGAGGTGTAGGTTCGAGGGGTGTTTCTACTAAAGACGATGACTTTACAGAACATCTTTTTGTCGCTTCCATGCATAACTACCTCATGATTTTCACTGAAGGGGGGAAAGTTTTCTGGTTGAAAGTATATGCCATTCCTGAAGGTAGCAAAACAGCGAAAGGACGTCCGATACAGAACCTGATACAGATTGATTCAGATGATAAAGTTCGTGCAGTAATCAATGTTAAAAACCTGGATGATGCAGATTATGTAAATAATAATTATCTGATCATGTGTACGCAGAAAGGTACTATCAAGAAAACTTCCCTGGAAGCTTACTCAAGGCCCCGTCAGGCAGGAATAAATGCTATTACTATCAATGAAGGAGATCGCTTACTGGACGTAGCACTCACCAATGGCAGCAACGATATAGTGCTTGCTCTTCAATCTGGTATGGCTATCCGATTTGACGAATCCCGTGTACGGCCTATGGGCAGAGTAGCAGCAGGTGTGAGAGGTATATCATTATCTGAGCCTGATGACAAGGTGGTTGGTATGGTTTGTATTAACCGTTCTGATGCCCAATTATTAGTGGTTTCTGAAAAAGGCTTTGGTAAACGTTCTTCAATAGAAGATTACCGGATTACAAATCGGGGAGGAAAAGGAGTTAAAACATTCAATATTTCCGATAAAACAGGGAACTTAGTAGCTATTAAAGAAGTAACTGATACTGATGAGTTAATGATTATTAACAAATCTGGAATCACTATCCGGATGGAAGTATCAGATTTACGTGTTATGGGCCGGGCTACACAAGGTGTGAGATTAATCAGGCTTAATGAGAATGATGAGATTTCATCAGTAGCTAAAATTGAAAAATTAGAAGAGTCTGTAGTAGCAGGCGAACTAAGCGAAAATAGTACTATTAATGGTGTAAATCATGTATTGCCAGACGAAAATGAGTTATCACTGTCAGACGATGATTTGTCCGAAGAAGAATAAATAATTCCTTTTTACATCTAAACTTAAACTATTCAATTCCAAAACCTTTTATGAACATTATGAAAAAGCTTATTTTTTTAAGTTTGTTTAACCTGGCTGTAGTTGGCGCTTTTGCTCAGGGTGGAGCAGTTACAAGTGCAGTTTCCTTCCAGCAGCAAGGAGTACTTGATAAAGCTAAGGAGCAGATTGACAAAGCTACGGTACATGAAAAGACCAAAACAAAATCTAAGACTTGGTATTATCGTGGAGAAATCTACAGAGGTATTGCATCTGATCAAACAGGTATGTATTCCAAACTGGATACCAATGCAACTATTGAAGCCTATGAAGCTTTCAAGAAAGCAGTAGAGGTAGAGCCAGGAAGTTCTTTTGCTAAAAAAGCTGAGGAAGGCCTTAAACAAATGCATTTCTATGCAGGAGCACACAAATACAAAAATGCTGATTATCAAAATGCACTAGAGTTATTTAATCTAGCTAGCGCTGCTTCACCTCAAGATACTCTGCCTTTGTTATATGCTGGTATTACGGCTCAACAATTAAAAGATTATGATCAGGCATCTAAGAATTTTGAAAAACTAATTGAAATAGGTACCACTATGCCTGATATCTATACAACTCTGGCTTCCATCTACAGAAGCCAAAACAAAAATGATGAGGCATTAGAAGTATTAAAAAAAGGCACTCAGAAATTCCCTGAAGATAAAGCTTTAAAATCAGAAGAGTTCAATCTTTACATTTCTACTGGGAAGACTGCTGAAGCCAAAGCTAATTTGGAAGAAGCTATGAAGAAGGATCCAAACAATGCAACTTTCTTGCTGAACTATGGATTGTTGTCTGAACAGACAGGAGAGCCACAGAAAGCGCAGGAGAGTTATAAGAAAGCATTGGAAATAGATCCAAATAACTTAGATGCAAACCTAAGCATGGGCGTACTGCATTATAATAAAGGTGCTGATATTAGCAAACAATTAAATGCTATGGACCTAAAGCAGTATCAGAAAGATGGCAAAAAGATGGAAGAGCAACTAAAAACTTATTTTAAAGAAGCTTTGCCATATTTTCAAAAAGCATATTCTATTGATCAGACTAATCTGACTGTGCTTCAGCCGTTGGCAAGTATTTATAAAGTACTTGAAATGAAAGAGGATGAAGCTAAAATACAGAAGCAAATAGAATCTCTGAATTAAGACGAAGTGATTACTAAAAGTTTATCTAACAAAAAAGGCTACATATATTGTAGCCTTTTTTGTTGAAATAGAATAGGAATAATTAGGGGAGACAAAGCTAAAATAGCTACTTAACATAATATAAATTATATAACAATAATATATAGTTTGATTGAGAGCCAATAGCCTTGATATTACTATAATTGACCTTAGTATAAGGTAGCGGCATATAGGTTATATATACGATGTATAAATAATTTATTTTGTAAGCTTATCTAAATACAAACCCATTTGGACCAATTGTTACATTAACAGAATCTAACGGAGCACCAGTACTAGAGTTAAATCTGATAACTTTTCCATCGCTTGAAAAACTTGCTTCAGCTCCATACAAGATGTCATCTACCGGATCAAGACCAAGGCCATAAAATGAGCGGCTGATCAATGGTGTTGCTGATAAAGTGTTTGATGTGATATCATGTGCGTATACAGCACCAGCATACGAATAATATAGCCGTGATCGTTGACCGTTAATTTGCAAGTCCTCAGGCGAACTCATATTAGCAAACGCTAATGTAGCTTCAACAGCTTGTGTGGCAGTATTTAGCCGTACTAATGATCCAGCTGTACTTGCCGTTTCATCTATGTAATCAGGTGGATTGTTATCATATACTTTTTTTCCGCCACATAATACCCAAAGCTTAACATTAGAATCAATTCTAAAATCTGACGGCGCATCGGCTACAGTAATGTTTTTCTCTAAAGTTTCATTTGACAAATTAATCACAGAAAGGAAATTTTCACCACTGTTCGCTACATACATCTTGTTATCAATAATGGCCAATTGTTCAGGAAGCTTGCCTACCTGAATTGTTTTTAGTACCGTATTATTAGAAAGATCTATAACTGAAACCCGGCCATTAGAAGAAAAGCTTACCCATTCAGATACATATCCTTTGCCATTGAGGGCAATCATATATCTGGGTAGCGCTAGATTTTCTATTACCCCCAAACTTTCAAATGTGCTGGCATTTACGACTTCTATTTTATTGCTATTGTTACATACTATATACCCGGTATTATCTATTATTGACATAGATTGGACTACATCACCACCTAATGGTCGGTTGTTTACTGTTTCAAAAAGTTTATTGGTTACTGACTTTGAAGTCTTATTGAAATAACTAATCTCACCATTAGAGTTATTAAAGCTTCCTTCATTAATAATAAATACACCCCGCTCATATTCACCAGCCGGGCCATTATCGCGGTCTTTTACACAACCACTAAGCGCTAAAGATAGCAACAGCGAAGATTGGAGGTAATTAATTACTTTTTTTGTTTTGTACATAATAGGTTTAGTTAATCAGAAAGTTTATTGGAATTGTTAGGTTGTTTATAAAAGAAAAGACTTAACCGTATTTCTACATTTCTGCCGGGCATGGGTCTGTTTTCCATGTTCTGATAAGAAGTATTAATCAAGTTATTTACCCTACCAGATAATTGTAGGGTGGTTTTGTGCCAGTAGAATGATTTCGATAGATATGGATTCACTAAGAGATATGCAGGTAACCAATCGGAATTACTATTATTGGTATACCGAAAACCAGTGTATGTTAGTGTAGAACCTAGTGTAAACCCCTTGAAATTTACTAGACCATAGAATGTACCTGTATGTAAGGGAACATACATTAACTGTTTGCCAATCGGTTGGCCGGATGACTGATACGATTTACTAACAGTTGATTCAGTATATGCATACATTGCGCCAATAGAAGCATTAACTGTCGGGGCATCAATTATTAGCTTAGTAGATAATTCTAACCCACGGGGATTTACCTGCATAACATTTATAGGCGACCAATACCCTTGTGTAGAAGGAAGCCATTGTATCCAATTATCTACTTTCATCAGATATGCTGTCAGCTCTGACAATATTTGAACTTTCTTGTGATGCCACTGATAAAGCAGCCCTTGTTCGTAACTTTTACTATTTTCAGGCTTGATGTCTGGATTACCCCCCTGCTGCCAGAACCGTTCATTTAATGTAGGAACCCGGTAACTTTGGGCTACATTTCCTTTCATGGAAAATCTGTGCCTTTGGCTATTCAGCAAGAAGTATTGATACCCTGCAGATGGGGTAAATGGTGGATTAAATCCATTAATAAACGATTGTCTTAAGTTAAAATTGAAGTTAAATCTGGGATGCGCCTGTATTTTGGTAAGTAAAAAAACACTCGTACGTGTTTCATTTTTAGCACGGCCATAGCCATCAACCTGGGCATAAAACTGCTGTAACTCTGCTCCTGCTTTTACTATGACTTTATCTTTGAAGTTATACTCATGTTCTGCTTGAGATTGTAAAGTTTGAATAGCCGTTTTAGATTGTAATTGTTCTTCTGAGTACTTGAGTATTTCATTAAAATAGGCAACCCGAATAGTAGTATTGCCTAGCTTATTGAAGGAATTCCATTCGCCTGACAGACGTAAATTATTATCTAACTGCGTGGCATTGCGGTGGACAGCTCCCATAGCCGGAGGAATATGCCGGTTGTTATAAGCATACCATGTCCTGATCGTTAGTAAGTTTTTTGAAGAAAGCCAAGCTCCTATATCTTGCGTGAAACCATATTGTTGAAAAGAAGCATTTACCTGTCTTTCGGTGGGCTTGCTAAATTTTGTATCATTTTGAAAGGTAAAATTATTTTGGGCTTGCTGATGGAATAGTTTCGTCTGTATAGATATTTTTGAATTGCTGAAGCTAGCCTGGACTGATGTAGAATAATGCCCAAAACTACCAATAGATTGTTGGAGATTCGTGGCAAATCCTTTGCTGAATTTTAAAGGAGAAGATAAAAGAATTGTTCCGCCCATGGCGCCTGAGCCATAATTAGTACTGGCATTTCCATGTTGAATATCTATTGCATCTGAAGAATACACAGGTATTATGGCAAAATCTGTTTGTCCATTAGATGGTTGTATAATGTTGAACCCATTCCAAAGGACAGCTGTATGCGAAGCGGCCGTACCCCTAAAAGCAATACTAGAAAGCATACCTGGGCCATATGATTTAAGATAAATAGGAGTAGCCATTTGTAAAATATCCGACAGGCTCCCTGTCCGATACCAATGCAACATGGTAGAATCTAGGCTGGTTATTCTGCTTCCAGGAGAATATTTTTCCGGACGTTTGGCTCTAACAATAACATCTTGGATAGACTGAATTGTGACTAAACTATCTACTGTGAGTTGTTGTGCACATATAGGTTGATTCTGTAAGAATAAGAAGCAAAGTATGCTGAGGCCAACAAATATGTTACTATTTTTCATGAATGAATTGAACTGGAAGACTAAATTCAAAACCTTCAGATAAGGCGAGCAAATAACAACAGGATCTAAGATGATCTGTGAGAGCCAGTACTTAGAAATGATTGTTACCTGATAACCTTTCACCCGAAAGTTCAGATACTATGCAATTGGCAGGTCTCCTGGCTCACCACTTGTATCTGCCTTCCCATCCCCTTCTAACGGAGAAAGTGGCATAAAATAGATACAACGGTTTGTTGGCTTACAGTTGCGGGGACAGCACAGGTGTTGCACCTGTTTCCCTTTTAATCATTACTACTAAAGCTAAATTCAGCAGTAAATGCACCAATTGCTCGGCAAATGTAGATAATTTTTCTAAAGTAATAGAATGGATAGCCTATATTTTAAATTTTTTGAGCAAATAAAGCTAAAACAAAAAACTCTCCTACTAAAGGAGAGTTTTATTAAGTGTAGTTAAGCGTAAATGAAATTATTCAGGTTTGTATTCTGTAAATGTTTTGTCTGAGTAAAAGATAAGAATCCTTTCTACCTTCCGTTTAGCGTTTCCTTCTGATTCTTCAGCTAAAGGTATATGAATAGCTGTCTTTTCTTTGGCAGTACCATTAGAAGATGCTATGATATTATCTTTTGATGCTACAGATTTTATTACAGTAGCTTCTGGTTGTGTATCGGTTTCATCCTCTATTTCTTCGTCTTCCTCAAATATCCATTCGCTGCCTAATTCTGGGAAGCGTCTTACAATCTTTTGAATAATTTCTAGACTTGGCTTATTCCTGCCGGATAAAATATGAGAGATACTAGAGCGTTGAACCCCTATCTCGTCAGCAAAACGAGACGGTGACATATCTTTCATTAATAAAATATTCTTTATCTTATTATTCATAGTAGTACAATTAAATTGTTTACACAAGTATACTATTTTTATTGATAATTGTAAACTTTTTTATAATCTTTTTTATGAAAATTTAATTTCTCAAAGAATATACATATGTATATTGTAGATATAAGTATATGTAAATTAATATTTTACATCAATTTAGATTGTCAAATAGTAATTGACATACAAACATTTATCCTTACTTAGTTAATAGGAGCTTTTGTTTTAGTTTTTCAACTATTTGAAAGGTAGCGGGACAGATAAATGTATTTCGCAGAGTGAGAGGCAAAATTTGGTGAAACTTTTTCCGGTTAGTATGCGGGTATTCCCGGCAGGCCTGTGGACGGGAATCATAAACAATACAAGAATTGTCCGATGCTAGAAAAGGACAGGGAGCTATATTTAGCACATAGTCATTTTCATCATCAAGGTGCAAGTATTGACTAATAAATTGTCCAGGTTTTTGGCGAAGGTACTTTGCTAGTCTTTCTATGTCTTTTGAGGTAAAAACTGGACTTGTAGTTTTACAGCAGTTCGCGCATGTTAAGCAATCTGTATGAGTAAAAACTTCCTCATGCAAATCTGCCATAATACTGTCTAACGTAGAGGGAGGATTTTTCTTTAATTTTTTAAAATATTTTTGGGTACTCTCACTAGCTTTCTTAGCTTTCACATTCAACTGAGCTGGATCCATACTTGCCATTACTGATAAAAGGCAAATTTAAGAAGTTTCTTTCAACACACATAAAAGGAATTATTCCGGAAACTCATAACGGATTCCATCACTGGTAATTTTTAGTACTCCTTGCCTTAGCAAACCACCTACTGCTTTTTTGAACGTTTTTTTACTCATATATACTTTCTCATATATTTCTTGTGGACTACTATTATCATGAAGTGGCAAGAATCCTTTATTCTTTTTCAGAATGCTTACTAATTCTTCTTTCGCATCTTGAACTTCAGCATAGCCCTTTTTACGAAGGCTTACATCCACTTTGCCGTCTTCCCTGATTTTTTTTATATAGCCTTTAGCCCGATCCCCTACATATAAAGGACTGAAAACTTCATTATGATAAAGTACACCACTATACATATAATTGATGATTACTTTAATTCCTAATTCTGTAAATTCCCATATAATCAAATCTACTTTCTGATCTTCTTTTAAATCCTGTGCAACATCTTTGCTTAAGAATTTATCAAGTCTAGCACTACAAACGACCCTGTCCGTTTGTTCATCTACATAAATCCATACTAAATAGCTTCTTCCAGGTACAAGTTTTTTATTCTGTTCAGAAAAGGGCATAAACAAATCTTTTTCTAACCCCCAATCCAAAAAAACGCCGAATGATGTTGCATCGGTCACCCGCAGACATGCAAAGGAATTAGCTACAGCTAGTGGCCTTTGAGTTGTAGCAATTAATCTATCTTCTGAATCCCTGTAAATAAATACTTCCAGAATATCACCGATCTTGGTATTTTCTGGTATTTGTCTGGTAGGTAATAAGATTTCCTCAGTACCAGCAGCTAAATACAAACCAAAATCAAGAATTTTAATCACTTCAAGTTTCTGGTACTGTCCTACAGCAGGTTGTGTGCCCTTCATTCAAGATTTTCAATAAGTCAATAAATTTATGTATTTCGCTTCACTTAATTAGGGAGCTGGTCCATCACGGCAACTACCTGTAGAATTCCTGGTAAAGGAAGAGCAATAAGCATTAAACTCGTGAAAAGAAAATAAACTAAACCTAAGTGAAGGTTTTTCAATTACTCCGTTTATGTACAAAACCGGAGAGGACAAACGAATAATTAAGGAACCAAAAAGCCGGTTTAAAAAAAATAGAATTCCCATGAAAGGCTTACTTTTGCTTAAGCCCAACAACTTGTTGCTGCATTCTTTTACAGAAATATCTGGCTGCAGTTTCATAATGGTTTTATTCTGTTGTTAGTAAAAATATAAAATTAATTGGAAGAAGACTATTTTATTAATGATTAAAAAAATTATTTACCAAATCCAATCATGTATACGTAATCATTGTATAAGAAGATATTAAATAGCATTTAGAAAGTATATATTTTATCTTTGTTACTTAAATCGTTTTTAACTAATCCCATGTTTATTTTATGAAAGTGATATCTGTTATTGGAAGTGGTACTATGGGGAATGGCATTGCACATGTTTTTGCTTTGAAAGGATATGCTGTATCATTGATAGATATTTCGACTAATGCTTTAGAAAAAGGTATACAAACTATTAATACTAACCTCGATAGGCAGCTTGCTAAAGAACAGATTTCTGTTCAGGACAAAGCCAATGCTCTACAAAACATACGTACATATACTACTATTCAGGAAGGTGTTCAACTGGCGGATCTTGTAATAGAGGCTGCCACTGAAAAAGTAGATATTAAGTTAAATATCTTCCGTGACCTTGATCAATTTTGCAAACCTGAAGCGATACTAGCTAGTAACACATCATCTGTTTCGATTACTAAAATAGCTTCCGTTACCAAGCGGCCAGGCCAAGTGATTGGCATGCATTTTATGAATCCAGTTCCTGTCATGAAATTAGTTGAAGTAATCAGGGGGTATGCTACTACAGATGAAACAGCTTCTACCGTTATGGAGTTAGCCCTAAAATTAGATAAGGTGGCCACGGAAGTGCAGGATTATCCTGGTTTTGTGGCAAACCGCATATTAATGCCTATGATCAATGAAGCTATTTATACGTTGTACGAAGGTGTAGCTGGTGTAAAAGAAATAGATACAGTAATGAAACTAGGTATGGCACATCCAATGGGACCATTACAATTAGCAGATTTTATTGGTCTTGATGTTTGTCTATCTATATTACAGGTTCTATATGAAGGCTTTGGCAATCCCAAGTATGCACCCTGTCCATTATTAGTAAATATGGTGCAAGCAGGTTTTACAGGTGCAAAAGTGGGTGAAGGGTTTTATCAATGGCAAAAAGGGAGTAAAGAATTAATAGTTTCTAACAGATTTTTATAAGCTCAGATGCACCACATATTTAGTATATGGTGCATCTGAGCTTATGCTTACACTTATACTCATATTGCTACATTATTTTCCCGCAATGCTTCATTCAACGAAGTTTTCAGGTCGGTGCTTTCTTTTCTTTTACCAATTATAAGTGCACACGGTACTTGGTAACTACCCGCCGGAAACTCTTTTGTGTAGCTGCCAGGAATAACTACACTTCTTGGAGGCACATATCCATGATAAGTTAGTGGCTCTTTGCCTGTTACATCTATAATTTTAGAACTTTTTGTTAGGATTACATTTGCACCCAGTACTGCCTCCTTCCCTACTCGCACTCCTTCTACCACAATACATCTCGAACCAAGAAAAACATTATCTTCAATAATTACAGGTGCTGCCTGAACTGGTTCTAAGACTCCTCCAATACCTACTCCCCCACTGATGTGCACATTTTTACCCACTTGTGCGCAACTTCCAACGGTTGCCCAGGTATCTACCATCGTATTGCTATCTACATATGCCCCAATATTTACATACGATGGCATAAGAATAACGCCTTTGTTCAAAAATGCACCATATCTGGCTGTGGCAGGTGGAACAACTCTTACTCCTAGTTGTTTGTAACCGGTTTTAAGTGCCATCTTATCATGGTACTCATAAGGGGCCACTTCCATCACTTTCATTTGTTGTATAGGAAAATAAAGAATAATTGCTTTCTTTACCCACTCATTTATTTGCCAATTCCCATCTTCTAATGGCTCAGCTACCCTTCTAATCCCTTTATCCAGCTCTTCAATAATCGTTTTAATGGCAATTTCTGTTTTTCTTTCTTTCAATAATTCTCTGTTTTCCCAGGCTTGATCAATAATTTCTTGTAATTCCATAAAAAAATGTAATTAATAATTAGGTTTGTTTATGACTAAAATAAATTTGGTTATTGCCTCCATCTTAAAACCCATAGATGATCCCCGAATGTACGAAAAAATTGGTATTACACTTGCCGATTCTCAAAAGTATTCCGTTCACATAATAGGGTTTAAAAGCAGAAACCAACCCAAATATCCTAATATAATTTTTTATCCATTATTTAGTTTTAAAAGAATATCGTTTCAAAGAATTTTTGCGTCTATAAATATTTATAAAAAATTGCTTAAACTAAAACCTCAAGTAATAATAGTTCAAACCCCTGAATTACTGATAGTTACAACTTTGTACAAAATAATATACGGTTCAAAAATATACTATGATGTTTTGGAAAATTACTACTACAATATTTTGTATATAACGAAGTATTCTGTTTTTGCAAAGTATATATTAAGCTTCAGTACACGCGTGATCGAGTATTTTTGTTCCTATTTTATAGAGGGATTTATATTAGCAGAAAAATGTTATCAAGATGAATTGCCATTTCTTAGAAAAAAAATTGCAGTACTTGAAAACAAAGTCTCTCATTTATATAATAATTTAGATAAGCCTAAATATCAATCGTTTTTTCATTTGTTGTATACTGGCACTATCTCGGGATCATTTGGCATTTACAATGCAATTGATTTGGCAACCCGCCTTTACAACATTGATAATCGGTTTCATTTAACTATCATTGGTTATTGCGCGGATGATAGAGAATTTGATCGCTTTAGTAATATGATTGTTGATTTGCCTTTTATACGGCTTATAGGTGGAAATACCCAGGTACCCCATTCCGAGATTATGCGAACAATTCAGATTGCAGATATAGGGTTGGTACCTTATATATATAATGTGGCAACTAAGGACAAAATGCCTACAAAGCTATTTGAGTATACAGTAAGCAAGCTCCCTATGTTAATACCATTAAATCCGCAGTGGATAGATTTCTGTAGTATATATAATAGTGCTTTAGTAATTGACTTTAAATCTGTAGATCCCTATTTATTACACCTAAGTGTGCTAAACAGTACATTTTATAATAAGTCTTATTCGGCTCAGTCTCTTTATTGGGATAAGTCTTTATTATTAGCTCTATTTCACTAAATTTGGTTAATTAAATAATACTACTATATTTAGCAAAATGTATCTGCGATTGCTAAAAAATAGCAAAATTTATTAGTAATACTAAAAATTGTAGTATATTGTTAATACTAATATTATATGCAAAATCTAAGCTTTACTGAAGAAAACTATATGAAAATAATTTACCGGGCTTCCAAAATGAGTAGCCCTGGTAAAGTAAAAGAAGTAACAACAAATGAGATAGCAGATTTAACAGATACAAAGCCAGCTTCTGTAAGTGATATGTTGAAGAAATTGGCTGCTAAGGGACTTATTAATTATGTGAAATATCAAGGAGTTACACTTACGCGGGAAGGTGAAGCTAAAGCATTACTCGTCATTCGTAAGCACCGTCTATGGGAAGTATTTTTAGTAGATAAGTTGAATTTTAGCTGGGATGAAGTTCATGATATTGCGGAACAATTAGAACATGTACAATCCGATGAATTAGTAAAGCGTCTTGATCAGTTTTTAGGATTTCCGGAATATGATCCACATGGTGATCCCATACCTAATGAAAAAGGTGAAATGAATAGCAAAAAGAAAGTTTATCTGATCAACATGCAAATTGGAGATAAATGCGATGTGGTAGGTGTTAAGGATACTTCGCCTTTGTTCCTAAAATATTTAGATAAAATTGGACTGACAATAGGTGCTTATATAGAGATTACTGATAAAATTGAATTTGACCAATCACTCGAAATAAAAGTAAATAATGGTAGAACTATAATTATATCTAAAGAAATTGCTAATAATATTTATACTTTAGATTAACAAGTGATAGGATGTGGAATATATTTTATGTCCTCAAAATACAAAACGTATTGATATGGGCGTACTACCCTACTTTATCAGTACACAAAAACAAAAGGCGGATTATAGTACTAGTTACTTAACATAAGATAAATTATAATAATGATATAACATTGATCTTATATTCGAATCTACTTATTCTCAACAATGGGTAATTTTTCGAAAAGCATTTCAACACCCTTATCTATTCTATGTCTTAATTTAGTAGGATTATTGGAGAGAGTCCCTTGAACTACACCTTCCCAAACCGGTTCATTTTTGACAGCATCTACAAAGTGTATAGAAACCGTTCCTAATTTATATTTAGCTACTACTACCTCCTCACTTTTCCACGAATATCTTCGTTGCCCAATATATATAGGCGCTTCCCGAATACTTGTATTACGGGTTTGTACTTTGTCCTCAGTTACAATACCTATATTCACCCACAAATTTGGGTTATCTGTTTGTCTAAAACCTTTCTCAAACAATTCACGCACGATAGCCTCTTTTAGCATCTGTACTCCTGCTTGGTTGGTTTGCATCAAACTATCATTTTTTAATTGCATATCCATAAAATTAAACGTACGAAACGACTGAAGGCTAATATCAGGTTGGATGCTAGTAGTTACAACTTTTACAGGGGTACAATGCTGAAAAAGACATAGCAATATTCCTAAAAAACAAATTCTCAAAAGCATAATGCAGCAGAATAAAAAAACAAATGATTGATTTACATACAGCAAATACGAATATTAGTTAAAAAAGTGAAAATATGTGTTAGTAAAGTTTAGGAAATAACAAATCTTATTTAAGTAATTTTACTGAATTACCTAGTTATATGACTGATTCTATATATTTAACCCCTACTGACGATACTATCGTGGCACCTGCCACTTCGCCAGGAACTAGTGCAATCGCCATTATACGCGTTTCCGGAAAAGATGCCTTTCAACTAGTTAATAACTTATTCAAAGCAAAAGACCTTAGTAAACAAGCCTCTCATACCATCCATTTTGGCACATTACGGGACGGAAATACTATCTTGGATGAAGTACTTATATCTTTATTTAAAGCTCCTAACTCTTTCACAAAAGAAGATGTAATAGAGATTTCGTGTCATGGCTCAGACTATATTGTAAAGAGAATAATCCAGGCTCTACTTAAACAAGGAGCACGATTGGCTAAGCCAGGAGAATTCACAAAAAGAGCATTTCTGAATGGCCGTTTTGACTTGACACAAGCTGAAGCGGTTGCAGACTTAATTCACTCAGATTCAGAATCAACCCATTTAGCAGCTATTCATCAAATGCGAGGAGGAATTTCGAATGAAATCAAAAATCTGCGTGAGAAACTAATCCATTTTGCGTCCATGATAGAACTTGAGCTAGACTTTGGTGAAGAAGACGTTGAATTTGCTGATCGTGCAGATTTACAAAAACTGATCAATGAAATTCAAAAAGTATTGAAAGCATTAATCGAATCTTTTGATGTAGGCAATGCTATAAAAAACGGTGTGCCTACTGTGATTGCAGGTAAGCCAAATGCTGGTAAATCAACCTTATTGAATGTTTTACTGAATGAAGATAAGGCTATAGTTTCGGATATACCTGGTACAACACGAGATGCCATTGAAGATGAAGTAATTATTGAAGGCGTTCGTTTCAGAATAATAGATACTGCAGGCCTGCGTGAAACCACCGATACCATTGAAGCCATAGGTGTATCCCGGACAAGACAAAAAATGAAGCAAGCTTCCTTAATTATCTATCTATTTGATGCAGCTACGAGTGATCCGTATGAAATTGAAAATGAACTAAATGAGCTCTTACAATTAAATATTCCCTTTATAGCTGTAGCAAATAAAAGCGATCAACTTCTCCCCTCTTCATCAATCTATAATTGGCCAAACGCCAATCAACTTGTTTATATTTCAGCGTCTAACAAAGTGAATATTGAGGAATTAAAAGCTAAAATGCTTAAGGAGGTTAATGCTGAAAAGTTTGTTACCGGCAATACGTTGATTACCAATATCAGGCATTACGAAAGTCTTAGGCAAACATACGAAGCATTACAAACCGTTTTATCTTCCATCGATGCAGGAGTTTCAGGTGACCTACTGGCGCTTGACATCCGCAGTGCTTTGTATCATTTAGGAGAAATTACCGGAGAGATTACAACGGATGACTTATTGGCTACTATCTTTTCAAAATTCTGCATGGGAAAGTAGTTAGATATAGTACCAAAATTTGGAATATTATTTCTTATGAAACTCTTTACAAAGTTTGACGTAAAAAAAGGTATTAATTAAATATATGTTGAATTAAATAGTAAGACCATGTTGAGAAATATATTTAAATTGTTTATGCTACGGAAAGTGTGGAGCATGCTTTTCGGAAGTAGAGGTTACCGAAGAAGTTATAAAACTTATAAATATTAATACAGTAGAATATATCAAATCAAAAAGCCCGGAAAACCGGGCTTTTTAAGTATATAAAGATTCCTCTTAAACATTATCTCTATATAAAGCGATCATGTGTTGCGTAATAGCATCAGGTTTAAAATTCTGCTGATAACATAGTAAAGCATTTTCAGACATCTGGCTATATTCCTTAGCGGGTAATGTAAAAAGATGGTATAGGCTTGATACAGCTTTAGGAATAGTAGATACAACATAGCCCGCCTTGAAAGTATGCACCGTTTCAGCAATAGGGATTTTATCCGAGATGATAACAGGTTTCTTCATAGATAAGGCCTCCACTACACTCAAGCCAAATCCCTCGAACCTGGATAACTGAAAATAAGCATACGACTCTTGCAGTATTTTATACTTTTCCTCTTCTGATACTCGCCCAGTTAGGGTTACTTGATCATACGTAAGGTTATATTTGTTTAATAATTGAGAAAAGGTCTCTAATTGATGAGGAAAATATATCCCTAGGAGCACAAATTTTACATCCGGAAAAGACTTAATTAATTCAGAGAAGGAAGCCAGCATTAGATCTATCCCTTTCTGATAGACATCCATTCTTCCAATAAAGCAAATCTGTCTTTTCAACGATTGAGAATATTGTGATGGATATGGTGAAACAAAATTGGTAACTAATTTTATATTGGTATTAGAAGTATGTTTTGAAATAGATAGTGCTCCTAAGGGAGTAATTGCATGTACAGCCTTTGCCCCATCCATCACTTGCCTGTCAAAAAAAGTGAGATATAGCTTTTTGATTAACCGATTACTCATCATACTTTCCTCACTATACGAATCATGGGGTGTATGTATATAAGGAATTTTACTTTTTTGGAAATACTTGGCTAACGCAAAATTAGGAACATAAAATACGCTATGCAGATGAAAAATATATTGTAGATCTGTTAGCTTTAATTTATCTGCCCAATTTTTAAAACAGATTGGTAAATGTAAACCTAATAGGGTGTATTTAGGAAAATGTAAAATTTGTATACCATTTATTTTTTCTTCAGTATAATCTGATCCATCTCTGTCAAATTGCACAAAAATTACTTCCAGTCCTTCTTTAGATAATTGATTAGATAATTGATAGAGGTACTCTATTACACCCAATCCGGAATTAGATTTATAAGCATGGCCAATTTGAAATATCTTCATAAAAAATGATAATAGGCTATTTCTTTAATAATGCTTCTCAAGTAATTGTAAATGAATATTATAACAAAAACAAATTTTGGATTGCAGGTAAGCTTATTCCTAAGTAATGGAAGTAATTATTTTACACTACAACTTGAAACTTAACAATGGGTATTTAGTTAAAATAATAACCAAGCTCTTAAGAAGGACTTAGTTCAAAATTCTTTGTAGGTATTAGTTTTTTACCTAATTTGGCTTGCCAAAATACAAGTACCAACATGTATTTTGATTTAAGTAAGTATATGTATTCAATCTCAAACAGTAAACCAATATAACCAACCTTATGGCAGATTTTGCAGAATTACATCTCGAAGGTAAAACATATAAGTTGCCAGTAACCATAGGCACTCAAAATGAAAAAGCGATTGATATTAGTGATCTAAGAGACCAGAGTGGATATGTTACCCTTGACAGAGGTTTTAAAAATACAGGTTCAACCAAAAGTGCTATAACCTATCTAGATGGTGAAAATGGCATTCTACATTACCGGGGCTACCCTATCGAACAACTGGCTGAAAAGTCAAATTTTCTGGAAGTAGCTTATTTATTGATTTATGGGGAATTACCTACCCAACCTCAATTAGACACTTTTGCCAGAGAAATCTCCATTCATACATTAGTGAATGAAGATATGCGCAAAATTTTTGATGGATTTCCATACAATGGTCACCCAATGGGTATTCTATCAGCTTTGGTATGTTCCTTAACGGCATTTTATCCTGAGTCGCAAGATCCAAATAAATATGAGGAAACGTTAGATGCTACTATTATCCGGTTGCTGGCTAAAATGCCAACTATTGCTGCATGGGCTTACAAAAATTCACAAGGTCATCCATTGAATTATCCAAAGAACAATCTGGATTATTGTTCGAACTTCTTATATATGATGTTTGCTTTGCCAGTCGAAGAATATCAGCTTGATCCTGTAATTGTAGATGCCTTAAATAAGTTGCTTATTCTCCATGCGGACCATGAGCAGAATTGCTCTACCTCTACTGTTCGGCTGGTTGGCTCGTCTAAGGCAAGCCTTTATTCATCCGTATCCGCTGGAATTAACGCTTTATGGGGGCCCTTGCATGGAGGTGCTAATCAAGAAGTTATTGAAATGCTGGAGGCGATAAAGAAAGATGGTGGTGATACAACCAAATTCATAAATAAGGCTAAGGATAAAAACGATAACTTCCGCTTGATGGGCTTTGGACACCGGGTATACAAAAACTTTGATCCTCGGGCGAAAATTATTAAAAAAGCTGCTGATCAGGTATTACAACAATTAGGCATAAATGACCCGGTTTTAGAGATAGCAAAAAAATTAGAAGAAGCAGCCTTAAGTGATCAATACTTTATAGAAAGAAGATTATATCCTAATGTAGACTTCTACTCAGGTATAATTTACAGAGCTTTAGGCATTCCCACCAATATGTTTACTGTGATGTTTGCGTTAGGCCGGTTGCCCGGATGGATTGCCCAATGGAAAGAAATGCGTGACCAAAAAGAACCCATTGGCAGACCACGTCAAATATATACTGGTTATACTGAGAGAAATTATGTTGGGATAACTGAAAGAAAGTAATATACTCCTTATAAACTAAAAAAAGCCATAATTAGATTATGGCTTTTTTTGTTCAATACTATACCAAGTTTTAAACCGGTGTATCATATCCGGTAACAATTTTTTCCAGCTCCGGATTTTTTATTATAGGATTGTTGGGCTTAACATAAGGGCGGATGATTAACCTATTATTTTTGTCGAAAGTAAAGTAGCTATACATCCAGTTTAATAACACCACAACTTTACTGCGGAATCCGATCAGATACATCAAATGGATAAGCATCCATACTACCCAAGCAAAAAGACCTTTAAAATGAATATTTCCAGGCATATCAACGACTGCTCTGTTTCTACCCACAGTTGCCATACTACCTTTATCTACGTACTTGAATGGTTTAATAGACTTCCCCCCTTTTCCAAACAATGTATTAAAATTTCTTGCTAAATGACGACCTTGTTGCATTGCCACAGGGGCAAGCATTGGATGGCCATTTGGATGTTCCTGCGTAGTCATAGATGCGATGTCACCTATCGCATAAATATTATCATAGCCTACAACTTTGTTGAATTCATCAACTTTTATACGATTTCCTCTTACAACAGAGTCAGGTTTAAAGCCTGGAATCATGTTACCAGTAACTCCTGCTGCCCAGATCAATGTATTAGACGTAATGGTACTTTTATCTTTCAAAAAGACTGTCCTGCCATCATATGTTTCTACTATAGTATTCAGTTTAACATTAACCCCAAGCTCCTGTAAATATTTAATAGCATGATCAGAAGATTTAGAAGACATGCTTCCTAGAAGTTTCGGTGATCCTTCTAATAAATAAATATTCATCTCCTTGAAATTAAGCTCGGGATAATCTCTGGGAAGGATATGGTTTTTTAATTCTGCTAATGCACCGGCGAGTTCCACTCCTGTTGGACCGCCACCAACAATAACAAAATTCATCAATGCCCTCAAATTCTCAGGCTCATTTACCAGCACTGCTTTTTCAAAATTCTGAAGAATGTTACTACGTAAATCTAAAGCCTGAGGGATTTGCTTTAAAGGAAAGCATTTTTTCATTATATCTTGATTTCCAAAATAATTGGTTTTGGAACCTACACTTACTACCAGAATATCATAGGACAATTTTCCAATAGAAGTCAGAATCATATTCTTCTCTGGAATGATTTCATTTACAAGCGCCATCCGGAAATAGAAATTTTTCTTATTATCGAAAACTTTCCGCAAGGGACTAGCAATTGAATCAGGTTCTAAAGCAGCCATGGCTACCTGATATAACAAAGGTTGAAATGTATGATAATTATGTCTGTCAAACATTACCAGTTGTACATCTTTGTCTGATAATGCCTTGGCAAACTCAAGGCCACCAAACCCTCCTCCAATTAGAACTATTCTAGGAAGATTTGAAGCAGGTATTTGAATGGAGAAGTCAGTGGATTCTGCCATGATATAAAGAATTAATATTGTAATAAAAATCTAAAACCATTGTATTAGGTAAAATATCCTATTATGTAAAAACTGCATTATTGGAATATTCTCACATTTAGTAAACAACAATAACAAATTGAATGTTCTTTAGTATGTGAAAATACATAGCTAAATTTTACATTTCTGCTACTTCGAACGAAAATAGGTTAAAAGCATAGTATATATGAAAGCAAGTAACGCATTTTAATGGAATAGTAATAAATCCAATAAAAGGGCACACGTAAGATTAGTACGGCAAAACAAAAGTCAAGGTATCGTATTTTGGTTGCTTATTGCTAAATCCTTTAAATCTTCCATTTTTAACACCTTGTATTTATATTTAACTATAAATCATCTACAAAATCATTGAAATAAGATAGTATAAGAAAAAGCCTAAGTATACAATTTTCTTTTATCTACTTGTCCGCTCAGGCATACCTTACGCCTAATTTTTTGCCTCCTTGCTTCCATTTTTAGCCACTAAAAAATAAAGGTATATATTCATCTAAAAGTATTGTATTGAAAAGTATTTATGAAGACAGAATATACACACGCCAACGAACAAGTTATTTTTATTACCAATGATACGTCCATGATGCCTCAACTAATGCCGGGCAGTATGCTATCAGGTCACTACATTGAAACGTACTTATGGAGCAAGCAAAGTAATGGTGTATTTGCTGTTCTATTAGATGGTGGCATTGTATTGATACGCCGGATAAAAGAAAATGAGTTAGAGACTAAAGGAATATTAACCCTTTACAGTGATTACAGAAAAAACACGAGTGAAGTGGTAACTACTGATCAGATTCATAGCATGTATATGATTGATGAAATAATGAAACAAGCTGTATATTAACAGGATTATATACCAGAAAAAAAGAGGGAAAGTAGCAACTTTCCCTCTTTTTTTCATTTATCCATTATTATCCTGATTACCAAACAATATCAACTTCAACGGTTAGACAAACTATTTTGAAACAAAATCAGATGAATATACTTATTAGGTAATAAAAAGTAATTCATGGAAATTGATTCATCGCATGTAAGCAGAAGTTACTCATTTAAGCAATTTCTTTTACCTATATATATTGTCATATTTATCTGCATATGGATATGGACTTTTGTAAAAGCATTTGACCTTTACGTATGGATAATGGAAAACATATTGCTTTTCATCATGGTTGCTGTTGCCTTAATTACCTACAAAAAGTATCCCCTTAGCCAATTAAGCTATAGTTTATTAATAACTTTTTTGTTGCTTCACTTATACGGTGCTAGGTATACCTATGAAAATAACCCATTGGGTTTATGGTTTCAATCTATTGCCGGTAATGAGAGAAATTCTTATGATCGGATTGTACATTTTTCCTTTGGTGTATTATGGACTTATCCTATTTATGAAATTCTAAGAAGATATAGTAAAGTTCAACCTGTTTTTGCAAGCATAGGAACATTTACTATGCTTATAACATTGGCTTCCATATATGAGTTAATAGAATGGATTGTAGGCAGAATATTTTTTCCTGAACAAGGTGCTGCTTTTATTGGATTACAAGGGGATGTGTGGGATACACAAAAAGATATAGCCCTAGCCCTTGTTGGATCTCTTATTACTCTAACCCTAATTCTTTGCATAAGAAAACATACAATTTCCTCATTAAATGCTTAGAAACCATAGTATTTTATTTCACTCTTACTGAAGAAAAGTGTAAATTAGTAGTTTAAGGTATGATGACGTTTACATGATAAAATCACACTGGCTAAAATATTTTTTTTGTTTTTTACTTATTTATAGTGGCCTGACCTGTTTACCTAATTCTGTTTTTGCTCAACCTAAAGATATTGCCTTTGACCATATAACTATCGATAAAGGACTTTCAAGTACTTCAATCTATGCGTTAGCTCAAACTGAAGACGGTTTTTTGTGGATAGGTACTCAAAATGGATTAAACCGCTATGACGGATATAGTTTCAAGGTCTTCAACTATATACCAGGTACAAAAACATCATTATCCAACAACTGGGTTAAAGCCTTATGTAAAGATAGGCACGGTCAATTATGGGTTGGAACAAGTTCCGGCCTTAACCGATTTAACCAGGAAAAGGAGGAGTTTACTTCTTATTTTAATCACCGGTATCGAAAAAATTCTTTGGCAGATAATAATATCTGGTCCATGTTTGTAGACAAGGAAGGAATATTATGGATTGGCACCAACAATGGGCTCAGCAAATATGATGAGACAAATGATCAATTTGTTAATTATTACACCAATAATGGCACAATTGAAGAAACAAGCAGTGCTATAAATACAATCGTTGAGGACAATTTCGGAAATTTATGGGTTGGTACATGGGGAAGTGGTATGTTCTTATTTAACAAGAAAACAGGCATCTTTACTAATTTTGTCGCCTTCACACAACAACAATTAGCCGCTAACCAACTTGTTAAAGTACTCAAATTTGATTCTAAAGGGCTTTTATGGATAGGTACCCAAGACAATGGTTTACACTGTTATGACAGTACAAGCAGAAAATATACCATTCATAAATATGATAAGAATAACCCACTGAGCATAAATGATAACTCAGTCTTATCAATTAAAGAAGATAGCCGGAACAATTTGTGGTTTGGAACATACTCTGGAGGGATCAACTTATATAACCGGGATAAAAAATCTTTTACGCGTTACCAGCATGATCTTTTTTCACCTCAATCATTACAAGGTGAGTGGATAACTTCCTTTTTAGAAGATATGGCTGGTAATATTTGGGTTGGCCATGAAAACGGATTAAGCAAATTCAATCCCCAGGGCCCGAAATTTCTACACTACAAGCACAATCCATTTGAGCCCAATAGCATTCCCAACAATAATATTAATGTAGTTTTTGAAGATAGAGAAGGTGAAATCTGGTTTGGTACCTGGGGAGGCGGGCTATCTAAATTTAACCTTGAAAAAAATACCTTTACCCACTTCACACATTCACCCGAAGATCCATTTTCTATTGCAGATAACAGGATCTGGGGAATTACAGAAGATAGTTTTGGCACCCTTTGGGTAGCTACTTCTTATGGTCTTGATAAGATTGACAAGAAAACTGGCAAGTTTTTACATTTCAATCAATTAAAAGTTGCCAGTAAAATAAATTATATGGCATTATCCTCCATGACTGTTGATCAACAAGACAAGCTTTGGATTGGGACTTGGGGAAATGGAGTATATGTTTATGATATAAGAAAGGATACAATTTTTCACTTATTGCATAATGAGGACGACCCAAATTCATTATCCAACGACAGAATAAAGCATATTTTTGTAGATAGCAGGCAAAACATTTGGATCTCAACCTCTGAGGGAGGCCTTGACAAAATCACAATGGATGCTCGTCAAAAACCTCATTTTCTTCATTATCGATACGATGTTTCCAAAACACATGGTATTGGAAGTGACAGCCCCTGGATCGTCTATGAAGATAGCAAAGGGAAAATATGGGTAGGCACTGAAGGTGGCGGGCTCAGTTATATGGAGCCTTCCGGTAATACTTTCCGCCGTATTCAAACAAAAGGTGCGGTTAATTTTCCCTCAAGTATATATGGAATTCTAGAAGATAACGCCGGTAATTTATGGCTAAGCTCAAATAATGGTATCATACATTACGATCCTGAAACCGGTCAAATAAAAGGCTACGATGTAACCGACGGCCTGCAAAGCAATGTCTTTTTTTATGGGCATTGTAAAACACGTAGCGGTGCTATGATTTTTGGTGGACACAATGGATTCAACCTTTTTTCACCTGTAAAGATTACAGAGAGTAGTTTCAAGCCAAAGGTATATTTTGACGAGTTACGAGTATTTAATGAGCTAATTGAAGTAGGCAAAGCACACAAAAGTGCAAATAGTAGACAAGAACCACTTCTAAGCAAGCCACTATATATATGCAAAGAAATAAAACTCTCCTATAAAGATTACATCCTCTCTTTTGGTTTTACATCCCTGGATTTCACTTCTCCTAACAAAAACAAATATGCTTATATGCTGGAGAATTTTGAAGACGAATGGAATTACACCGATGGAAAAAAAAGGTATGCTACCTATACTAACTTACCTCCTGGAGAATATTTTTTGAAGGTTAAAGGTACCAATAGCGATGGTGTATGGAATACTGAGGCCAACACTTTAAAGATTGTTATTACTCCGCCTTTCTGGCAAACCTGGTGGTTCAAAACACTTGCTGGAAGTATACTACTACTTATTGCGTATACTATTCATAAAGTATGGGTTCAGGTAAAACTGGAAAATCTTTTAGCACTTGAACGGGTGAAAGCACAAGAAGCAGAAGCAATTAGAAAAAAAGTTGCCATGGATTTTCATGATGAAATGGGCAACCAACTAGCTAGTATAACGGCTATTATTAACATGATAAATATCCGGCAAAGTAAAAAAGAATTCTATATTGAAGATTTACTTTCCCGATTAAATCAACACGCACAGACTCTATTTTATGGTACAAAAGACTTTATCTGGTCTATTGACCCAAAGAGTGATAAACTGGAAGTAATTCTACTTAATATAAAAGACTTTGGCGAAGACCTTTTCGATAAAACAGGTATATCCTTCACATTTCAAAATGAATTAGATGACCAAGAATTCGTTTTTGCCGGCGGATCTAGCAGACATATTACCCTGATCTGTAAAGAGATTTTCACCAATATAGTTAAACATGCTCACTGTCAAAATGTACAAGTAAAAGTGATTAACCCTAATCAACACTTAAGCATTTCGATAAAAGACGATGGATGTGGTTTCGAAATGAAAGGGTCTAAAAAGCATGGGTTTGGCCTTGAAAACATGCGTGCCCGGGCAAAGAAAATTAACGGTCATATTGATATAGAATCCAAACCAGGCTTAGGAACAGAAATCACTTTACGAGTGCTAATCCCGAAAAAGGGGGAGGATAAAAAAAAGATACTTTTGGACATAAGCAATTAATGAAAAACTACTAATTTTCTGTAATGGCTTTCCCATACCAAAAATAATTTGCTTATTAACCTTTATGAAAAAAGAAACTGGCCTTCGAATTATTATTGTCGAAGATAATATTGTTGTAAAAGAGGCATTCACAGTATATATTAATGATTTAAGTAATCATTCTGTGGTTAATACTTATACTAATTGCGAGGACGCATTAAAAAATCTGTTAGAAGATCATCCTGATGTTATATTAATGGATGTAGATCTCCCTGGGATGAATGGTATACAGGGCATAAAAGAAGCAAGAAAATTGTTACCAACGGTAAATGCTATTGTGATCACCGTACACGATAATACAGAAACGGTATTTGAAGCGTTATGTGCAGGTGCATCAGGGTACATTACTAAAACGTCTAACCATTTTAAAATATTGGATGCCATAAATGAAGTAGCCGCTGGAGGAGCACCTATGAGTGGCAACATTGCAAAAATGGTTGTTGAATCTTTTAGAAAAACCACTGAATCTCCATTAACTAGCAGAGAAACAGAGGTATTGCATTTAATAGCAAAAGGAAAAAGTTATAAAGATATAGCCGATATTTTATTTGTACATGTTGAAACAATTAAAAGTCACATCAAAAATATCTATTTTAAACTAGAAGTAAACAACAAAGCCGCTGCAATAGAAAAGGGGCTAAAAAATAAATTAATTTAAAATAACCTCCCTCCTTTTGTCCAAAAATAACAATTAAAAATCCCTATTTCAGGTGATTTACATTGCTTCAACTCAGTAGTATCTTTGTAATGTCGGAATAAAAGTAGAGTTTCAATAATTTCATGAAATCTGCTTCTGACTTTGATAAACGTACCCTATAAAGTTGTAAGTTATGATACTTCCTAATGCTTCTAAATTGTTTATGCTTTTGTTAAATATCTACTTTAATTTAGCAATGATTAATCCGCATTTAAATAGAGTGAACCTATGGAATGGAAACATGGTAAACTCGGAAATATTAGGATTTGAGATTCGTACTGAAAATTCTCCGGAAGCTAAAATAGATTTATTAATGCAAGATTATATTAAAAGTTTAAATCACTTAAAAAATATTCAGAATCAAAAAATAGCTTTATCACTTATAACTTCAATCCGGGAAGATTTTCTTAAAAGAGCCAAAGAGTTAAAACCTCAACTTAATACTTGGTTGTCATCTATGGATGAAAAACAAGCCGCTATTTACAGAGAGCAAATGTTAATCAAGCCGTATTTCAAAAAAATAAACGATTTAACAATGGAGTGCAGCATAAAACTCAATTTAGATAACAATACTAAATTAAAGAAAGAATTTACATCTATGAATCAATTTATGACTATACTATATAAGTAAGAATTCGTATTACATTAATATACAATTTACATTAATAATATACATTACTTTTACAAATCAACAAACAATAAAAAAGCTAGTTATTTACACAACTAGCTTTTTTATTGTTTACAAAATTAACATCAGATATACAATTTCGAATAATATTCATCTACCATTCGATCAGAATCGAACATAGGATATACATCTAACATACTATTCTTTACTAATTGTTTCCATCTATCCGGTTTATTATAATAAGTTGGCAGAATTTCATTTTCCAGGATATACATCATACTGTAAAAATCCTCGTTATCCTGTTGATCAATTGGTTGTGTTGAATCTGTAGTTGGTATTACGAAAGCATTTTCACCATGACGGGCAAATTCAATAACCCATCCATCACTAATTGAGAAATTGATAGCTCCATTCATAGCTGCCGTCATCCCACTGGTTCCTGAGGCTTCTCTTGGCCGACGTGGAGTATTAAGCCAAATATCTGCACCTTTTTTAAGTAAAGCAGATAAAGCAAGTTCATATCCTACTAATACGGCACAATTTTTTACTTTTCTGTTGGATGTAACCAAGTGGTTAAATACACTCACCGCATTAGCGTCCAATGGATAAGGCTTTCCTGCCCATATAATTTGTATAGGCCGATCTTTATTAGAAATTAACCGGTTAAATCGCATGATATCCCTTTTGATTAGATCAGGGCGCTTGTACTCAGCAAATCTTCTAGCCCATACGATAGTTAGTACTTCTGGATCAAAGATTTTACCTGTTTGGTCACCTACATAATTTAACAGCCGCTTTTTCAAGTGCATTTTTCTGTCAAACAGTCGGGCATCATCTCCTTCAGTCAAAGCTCTATCCAAAATGCCATCAGCCCAGTACTTTTTATTTTGAGCATTAGTGATAGCTATAATCGGGCATACGCCTTGTTGATCGGCCCACATCTCGCGGGAAACTTCTCCGTGCAATTGAGATACACCATTAGCCCGCTTTGAAAGACGTAGTCCAACCAAGGTATGACTGAACATTTCTTCTTCAACCATGGTAATTTTTCTCACCTCTTCAAGAGGAATTGAACTGAAGAAGCCCATATTATCCAGCATCTGAATAGGATGTTCTTCGTTTCCTGCTTTTTCAGGAGTGTGGGTCGTAAAGCGGACTCTTTGTTTTACTTCCTCTACATCGCGGTTAAATTGGGTATATAAATGAAAAGTTAATGGTAAGGCATGCCCTTCGTTCATATGATAAATATCGGCGCCTCCCAAGGCATCTACTACTTTGGCCCCTCCTATTCCCAGAACAATGCTTTGTGCAATGCGGGTATAGGTATTATTATCGTATAGTTTGTGAGTAATGGTTTGTGCCAAATGGTCATTTTCTGCAATATCTGTTGTCAACAAGTACATTGGCACCGTACCAAATACCTCCGGACGAAGATAATAAGCCTTTACATAAATCTGATGTTTATTGACATATACCGGCACGACGATACCTGGATCTTCTAAAAAATTATAAAACTTTTCAGCAAACAACACATTCATCGTATTGTCACTATTCCGGGTTTGATCATAATATCCATACTTCCAAAGTATACCTATACCGAACAAATTTTGCTTTGTGTCATAGGCGCTGCGCATATGTGATCCTGCCAAAAATCCCAGACCACCAGAGTAAATCTTTAGCGCCGGATGAATGGCAAACTCCATACTAAAATAAGCTACTCGTTTCTTGTAAGATGAATTATATTCGTAAGGATGTCGTAATGTATGTGGTTGACTCATTGAAAAATAACGTTAGTTTGTTCCAAATATATAGTATTTTTTTTAAAAGTCTTATTTTTTTATAAGTGTAGGCGTTTTACTTTAAAGTATGAAATAAAACAGTAAAATAGATGTGAAGCTAGACTGACGTTAATTTATGCAATCAACAGATGATAAAAGGTGAGGTTACCTTTCTTTTCATTGAAATTAGGCTAACCTTCAGATTATGAGTATATAAAACCATGTTTTTTTTATTATATACATTCAAATATTCAGCTTTGTAGGTGATTAATTACAGATGCAACTTTTAATTCAAAGAAGCAAATTTTTCCAATACTTCGGCTACTTTTATACTAACCAAGAAAAAAGGTCTTAGCCTATTTACAGATAAAATTGTATTTTATAAATAATTTAACTTTAAAGGTTCTATACTTTTTAGAACTTATGTATTTGGCATGACGTTTTCTAAATATATTTTTTTCGCCTATGACATTATGAAAACTATAAAAATAACCTCCACATTCCTTATTGTTTTTGCAGTCTTTTTAATTTCTTTTATTAGGTTGGACACTACAAAATTTCCGGATACCCAATACGCTCAGTATTCTTATGAAAGTTTTGCTGAACTACCTGCTGCTAATGAAGAAATAAATCTATCTACTATAGATTATGATTTATTGAATGCATCTATATTTTATGCGACTAACAAACAAAGAAAAAAGTATAACAAACCAGTGTTTACCTTTTTTCCTTTATTACGTGATGCTGCTGTTGTACAATCTTCCCAAATGGTAAAGTTAAATTTCTTTGATCATGTCAATGAAAAAAACCCAAAACTTAAAACTTTAAAAGACAGATTAGAAAGTGTAGGAGGATCAGGAAAATATGTGGCAGCAGGAGAAAATATTTCAGAATATTTTCTGATGGATTACAAGCCTGAAGAATTTTTCCGGGTGGAAAAAGTAGGTAACAAAAATGTTTACTACAATAGCAAGACAAACAAACAAATCAGACCTCATACCTACGTGTCTTTTGGGGAATCAATAGTTGAGGATTGGATGACTTCTCCTGGCCACCGAGCCAATATTCTCGATGACAGGTTTACACATCTTGGTTGTGGCACGCTCTACAGCACAAAGCCTAACGAGTTTCCGAAGGCTAAAGCTACGCAGGTATTTGGTAAACTTAGACTTACTAACTAATAAAAAAGGGCCATAGAGTTATGGCCCTTTTTTATTTGATTGACTTTGCAGTTAAATAACTACGTTTACAATTTTCTTAGGCACAACAATAATTTTCTTAGGCGCTTTTCCATCCAGCCATTTTTGCACATGTTCAGAGGCCAATACGGACTTTTCGATATCTGAAGGGGCTGTATCAAGTGAAAACGTCATTTTAGCCCGTAACTTTCCATTCACAGAAATAGGATACTCAAATACATCTTCCACCAGGTATTCGGCATTAAAGGCCGGATAGGCAGCTTTAAAAATGCTTTCATTTTGACCAAGTACTTGCCATAATTCTTCTGCAATGTGAGGTGCATAGGGAGCAAGTACAATGGCTAGCTCTTTTAAAATGGATTTTTTATTGCACTTAAGAGCCGAAAGTTCATTCACACAAATCATGAAAGTACTCACGGAAGTATTAAACGAAAACCGGTTTATATCTTCTTCTACTTTTTTTATGGTTTTATGCAGCGTCTTAAGTTCCTCTTTTGTAGGTGTGTCATCCGACAATTTTACGTTTCCTGCTTCATCATGAAATAATCGCCACAACTTTTTCAAGAAATTGTGTACCCCGCTGATACCATTCGTATTCCAAGGTTTGGATTGCTCTAGCGGACCTAAAAACATTTCATACAATCGCAATGTATCTGCGCCATATTTTTCGACTACATCATCTGGGTTTACTACATTACCAAACCGTTTCGACATCTTTTCCACTTCAGCTCCGCAAACATATTTACCATCTTCCAACAAGAAGGTAGCTTCTGCAAAATCTGGCCGCTGTTTACGTAAAGCATCTATATCTAAAATATCATTGTCAACAATATTTACATCTACGTGCAATGGGGTTACTGGTGTTGAACGGATCAGATTTTTAGAAACGAATAATGAACTAATACCTAAATTTTCTTCAAGAGCAGGTGTTGCGACGTTACCTTGCAACGCATCTTTAATTTTCTCTACAACAACATCAGTATGTAAAATAGCCTCTTCATGCGAAACAAGCAACAACTGATAGTTGCTATGTTTTAAATATTGAATAGTTTTTTCATAAAATTCTTTAAGCAACTTATGAGGCTTTATTTCAACAACCAGTCTTTTAGATACACACAAGAAATCAAATTTATATTTGCCATCAGAACATTTTTGGGTAAACTCCTCCCCTACTTGTTTATCTTTTATTTTTTCCCAAATTAATTCCTCCGCATACCCTTCCAAATCATTCAGCCGGTATACAAAATTGGACCGGCCTTGTATCATTCCCTGATTGATGAGCTTTTTAAATGGTTCCTGAACAGTTACATAGCCGAGGTCATACAAGAACTTAGTCCAGAATCGTGAATACAATAAATGGCCAGTGGCATGTTCGGACCCACCAATATATAAGTCTACACTTTCCCAATAGGCCTGTGCTTCTTTACTACAAAATGCATTTGGGTTGTGCGCATCCATATACCGGAAAAAATACCAACTTGAACCTGCCCATCCAGGCATTGTGCTCAGTTCGTATTCGTACTTATCTTGATATTTCCAGTTAGCAGCACGACCTAAAGGAGGTTCACCTGTTTCGGTAGGTAAATAAGCATCTATTTCTGGCAATACTAAAGGCAGGTCTTGTTCATTAATTAAATAAGGCATGAGAGTTGCTTCATCACCTGTAGCCGGTTTAAAGTATACTGGGACAGGTTCTCCCCAATAACGTTGTCGGCTAAAAATAGCATCCCGCATCCGGTAGTTGATCTTTCCCTTTCCTACTCCCAACTCTTCTAACTTTTTTATGGCCGCTGGCAAAGCTTCGTTTACTGTTAACCCATTCAAGAAATCAGAATTAGTCATCTTCCCTGCTTTTGGATCAAAGTTTTCAGATAGGATGTAACTCTGTTCACCTTCCATTACAGGAATAATTGGAAGATGATAATGTGTAGCGAAGCGGTAATCACGTTCATCATTGGAGGGCACACCCATCACAGCGCCTGTTCCATATCCCGCCAGAACGTAATCCGCAGTCCAAATAGGAATTTGTACTTGGTTAATTGGATTTACGGCATAAGATCCTGTGAATACCCCAGATACTCTTTTTACATCTGTCATACGGTCACGTTCAGATCTATTACGTGCTTCGTTTACATATGTATCAACATTCAATTTTTGTTCAGGTGTAGTAAGTTCGTATAACAAATCTGATTCAGGCGCAATAACTAAAAAGCTTACACCAAAAATAGTATCAGGCCTGGTAGTAAATACTTTGATAGAAACATCTTTGTTTACAACTGTAAAATCAACTTCAGCTCCTAAGGATTTTCCTATCCAGTTACGTTGCATTTCTTTTAACGCATCTGGCCAGTCAATCTCATCCAAACCTAATAATAACCGCTCTGCGTAAGCAGATATACGCATACTCCATTGTTGCATTTTTTTCCGAACCACCGGATACCCCCCTCTTTCAGAAAGGCCATCTTTCACTTCTTCATTAGCTAAAACTGTGCCTAATTGCGGGCACCAGTTCACAACTGTATCAGCTAAGTATGTCAGACGGTATTTCAACAAAATTTCCAACTGTTTCTTATCTGAAAAAGATTGCCATTCTTCAGAAGTAAACAGAAAGGTATCTTCGTCGCATACTGCATTTACAGATACATTACCATATTTTTCGAATGTACTAATAAGCTCTTGAATCGATTCTGCTTTATTTGTATCCTTGTTGTACCAAGAATTGAATAAATGCATAAAAATCCACTGAGTCCATTTGTAGTAATCTGGAGATGAGGTGCGTACTTCCTTACTCCAGTCGTAAGCAAAACCAATATTTTTTAACTGCGCAATGTAACGGCTTATATTTTGCTCTGTAGTAATGGCTGGATGTTGTCCAGTCTGTATGGCATATTGTTCGGCAGGTAGACCAAAAGAATCGAACCCCATTGGATGAAGTACATTATAGCCTGCCAGCCATTTATATCGGGCTACAATATCAGAGGCAATATACCCCAATGGATGGCCTACATGTAACCCTGCACCAGATGGGTAAGGAAACATATCCAAGACATAATATTTTGGTTTTGCAGGTATTACTGCTGCCTGATAAACCTTTGTTTCTTCCCAAAACTGCTGCCATTTCTTCTCGATTTCTCTGAAATTGTACTGACCCATACGAAACTATTTTTCTTTTTCTGGTAATGAATGCTGTAAAATGATCTTGCAATTCTGCAAAGGTAATAATTTTTGGATCATTACTAGACAACCAATTCTAATCCTGTCAGATGTAGATAAGCCTTCTTACTCTTTTATTTTTTATAATAAAAAAAGGTATCTATTATCATTGGAAATACATTTCTACTTTTATTAATATCAAGTAGGTATTCTTTGGCTAATACGTAGTTCTGGCCACTGCACTGAAAGCAAGTTTGCTAGAAGCTTTAAGCCATATAGTTCACTCCTCATATGCCCTACTGCTACAACGCTTATATTTGAAGCTACAACTGCTTTTCTGGCTGATTCTCTGAACTGTCCTGTACAGTAAAACTCTACGCCTTGTTTAGCTGCGCTTTCAATTAATTGTGTTGTCATAGCACCTACAAATGCTACTTTGTGTATAGTTTTTCCAGTGAGTTGAAATGATTGCTCAACGCCATCAACTAACTCTATAATGCATTTACAAAAGTCTATGTCTGTTTGTAAAGGGATAGTACCTTTCATTCCAATAGGTCTCCCTTCATTCGTTCCAAAAATCTCTAGGTTAGAAAGCCTGAGCGTTTCGGCTAGAATATTGTTAAACCCAATCGTTAATTGATCGTCGAAAGGTAAATGGGATGTAACTATTGAGATATTATCTGGAACAGAGTACATAGCTATTTTCCAAGGTCTATGCAAAAACACGGCATCTAATTCTTCCTCTCTTATCCAGGCATCCAAATTTGAATCCGGCTCTAAAGCTAATCCTAAACGTTGTATGGGGTATGGCGATTCTTTCCATATAGTTGGAATTTCAAACAAATACAAATGTTTAGAAAGAAGTTTATCTAGAAAGGTGGCTATTTCTTTACAATTGACCATATAACGTTTTATGAGAATTTAAACTATTTTAAGAATAGCATTAGAGGTCTATTTGTTTTTATTTTTTTGATTTGTAAGTTTGTAAAGCTTAAAAATTGTTTATTATTTCTATCCTCAGGCCACGTGGTGAAACTGGTAGACACGCCATCTTGAGGGGGTGGTGCCTTCACTGGCATGGGAGTTCGAGTCTCCCCGTGGTCACGTAAAAAGCAGATAGTCTCTAAAATCATCTTTTAGGGGCTTTCTGCTTTTTATTGGTCACTATTTTAGATAATGAAGTTTTAAATTGATTGTTTACAAACAAAGTTGCTTAACCTAATGCTATAGCAAAATTCACATCTAGCAAATGTGACTTTATATAACTCCTATTGTAGCATTAGATCCTATAGTATATTAACTTTTTTTAGCGAACAGAAAATACAATGCATTAGATTATAGAATTTTGATATACAAATTATTATACCAATTTTTTACTTCTCCATTTCATTAATTTCTCTTCCTGTTTGAAATAATTCATCAAGTAGAATGGATTTTTTTTGTGCAGGTAAATACTCCCCCTGACAGTAGTCGTTCAGACTGGCTGCACATTGGTTGTATTTCTTTTTTAATTTGACTAATGTTCGGGAATCGGTTGCCAATATAACTCTAAGAGGGACAAAGTGCTTCATGGTTAGTACAAAAGGAAATGTTTCTTAACACCAAGGCGTTCGGATATAATAAAAACTGATTTTTTTCACGTACCAAAACGTACGTTTCTAACCCATTTCCAGTTTGAAGGTTCCAAATAAACTTTTTATAATATTAATTTCTATTAAAAAATTCGCTGATAAGGTTAATAAATAAAAAATCCTACTTTAAAGTATAAATATTATAAATAAAGTAACATAATTTAAATGTGATATTTAAGAATGTGAGATGGAATATTTGCTCTTTAAACTTTTTGCTGATATCTAGACCTACTTGTTTTGTCAAGACAAGTTTTACAATATGCATAAGCTTTTACTTAAGTATTCAAGAGAGTTCAGCGGCAAATAGAAAGAATCAGAGGTAATTAATTTGATTTGGAATTCTTCCAGTACAGGATTTCTAACAAGCTAGTTGCTGAATACTTCTGTTCTTAATTATATATGTCCCCTTAACAAGTAGTTAGTCTTCTTAATTAGTTTTGAATGACAGATCTATTTAGTTCGTTTTTATTAATGATCTTTCACTGATTTTCTGCAAAACCAAAAGCATCATTTATAGTATTTCTTGATTACCTATATTTAGTAATTAAATAAATGACCTCTTCGAACAAAACCAATATAATTATTGATCTAGAAAAGATTAACTAGTTCATAATCAATTTATGGTTGTAACAGTTATCAAACTTTAGTCTGCATAGTTTTAATGGTAACATGAAGTATTAAACTTTCTATTTATTGGTTTTTATGGGCTAAGATGAGTAGTGTATTACTTGGGGAATGTGTTACATCTTTGTAGATTATTGGATTCAATGTTATGGAATGGCTCACTATACACCCCTCAGAATTTCACCCAATTATTCAAGTAACCTTAGGTATAATTTTAATAACTCTTGCGATGTGGTTACACCAGTGGGCTTGGGAAAAGAAAAACGAATATTTAAGAAGCTTTAAGTATAAGAAATTAAAGAAGCGTAGACAGTCTAAATAGAAAATTTTATTAAATAAATAATATAACGTTAGGCAACTATGATTATTCTATGTATCAAAACGAAGTGTAATTAAGGCCATTAATTTATTGTAAAGGGATAATTGTCCGCATATTTTTTTCGCAGGCGATTATCCTTTTTCCAAAATTACCTTTTTATTGATTCCTTTATTAAGAAGTAACTCTTAGATCTTATTATTTATGATTCTAATCTTACTTATAACATTTTTTAGTATGTTCATCTTAGGAATGTATGAACTGAAAAAAATCGTAGCGATGTTCAATCTTTTCTGGATATAGCCAAGCGTTTCACACAAGATGGAAATGAAAAAAGAATTTATAAGGATATTAAAGCGAAGAATTCAAAGTACAGCAACAAAATCAGTATAGTTAAAAATAAAAAACCAACACCTAAAAAGGTGATTCAAAAACTTTAACCAGTTGATTCGTTAAAATATTAGTTTATTAAGCTGTTGAATTACTCTTTACATATCATTTTCCAGATTTACCCATAATAAGCCATCAGATGTCTTCTTCTTATCTAAGTAAATAATATTACCCGTCAACTTTTTCTATTTGAAAGCCTGCTTTGTTAATCCGGTCTTTAATTTCTCTGTAATTCAAATTACTACCAGTAAGCGTTAGTAAATGATCTTCTTTTAGTATATCAATGTGCCAGTACTGGATTTTGTCGTCATCATCTAGAATTTGACGGATTTTAGCTACCGAATCACTACTATCGATGTTACTTTTAAAAGTTACGGTTTCCATATTGTTTATTTGATAAAAGCACATACGTTACAAAGCTAACCTTGTTTCATAACCTGCATCTATGTAGAATAAATAAATTACCTAAAGAGTTGAATACCGTGATACAAGTTCAAAAACATGTTCTATTAATAAATATTTTGCCTGCCGATAAGTAATAAATCAGAATTACAAAAAACTCCAACTTACCTCTGATAGAAAAAGCGAATAAATAAGAAAAATATTACATCCTATGCACTCAGTCGAATACTTCTCATTAGGGTATATTCTATTAGGAATTGCTTTTTTAGTGTTTAGCAGGAAAACAGAAACTCCGTACTCATCAACACAGAAAAAAACTAGGTAAATTTTATAAAAGCAAGAATTTATTTTCGATACGTCCCAGCAATTCGATTATGATGTTTGTATAGTGCCGTATTTTTGGGTTTACGACATCCTGCACCTTCCCGCTCACTTACTGTAATACAGGAACTCATACTTATAAAAAAATAAAAAATAAGAATATAAATGATTTTGTTCATGGTGATTTGTACAACTAGATCAACTTCACTTAATGGCAAAAGTTAGTAAGATATCTTTATTTACAGTAACAAATGTTCTTTACAGAATAAGGTATAGCTGTTAAGCTCATTTTAAATGTGTGTAGTAGAAATAAACAACCCTACTTTAGTACACATTTTTCAAAGCATTACATTCAAACTGTAGGAAAGTTTAGAATATTGTATAAAATACTAACAAAAATAAATCTTCAGAAGTTTTTAAAACTTCATGTTCATAAAAACAATAGATTTCTCAGTTACTTTTTATATGTAATATTTTAAAGCTATAATAGAAAGATAACATATTTCCTTCATCAGATAGATTTATAAAAAGAGGGTAATCGGCAAGATTTTGGAGCTTTTATGCAGATTATAAAAAATCTTAACAGAGTTATTTTATAATATAGACATGAGTGGGCAAAAAGATAACGTTTAATTTAAACTACTTTAGCCTACTATTTTTTTAAGTATATAATTCAGGTAAGATTGCCTATACATATAGACTCCTTCTAATACTTTACCCTATTACCTTTGTAAGGTAGACTTTTTCTTCATGAATAAGTTTTGGTTTAGGTTTAGGTTTAAAAGGTAAAGAAAGGATGTTATGCATCCTTTTTTTATTTGTATCCGATTCTGCCCAACAGATTAAAACTCACCTAGATTCTTATTTTTTAAGCAACTTGTGCTGTTACTGCACCAGTAGTTTGTGTAATAAGTTTTTTACCTGCCACCATTGCTATAATTTCTTCTGCTGCTTTTTTACCAGTTTCTGCAGCCCCATTCATATACCCTTGATAATTAATGCTGCAATGTTCTCCTGCAAAGAATAATCCATTTACTGACTTTCGCTCCGCACCAGCAATGGAAGTGTATTGTCCAACCTTATAACAAGCATAACTAGCTTGGGTAAATGGTTGGCTAGGCCAGTGCATCCGGGCAACTACAGAAGGTTTAAAGCTAGTATTCATACCTGGCCAAATTTTATTCAATTGAGGTAAATAGGTAACAGCCTGTGCTGAAGGAGTACCCTGACCTACATCTACACCTGCTTTACCTCCTAAATAAACTGTATAACCTCCCCCATTACCTTGCTGTAGTTGAGTATTGTCCCAACCTGTTTGTACTCCATTGTCAGTAAATAAATATCCTGTATACCCTTTTGCACGCCAGATCTTAGTTTGAAAACCAAGCATCAATTTTGCATTTGTTCCATAACCCAGATTGGCAATTGCATTTAGTTTCCAGCTGGGCAAAGGCACATTCATTTTAACTTGTCGCAACAGAGTAAAGGGCAATGTAAGTACAACCATATCAGTCACCACATCAGATGTAGTGCCATTTGATTTCTCAAAGCTTAGTTTGTAGCTTTTCCCCTGATGATTAATTGCCATAAGTTTACTATCAGCAATTACCTGATTTTGTACTTGCTTATACAAGGCATCCGTTAGTTGCGCATTTCCACCCTTAATTTTATATCGCTCGTCACTGTCACCAAATATATCAAAACTACCCTTTGATGTATCGGGTGAAAAAAGCCAAAGAAAATTAATACAACTTTGCTCATGTACTTCCAAGCCATATTCAGTTAAATATGCTACTTCAAGTAATTTTCTGATCCATCCATGTATTCCTCTATAATTAAAATACCCTTCAATGGACATTTGATCATAAAAGATAGCTTTACCTGGATTGTTATATGTGATTACACTCGGCAAAGAATTAATATCTTCTTTTATTTTTGAAACAAATGGAGCAAATGCCTCAATAACTTGTTTCACCGTATAATGTTGTCCATCAAAAAAATAATCGTCTTTAATAAGAGATTGCTCGCTAGGAGCAAACATATCCAGCAAGGTAAGTCCAAACTCTTTTGCCAGGTTTAACATATCTTTATGTCCACTATCTATAAATTCACCACCTAGCTCTGTCGTGTATCCATCCCCCATAATATTATTCGCTGTATATATTCGCCCCCCAATACGAGTACTGGCTTCATAAATAGTGGAAAACAATCCGGCTTTTTTTAATTGATAAGCGCAATTTAGACCTGCAATTCCCCCACCTATTATAGCAATACTTGGGCCTCCAGCTTTTCTTGCCCGGCTATCAATTTGGGTAGGAATAACCGGCTTCACATTTTCTTTTTGGCAAGCTACCAATATAGAACCGGCGCCGGCAATAAAACCTGCTTGTCCGAGTGCACGCAGAAAATAGCGTCGACTATATTGGCTTTTATCCTCCAGCATGTGGCTTATTTCATTAACTGGCAATGGTATAGAAGAGTTGGACAATAAAGCAAGTTTAAAAGCTTTTTGTAAGGATCGCAACAAGGGAGTCCGGGCACTCCGCATAGCAAATGCAAAGGGAAGTTTAGATTTCATGATAGGGAGTTAAATTTTATTGTTTTCGTATGAAATATACAAAACTTCAGAAATCTAATTTCACTAGGTAGTGTAAAAATTTACGTTTTGAATTTGAATGATTTTTTTTGGAAACAATGCACCATAGTTGTATAAACATAATATTAACTTTGTATATAAGTAACATAAGAAACATATGTAACACATAGTGTATTATATTATCTTCTAATTGTCAGGCATTTTATTTTGCACAAAATTCTCTTGTAATTTGTACAATGCTTGCAATTCTTTCATTAGTTGAATTTGCGTTCCTTGATATATTCTTTTTGTTTCCAGGCATGAAGCTGTTTCAATAAAATATTGGGTATCTGCCATCTTTTTTTCTAGCAAGTTTATTTGATCCCTTATAGCAGACATCGATAATTGTTTTGTCATCTGTCAAGAATTTAAAAAAATGGACTATATAGGAAACTTAGTCAATTTTATTGCATAGGAAAAGCAACATTTTTCATGCTTCAAAGGGAGACTGATGTTATTTGATTAAACTGTCAATTAGGTATGTTACTAGATTAGGTTACTTATTTAGTGTAGCCAACTAGCAACTTACTTGGCTAAACATTACACTACTGTAGTAAGTTTGACTAAGTAATATAGATATTATGATGATTACTCATACCCAAAGTCTCGTATTCAGGTTAAATCAAAACAATAAACATAATGGCTAATACAAACGCAACAGTAAAAAAAGCTACTACTCCTGCTAAAAAAGTAGAACATCCAGCAGCTAAACCGAAAGCTACTCCTGTTAAGCCTACGGAAAAGTAGTACCTCTTTAAGCTATTTATGAAAAAGCCGGCAGTAAAAGCCGGCTTTTTTTGATATGAGCAAAAAAATCATCATAATGATACGTAATTTGTTTTACAGTTATTTATATTTCAAGCTTTCAGTCAAGTTTATAATTCTCCTTAGTACTTGTTTTGGCAGGTATAGCAAGCAACGGTATAGACGATTGAAATGCCATATTTCGGGTACTACATTTTTTAAAGGTTATATCCCAAACATCATGGTGCTGCGGGAGCATTACAAGTAAATCAGGTTTAAAATCAGTTATTGCTTGCTTAATACCATCAGTACTATCTTTGTTTGTAGAAAAAGATGCTCTAAGCTACTATTGGGCAATAAATTCTCATATTAAGCAGCTAAATTTTCGCCTGTTATATTCACTTGGAGCGTACGGTCTAATATGAGGATCAGTTGTACAAGCACTTGATGGGCTCGTGCAAGTTGCCCAACCAACGAAAAACATTTGACATCATGAAATCGTAGATCAGTAGCTAACAAAATTTTCGATAAAGGACTATAAGATATATTTTCTGGCACTACCATTACCGGAAATGCAGCTTCATTAATCACAGATACGGTTGTACTTCCAAATAGCTATTAATCAAACTTGACTAACTCTTGCATACCCATTACTACTAGGCTTGCCTTGGTTTGATAAAAAGTTGAAATCAGAAAATCAGAGGAGGGCATAGGTCCAGTTATGCAAGTAACTTCTACTCCATAGTTTTTTATTACTTCATTAGCCATTTTACGTAATTTGGCTATGTTCTCCCCTTTTAATTCATTTTCAACAGGAAGATCTTTTGTACCTCCATATGGGTAACCATCCTATAATACGCATAGCAAGGCACTATCATGGCTTTTACATGCCTAGCTAAGTTAGCAGCATAAGCTATTGCATTGGTAGTGGCAGATGCATAAACGGTAGCAAGAAGAATTGTTTTATAATAGAATAATATTGGTCCACATTTAACGCTTTTAGAATTTACAGAATTTATTAATAGATTGAAATTCTCTTTTCTTTTAACTCTGTTGTATCTCAACTATGGCACCAAGAATAGAAATTACTTATTGTACACAATGCAGATGGCTACTTAGGGCTTCCTGGATGGCCCAGGAATTACTAACCACTTTTGAAACTGAAGTAGGTGAAGTTGCCTTAATACCTGTAACCGGAGGAAATTTAGACATCATGGTGGATGGAACATTAATTTTCTCTAGGAAAGCAGAAGGAAGATTTCCTGAGTTGAAAGAATTGAAACAACTTATTAGAGATCGTATTGCTCCCGACAAACCTCTTGGTCACAGTGATAAGAAAGACTGAATTATATTTAAAAGAAAAAGCATCCAAAGACTAGGTTATCTAAGACAAAAAACTCTATCCGTTAGTCAAGTAGGATAGAGTTTTTATAGAAATCTGTTCAGAATTATTCTTAGGGTTGCTCAGGAGATTGTTGTACTTGTTCTACTTCTTGTTTGTTGGCATCCCGTTCTTTGGCTTCCGCTTTCGCTCTTTTTCTAAAATATCCCCGGAACAGGAAATTATGTTGGAGAGCCTCCATATTATCATCTAATTTTTCAGACCCAGTCTGAAGATTTTCTATGGTCTTTTTAACATTCGTTGCAAGTTCCTGGTCATTCATCAAAGCACCCAGGGTATTATCACTTGAATTTAGCTGGCTACTTACTTCCTTGAAATTATTAGCCATTTCAGCGGCCGAATTAGCCGTTTGTTGCAATTGAGATACTGAAGATTTAAGATTGCTGAATACAACAGTGTCGGTAAGTAACTCATTTGCTAAACCACCTTCAGTATTAAATTTTGCAGACAACCGGGCTAAATCTTTAGATACTTTAACAGAGTTGGAAGATGCACTTTGTAAACTGGTAAGAATGGTTTTAAAATTATCTGCCAACGTAGTATCTGTGAGTATAGCACCAGCCATACCTTCTCCATTTGCTAACTTTGTACTCAGCACTTTCATATTATTAGTGATATCTACTAAGTTTTTATTATTCTCCTGCAGAGTAGCCATTAAATCATCAGTACTTAGGGCAGTTGCTGTTACCAGCCGATCACCATTTTGCACTTCTGGGGCTTGTTCAGTGCCACCGAATATTTCAATCAGTTTACTACCTATTAAACTTTCAGCTCCAATTCGAGCTTGTGAATTTTTACGGATATATTTTTGTGCATCTTCCTCAATGTTCATGATGATTTGCACCTGCGAATCTCCGAAGAACTTCATCTCTTTAACCGTACCTATTTTCACGCCGGAAAACCAAACATTGTTACCAACGCGTAAGCCTGCCACATTGTCAAATACGGCATTTACCCGGATGGTTTTTTCAAATCTTTTTTGCTGTCCACCGAGTATAAAAACTCCGGCTACAAATATTACAATCCCTAGAAATACAAATATTCCTACAGTTACTTTCCGTTTATCATCAGTTGTGCTCATTTAATCTATAAAGTTATAATCGTAAAATGACTTTACCCGTTCATCCTGGGAACCAAATACCTCATCAAAGGTTCCCTGATGTTGAAATTGTCCATCCAATAACATAACTATCCGGTCGCCTGTAGCTTTGGCACAGGTAAGATCGTGTGTAATGATAATGGACGATGTATTAAATTTTACCTGAACTTCATTAATCAGGTTGTTTATATCCATACTTGTAATAGGATCAAGACCAGCTGTTGGTTCATCATAAAGCATAATATCAGGATTGAGAATTAACGTTCTGGCAATCCCAATACGTTTACGTTGTCCACCTGATAATTGTGAAGGCATTTGATTTATCGTCTGAGATAAACCAACAGCTTCCAAAACAGTGCGTACCCGTTCATCTACTTCTGGCTGACTTAAATTCTCCACATGTCTGATCAGCGGAAATTCTAAGTTTTCCCCTACCGTCATACTATCATATAGAGCACTATTCTGAAAAGAAAACCCAATCTTCAGACGAAGTTCATCCAATTGTTTGGGGGTTATATGATTCATCTCTTTACCTAGAACATTAACACTACCAGAATCCGGTTTGAGCAAGCCAGCAATTATTTTTATGAGCACAGACTTACCCGTACCTGACCGGCCTAATACCACCAGGTTCTCTCCTTGAAACAGTTCCATATCTACCCCACGTAGCACATGAAAATCATCAAAAGACTTGCGTAATCCTTTAATTGAAATGACGCATTTTGTTCTGTCAATGTTAGGAGACTGGTGTTTCATGGGTTACTCTGGTCAGCTAATAAGTTTATATTTTCAGTTATAAATGAAATACATTATTTTATAGGTACGCTCGTTCTTTAACCTGCGCGCAGTGCATTAATGATTTGTAAAGCAAGTAACTCTTCAATAAATACTAGAAACATGGAAGTAACTACGGAAGAATTGGCTGCTTTGCCTACTCCCTCGGTTCCTTTAGAAGCATTATATCCCTTATAACAGCCCACCATGCCAATAGTAAATCCAAATAAAATTGATTTGATCAGAGATGAAAATATATCCAAAAAAGAGGTAGCATCAAAAACCTGTTGAAAGTAACTAGTAAAACTAGTCAATTCATTTGCATGTATGTTTACAAAGCCTCCCATTAGTGCAACAAATATGGTATAACACATAAGCGTAGGTATCATCAAGGTGGTGGCTATAACCCGTGTAACTACCAGGTAGTTAAATGGGTTGATCGCAGAAACCTCCATGGCATCTATCTGCTCTGTAACTTTCATTGAACTTATTTCAGCACCAATGTTAGACCCTACTCTACCTGCTGTAATCAAAGCTGTTACCAAAGGAGCCAATGCCCTCACAATGGCCACAGAAATCAAGGCAGGTAATAAAGCAGTAGCTCCAAGTTCAGAAAGCGATGGTCGGGATTGGTTTGTGAAAACTATACCCATAATAAAACCAGTTAAGGATATTAAAGGAAGCGAACGATATCCAATCTCATAGCACTGACGGATGATTTCCTTGAATTCATAGGGGGGCACAAATACTTCTTTAAAAAACCTAAGTAAAAAAGAGTAAATATTGTACAAGTCAATAAATATCGTATCCAGTTTTCTGGACAGTACATGTTTGCGTGTACCTGATGTTTCTTCTTTTTTATTATTGGAGATCATTTGCCGTATTATAGGGGCTTTTGTGCCAGTTTTGGTTTACTATTCAATAATTTATACTCTCCGATATTATACTCGCATGCGTGATAAATGTTTCAACGGTATTAGCCCGGAAAAGTCTTCATTTATTTGGCAATAAAAGACATTCAATATTTAAAATCTAGTCTCTAAAAAAAATAAAATTTTCGCCTCGACATTCACCTATAACACTTACAAGCGCCCAAGCAGTCCTATTTATATTCGGTAAAAATAATTTACACGTATATTTATAATTAATCTATTTAAAAATAGATTTTTATAGAGGAAACTTGGGTATTAGTCGAAATTTTATTTGGAATAACAGAAGATACCTTACCTTTGATTAAGTTAAAAGTTTGAACATATAATAAAGGGCCTTTCTTTTGGGAAGGCTTTTTATATGGAATGAGACTTTTGCTCTAATAAATATAGTATAAAACAAAAGCCCGGTTACTCACCAGGCTTTGTTGTATCATAGCTGTTTGTAAAGATCCAAATTGCGAAGCTACTTTGTTATTATAAAAAGTAGTAACTTATAATGATTTGCCTATTTTACGGAAAAAACATATCTAGTGTTTCCCTAATAAAGACTCTTTTTTAAGCAAACTGTGTTCAACAATGCTTGTAAGGTTGATAAATGTTTAACAATTTTGCTATTAGTGAACCGTTTACTTCATATTTGTTTTACATTTCTATAGATTAAACTTTAAACGCATGTTAGAACCTAATTCAATAGATAAAGTCTTAGATACTCAGCAGAAAAAGCTAGCATTTTTTCAAAATTTATTATTGATTGCAGCAGCAGATGGCAGACTGGATGCCAACGAAAGTGATTTTATTTTACTAATTGGTAACAAACTTGGGCTATCCAGCAAAGAGGTAATGCCACTGGCAGATAATTTAAGCATTTTGAGCTTTATTATTCCTGAATCGGGTCTGCAGAAAACACTTGAGTTGCAAACACTTGTTCAATTGATGGTGCAGGATGGACAAGTCCATGATAAAGAATATGTACTTTGCTTAGAATATGCACACCGGATTGGGTATACTAAAGATATCCTCGACGAAATGATCGGTCAGTTTTCTGATGACACATCTAATCAATAAATTCAAGGTTACTCATCAAAAAAACTTTTTTCACCTAGAGATAAGTTTTTTTGATGAGTTGTTTGACAAGAGTCAATAGTTATTTGCTCCTTCCTCTTTTTATCTGAAGTTTAAACTTATTTTCAGCCTCTCTTTCGGTTTGTGGACGTGGAGGTAGTTTACCGATTTTCTTCTTCAACAAATCAATGGCTTCATGCAATGCTTCTTTTTGAGTAAACCTGAAATCACCTTTTACCTTTCTGCTATATACGTAGTCTTTTAACCATTCCAGATAATCTTCACCCATCACCAGAGTCGTGCGGATATCAGCACTTGATGAAGCAAGATTAGCACTATCCAGTTCGCCGCTTTTTCCGGCACTATCAGCCTGTAGTTCTTCAGTACGTTTAATAAGGGTGCTTATGCCTCCTTTGAAATCTTTTTTAGCCATAAATTTGTAGTAGAGTAAATAAATTATGTTAAAATCGGGATATTAGTTGCTATCTAATATGAAGTATGTTACTACTCTAGGTTAATGTTACTTATATATATATAGTTACTTTTGTTTCCGGGTTTTCTTATGTTTTTTAATTATCTCAGTAACTAAGGCCATATAGTCTTCTGCTCCTTTGCTACGGGCAGAATAATCATAGATATGTCGTTGAGAAATAGGTGCTTCGGCTAGGGAGACATTTTCGCGTATAATTGATTTAAACACTTCCTGAGGAAACTGATCTTTTACTCCCTCTAAAATATTCCGGTTTAATACACGCCGGTTATCAAACTGCGTTAAAAAAATACCTCCTATCTTCAGCCCAGGATTGAGTTCGGTTCTGATCAATTCCATTATTTCCATCATTTTACTCAATCCGGACAAAGCTAAATATTCTGCTTGAAGTGGTATAAAAATTTCGTCGGAAGCAGTAAAAGCATTGATAGTAAGTATACCGAGGGAGGGTGGACAGTCTATCAGAATATAATCATACTTATCTTTATAGGGTGCCAACAATTTTTTCAATACGGACTCTCTTGCAATTTTACTGGCAAGTTCAGATTCAATAGCAGCCAGATCTATAGAAGAAGGCACCACATCAACCGTGGTAGCAACAACCGGTAAGCTATCCCCTTTCATCGCATGATAAATCGTTTTGCTATGATTCTGAATCCCTAGAGACTGAGTTAAATTAGCCTGTGGGTCAAGATCTACTAGGAGAACTTTTTTACCCTCATTTTTTAAACCAACACCGATATTGATGGCACTCGTGGTTTTTCCTACGCCTCCTTTGTGGTTTGAGATGGAAATAATCATATGGTATAAAGGGGTTACAAATAATAAATTACAAATGGTGCTAGTTATAAGCTAATGTAAGGTTACAACTAATGTTACTTGGATTATTAAGGTTCATTAAGCTGCACTGATAACGATATATTACCAGGTTACAAGTATAATAATTTTATCAGCCAAAAATCGAGAATCGAAATAGTAATTAATCTTACATTTTAAAATAATACACATAAATCTCAGCCTCTCAGATAGTTGTAGGGAATGTTTTTTATATGTAGCTTTATTAACATTCAATTATAGCTGCTTCTCAAGTAAAATTTATTTTATGAAAAAACTTTTATATTCTCTGTTTAGCAAATGTATTGGATTGATAATCTTAACATTTGTAGCTTTTGTTTGGGTGCTATATGCATGGAAGCAGTTTATTTACCGTATTTTTTCTAAACCAACGAAACCTCATGTCTCTATTAGTGGGCAACAGCAAATCGATATAAAGGTAAAGCAACCCATGCTGCTGCCAAAAGAGGATAATATTATCATGGAACAAAAAAACGCACTGTAAAAAGAGTTTAATACTTACATTTATTTGCACCTTTTTCTCTTTATTCATTGCTAGCACCCCACAAAAGCTTTCCTTAGGAAAGCTTTTATTTTTTCCTTTTACTAAACTAGTAGACCAAAGTCCTAACCAGAATAATAAATTTATGAACAATCATCTTCTATAATTGTGAGGAAGATTCAGCTAATAAAAAATCTATGTTTTTGTACAGTATAGATAAACAGGGCTTGAGGTGAGTATTTCATCTATCAATATACTTTGCCAATACAGTTGTTCAATTAAATTATATTTCCAGGTTCTATCGCAGCTTAATAAAACCCATGGCTGGTAGGTTAGTTGATTGTATCAACAAAGATGATTAAAACAAGTGTGTATGGGAAATAATTGCTACACGCCTGATTTACTTTATCCATAGATTTTTCTATATTGTCTTTTTATCATGACCATTTTTTAATCAACCTTTCTTTTATCAATGGAACCTCTGCAAAACAAACCCAGCCAATTCTCTAGAAGAAACTTTATAAAAACAACAGCCTTTTCTGCAGCTAGTTTTATGATTGTCCCCAGGCATGTGTTAGGGGGTAAGGGATATATTGCTCCTAGTGATAAAGTAACAATTGGCATAATTGGAGCAGGAGGTAAAGGGAAAGAAAACACAGCTGCCCTTATGAAGTTGAATGATGTTCAGGTAGCAGCCATTGCCGATCCTGCCCCTTATTGGAATCTGCAGCGGTTTTATTATAAAACAGAAGCAGGACGCGGTCCAGTAAAAAAAATGATTGAGGACCAGAACAAAACCCAATCGCCTGCTCTCAAACTTACGGAATATGAAGATTTTCGTGTCATGCTCGATAAGCAGAAAGACCTGGATGCGGTGGTTTGTTCTACACCTGATCACACTCATGCGTATGTTACCCTACTTGCCTTGCGAGCAGGTAAACATGTGTATTGTGAGAAGCCATTAACTCACAATATTTGGGAAGCAAGAAAGGTACAGCAACTTGCTAGAGAAACTAAACTGGCTACACAAATGGGAAATAATGGCCACAGTACAGAAGGAATACGCCAGACAGTTGAATATTTACGGGCAGGTGCCATAGGTAACGTACAGGAGATCCACTGCTGGGTACCTGCTACCAGATGGAGTCCACAATTGAAGGGACTACCCACCGATACTACACCCATGCCAAAAGGACTCAATTGGGATTTATGGTTAGGGCCACGGGAGCCCCGCCCTTTCCATGAAACGTATGCTCCGGTAACCTGGAGAGATTACTGGACATTTGGCTGCGGGGCATTGGGTGACTTTGGATGTCATGATATGGATGCAGCAACCTGGGCATTCGACCTGCAAGCACCTGAAAGTATAGAAATACTTCCGGCAGGATTTAGCGATGCTAATATTATTCCGTACGGTGAAATTGGTTTTTATCAGTTTCCTGCTCGCGGTAACCAACCAGCAATTAAGCTTACTTGGTATTCAGGAGGCGTACGCCCTCAATCCCCAGAAATACTTCCCGAAAATGTTTCCTTACCTAGAAGAGGAACTTTGTTTGTCGGAGAAAAAGGAGTGCTTGTAAACGATGGCGGAGAACGTATGCCCAAAATCTATCCTGAAAGTTTACAATCTTCTTTTACCCCTCCTAGCCCTACGTTACCCCGCTCTAACGGCCATTACCGGGATTGGGTAGATGCCATTAAAGGTGGGCAAGCTGCCAGCTCAAATTTTGAATATGGAGCCAGGCTTACCGAAATAACCTTGCTAGGTGTACTGTCCTTACGGCTTGGTGGCAAAAAAATACTTTGGGATGGTGAAAACATGAAAGTAAAAGGTATGCCAGAAGCAGATGAATATATTCAGGAGCCTGTACGTAAAGGTTGGGAAATGGCCTAGTAATCTGTCATGTTTAAAGTAGAGGATTAGCTCTACCTTTCATACAGTGCTTTACTCGTCACTAATTATTGTAGTTTCATCACTATTATTATATTCCATACCTGCTTTGAATTATCATTGTGTAATTAATCCTATACAATGAAAGACTTAATAAAAAAGCCAGAATCGTTGAGTAAACTTGAATTCTGGGCTGCAACCACAATATATGTATTTTCTGTTTTTTTATTGATTACACCCGCAGTGAATGATAATTATTCGGTAGCTTTTACACCGAATAAACCATTGTTCGATGAAGCAAACATTTATTTTAATTACTATAAAAACTATTTTATTCCTCAACTTATCCAGTATACAACCTTTTACCTAGCATTCTTGGCTTTGAATTTTTCGATCATGCCTATGCTGCTAAATAAAAAAGAGTTGGCAAAAAATATTCTATACGTTGTATTGGTGTTTTTAATTTGTAGCATCATTCTAGGTACTACTGATACTTACCTGAAAAATTATATTTTTCAGCAATACGAAACCGAACATGATACCTATGTAGCTTTATTTCAGCAGAATTTTTTATATACTTTCTGGCTCCTGCTGCTTTTCGGGTTTTATACATTTATTAAATACACCGGAATTTATCTTCTGGCTCATTCAGAAGCCATACAGTCGCAGTATAAATTAATTACACAAGATGCTTTAACCGCATTTGTACTCTGGATGGTGAGTATGTTCCTGCTGATGATCGGCGACTCAGAGGTTGAATTTATTGTAGGATGGGGCATAATCATTCCCTTAGGTATTCTATTATATTGTTACTCTATCTATTCCCTTATTCCTTCCTCCCTTACAAGAAAAAAACCTTTTATCAGTTATTTAAAAAAGAGTTTATTTGTTATTCTTGTTAGTTTACTTCCGGTATATCTATTGGCTTTACTATTAACCAGGAACCTAGATGGAGCCCTTGTCTATAGTTTTATAAATATTCCATTCCAGCTCTTAATTACTGTCCCATTCTCGTGGTATTTGTTTAAGCGGCAAATGAAAGGAAAAGAAGATGTATATGTATTACAAAAAGAATTAGGCCAGTCCAATGCTAATTTTGACTTTCTTCGCTCGCAGATCAATCCACACTTTTTATTTAATGCACTGAATACAATTTATGGTACCGCTATACAAGAAAAAGCAGAACGGACATGCGAAGGAATTGAAAAACTCGGGGATATGATGCGTTTTATGCTTCAGGAAAACATGCAGGAAAAAATATCACTAGCCAGGGAAGTAGATTATCTAAATAATTATATCAGTTTACAGAAATTACGTACAGACCCTAATCCGATAGTTAAAATTGATTCCAGAATAGAGCCGCAAAATAATGGTGTTCAGATTCCCCCCATGCTGCTTATTCCATTTGTAGAAAATGCGTTTAAACACGGAATAAGCTTCCGGGAGCCTTCTCACATTAAAATAAGCCTGGAAGTGAGAGAAAAAACATTACATTTTGATGTAAATAATAGCAAGCATTTGAAGCAGGAAAATGATCCAGAAAAAACTAAAAATGGGATTGGATTGAGTAATGTAAAGCAACGGCTTCAATTGCTATACCCTGCCAAGCATGACCTGATCATTCATGAAACCGGAAAAGAATTTTTTGTACACCTAACGGTGCAACTGAGCTGATGTGCTTAATATTACTGATTGACCAACAATGAAAGCAATCGCAATAGATGACGAACCAATAGCCTTAGACATTGTAAAGTCTCATGCATCTAAGGTTCCCTTTTTGGAATTAAAAGCAGAATTTACCGATGCATTCAAAGCGCTGGAATTTCTGCAAAAAGAAAGCATCGACTTAATTTTCTTGGACATTAAAATGCCTGATATTTCCGGCATCGATTTTTTTAACAGCTTGCCCAAAAAGCCGTTGTTGATATTTACCACTGCCTATACAGAGCATGCTGTGACAAGTTTTGAAATGGATGCAGTAGATTACTTATTGAAGCCTTTTTCCCTTTCAAGGTTTATTAAGGGCTGCAATAAAGCCTATGAATTGTACAATGCCAGAAATGCCAGTCAATCCTTAGATCATATTTATATCAAAACAGGTTACGAGCAGGTGAAAGTGATGTATGAGGATATCCTTTTTCTGGAGGCAACTGGAAACTATGTAACATTTATGCTGAAAGACAAGAAAATACTTTCGCGAAGTACATTTATTGAAGCCATAAATTTGGTGCCTACCGATAAATTTGTACGCGTTCACCGTTCTTACTTAGTGGCATTGAATAAAATAGATAAAGTAGAAAGGCACCAGCTAACTGTTCAAGCCAGTAAAGTTCCTCTAAGCGAAGCCTACCGACATAATTTGACAGCCTTTTTAAGTTAATCCCATTCGCTTATAGCACATGAAATGAGTTTCAAAGCATTCGCAGGGATTAACTCTAGTTGCTTTACGTCAAACACTTTAACAATTATGAATAGGTAGCCTACCTTTTCAGCAACTTGCTGCCTCCAAGCTTCGAAAGTTACCTGTACTCACTAAATGGCATTTTTGACGAAAGTATTCTTTCTGGATGACTGGTTCGGTAGAATCGCGCTTAACATAATGCCAAGGCCAGGCACTGAGCAAACCCATCAGGAAAAGACTATATAGAATCCAGAGTTTCATACGTTGACAAATGTTAGGTTGGTAGATAAAGCTTGAACCAAAATATTTCTCTTGAAAGGACTTGTAGTATGTTAATATGGCACCTTTCAACAGCTTGCAGTAATAAGTCATACCAGCTGGTGTATTATTATTTGGTAAGAATAGTCAACATTTAACAATGAATAAATTAAATGGGATGAATACTGTCAAAAAAGTGATCAATCAGAGAAGTGTAGGCTAAAACTAAAAGTTGAATTAGAAAAAGAAGATTTGCTGACTAGTATTGCTCTAAAAAAACTTTTGAAAAGAGCCATTACCTGTTGTTAAAGAAGGATAAAATTATCTGCCACTCCTTTCGTTATAAGAATGAAAAGTATTTTACTTTTTGTATTTTGTATAAAGGTATACACTAAAAAGCCCGGGTTTTGCCCGGGCTTTTTTTATCTAGTGATGAAATGAGAAATTTAGAAACTTCGTCTATATATATTAATTTAGACGGTGGTTCTCTGTTAAGGCATTTATCTTTTTTCGGTTACTTGAATCGGCCTGAAAATTGGATCCTATAGTCACCAGCATCTGTCGGATATGATCATCTGTTAGCAAGTCTGATTCAATTATTCGTTTCCTGCTACTAGGTAAAACTGGCTGTTTTTGGGACTCAGGCAATGCTGTATATATGGATGTTTGTTGTAAATTCATTCTACAAAAATACTTCTCTTGAACCTATTTATGGGTAAGCAAAAGAGACACTTTCCTACGTATGTAAGAACTGCTTACAACAGTACTGGTCATATCCTCCTGATCAATGGTTACCTCCGTGCTTTCGCAGCATTCTGGCTAGAACAATCATGGGCTTTCCTTCCAATTCAACCAACATAGTGCCTTTCTTGCTACGGATGCATTTTCCATTTTTTCGTATAGCTCTGCAAAGTTTATCCCTCCATGCTATATTAGTCATTTTATCACCCAAATAAATATAAAAAGTATCCATTCGCTGCCAAATTTAATAGAGATTCAAATGGTAAAAAGTATACCAACTGCAAATAGCTGGTAGCAGATTATCTTCATATTACTAAACGTGAATTTTAATAATTTTTGTAATTCACCTACTGATGGAATTTGTTGAAGATAAGGCTAGGAAAGAATTAGGATAGCCATTACTAATCCGAAAGCAACTAAATCTACTAACTAAACAAATGAAATTTTACTATTCTAAAGCTATTGAAGTTTTTCTCAATAGCTTGAATAACGATCTGTTTACCAAGACTGTACTAGAAAGTGTTTCCATTGGTCTGCCTCTTGGAGAGAGTATTCGCTAAATAGCAGGCTTAAGTTAGCGGATTTACCTTTTTAACTTTAGCAACTAATTTTACAAAATGCTTGATATAATGTTAGCGTTCACTTCTTATTTCACCTTTTGGACTTTAACTTTATATTTTTTTCTTATTTTTATATATTTAGTAAATCATTTATTTCGAAAGCTTTGTTATAATAAAATTAACAACTCACAGGAATTGAACCTCCTAATACAGACTATTTATGAATTTTTCACGATTACTTATTTTATCCGCAATTGCCCTTGCGTTATCTCAACCTGCCAATAGTTCCATACATGCAAAAGATGTGGTACAAACCAGTAAAGTTGCCCCTTTCGACCGTGACTACACGCTGCAAGCAACCATGCTTGGATACTTTGGGGAAGATGGCAAACGTAACCCGGTACTAAAAGCAAATAAAGGAGATCTGGTTCGTATCAAAATTGTTAATGGCGAAACCATGACCCATGATATTGTACTTGAAAAAATGGGAGTTAAGAGTAAAGTACTTGTGCAAAAAGGAGATACAGCGAGTATTGTTTTTAAAGCTGCTCAAAGCGATATCTATTTTTGTTCTGTACCTGGACACCGCGCTGCCGGCATGGTAGGTAAATTTGAGATTGTAGAAGGTGAAATTACCGATGAGGTAATTATAGCTGGTATACCACCCAAAAAAGGAGGAAAAACCTTAAATCTGGGGTTTGAAACAGGAACGTTGAGCGACTGGACTGCCTCTGGGGATGCTTTTGCTGAAGCATTAGTATCGGCAGATCCCTCGCCTATTCATGAGAAAGATATACAGATTGGCTTTTCAGGCAAACAATTTGTCAGCAGTGGTGGCACTAAGAACTACAAAAAAACTGGCACCCTTACCTCCATCCCTTTCCCTGTAACACATCCCTTTGCTTCCTTTAAAGTATCCGGTGGGGCCCTCCAAGATACCCGTGTAGAACTGGTACAGGCTGATAATAACAAGGTCTTCTTTCAGATTACAGGTTCAGGCCGGGCAACGCTTCAGCCTGTTGTAGTAGATGTGTCTCCTTTACTCAACAAAGAGATATTTATTCGGATAGTAGATAACGAAACCGGCATTTCCCAAATTCCATATATCGGGGACGATACCTGGGCGCATATTAATTTTGATAATTTTCAATTTCATACAGAACGTCCTAATTTTTCAAATGAGCTCAAGCAAAGTGACATTATTATTCTTCCGCCATTAGATCCCATCGTCCACTCAGGACTTTCTGCGGAGGAAGCTGCCAAAAGTATGACCATGCAAAATGGCTTTTCAGTAAAACTAGCAGCCGCAGAACCTGATGTTGTCCGGCCGATCAGCTTTACCATTGATGCCCGTGGAAGATTATGGGTTGCCGAGGCACATACCTATCCTGTACGTGCACCAGAGAGCCAGGGAAAAGACCGTATCTTGATTTTTGAAGACACCAATGGCGACGGCAAACTAGACAAACGTATTGTATTTACTGAAGGGTTAAACCTGATTAGTGCCATAGAAGTAGGCATGGGCGGTGTGTGGCTGGGTTCAGCTCCCCACCTGCTCTTTATACCAATCGACAAGTCTGGCGACAAACCTGCAGGCCCTCCTCAAATACTGTTGGATGGATGGGGGTATGAAGATACACATGAAATGCTTAACAACTTCCGCTGGGGTCCGGATGGCTGGTTGTATGGAACACATGGTGTTTTCACCCATTCGAATGTAGGCAAGCCCGGGGCTCCTGATAATCAGCGGACCAAGCTTAATGCTGGTGTTTGGCGGTTTCACCCAACTACTCACAAATTTGAATTATTTGCCGAAGGAACAAGCAATCCATGGGGAATTGACTTTAATGATTATGGTCATCCGTTTATAACCGTATGTGTCATTCCGCATATGTTTCATGTAATACAGGGTGCCAGGTATCTCCGGCAGGCAGGAAATCATTTCAATCCTTATACATACGAAGATATTAAGGAAATAGGCGACCATGTACATTGGGTAGGTGAACGGGGACCTCATGCAGGAAATTTCCGGTCTAATTCCAAAGGTGGCGGACATGCTCATGCCGGTGCCATGATTTATTTAGGCAGCGAAAAATGGCCGCAGCAATACCGCAATAGTATTTTTATGAACAACATTCATGGTAGCCGGGTAAATGTTGATTTGCTCACAAGAAAAGGGTCTGGATACACAGCAAGCCACGATGAAGATTTTCTTGTAACCAATGATACCTGGTCGCAGTGGTTGAATTTCCGGTATGACCCAAGTGGTTCTGTTTTCGCCATTGACTGGTATGATAAAAACCAGTGCCACAGTTCAAACCCAGATGTTCATCAGAAAACAATGGGACGTATTTTTAAGATCAGCCATGAAACCGATCAGTGGGTGCAGGTAGATCTTCGTAAAGCCTCCGATATAGATTTGGTCAATTATCAGTTGCACAAAAATGAATGGTATGTCCGCAATGCCAGATTGATTCTTCAAGAACGGGGCCCAAATAAAAAAGTACATAAAGCTTTAAAAAACATCCTGAATACTAATCCGGATGTTTCCCGCAAGCTCAGAGCTTTGTGGACATTACATGTAACGAAGGGATTGACAGAAAAAGAGTTACTGCCGTTACTAGACCATGAAAATGAATATATGCGTAGCTGGGCCATACAACTGCTGGCAGAAGATAAAAATCCTTCTGAAGTTGCCCTTACCCGTTTTGCTCAAATGGCTAAAAATGATACCTCCGCCATGGTACGCTTGTATTTAACTTCAGCAATCCAGCGGATCTCTCCTGAAAAGAGATGGGCTACCGTGGAGGCACTCCTTCAACGAGAAGTAGATAAAGCCGATCACAATTTACCCCTGATGCTTTGGTATGCATTTGAACCAACTGTTCCTACAGATATGCAACGTGCTGTAGATCTAGCTTTGTCAGCAAAAGTGCCCCATGTTTTACCTTTTACTGTTCAACGGGTTGCAGCTGTTAACAATGCAGAGTCACAGAAGATTTTACAAGCTTTACAGCAGCGTTTAGACAAGATGGATCATACAGACCAGACACATGAAATTGCTGCCTTAATAAAAAAGGTCCTGGAACCTAAACAATAGTTTCGGAAATCCATTGAATAATACGTAGCGGAAATAAAAAAGCCTGTGATTAATCACAGGCTTTTTTTATGATTTGTAGAGTGAAATTGTTATTTCTTCTCTGTAGAAGTTGTATGTATCAAATCAAGCAGAGAATACTGGCCTTCAGCGTCTCCCATCAATTGCCAGATCATAATGCCAGAGGCCTGCTTTTTGGCTAATCGTACCTTTTTCTTCATGGTTTCTATGCCATTGTAATACAACATCTTTCCATCTGGCATTTTAAGCTCATCGGTAAGATGAGAGCCTGGAAACGTTTGAGTAATTTCTTTAAAATTCATGCTGATGGCGGCAGCTTGTCCGGAAAGATCATAGCCATACCCATAAAAGGGTACGCCTAAGGTCATTTTTTGTTTTGGAATCTGTCGTTCCTTACCAAAATAGGTCAAATCTTCCAGAGCATGTTCGTATGTTGCATGAGGACCGGGTTTATCTGGCCTCCATGGTCCGGTGCGGTCATAGCTCATCACATTGACATAATCATAGGTGGCCAGGGCTTTATCTGTCAATTGATCTTTATAATACACGGCAATAGCAGCAGTGATCAGCTTACTAGTAGTGCGTAGGGCAGCCGCAAGATCGACAACAAACGGTTCGTAATTCTCATCAATATCACTTCCTTCCAGATCTACATCTACTCCATCTACACCTTCCCGATTGACCAAAGCCACTAGACTCTCTATGAGCTTACTCCTTTTATCGGGCTGCAATAATTGATGATACTGCGCCTGCTTACTCCCTCCACCAATTGAAAACAAAACCTTCACCTCTTTGGCATGCGCTGCATCAATAAAGGCACGAAGCCCAGTGAAATCTTGTGTAAAGTTGCCAAGCGAATCTGGGTTTACAAACCAAAGATTTATGTGTGTCAATTTATCAAATGGAACTTTCGACAGATCAGCCGTACCTACAGCTTTCAATGGATAATAGCCTACAATTTTAAATCGATCTTTCGCTGATTTTGTTTTTGTCTGAGCAAGGGTTCTATCAGAAACACCTATAAAATATAAAAGTAAGAACCCTACCATAAAATACCACGAGTAGGCAAAACTTTGAGAATAGTTATTTTTTTTCATCTGTAACTTATTTCTTTTCTGTAAATGCAAGTTGAATAAGAATCCTTTTAGTAGCCTTGAACTGCTTTTACCTATTTCGTACAATCCCTACTAGGCCACAAAAATTAATTCGAAATTTGAAACTGCAACCAGTACTTCGTTAGACGTTTTTACTGAAAGTTTACCCATACATTCAGCACGGTTTGTAGCAATTTGTTTAGGGAATTACTTGGTAATCTATTTCCATAAAGTCTGCTACCTCCGCCAGCCATCTCTCTTGTACGAATACCTGATGGCTAGGATGGTTATTATACGCATGGTATGTGTGCTCGTCAGCAAATTCCATGGATAAACCGAAGTAAATGGTATTTTTCGGGCTAATTTGTTTCAGGCATTCAAACTTTTCCACCCCAGCAATAGTTGCAAGTTTTTTTGCTGCTGACAGAAAATCTTGTTCTTCTGCCGAATCTTTGGGATGTTTCAGCCTAAAAACTACCGTATGACGAATCCTAGCTTTATCTGATGGAGCCATGGAAAAGAGTTAGTTTTAATATAAAAATATAAACTGGGTATGCGTAAAAAGATAGAAACTGGTAAGATTTACCTACTCTATTTCTATTGCAACCGGCCTACTTGGGCATTATAATACTCGATGGTTTTCATAACGGATGGCAGATTACTCGGTTGATCTTCAGCATCACGTTCTATATAAATATGTCCGTTGAATTGTTGATTTTTTAATTCCTCGAATATGGCTGGAAAATCCACTACCCCAGTGCCTACCGGTACATCTTTCAACTCAGGATTATTGAAGGCAGCAATATCTTTGAGATGCACGCCTATAATATGGCCTTTAAGCTTTTTTACAGCTTCTAGCGGATTAATACCACTCTTTGGCCAATGACCCAGGTCGGCACAGGCACCAAAATTTGGATGGTCTTTAATGGCTGCCAACACAGAATCGGGATGCCAATATTGGCTCACTCCTTTCCAATGCTCATGAATAGCCACTTTCATTCCATAAGCTCCGGCAAGACTATCAATACTATCCCACATAGTAGTTGGGGGCTCGGCAGTTACCAATTTTGCCCCTAAACCCTTGGCAATTTCAAACTGTTTTTTCCAGGAGTTTACTGTCGAATCGCCAACAATGTATACCGATTCAGCTTTCAGGCCTTTTTGCCCAATAAGGTTTTTTAGTTTCTCGATCCCTGCTGGTGAAAGCTGCATAATAAGTGAATCTTTTAACTCTGGTCCAGTTTTATGAAAAGTATTCGGTTCAATATATGTTAAACCAGCACTATCTACTTTGGCTAAAGCATCTGGAAAGTTGAACGTGTGAAATGTCCACAAAGCCACACCAAATTTCCAATCTTTGGTAACATTTGCTGACGGGGCAGTGGCAGTTGTATCTGTTTGATTATCGCCATTATTTTTTTTACTCTCACAGGCGGCTAATGCTACGAGAGTAGCCAGGAATAGAAATACATATTTTTTCATAAAATAGGGCTAGTATGTTTAGTTACTGAAGAATCAATATTGTATATTTTTTTGAGTAATCCATGCTAGCTATTTAATAAAAATCTTTCCAAGAAATCACTACAATTCCTATTCATGGTATGGAGTAATCATTGCACATTTTTAATTAGAATGCTCCTGCTGTTTGTAGAAAACTGGTGGCAGTGATTTATCAAGGGCTTTTAAGTTAATAAGCATATATACTTCGCCCTCTTTCTTTGGCTTATTGATGATTCAAGTTTAGAATTTTTAACCTATGAAATAAATTCAATTGATTACATCTTCCCAGCTAGTATGGGTTTTGCCAACATAAATCTGGCTCTTTGTATCAACTGGTGTATATACTTAAGCTTTTCTAAAACAGGTTGAGTAAAGATTTCTGGAAGAATATCCAATAATCCCATTGCCCGGTTAACTTCATTTACTTTAATTCCTATTTGCATATAGTTTGCTATCATGGTATCAAAGTTTTTGCTGCCTTGCTCATCAGAATCGTAAGTTAACAGGTATGCATTTTCAGCAGTGTTCAGCACACTTACCATATCCAGATATGCTCCCCACGTTTCAGCAAAGTCTTCCCAGGGATGCATAGTGGCATAGGCACTTATATACTTTTCCCACCAGGCAGGTTTAGGACCATTTTTATAATAGTAATCTAATGCTTCGCTATAAGTAGGGTTGTTATGGTCACCAAAAAGGGCAATAAAAGCCTCCTCCTCTCTATTCTGTACCAGTAACTGCCAGTAATAATGGCCTATTTCGTGCCGGAAATGTCCTATCAGTGTACGGTGCGTTTCGCCCATATTTACACGAAGCTTTTCACGTTCTACGGAATCTGCTTCCCGGATATTAATGGTTATTTTTCCGTTGGCATGGCCGGTATATACCTTTTCCCCTCCCCCGGTACTACGCCAGCCTCGGTTGAAGGGTTCTATATCCGCTTTAAAATCAAAAGACAAGGGCAATTCAAAACCATCTGCTTTTGTACCGTAGGGCAGTTTAAGTATATCCAGAATATATAATAGCCTCCGTTTGGCTACTTCCAACTGGTACCATTTAGCGCTATTCCCATCTACAGAGAGATCTGGTATTGTTTCATTAAACCGGCAATAGTCGCAGAGTTTACCATGTGCAGTGATGGGATTTTCTAAAGAGACTTCAATCATCCGGTTGCAGACATCGTGTACAGCATAGTTATGGCATTTAATGAGATGTGCCTGGCATTCGCTGTTTGCACAAGTATATGTGCCATCTCCATGAGGAAACAGGGCATGTATTCCTTTACAAACCGGGCACCAGCCAACTTCCCGTTGGCAAACAAGGCACTTAGAATTTTCAAAAAACAAGGTGTTTCCACAGAAACAGGTAAATATATTCATGGGATTAGTTTTCAGTAAAAAGGCGTAGAGGTTTCAGCTCAAATCCGGTCAAACAAACGTTATCTATCAGATTTTGTTTGCTTTAAGCTGCTATAGTCCGGCTACAGCTATTTGTAAGAATGGATAACCTACTTTTGCCAAATAGCGTAAGCACGGTATTCACTCTTTCATAGCATGAAAAAGCTATCTATCTTTCTGGTTTGCACGTTTATTCATTTACAAAGTTTCGCCTGTGTTACCTGCAACAAGCAAATTCAACAAACCATTTTTGACAACACGTTTTACCCCAATTTGGTAACCATGTTATCAGCGTTTATTGTACTTGGTTTGCTGGTGTTATTACTGGCTTTTATTTCTACCCGCAGACACCGTACAAAACTTGCTGCTAGTCCATCCGGAAACCTGCTTAATCCGGTACCCCTAAGCTCTGTTTCCACCGTCCTGGGCATTGGCCTGGGCGGATTTATTGATGGAATTGTGCTGCACCAAATCCTGCAATGGCACGAAATGCTTTCCAATAAATTACCTCCTACTACACTTGTCAATAAAAGTGTAAATATGTTCTGGGATGGGATATTTCATGCATTTACTTTAGTGGTTGTTTTTACAGGCGTGTTGCTGCTCTGGCGTCTTTTGTATCGAAAAGACATAAGCAAGTCTGGGAATTTATTATCCGGAGGACTCCTGCTAGGCTGGGGCTTATTTAATATTGTGGAGGGCCTTATTGATCATCACTTGTTAAATCTGCACAATGTTCGGGAGATTACAGAAAACGTGGAGGCTTGGAATTATGGATTTCTAGGTATTTCAGTTTTGATGATTATAGGTGGATTTGCCTTGATTAACAAAACTCCGGAGACTAGCCACTCAGTAGGCCATTGACTACATAAGCCTTTACTTCAAAATAAAATACAACGCAACCAGAAAAACCACCAGCAGCATGGCTACCCGTTCTATATCGGCCCAAGCGGTTTTTTCCTGCTTGTACACCACCCGGTAATAAGCCCAGTAGGTAAATAGAATAATAGTTGCAAGGATAGCAAGAATCATAATGTGTGGAACAGTTACCCAAACCGGGTACCCAGTGAACTAAACGCAAGGATAGATTATAAATTATCCTTCCATCGTACGAAGAGAGCCATGTTGTACCCACTCAACCGCTTCCATACGTTCGTTTACATCAAAATAACGTACTTCTCCCCGTTTTACAATGTCTGCCAGCTTGGTGATCCATGCCTGCCATGATTTTTCTCCAACCATAGCTACTTTGCTGTAGCGGTTTGCAAAGGCTATATCAAATAGGGCATTGTCCAGAAAACTATCCAGTTGCCAGCCATCGAAAGATAGCATCTCAAAATATACCCGTACATCACCATACTGCTCTATTACTTCCCGGACCATAGCTTTAAACTGGGCAGTTTCTTCTGTAGAAAGTGTATTTGTTACCCGCAAAGCTATCAGATTATCCCGTGTCATTGGGAGCAGTTGCATGTTTGTCATTCCTTTATACAATTGATTAGGTGTATCTATTTAACGGAAGTATTGCTGGTAAGTTTGCAGAAAAGCTGGCAATAAACTAGAACTTAAAAGATAATATTCAGTTCTATTCTAGAATTAGCCTTCCCAAGATTACTGGCATGGAGTTTCCTGCAAAACCATATTGCCAGAAAATGTTAAGGCATTTTTGTTGGTAAACACCATTTTGCCGTTTTCCTCCTTTACCTCGCCATAGCCTTCAACTAAGGTATTTTCACGTTTCAGCAGGGCAATTTCCCGAACAGACGTACTGCCCTCCGACTGAAATGTATACTCCGCAAATAGTGTATCGCCGCTCATTTGACCTTCAAAGGTGCCGGTATTTTTGTCTTTCTCGAACAGGCTGTATACTAACTGGCCTTTTACTTGTGTACCAGCAGTGGTTAGTTGGATACGTACACTATCTTTTCCACTGACATACTTGTAGCAGGTAAGTGTGCCAGATGTGTTACCTGCCGGTTCCGAAGCAGCCATGGATGTCGTGTCTTCATTTGTTTGGCTCCCGGAAGTAGGTTGGGTATTACAACCCACCAAAAACAGACTGATCGGGAGTATCAGGGTAAAATATTTCAGGAATGCGTTCATTGGATATTGCATGGGTGAACGGGGATAAGGAGTGGAAAGTGTAATTTATTTCGGATCGGTAAAGTTTTGTACAGTATATAAAATGCCCAAACCAAGTCCCTGGCTAAGTTGCACTTTCGTATCCTGATCTCGATCGTAAAGCAAAATGCCGGTCAGATTTACACTGATGTACCTGCCAACTTTGGCTGTAATAGTGGTGCTCAGGCGGTGGTCTATGGCATTTAAAGCCAGTGTTTGGTAATTGGAATATAATTGATAATTGGCTTTCAAGTTAAGATTATCCGAAAGATCCCGCTCCAGATCAGCCTGTACCATGGCCGCTAGCCATTCTGAACGCACGCTTTCACCAACAGGTACGCCGTACCGCTGATTAACACCAACGGCATCGTCGAAAAGGAAAGTAAATCGGGGAGCAAATGGACTCAAACGTAACGAGAACCAGGGTTCTGGTTTGTATTCAAAACCGATCGCAAAGGTAAGAAAAGCCGGAGCCATCAAATTAGAGATCAATGAATCGCTGCCTACTGCATCTGTATCGTAAATATAACCCGGCGCAAACTGAGTAATGAAGTTTCCGGAAAAAAATCCATTCCAGTGGCCGCTTAGCTTATAGCCCACTTTTGAATCCAGAAAGATACGGTCGAGGCTTTTGCGCATTCCCTGTCCGGCATTTTTAATCATACCATATTGCAGTTCGGTTGTATTGTCCCAGGAAGTTCTGTCGCGCAAATAATTAGCTTTGGCATTGAGAAATAGACTTAAAGCTATAGAATTAACCCCTCCGGCCTTCCAATTGCTGCTGAAAGAAGACTGATTAATATTAGCACCAGTAGATAAAGATCTGCGCCAGTACGTAGTATCTGTTTGAGCATAACCCGTGCTCAGCCAACAAATAGCCAGGCATAGGAGTATTGACAATCTGATCATACATTTGGAGGTTTGGTAAACAATGGTTGTAAGAGATGAAATTTACTAGCTGTTGAATTTGACTGTAAAGGAGTGGGAAAGGAGTGATATCATTCCGGCCAGGCGGCTGTATAGTATCAGGTAGATCCTTTGTCAAGATGAATTCAGCTGGAAATATAATCCCGCCTCCATTCATATACAATGTTATCCTTGATTATTTCAAGTAAACATATAGTATGGAAATCTAAAAAAAGTTGTAAGAGTTTGGCCAACGAGAAAGTAAAAATAACCATCAATTACTTAGTGCGTATAGTTTGTTATTTTCTTACGTTTAGAAATCTACCTGTTTTCATGCAAGTAACTAATATCATTTTATCAGCATCTTTATTTGGTGTTCAGGAAATATTCAGAGCACAACTAGATGCCTATACCTCAAAGTTGAATGTACAGCCCTTCGCTAAACTAGACAATTGTAGACAAGGAGGGGATAATTGCTTGCGGGCAGATTTGTTCATTGCCGCATTTAATGAGCTAAATGTACCTGCGTTTATTGATTTTTTTAAATCGCTGCACTACGCTTACCAGGGAAAAGATCAGAAACAGACCCTGCAACTATTTATTAAACGTCCACAGGATGAAGTATTTTTAGTGTTTACTCAGGACACGATCGTTGACTGGAACCCAGCAGCCTAACCTTTAGCGTTGGAAACTTCCAGGCTTTGGTTGAATGAATTTCGCAAAGTGAGTAAATATATACGGAAAATAGACAACTTTCGCTGGGCATTTTTGCTATCCTTACAAAACAGCTAAACTGCTGGAATCGGTCCTGTATTCATTAGCACATTCCTATGAAATCACTCATACACGGAGTTATCATTTGCCTCCTCGCCTGCCTATTTTCCTGTTCTACGAAGGTGCCCACCCAGCAGGTCAATCCTAAACTACCGGTACACCAGGATACGCTCTATACCCAGGATTTTAGCATTCAATACAATCTTACAGAAGAAGTTACGCTTACGAAAGTAGCTTGCGACCGTAACGGAAGGATTTCTATTTTGTCAACAGGAGGCTTACGTACAACGCATGCCGGGGCATTTCTTTATCCTGGCTCACTGGTGCCAGATGTTGCCTACAGACCAATAAAAGACAGAAAGATTTCTGGGCTCACCCTGTATGAGAATCAACTGGTCTACCTGGATGATAAAGCTATATGGAGTAATGCCTGGGCTGGAAAATTATATCTTAAACATGGTCTTCCTGGTGCTAAATTCGTTGCTGCTGGGGATGATTTCTCTTTTCTTATTTCAGACGGAATTTCTGTACACTACCTGACAAAGAACCAATTACACTGGCAAGGCAAAATTAGCGAACCGATACTAGATATACTGTTCGACAAAAACCGGAATACCTTCTGGCTACTGACAGAAAAATCCCTTAGAACATTTTCAGTAGCCCAACCAAATCTCAAAACTGTTTTTACAGGAGAAAACTTTACCTGCTTTACCCTGGCCACTACCACGAATGAAGTAATCATCGGCACCAACAATGGTTTTCTGCGAATTGATCCCCTAACTTATCAGCAAAAGAGTGAGCGGCAAACTAGACTACCCTGGACACAGATAACCAGCGTACAGGAAATCGACAATCATCTTTGGTTTGGCTCTACTAAAGGAGTTTTCCAGCTGCGCCAAGACGGAAAATATAGCTACTATGCTTCAAAACGCTGGCTTCCCTCCGATACAGTTGTACATATCGCCAAAGGCCACCAACATAGTATTCTCATTCTGACAGATAAAGGCTTGGGAGAAATTCACTACCAGGATATGACTTTACAAGATAAGGCACTTTACTTTGAACAACAAGTTCGTAAGCGCCACATCCGCAATGGCTTTAATGCTACTATTATAGGGATGACAGCAGGCAATGTAAGTACCGGCCATCTGGAAGATTCAGATAATGATGGACTGTGGACGGCTATGTACCTGGGTTCCCAGGTATTCAGGTATGCCGCTACCAAGTCAGCGGAAGCCTTGCAGAACTGCCGTGAATCATTGGATGCTATGGAACGACTCTACAGCATTAATCCAGTGGCAGGTTTTCCTTCCCGCTCATTTGAGAGAAGAGGCTATGCCTTGCATGATAAAGCCAGGTGGCGGCCGGCGGACGATCCAGAATGGGACTGGAAATCTACCACCAGCAGCGATGAAGCCATCGGACATGTTTTTGCTTTTGCTGCTATAGCTGAACTTGTAGAAGATCAGGACTTAAGAATAAGAGCCATTACCTTACTAGATAGCCTGATGCAACATGTAGTTACCAATGATTTTTACTTGATTGACTGGGATGGTAAGCCTACTCAATGGGGAAAATGGCACCCAGATTATGTGAATGCCCGGCCAAAAATGGTAGGAGACCGCAAACTGAATTCGTCTAATATAATTGCCATGCTCCAAACGGCGTATCATTTCACCAATAAAGAAATCTATAAACAAAAAGCTTTTGAACTCATGCAAAAGCATGGTTACCTGGAAAATTTGATGCGGCCCATCCGTGAAATAGGTATGGCTCCAGAATCTGCCGATGAGTTGAGTAAAAACTTATCAGAAGCCTGGAACCACTCAGATGATGAAATGTATTTTCTGGGTTACTGGGGACTTTACCGCTATGCATTTAATGATTCACTAAAAGCTCACTATAAGGAGGCAATCCTTGACCATTGGGAAGCGGAACGGCCTGAAAAGGAAGGGGCCTGGAATATCTTTACCGCTTTAACTGGTGTGCAGGACTTTGACCTGAACGAAGCAGTCTGGTATTTACAAGAATATCCCCTTGATCTGGTAACTTGGCAAGTATCAAATAGTCAACGGAAAGATATTGAGTTATTGGCTCCCAATTTTCGCAACCAAACGACGAAAGACGTATTGCCTCCGGATGAATTACCGATAAGCCGCCATAATGCTAACCGCTTTCAACTAGATGGTGGCGACAATGGGACAGCCGAATACAGTGCCGGAGATATTTGGCTTCTACCCTACTGGATGGGTAGATACCTGGGAGTTATCAGCCCTCCGGCAGTTTCCGAAAATTCAACCGAAATTCCTAGGAATAAAACCCTTCTGTCAGATTTTTAAGCAAATAGTTACTTAATTATCAGGTAAGCTTTAGCAAATAACCTCTAGCTACTGTTGCTATTTAAAACATAAACTACAGGTATTTTCTACCATTTGTCCAAGCCTAGTAATTTTCTTCCTAAGGGAGATAATTCTACTGTGCTATATCTGGTTTGTTCCCATCCTCTCGGATCACCCGGAAAAGCATACCCTTCTGGGGCTTTTCTATCTTTCCAGGAATTAATCCGCCACTGCCGCAATGCCTCATTATCTTCTTGGGCAGGCATCATGGAAATATACTGCGCAATCCGTACTTTATCTTTGCTCAGATTGGGCCGGATACCATGGGGCTGTGTACTGTTGAAAATCAGCAAGTCTCCTGCTTCCAGAGGAACCTTCACAATCTCAAATCCTGTTACATCCGGTTTAAAATGATCCCGGTCTGTGGGTTGTGTCAGTTTCCAGGTTTCATAGGTCCGGTACAACTCCGGTACACATTGAAATCCACCCATCGATAAATCTGTTTGATCAGCTAAAGCCAACACCCCTTGCACATTCTGTGGTTTGGTTTCCGGATCATAATCCCAGTGAATAAAACCCTTGTATTCAAAACCTGGCTTTACAGGAAAATTTAGGTTTGCCCGGTCAATAGTCACCCACAGTTTCTCTGTTCCCCATATATCAGTAAACGCTTCATGTACTTTGGGATACTGCCGGTTGTCCCACAGATATTGATGATTGTATACTTCCACCATGCCAGTGTTAGTAAGTTCTTTCATCTTCATTTCAGCACGTGGCGCTGTATACCAGGTTTGGGAGTAATTTGGATCTTTTTCTTCAAATTCCCATAGAAAATTAGCCAGCCGCTCTACTTGCTCTTTTGGAACAGCCTTTTTTATGACGATATATCCATTGTGAATCCAGAACTGCCAGTCTTGTTCGCTTAAAACCCGGAGAGGACGCCTATTGCTTCGGTCGTTAAGTTTATGTTGACTGCTGGTGGCTGTTGAAGGATTACCAGGAATATCTTGGTGGGCATTGGTGAGTGCCATGGTTGGGTTCATTGTTTGTGGCTCCATACAATACTTATTTTAGTTAGTAATTGATACAAAGGTAAGTTAATTACACCCTGCTAGTATTATCTAGAATGACCATCATTTGCTCTATATTGACTCCTTTTAGCAAATTCACCTACTAGTTTGTATATTGATAGAAAAATAGTAGCCTATGAAGATCCAGAAAGAAGTAGTGGTGCCTGATCCTGGCAAATCATTTAAGTTATTTCAACCCAGTCTGAAAAACTTTTTCTTCTGGCATTATCCTCCAGAGTATGAACTGGTGTATGTAGAAGCGGCCACGGGCATCCGGCATGTAGGTCAGCATATATCCAGCTATACGGAGAGCGACCTAGTCTTGATCGGCCCAAACATTCCTCACCTAAATTTTGATTATGGATTAAAAACAGAATATAAGCAGATTGTTGTGCAACTTAAAGAGCATTTTCTGGGAGATGCATTTAGCTATACACCAGAGTTTGGTTCTATAAAAGACCTGTTCGATAAGGCAATTCTAGGATTGGCTTTTACTGGATACACCAAGAAGGTGATTGCTGAAAAATTAAAACACATGCAAGCGCTTGGCCACTTTGAACAATTACTATGCTTATTGGAGGTTTTTCAGCTACTAGCTATCTCGGATGAAGTTACAGAATTGAATGATCAGGATACAAGTGTAAAGTTATTTTTGAATGATAAAATCCGGATGGGGACGGTTTATAAATACATTCACACACACTATAATGACAATCCGGATGTTCATGCAGTGGCTTCCAGCGTACATCTGAGTACAGCAGCTTTTTGCCGGTACTTTAAAAAACAAACGAAAATGACCTTTACCGATTTTGTGAATCAATACCGGATAGCCCATGCGAAAACCTTGCTTTTAGGGGATAGAAGTGTGTCTGAGGCGTGTTTCGAAGTAGGGTTCGAAAGCTTATCTTATTTCAACAAGCTATTCAAAAAATTAACCGGTGAAAATCCTTCTGGTTTTAGAAAACGGCACTCAGGTAAAGCCGTTTCCTTTTAAACTTCCACTTGCTTTCGTTGCCCTTTCCCAGCAAACACAGAAGCCATAAAACCAATGAGAAAAATAATTAGTGTACCAATTACAATAGTTAAGTAGCCATGAAACGGGCTGGCAAATTGTTGAAGCGGTCCTTCGGTAAACACAACCGGAGAAAGGCTGAGCCAAAGTATGGCTACAATTCCTGCTATCATGCCTGCAATGGCCCCTTTCTGGGAAATTTGCTTAACAAAAGCTGCCAGCAAAAATAACCCAAGCATTCCACCACTAAATACCGAAGCTAGTTTCCACCAGGCATCTAAGGCACTTTTTACATTAATCAGAGCAATACCGATCCCAATCCCCAACAGACTTACCACAGCAGACGTAAGATACAATACCCTGATGGCCTGCCGGTCGGTAACTTTGCTTTTTTTGTACCGTTGGTAATAATCTGTTAGTACCACTGTAGCGGAACTATTAATGCTAGTAGAAATGGTACTCATACCTGCCGCAAAAATAGAAGCTATGAGTAATCCTGTAAATCCAGCCGGTAGCTTATGTACAATAAAATAGGGGAAAACCCGGTCGCTCATTGCCGCATGGCGCAGGTCGGTTGGTAATTGGTCTGGCAGGGCAGTATAATACGCATACAAAGCAGTTCCGATCATAAAAAACAGCAGCGATACCGGTATATATAACAAACCGCCCCAGAAGGCTGACCGCTTAGCCTCCCCCTCCGTACGGGAAGCCATATACCGCTGCACATAATTCTGATCTATGCCATAATTCTGCAGGTTAATAAATATACCATAGATAAGTACCACCCAAAAGGTAGATTCCGACAAACTCAAACTAAAACTACCCAGACTGAATTTGTCATGTTGTAGGGCAATGTCGACCATGGCCGTTGGTCCACCAGGTATAGTTACCAGAATATAGACGAGACAAACCAATGCCCCGGAAATCAGAATAATTCCTTGGATGGCATCCGTCCAGATTACACCCTGTATACCACCGAGCAAGGAATACACCATTACCACTAGGCCGGTAATACAAATGATAGTCAAAATATCCCAGCCAAACATACTATTGACCGGAAGAGCAAGCAGATACAAGATGGTACCCATCCGCATTACCTGCGTAAGGAGATAGCAAGCGGATACATAAATACGTGCCCAAGGCCCAAAACGGTATTCAAGAAAAGTATAAGCTGAGGGACTGTTCACTTTCCGGTAAAGTGGCACAAAAAACTTGACAGCAATGTAGGAGGCAACAGGCAGCGACAAACTGAATACAAAAGCATTCCAGTTACTTTGAAACGCATTCCCCGGCAGGGCAATAAAGCTGATACTGCTGACAAACGTAGCAAAGATCGACATACCGACTACCCAAGCCGGAAAATTATTATTCCCTAACGTAAAGGCTTCAGATGATTTATTCTTGCTGTAAAAAGAACTCCCATACAGGGTAATGCCCAGCATGTATCCCAGAAAAACAACTAAATCCAGTGTATTCAACTGTGTAACAATTATTGATTATGGATAAATGACGAAGTATTACCTGCTAGCTTAATATCAAATGTACTGGCCAGTGCTTGGAACATATCAAATAAGGCATCAAACCGGAGTGTATCGGCCTGGTTCATGGCCTCGGTGGCAATACGGGAATTTGCAGCGATGCGCAAGCCCCTTTTTTGCAGAAAAAGCTTGGCTGAATAGGGATAAAAGGTGTGTACTAGTTTATCCATCACAATCAACATAGCGTATAGTTGATTTAACTCAGGGGTCCTGCCAGAACTTTGGTACCGCTGCAACAAGTATGTAAACAATTCCGGGTAAAAATTAGCCGAGATGGGAGAAATTCCTCTGGCACCAGCTTCCAGGGAGTCCAGCGCAGTAGGCGTATCAGCGTTGTACAAACCAAATATACTTCCTTCAGTTGCTTGTATTTTTTTCTGCAACGATCCGGTATGGCAACTGGTATCTTTGTGATACACAAAGCGGCCTGTATCTGCTAGCCACTTCATTAACTCAGCACTCACCAGGCGTTTATAAGGTTGGGGGCATTCGTATAAGCCGAGCGGAATTCCTTCTGTTTTGGATAAAATTTCCTCGATCCTGTTTTTAAGTATCTCCTCCCCTTCATCATTTCGGGCGAGAATGCTAGTGATCAGAACAACAGCCGAAGCGCCGGTATCGTAAATCCGTTTAATAAAATCTATATTGGCTGGCATATACTCACTGAAGGTTCCGGTAGCCACTACAGGCACTTTTCCATTACTTTGCTTTACCACAGTTCGCGTAACAGTCAGCCTTTCTTCGGCAGTTAGCTGGTACATTTCACTAGACAAACAATTGGCAAACAAGCCATTGGCCCCTGCTTCCAGATAAAAATCAGTCAATTCCTGCAAGCCTCTCAAATCAAGTTCATTCGTCTCTTTTAATGGGGTAAGCATCACCGGCCAAAGTCCTGGTGGTAAAAAGTTAGTTGTTTCCATAGATTGATAAGCCATTTAATATTATAACAATCAGGGTGGTAGCCATACAAGTTAAGACTTAATTAACAGGAAAAAACCTCTTTTACGTAAATATTTCCTCAAAATACGTAGCATTAAGGAAGGCTAAAAAGGTCAACTTTTTTGTAAATAGAAGCTGATGCCTTTCAATAATATGATTAAAGAGTATAGGTACTTATGTCAAGCAATTCCTATGACTTTCAGCATCTTTAGTGTTCTTACGACGGCAATTACCTATGGAAGAAAAAGAATTATTAAACTAAAACTATTTTTTCCTGACAAAACAGTACTATCTTCCAAAGCCAGTCAGTATATTGGATAATCAAGCTATAACCCCTCCTCTACCAATGAAGAAATCTGTTTTACTACTCCTCCCTGTTATATTTTTTCTACTCTTTCTTAGCTGCCAGCAGAACAATACTGATACAACAAAAGAAGAGGCCTCTGCTTCCAAAGTGCTTTCTGTGCGATGGGAATTACTAAGCAATTTAACAGATGAGCAGGGTGTTTTTGAAGCAAAATTTACTTTAACTAATCCATCTACTACAACCATTGCAGGCAATAAATGGACTTTGTTTTTTAATATGTCTCCCAGACCTATTCTACCTAATAAATCTCCGCAACCAGCTACCATACAGCACATCAACGGAGATTGGTATAAACTGATACCAGACTCTACCTTCTCCCTTGACTCAGGAAAAACAATAGACATTACTTACCGGGGTAAAGAAGGCGTTATTAAAGAAACAGATGCACCAATGGGATTATACCTAGTTTGGTACGATGCCCAGGGCAAAGAAGAAAAAATTGTAGAGGTAGCCGACTATCAGGTAACCCCCTTTACCCGGCCAGAACAGGTTAAACGCAATAGAGAAGATATAGAACTAGTTCCAACTGCTGGGTTACGGTTTCAACAAAATCAAGCTTTAAGCCAGATTCCAGCTTCTCAATTACTCAAAATTGTACCCACACCAGTAAAGATCATACCTGGCAAAGGAACCTTGGAAATAACAGCAGATATGCCCATTCTGGCAGCCGACAATCTACAAAAGGAAGCTAATTACCTGGCTAAAAGTATAGAAGAATTGTCTGGGCTACCAGTAAAAATTAATGGAACCGGCACAAAAACTATCCGCCTGCAAACTGCTGCCGTACAGGTAAATGGTATAAGCAAAGAAGCTTATAAATTAACTATTTCTGCAGACGGTATTACTATAACTGGCAGCGATGCGGCAGGAGTTTTTTATGGAATTCAAAGCTTGAAAGCCTTAATTCCGCTGGTGGCATACAGCAAAAAAGGATCGTTTTCACTACCTGTTATGAGTATTGAAGATGCGCCTAGATTTGAGTTCCGTGGGTTACACCTGGACGTTGCCCGTAATTTTCAGACCAAAGAAACTATACTACGGACACTGGATTTACTATCGTTTTACAAGATCAACCGCTTTTTATTTTATACCACCGAAGACGAAGGCTGGCGGGTAGAAATTAAAGGACTGCCCGAATTAACTGAGGTAGGCGCACAACGTAAACATACCTCCGGTAAAGAGACACCTGTATTGCATCCATCGTATGGCTCCGGCCCGTTTGCGAATGCAAAGGGCAAGCATGGAAGCGGATATTATACCCGACAGGATTTTATAGATATTCTCAAATATGCCCATGAACGACACATACAAGTAATACCTGAAGTAAATTTTCCAGGGCATGCCAGAGCAGCTATTAAAGCGATGGAAGCTAGGTACGAAAGATTGATGAAAGAAGGAAAAAAAGAGGAAGCCGAACAGTACCGCCTCATCGATCCGGAAGATAAATCAGTTTACCTTTCTGCTCAGGGCTACACAGATAATATAGTAAGTGTTGCCCGGGAATCTACGTACCGCTTCTACGAAAAAGTAGTGGATGAAATAGCCAGTATGTATGAAGAAGCAGGGTTGCAGATGACCGTTTTTCATACTGGTGGCGATGAAGTACCGGAAGGTTCCTGGACAAAATCTCCCCTGGCCAGAGAATTGATGGCTAAGCAACCGGAGATAAAGGATCCTAAAAATCTGCAAGCATATTTTTTAAGTAAACTGCTGCCAAGGCTGCAAAAGCGGAACTTACAGATACATGGCTGGGAAGAAGTAGCCTTGCTTAAGAACCCGGAAGGAAAGTATGTACCCAACCCAGCGTTTGCCAACCAAAATGTAGTGCCTTATATATGGAACAATATTTTTGATTATGACCTGGGCTACCGGCTGGCAAATGCAGGATACAAAGTAGTGCTGTGCAATGTGACGAATTTCTACTTTGACCTGGCTTACAATAAAGACCCCAAAGAACCTGGCCTCTATTGGGGCGGTTTAGTAGACACCCGCAATGCTTGGACATTTGCTCCGTTTAACATGTTTACAACCACTACAAAAACATCCTTAGGTAGGGAAATAAAAGCCAGTGACTTTGTAGGAAAAGAACGCCTGAAACCTGAAGCCCGCAAAAACATCTTAGGTATTGAAGCCCAGCTATGGTCGGAAACCGTAAAAGGCCGCGATATGATGGAATATTATATGCTCCCTAAACTGATGGGCTTTGCTGAAAGTGCCTGGTCACCAGAAAGAGCCTGGGAAAACATAGCAGACCAAAACCAGCGGGAAGCAGCCATTCTAAAAGGGTGGAACATTTTTGCCAATACGTTGGCTCAGAAAGAAATGCCACGATTAAGCTACCTGAATAAAGGCTACAACTACCGCATTCCGTTACCTGGAGGTATTATTACTGGTGGAAAATTACAAGCCAATACCGAACTGCCCGGACTTACAATCCGCTACACGACTGATGGAAAAGAACCGGATAAAAATTCACCTGTCTATTCTGGTCCAGTTACAGTTACGGGTCCGGTTATGCTCAAAGCTTTCGATATCACAGGCAAAGCCAGCAGAGCTGTTGAAGTAGAACCAGAGCAGGCTATGTAGTAGACCAACTCAATCTCATAGCTTACTTTCTGAAACAGCCTTTATATTGGCATAGAAACCTCAAAAATCACTGTTGAAACTAGATTTTACGACTAAAAATATAGCTCCTAACTAATTAGATTGTCAATTTCCATACGGTCAGCCTTCTAACTCTTCTACCCTCGATAGATAGGATAAACATTATATAGTGGTTGTCCGTACTTTGTTGATATGAATTTCTATCATTCTACATATATAAAACCCGAATGCATATTTCTTGAAATATAGTTGAACAAAGTAAACAGTTAATAGAATTACTTAAACAGAATAATTAACTAATAAGAAGTCTGCCCGGCGTAAAAGCAATAACTCATAATATCAGTAGAAGCTACTTTGAGTGGCAAATTTTACACTACAGGACCAATACCCTAACACCGCTCCTATGAAAAAACATATATTAATTAGTTTGGCTGCCTGCTTGTTAAGCCTATTCAGTTGTAAGGAAAATGAGGTTATACCTAATCCTGTGGAAGATCCAGAGATCTATGATCTGGTAAGCTTTGATAAAGTAGCCGCTGGAACCTTGCTAGGAGTTGTCACCAGTGATAGTGGGTTAGTCATTCCCATGACCAGCTTTAATTCTATTTCTCCTGACAAACCACTTGCAGCCATGGTATTTAATTCCAGTCTGCCTCACTGGGAAGATGTGGACCTGGGTACTCCTAATCAGAAATTTGGCGGCCCTGGTAAAGGCAAAGGAGGGGAAAGCGGAAATTTTGTAAATAATATTGCCCTAAAAAATAGTATTGTGCTTCAAAACTTCAAACAATTTGGAAACGTGCCCAACGATGATGATGGTCCGGGTTATATTACTTTTGATTTTAGTAGTGTAAAAGGAGGTATTAAAGCTGCTTCGTTAACGGTGCTAGATGTGGAGACTGCTAGAGAAAAAGAGACAGGGAACGTTAAGCTTTATTCTAGCAAGGGAGGTACCCTGTTATATACAGCTACTTTTCCGGATACAGAAGCTAATGGAGTAGGTATTGTAGATTTAAAAAATACCCCTGGTGTAGGCTACATGGAAGTAAACATCAATGGTTCTATTGCTATAGATAATTTACGTTTCTATAAGTAAATTGATAATATGATGGATGAATAGAGCAATAGTAACTCCTTTGAAAAGTGGTATTAGGATCAATCTATTTTTTCTAGTTGAAAGGCAAACAAAAACTCCATGAATTAATCTCTGTTGTCTACAGAGATTTTTTTATGTGTTCCAACATCAACACAATTCTATTTCCTAGGATTAATAAAGCTTATTTACTTACCTTGATAAGGGTTGATTTATTCTTTCATAAAAATAGTACTCCCTTTCACATTTCACTTTGCTTGCGTATATTGAGCAGGCCAGTACGCCAAATGCGTAACTTGAAGCCAACTCATACATAATTTAGCTTACACTAAACCTGAGTTATGAAGCGCCATAGCCTGATCGTCTTTTTGATTTTTTTCATCTTCTTCATTATCTCTTTTCTCACCAATATTCTGGGGCCTATTATACCCGATATTATTGACAGCTTTGATCTGAGTATTGGACTAGCCGGATTTTTACCGTTTGCTTTTTTCATTGCCTATGGCATTATGTCCATTCCTTCGGGAATATTAATGGAAAAGTATTCAGCTAAACCTGTTTTGCTGTGGGCATTTTTTATGGCTTTTGCAGGTGCTTTGCTCTTTGCGTTGGTTCCAACCTTTGAAGTGGCTATGCTTTCTTTGTTTTCTATAGGTATTGGCATGGCCATGTTGCAGGTAGTAATTAATCCGCTATTGAGGCAGTCTGGAGGTGAGGAACATTTTGCTTTTAATTCTGTAATGGCCCAGCTGTTTTTTGGGGCAGCCTCTTTTCTCAGCCCTTTATTGTACAGTTATCTGGTGCAAAACCTGCATAGCCAGAATACTAATCCAGTTATTGCTCTTTTTAATTCTTTGGTGGCTGCCGATCTTAAATGGGTGTCGTTGTACTGGGTATTTGCCGTCACTGCCCTGGTAGTAGCGATTATTATCAAACTCGTAAAGTTTCCGGTAGTAGAATTAAAAGAAGACGAAAAGATAGATACAGGCAAAGCCTTTAAAGAACTCTTAGGCAACCGCTATGTTATCTTATTTTTTGTAGGAATCTTTTGCTATGTAGGCACCGAACAAGGAATTGCCAACTGGACATCCAAATTTTTGCAAACCTACCATGCCGTAGACCCTGCCACTACTGGAGCTACAGTAATTTCCTATTTCTGGGGGCTGCTCACTATTGGATGCCTTTTGGGACTCGTATTTCTGAAATTATTCGATAGCCGTACGGTACTCATTGTATTTAGCCTGGGTGCCATTATATCGTTAGCCCTGGCACTCTTTGGTAGCGTAGACATAGCCTTAATTACATTTCCCCTCACTGGTTTTTTTGCTTCGGTTATGTGGTCGGTTATTGTTTCGCTGGCACTTAATTCTGTAGACCACCATCATGGTACGTTCTCCGGAATATTATGTACAGGGATTGCCGGAGGGGCAGTAGTACCATTAATTATTGGGGGCTTAGGTGAATTGCTTGGTTTAAAGCTGGCCATGGCTTGCATGTTTATCACCCTAGGTTATATTCTCAGTATTGGCTTGTGGGCAAGACCGCTGGTCAAGAATGCCACTATTAAACATTGGAGTGAGTTATTCAAACTCAGCGAGGCTTAGGTTTCAGACAAGATTTATCTGGTAAACTAATTCTACTAATGCTATGATTAAGCTTATTTTACTTAGCGATTTTGCAGAAGAGTATTTTAAAAGTTTGCTACGTGGCATCACGCGGTATTCAGTAGATCATGGTCCTTGGGCTTTTTGCCGGATGCCGCAGTTTTACAGGGAGACAATAGGTATAGAAGGCATCCTGGAATGGGCAAAAGACTGGGGTGCACATGGCATTATCGGGCAATTTTATAACCATTGTGAAGTTGGTAAATTTACGGAAGCAGGCATTGCCGTTATTGCTCAAGATCTGCAGGAACGTTTTGAAGAAATTCCTAATATAACAGGAGCCTACTTCGAGACTGGCCAAATGGGTGCAGAATATTTTTTAAAAAAAGGTTTCAACCATTTCGCTTTTTATGGTTTCCAGAATATCGTTTGGTCCAGAGAACGGGCAGAAGGATATGAGGCCACAGTAAAGGAAGCAGGCTACCGGGTACATTATTTTGAACCAGAAGAAGCTAGTGCCATTGCCTTATGGTATTACAAACCTTCAGCCTTAAGCAGGTGGCTGAAGTCCTTACCCAAACCCATTGCCCTCATGGCATGCGACGATAACCAGGCCCATCATATCAGTGAAGCCTGCCGCCATTCTGGTATCCGAATTCCGGAAGAAGTGGCCGTATTGGGGGTAGATAATGACGAAATGCTGTGCTGTATAGCTGATCCTCCCCTCTCCAGCATTAGCCAGGGCGCGGAGAAAGGGGGATACGAAGCAGCCAGGCTAATTGAATATATGATCAACACACGGGATTTTAATCCATACAATATTGTAATAAAACCCACCCAAGTGATCACCCGTCAGTCTACCGATATATATGCGACCAATGACAAATACATTGTAAGTGCTTTGAAGTATATTCACCAGAATGTAGACAAGAACCTGAAAGTAGAACAAGTATTAAAAGAAGTTCCTTTGTCCAGGCGGTCATTGGAGAAGCGGTTTTTGCAGATCACAGGCTATCCTGTGTATGAGTACATTTATAACCTGCGCATCGAAAAGTTTACCCAGAAACTCCTGGAAACCGACATGACTATTTTTGAAATAGCTCTGGATCTTGGCCTGAACGACAGTAAGAACATAGCCCGGCAGTTCAAACAATTGAAAGGGCTTACACCAGTTGAATACAGGAAAAATCACCTCATTAGCAAGTAACATCCGCATTCAAATTAAAGTACTGTTATTTCTTGACTACAGACTGATTTTTCACCCATTCTGGCGGAAAGCTTGTGTATTTTATCGTCTTATGTGGTTGGCCTTCCCGGTCGTTATAATGTAGGCTGTATACGATATGTATCCTGCCATCTGCACCCTGGATAATGGCCGGATAATGACTGGCAGTAGCTTGTTTGCCACGGGTATCGTTTTCCAGACTTTTGCGCCATTGCCAGGTTTTTCCATCATCTGTTGAAAGGGCTACTTCCAGGTTATACCTACCTTTTTCCGTATGGTTGTATACCATCAGCCAGTTGCCATCTTGTAAGGTGACCATATCAAACCCTGCTCCGGGATTAGGCAGTTGATCGTCTTTAGCAATGGACCAGGTCAGGCCTTTGTCTCTGGATTCTGTTCGCTGCATTCGCTGGGGAGGAGGTCCATTATCACGCAGATAGGCTACCAATAGACTGTCTTTCGTAAGAGCAATTGTTGGTTGAATACCAGCGCCTCCCATAACCGGATTGCTAAACTGCCAGGTCTTGCCCCAATTATCTGAAATGGCAAAAAGTGAACAATCTAGGCCATCGGAATACAAAGGAACAATAAGGCGGTTTTGCAGGATAAAAGGTTTATTTTTGGTTTGCCAGCCCATTCGGGTGGAAAGAGGATAGCCAAGCTCCTTCGTAGTTGTTTGCCCGTTTTCTACGATACGTCCGCTGCGCATCATATTTTTGCCTTTGGCCAGGCTATCCATTTTCGTTTTATACGATTGCCATTCTGCCTGCAAACTCGCTTGCATACTGTCAGGAAGTTGGGGAAGCAACGTTTCTGTGAAGTATGTTTCATACGTAGTTAATTGTTCTTGTACGGCTTTTACAAAGCGGTCATTCGGTTGGATGCCGCGTTCGGTTTTATCACCTGGTTTTACAAACAGCACATCCTGCCAGCTCCATTCGGGAGCACATGCAGAGGTATACTTTGTACTGATGCGGTACATCGGTATAGACGTTTCCCACTGATTTGCTAGTACCGGATACCACATTAGCCATAAACGTTTCTCAGTATCCATAAACAACATGGGGTTAATGTCTGGAAAATCCGCTACATCTGCCATCAAAAAAGGTGCTGACCAAGTGGTATCTCCTTTACTCAGCCTGGCTCCCATTATGCGTACATCATCAGCCCAGCGTTCACCAGATCCCTGAAACCATGCTGAAAGCAGATCGCCATTTGGTAGTTCTACAATTGTTGGCCCGTGTACGTGCTCAAGTTGTAAAGGAAAAATGATATTAGAATGAAAGGCACTTGAAGCCTTTGTATTTTCTTTCGTAGGCTGACAGGCAAAAATTAACAGTAGAAGTAATGCTATGAATAAAATATATCTCATATTAAGTAAAATATTCCCTAAAAGGGGCAATGGTTTGTAGCAGAAATAGAATGAACAGAGACTATATAAGGTGAAAAGACCTGTCAGGTTTTGAAACCTAACAGGTCTGGCTATAAGATAAGAAGGTTAATTACTTACCAAGGTTTATTTGTACCTGCGATAATCCATGGTTTAGACCACTGACTATTATTTCCACGTAAGCCGGAATGTGGCGTTACCTGCAATTTATCTATGGCATTTTTAGAGTTGTTTGCATTCAACAGGATTTCATTATCTCCATAAATAAACCGCACTGGCAATACGGGTTCAGGCGAAGCAGGACCAGCTTGTAATTCAGGATAACCTGTTCTTCTGAAATCAAACCAGGCTTCTGTGGCAGCTGTCCAGCTGGCGATCCATTTCTGCTCCATAATTTGAGCTAGTTTACCATTATAAGCCACACCTTCTTGAAAGATATAGGTATCAGATTCAGCGGCCACGCCCCAGGCGTCCAGTGAGCTTTCGATACCTGCTTTATAATGCTCCTCTGCGCTGCCAACAGACCATCCTTTTAACGCAGCTTCCGCTAGAATAAAATGCGTTTCTGCGGCAGAAGCCAACCTGGCTTTTAACAGATCACCACTACCCTTTCGGTAAATATCGGCTAGCTGAGAGACATGCTGATTCTGTAATACCTGGCCTGGCGTAGGATTTCCATTATAGGCATCTGGCAGCAAAATACCAACCGGCATACCTACGTATTCGCCGGTATCTAGCGTTCCATTATATAGCGCCGGATTAAAATGGCGGGTATAATTCCCCGGCGTTTTCTGGAATTGTTCATCCGTAATGGAAGTTACTCCTTCCTGAATTACGCCGTCTTTCCGGATAAACGCATCGACAGCGGTAGGCAAGGTTGGATCGGCTACCCAGCGTACACGAACTGGTGCAAACCAAACACTCATTCTGGGGTCCTGGTAAGCCATGAGCTTGCTGAGCAGGGGTGTTGCTGGTTTTCGGTTCCTTACATCAGAACCATCGCCACCTACAGTACCTGGCCAGGCATTATCAGTGCTTGCCCCAATATAACTCATGGTGGCATCATCACCCGCTTCACTCATGTAGATGCCAGAACTAAAAATGCTTTCAATACCTGCTTTGGCTACGTCAGGCATTTTATCGGAAATGCGCATGTAGTACCGCAACAGCAAGGTATTTGCGAATTTCTGCCATTTAGAGGCATCTCCTTTGTAATATACATCATAGTTGGTAAGTGCCCCGGTTACATCCCCTGAAGCAAAAAGTTCAGAAGCCGATTTCAAGTCATTAATGATTCCAGTGTAAATAACATCCTGGCTGTCGAAGGCAGGTAGATTATAGTCTGTTGATCCCAAATTACCTTTCACCGCATTGGTATAGGGAGCATCTCCCCAAAGGTCAGTTATGACTCCGAAGATAAAAGATTTCATGGTTAAGGCTACTCCCTGGTGAAATTTGAGGTTCATGTCTACTGCCCGCTCATACATTAAGTTGTTGCTGCGCAATAGGCCATACCAGCCAGACCAGTCCTGAGGCGTCCAGTCATAGGTGTTATGTCCACTATACCAGCCGGACTTCTGTGTATGTTGCATTACCCCAGCAATATCGCCAAAGCCCAGCTCCAGATAACTTTTTGCTGCCCCTGTCATTACAGTAGGCATTAGCAGATTGGGGTTAGCGGTAGCCGGATCTATGCCATTCGGGTTTTCGTTCATTTCTGTTAGTTGATCCTTACAGGAGGATACAATAACCAGCAGCAGAATGAAAGCAGATTTATAAATACTTTTAAGGAGGTTCATGGATAAAATGTTAAAATGAAAATACACAACACGATGAATTTACAGGCTGAAGTTCAGCTTAAACCCGAAAGGAATAGTCCAGGGCATAACATTTTGTAACTCTATCCCCTGCCTGAATGCATTGGCCGTATTTCCTTGGGCGCCACCAGTAATTTGGAAAGCCCTTTCCGGATCAATGCCTATTTTGGCAGCGGTCCAGAGCATGATATTGCGGCTAAAAACAGATATATTCGCATTGCGTAAACCCAGGAACTTAGGCAGATCGTAACTCAGGGAGATTTCACGTAATTTTATAAAGGAAGCATCGAAGGTAATTTGTTTGTTATAACTCCAGGGATACATATTAGATATAGGATAGATTTTTGTATTAGCCCCACCCAGGTGTTCTTCATATACCCCATCGGATGTCTCAATTACCCCAGGAATAAAGGCACCATCATACGCATCGTCTACCGGGTAGCCACCGGTTTCCTGTGTATGGCCGCCTACTCTGGGGAAGTTTCCATTCTGCGGAATAATGTATTTTTCAGGGTCTGACTTTAATAAAGCGATCAGCTCTTGTTCAGAATAAAGCCCTCCGGCAATCAGGTTATCAAGCTGCCGTTGTGACTTCCAGTCGGACTCTCCATAGCGGTAGGTATAGGACTGAAATTCACCACCTGCTCGCCAGTCTAAACTGGCACTTAAAGTAAATCGTTTGTAGGAGAGTGAGGCCTGCATACCCATCAAAAAGTCTGGGTTAAAATTGCCTACTTTCTCTCTGGCATCACGGTCATTTACAGAAATCCATTCGCCATTTTTGTCTAGAATTGGCCATTTGTAGTAAGGAGAATTGGGATCTTTTACATACGCATATCCTCGGCTATACAAGTTGCCTATTTCTTCGCCTACTCTTGTAAAAGAACCTCCTCCGTTATCATCCCATAACGTAATAAATTCCAACCCATCAGCTAGTTCTTCTACCGTGGTACGGTTTCTGGTGAAGTTCACTGTCAGGTCCAGGTTCCAGTCGCTGCTGCGAATGGGTGAACCACCCAGGCTCAGTTCCCAGCCTCTGCTCGCCAATAAACCTGCATTTACCATACGGCTGGTATACCCGGAAGAAGCCGGGGAAGAAATACTCAGTATCTGGTTTTCGTTGGCAACATAATAGTAGGTTCCTTCGAAACGAACCCGGTTATTGAATAGATTTAAATCCATTCCCACCTCGGTAGAAGTAGCTATTTCGGGTTTAAGCTGCGCATTCAGTAAGGAAGCTGGACCCCCGGTTGTGATCAGATTACCCCATGACCCAGTTTGCAGGGTGTTTTGTAGTTGATAGGGTTGAGTGTCGTTCCCTACTTGTGCCCATCCTGCCCGGAACTTTAGTAATGAGATAGCCTGTGGCAGTCCAAAGGTGTAATTTGCCAGCCAGCTTAACGAGGCAGAAGGGTAAAAATAGGACCGGTTAGCAGCAGGAAGCGTACTCGACCAGTCATTACGGGCAGTCAAATCCAAATACAACATATCTTTGAATCCAAAGGATGCCATCCCATAGAGACTATAAATGGCTTTTTCTGACGTAAAATTATTGGTTAGTAACTTGTCTGCCGGAATATTAGATAAGCGGTATAATCCTGGTACGATTAATACCTGATTGCTATTCTGACTACCAGTATACATATCGCGGTAGTTTTGTCTCATGTAGTTGCCACCCCCGGAAATACTCACATCAAAACTATTCAACGTCTTCTTGTACGTCAGCAGAAAGTCGGCATTGGTTTCATTGCGGGCTATATCTTGTAAATGATATCCACCTCCCCTAACCCGGCTATAACTTTGAGGGATTTTTGTTTCCCGGTTTTCAATAAAGTAATCATGCGATAGTCTGGCAAAAGCTGTAAGTTCTGGAGTTATGTTCCAATCTAGTTTCAGGTTACCGAAGGCCCGGTCACGCACAAAACCATTAGTTAGTTGATAGGCTAGGAAATACGGATTATCGAACGATGGATGAGGGGTACGCTGCATGATCTGTTCAGCACCTGGCATCCAGTAATCTTTCAGATCAGTTACATTTACCTGAGGCCAGAAGTAAACAGATTCTACCGGATTTGCTCCCCGGTTCCCGGTAGATGGACGGCTGTTAGAATTAGAACGGGACAAGTTGATGTTGGCATTCAACCGTACATTCTTGCTGATATCATAGGTCGTGCTTGTCGAAATAGCATTTCTGTATAAATCAGAATTTGGGATTATGCCTTTGTTCACCATGTTGTTGAGAGAGATGCGGAACGTAGCTTTCTCCCCTGAACCAGATAGTGCTATATTATTAGTAGATGTAAAGCCTGTTTGAAGAAAGTTCTTCATATTATCCTTGTAAGACCTGAGTTCGATAGGTACTTTATTTCCATTGGCATCTACCGGACTATTCCATTGAGGTGCCAGGTTGCCCACATCTAGTTGCGGACCTGCCCAGTATGCCGATCCCTCATCAAAGGTATTGTTCCGCTCACCATTCCCATACCTATAGTGGAAGTCAAGGTATTCCACTGGCTTTTCGAATACATTGCTTGTGGAAAAAGAGATTCCCAAGGGCTGGCCTTTTTTACCGGATTTGGTAGTAATTAGAATCACGCCATTGCCAGCTCTAGAACCATATAAAGCCGCTGCACTAGGACCTTTTAATACGGAAACACTGGCAATATCATCCGGATTGAGGTCAGTAATAGCATTACCGTAATCTACTTCATTCCTGTCTCCCATTACCCGGAAATTATTGAGCCCATTGGCTACCGGCACTCCGTCAATTACAAATAACGGTTGATTGTCACTGGATAAGGATTTTGCTCCCCGGATAACCACACTTACCGAAGAACCTACCCCACTGGTCTGGTTGATGGTGACACCAGGAATTTTAGCGGCTATGCCATTCAACACATTCTCTTGTGCTACATTGGTTATGGAAGCCCCCTCCACTTTTCCTACTGAATAGCCAAGTGATTTTTGCTCCCGTTGTATACCCAAAGCCGTTACCACTACTTCATTAAGGTTACCTACACTCGGCTCCAGCGAAACATTAATGGTAGTTCTGTTGTTAACCGTCTGTTCAATGGTATTATACCCTACATAGGAATAAACCAGGACTGCATTGGAGGCAGGCACTAAAATAGAATACTCTCCATTCACACCTGTGATTGTACCGTTGTTGGTACCTTTCAGCAGAACATTGACACCTGGAAGTGCTTCTCCACCTTCGGAGGACGTGATGCGCCCGGAGACTGTTACATCTGCGACCTGTGCCAGGCCATTTCCGGCCAAGAGAATGGCCATCATTAGCAAGCTCAGATACCTTCGAAGGACTTTTTTCTGGTAATCGTTTACATTCATGATCTTAGTAGTTAAGGTGTAATAGGTATGTTTTACAAAATTTGATTTGAGCTACGTTTAGATAGGTATTTCACAAAATCAGCGTGTCAGGAAAATTCTCAGGCTGGCAGTTTGATTTTTAATAAAGGCTTATTTTGCTTGCACTAGATGATAGTTTACGGTTGTTAAAGGCAAGGCCTTTTCTATCTCTTCTTGGCTCCTTCCTTGTGTTGTAAGTAGAGTAAGCATCAGGCCACACGTGTGACAAGAATTACTTATTTTTTCAATATAGATGTTGTTTTGTTTCTATCGAAACAGTTGTATTATCGCAGGATAGCAATTTATTCGTTTTATCCCGGTATGCGGGCTATAGTTCCTCTCTGCTCAGATAATTTCAACTATGTATTATACTACGTGCAACAAAAACGTATTCTCACAAATAAGCTACTTATCAACCCAGTAGCTTTTCTGGCATGAAGTAATTATTGTTCAACTCGCAAACGTGTAGGTAGTAGAAGCCGTGTGCGGCTTAGTTAAAACAGCAGTAAAGATCCAGTGTATGTTTTCCCTCTGTGTTATTGCCTATCCCTGGGTTCCCTTTACTGCTGTCCGGTAGCATAATGATAGAATGCATTCAAAAAATTACTTGACTTTTACTCCTGGTTATCAGGAGTAAAACCAAGAGCGATTCATGCAAAAGTGTATATTACCAGTAATATTTTAGTAGTATGGCTATTCTTTTTATAAGTCCGCACAATCAGTTATCTAAATGTAGGGATTCTGTTGTGGCTACTATACGCTTTTTGCGTCAACCTATACAGATTTTGCGCACAGGTCATTTGTATGTTTAGCTAATATTCAGATACTGGTCATCAGGTGCAAGCTACCTTCGCAATACAAGCTAACCTAGTATGACCTTTGTTTCCGCTACTTTTAGGCTAATATGACTTTACCAATTCCTGTAAAACTAAGGGTGCATTTTCAATAAAAATACATAAAAAAAGCGTAGAATTAGTCTACGCTTTTTGAACCGTTAATTATGTTGGTAAGTCTACATTACGCGAAGAAAAGTGAGCTATATTCTACAGCTGATCTTTCGTAGTATCAATAAAGATTCAACTCCTAAATAATCACTTACTGGTCCCACCAAACTTTGGTATTTATGTCATTGGGTCCCTGACGTGCTACCGCTGCTTCAACATTTGCCTGATTGAGTGAGAATTCAGTAGCTGGATAAATAAAACGTACTGGAATCCGGTTTCCATTAACATTGGATACACCTGGCGTAAGTACCGGATAGTTAGTTCTTCGCCAATCGAACCAGGCTTCGAGTCCGGAATAAAACAGGGCAATCCATTTTTGTGTGCCAATTTGCTCCAAAGCGGTTGCCGGGGAAAACGCTACGCCAGGCTGAGACAGATACCCAGCCGGAAGATCCAATTTGAAATAGTCGAAAGATGCCTGGATCCCTTGCTCATAATAGTCTTTAGCTGTACCGGAAGTAACAAGACCTTTCTGTGCGGCTTCCGCCAAAATAAACTGGAGTTCTGCATAGGTCATAATAATACCTCTTGCAATTTCCCGCTGATCCTGCGTAGGAGTTCCAAATCCATCTATATAATAAGCACTACCGATCCGGGACATAAAGTTTGCTCCCCCATTGTACTGAAGTGCCGCGTTATCGTCTAGTCCATTCGGAACGCCAACATATTCAGGGGTAGCGGTTCCGGTAGAAGCAGGTGTAGGGCGGGCAAAAACCTGAATGCGGGGGTCATTGTATTCCTTCAACTTATCCCCCATGGTTTTACTTAACCTGAATTCATTAAATGAGCCAATCCTAGACGTATATAAGGGAAACTGATTAGGTACCGTTGGCAAATACAACAGGGCAGCATTGTCGTCGTTCCCTTCAAAGATAGGTGAAGTGGCCGGGTCATTGAGAATTGCCTGCATATCTGGACCTACATTACGCTTGTTAGAAATCCGCATCAAATACCGCAACCGGAGTGAGTTAGCTAATTTTTTCCACTTGTCTACATCGCCTCCATACAGGATATCTCCTTGCACGTTCTCTGCCGTTGATCCAAGCAATTCATTTGCCCGTGATAGGTCTGAGAGAATGCCGTTATAGATAGTTTCCTGCGTATCGTATTTTGGAAAATATACGCCTGTTTTTCCCTGCGTTGCTTCGGTATACGGTGCATCTCCATAAGCATCGGTTACCAGTGACATCATCCAGGATTTCATAACCAGCGCTATACCCATGTAGTTGCTTTGGCCTGCTTTTTCAGCAATCGTATACACACTGTTTACATTCCGCATATTGGTATACATAGTATTCCAAATGCCATTCTGCTCTCCCCACTGGTAGCGGTCTTCATTCACAAACTGAATTTTGGCTGTTTGCTGGATGACAATATTGCCTATACCCCAGGACATTCCCATTACTTCATTTACAGTTGAACGGATAATGTTAGGTAATAAAAGGTCAGGCGTTACAGTATTGGGTACATTGGGATTGGTGTTGATCTCTTCAAAATCTTTATCGCAGGCATTGAGCAGCAGTAAGCCCAGGGCCATAAAAACGATTTTCAGGTTTCTATATCTTTTCATAAGTGTCGTTAGTATTCGGTGATAGAAAGTGATTTACAAACGGAAGCCTAAGTTAAAGCCGATGTTGCGGGTAGATGGGATGGCCACTGACTCTGCCCCAGGAACAATGGTGCTTCCAGCAACAGAAGAAGTCTCCGGATCGATATGGGGCACTTTTGTCCATACAGCCAGGTTGCGTCCTACGATGGAAAAATTAACACCCCGGATAGGCAGCTTTCCTAATACTTTATCAGGAATAGTATAGCCAAATTTAACTTCCCGGAGTTTGGCAAACGTAGCATCGAAAATAGCCCCTTCTAGTACGCTTCGGCCTAAGGTAAAGGCTGTATGCCATTCACGGGCACTTAATTCCCGGTCAGTTGGCTGACTGCCATTTACATGAAAAGAGTTGGAACCATCTGAATTTTTAGTCAGAATAACACCAGGAGAATAAACTCCATTTCCTTCTACTGCCAAGTCATATCCGTTGGCACGGCCTTCCAGAGTTTCTATTAATTGTCCACCTTCACGGCCTACTACATAACTATGGGAATACACCTGGCCACCATACCGAATGTCGAATAAGAACCCAAGATTAAAGTTTTTGTAAGAGAACGTATTGTATATACCGCCAAGCCAGTCAGGATTGTAATTTCCTAGCTTTACTGTATTTCCGGTGCGCAGCGGACGGCCATTTTCATTGATAATCTGTCCTACATATTGGCCAGTAGGATCGTAATACTGACTGGTTGGATCATTGCTTACCCGCTGATACGCAAATCCATACATATCTCCCATCCGTTCACCAACGCGGGCTTCCACAGAGAAGTACTTGTCAGCTAATTGGTATCTTTCTATGCCGGCTGCCAGCTCTTTTACTTCGCTCCGGTTACGGGACCAGTTAATATCTATATTCCAGCGGAAACCATTATTTTCTGACTGTACCGGTACTAAGTTCAACATTACTTCCCAGCCTTGATTCCGGATCAGGCCGGCATTTTGCACAACAGTTCCATAGCCTGTCGTGTTAGACAAGGGCACGAAGATGATCTGGTTGCGGCTGTCGTTGCGGTAGAAGGTTACATCCAGCCCAATGCGGTTGTTGACGAAACGAAGGTCAATTCCATACTCCTGGGAAGCACTGATTTCTGGTTTTAGGTTCAGGTTGGGTATCTGCGAAACTTCCCCAAAAGTTGGTGTGGTGCCCCAAGGTGTGGCCGGATTGAATGGTTGAGCAAATTGATACGGCTCTGTATCATTTCCAACCTGTGCAATTCCCGCCCGTAACTTAGCGAATGATATAAAACTAGGCAATACAAAAATATCGCTTACTACGGCGCTTAGAGAAGCAGAGGGATAAAAATATGAATTATCTGCGGTTCCTTCTACGCCATTAGGTAGAGTAAGCGTACTGGCCCAGTCATTTCTGGCAGTCAGGTCCAGGAACAGAAAATTGCGGTAGCCTACTTGTGCCTGCGCAAACAAGCTATTTACTTTTCTTTTGGAGATAGTAGACCCATATTCCAATGGCACTCTTGCATTATTGATGCTGTATACCCCTGGAACCGTTAACTGTGAAGCAAATACATCCAGGTAATCAAACGTACTTACCCGCTGGTTACCCCCCAAGGTGGCATTGAGGGTAAAGTCTTCACCAAAACTTTTATTTGCCTGTAGTAATATATCAGAGTTTCGTTCAATGGTTTCGACCGTTTCACGCCGGAAAGAACCGAATGGATACCGCTGCGTGCTAAATGCCCGCCGGCGTGTGCGGAGTTCATCGGAGTAATCTACCTGAGTACGGGCTTGCACACTCAGCCAATCAGTAAGCAGGTAGCTTAAGGTAATATTGCCAATGATGCGGTCTACATTTTGTCCATTGGTATTTTCATAGACGTTGAAATAGGGATTATCGTGGTAGTTATAGTTGAAATTGTACTGCTGGATATTCTCCAGGCCTGGCTGCCAGTAATTGCGTAAAGCCTTGGTATCTATCTGGCGGCCATACCAGCAATTGAATAAGTACATAATGTTTTCTGTACCATAACTCAGGTTCGGCCGGTTGTCGCTGTTACTGCGGATATAGTTTACATTGGCCCTGGCGGTGAATTTTTTGGTTAGCTTATAGCCTCCGTTGAAAGCAAAGGTATTGCGTTTTAAGTCAGTATTGGGTACAATTCCTTTCTGATCAAGGTTGGTATACGACAAGCGAAAATCACCAAATTCATTGCTGCCAGTAAGTGCTATGTTGTTAGAAAAGGTTTGACCGACTTCAAAAAAATCTTTGATGTTATCCGGATGTGGACTAAAAGGGGTGGCAGTTGCATTGCCTGGTCCACCAGGCACTTCTGTATCCCCAGCCCGTAAACCTTTATCGGTAGGTGAATCATGCTGCACAAGCAACTGGCCTTCCATTTTAGGTCCCCAATTTTCATCTACACCATCTTGCAATCCACCACCAGAACCATCTTTGAAACTAAATTCGCCTCCCAAGCCCTGGCCATATACATTTTGATAATCTGGCAGGCGAAGGGGGGTGTCGAAGGTTACGTTTGAATTAACAGAAATCCCTAATCCTTTGGTATTTTTTCCGCTCTTAGTCGTAATTACCACTACCCCATTGGCTGCTCTGGAACCATATAATGCAGAAGCATTTGCTCCTTTCAGCACCGTCATGGATTCAATATCGTCCGGATTGATAAACCCTGCTCCATTGCCATAATCTGCTTCCTGGTTATTTCTGCCAGAAGAACCTACAAAGTTGTTGTTTATGGGCATGCCGTCAATAACAAACAACGGCTGGTTGGCATTGATATTCAGCGAGCGTTCACCTCGGATCGTTACCCGTGAGGATCCCCCAATACCTGAAGGACTGCTTACTACGGTTACCCCGGCAATTTTACCGGCAAGCTGGTTTACGACATTCGTTTCCCGTGCCTGAATCAGACTTTCAGAACTAATTTTTTGGGTAACATAGCCTAATTCCCGTTGCTGTTTTTCGATACCCAAGGCCGTTACAACTACTTCAGAGAGAGAGGTAACATCTGTTTCCAATTGAACATTAATTTCAGAACGGTTGCCAATGGGAATTTCCTGGGAAGCATACCCGATAAACGAAAATACAAGCGTAGTTGCGTCTTGTGGGACATTAAAGCTGTAGCGTCCATCAGCATCAGTAGTAGCCCCTGTTGTAGTTCCCTTTACCAGGATAGTTACGCCTGGTAACGCAGAGGATTCAGAGGCTGAAGTCACCCTGCCCGATACTTGTTTCCCTTGTGCCAAGCTTGTTTCAGCGGTTGCTACTGTGAGTAGAAATATGCATACCAGTAGCTGAATCAAGGTAGGTAACAGCCGTTTTCTTTTTGGCCAACGCTTAGTATGTAGCGTATTTTTCATAGATTTGTACGTTTTAATAAAGGTTTAGGATTTTGTTAAGACATAATAAGGCCACTCTACTGTCTGGCAGTAGTTATTTTGCGGTAACTGGTGCGAAAAGGCGTAGAAGACAGGTATTATTGAGCCGGTACTGTTGCCGCAGTTCCGGCTTTTTTCTGCTTCCTACTTAAAAACTTCTGCATTTTTTTAGTACATAGGCATCCGGTTTATACGTCAGGAAATAAGACAGATTATTTGGTAAGCGTCATTCGTATACTGGGCATTTTATACATACTATCAGGTTGGGGAACAAAAAACCTGATGCACTAAACAACTAGTAACTCAACTCCCACATTGCTTCAACACGTCAAATATAAAAATGTAAAGTTTACTTATATTAAACATTTCTTTAATTATTTGTTAATTTATAAAAATTTTTCTTTCATTAGTTTAATATAAATAAACAATAATATTGAGGTAACTTTAAGTAAACCTGAGAAGTGTATATTTCCCCGGAAAGTCCAGCCATGGAAATACTGCACACCTGTTAAGCCTGTTTACCTTCTTGAGCAAACAAAGTAAAACAGACAAACGATTAACTATCCTTTTATGAATGGTCAGATAATACTCAGGATTGGAAAAAAGATCAGAGAAATACGCCAGAAACAACAATTAAAATTACACGAACTTGCCGAAGAAGCCCATATAAGCAAAGGGCTGTTGTCGAAAATAGAGAATGGCCGCACCATTCCTTCTTTGCCCGTGCTGCTTTCGTTAATCCAGGTGCTGAAAGTAGAAATGAGTGAGTTTTTTGATGGAATTGAGTTAACTAGCCTAGGAAATTTTATTCACAAAAAAAAGTCAGACTATCTGCCCCTGGAAAAAGAAGAATCCATCGGTTTTTTGTATCAACTGATCGTAAGTCAGAATATATTAAACATGGCTTTCGAAGCGGTCATCCTGGAACTGGAACCTGCTTCGAGACGGGAAAAAGTGGTAACCGATGGTTATGAGTTTAAATTTGTGTTGTCTGGTGAAGTAGACTATCATCTGGGGGAAGAAATTGTAGAGCTAAAAGCAGGTGATTCCCTTTTTTTTAATGGCAAAATACCCCATGTCCCGGTAAACAAAAGCCAGAATCCAGTGTCTATGCTGGTCATTTATCTGCTGGTACCTAACTAATAAGCATTTTTACTTTATGGATCAACAAGAACAAAATCAGGCAACTATTGAGGAGATATTTGCCCTCTATGAAAAACACGGAGCAGATGATTATATCGGCGAACCAGTATCCCAACTGGAACATATGGCCCAGAGTGCCCAGCTGGCTGCCAAACAAGGATTTGATGAAGAGGTAATTCTGGCGGCCTTTTTCCACGACATTGGCCATTTTCTTTCCTCAGACGAAACCCAGCAAATGGATGGCTATGGCGTTATGAGCCATGAAAAAGTAGGCGCTAATTTCCTGCGAAGCAAAGGTTTTCCCGAGCGGGTAGCAAAGCTGGTAGAAAGCCATGTGCAGGCGAAACGCTATCTTACCTACAAACATCCTCAATACTATGATCAGCTTTCAGAAGCCAGCAAACGGACATTGGAATTTCAGGGCGGCCGCATGAGTGCATCGGAAGCAGAGCTGTTTGAAAAAGATGAACTGTTTGATTTAAGTATCCGGATGCGGAAATGGGATGAACTGGCCAAAGAAGAACATATTCCCGTGCCTGATCTATCAATCTATAAACAGATGTGCTTGAAATGTCTCAATAAAGGATAGGGCAACTGGCTATGACAGCAGCCTACCCAGATTGAATACCAGGGATTGAGCAAGAAAGAAGGAAGACAGTAACATTAAGTTCATTCTTTCTACTTCCTTATTACCTACCCTCCTACCTGCCAGCTGGTGGTAATATTAGTTGTTTGCAGCACTTCCTGAGCCAAGCCAAAAGACAGAGTCATGCCTGCACCACTGAGGCCATTTACAATGGTTACCCCTGTTTCTGGTTGTGCAACAATCTCTGTTTGTCCCGGAAGTTTTGGGTAAATACCATGCCAGCGTTGGGTAATATGGGTTTCTGGGAAATGAGCAAATGTATGTAGGTATTTAAGAATAATCTGATCTATCTCATCTTTATCAAATGGCTCTGGTGTTAGGTCGTATTCATGCGAATCGCCTATGGTAAGTTCTCCATGCCTGGTTTGAGAGAGTAGCACATGAATGCCCCATTTTTCTACTTCTGGCGACTCTGCTATAACTCGTCTATCCAAAGTAGCCAGGCTGGTACAATGCCGGAAAGAAGCATAATGCCGCAGCGTTAGCCCGGCACATAAGGCAGGTCCCAACTGCCATCCTCCAGGCTGCGTGCCAGTCCGCATCATTTGTAATTTACATTTAGTTATGCCACTGCTGGCAAAAACAGCCGGATATAAGGTCTCAAAATCTGCCCCACTACATACATATACATGATCTGCCTGCCACCGCTCCGAAGCTGTATCTACATAAGGCATTGTAATAGAAGTAATAGCGGTGCCAAACCGGAACTGCACACTGTACTGCGATTCCAAAAAGGCGGGCAACTGACTGATTACTTCCCTAGGATCAACGGTTAGTTCAGTCGTGCTCCATAAACCTCCAAGCAAACCATTAGTTTTTGCTGCACTGCTTTTCTGGCTTACCTCCGCTGGAGTTAATAACTGACATTGGTAGCCATGCCCTGGTGCCGTAGACATAAATTCTTCTACTACCGCCAATTCATCCTGATTATATACTAAATGCAGACAACCCGTTTGTGCCGCAAATAAGCCTGCTTTAGTGACCAGTTCCAGCCATACTTTGCGGCTATCAAGTGCCCGTTCATAAGCTTTACCGGGAGCCTGGCCAATTGGCCATATCAAGCCAAAATTGCGGATAGAGGCACCGATAGCTTTGGTATTTCTTTCAAAAACTACCACTTTTAATCCTTTTTTGGCAGCTGTATAAGCAATCGCCAACCCCACAATTCCGGCTCCAACTATAGCAATATCAGCAGTCTTATTATTTTTCAATGTCATAGGTCGGTAAAGGAAAAGAACTTTAGTTAGGTAAGCTAAAAATGTATAAAGGGAGTCCAAATTACTTAGTTTTCATGGTTTCAAAAGCAGCCTTCACTGGCTTTCCTATCCAGCAAGAAGGGGCCGGATAACCCAACACGTAGGCAAGGGTAGCAGCCGTGTCATAGGTGTTGATGGGTTCCATGATAGAATGGCCTTTTTTTACACCAGGCCCTGAGATAATCCAGGGAATTTCCCGTTCTTCCGGAGTGTCACCCCCATGGCTTTTACCTTTTCCTCCATGATCAGCTGTGACCAGAATAAGGGTTTGAGCAAAAATATTGGCTTGTTTTAAACTACGCAAAATTTCTCCAATCAGCCGGTCGGCTTTTTCTACGGACGTATAATATTCTGTTGTGCCGTGTCCGTAATCATGTCCGGCATGGTCTACATGATCCAGGTGTATGAAAGTAAAAAAAGGCTTATTGGCCTGAATGTAGTTGGCAGCTTCACTGGTTGTTTTGTCTTCTCCTCTGGCATCCGCAATAAGTGTAGGAATGCCTGGCTCTACCAACCGGCCAAATCCATCCCAGTCATGAAAACAGGCAATGTCTGCTTGTGGATAATTGCTGCGGATTACGTTAAAAATGGTAGGGAAAGTTTCTCCCTTTTTTCCTTCACAATAGGCTTTATTTTTGATATCCGTCCGTTCCCAGTCATTAGAGGTAATTTCATGCTCGTTCGGAGAAGCCCCCATAATCATGGATGCCCAGTTTGGACTACTGCTGGACGGCATAACTGCCATCGCTTTAAAAGAGTGTGCCCCACTCTTCATAAGTTCATCCAGGTGAGGAGTATTTGCTTTAATAATACCATTGGGGCTTAATCCATCCACACCTATGACGATGACATGTTTCACATTAGTAAACTGCTGCGCGTAAGACTGCATGCTTACCAGTAAGCCCATACATCCGATAAAGAAAGTTTTCATACCTACAATTTCTGTATACCTCTTTGAAAATCAATAGCAAGAAAACGGTAAGCTACTAAATTTCTCTATCCGTCGGTAAGCAAAGCATTTAAATAATCTTTACCAAAAGTTTACTTATAGGTAACAAACCCAGGCTTAGCACTTACCTGACCATGTTAAAATAGCTGGCTTAATTACTCAGCTGCAACAGCTTGTATCGTAATGATAGGTAATAGTTCGGCTAATTGACTGATGATATGTGTATGCGGCTCTCTGGCAAGTGCCTCTTTGGTAAAAGCTCCGGTAGTTACGCCTACTACATAGCGACAACCGGCGGCTGTTCCTTGCTGCAAATCAGAGGCGGTATCCCCTACTTTGACTACCTGCTTGGCATCGGCAACGCCAGTCAATTCCATGGCCCGGAAAATCATATCAGGGTACGGACGTCCACGGGCTACCTCATCACTGGTGATGCTTACATCAATTAGTCCTTTTTCCTGCCAGCCTAGCCGTTTTAGAATCGTATCGGCAATGCGGCGATCGAATCCGGTGTCGATGCCTACTTTTATCTGATGTTTATGCAATACGCTGAATAGCTCACTTACCCCTTCTATCTCTTGTACTTCCGGAGCATGCTGGTAATAGCTTACCATTTCATTCTGAAAATTCCTGAATATCTGTTGAATATATGCTTCCTCTGGATTTGCATGACCCCTAAGTTTTAGCAAATTGTGGATGGCTACCGGTTTAGGATACCCCATTACATCGTTGGCTTCATCCCGGCTTACCGGGATGCCTTCCATAGCAAAGGCTTTTTGTAAAGCAGCATGTACATTATCCTTATCTTTTACAGTTGTACCTGCCATATCAAAAACTACAAGTTGGATGCTCATGAAGTGTATAGTTAGGTGTGAGGAATTTAAATAGAGGTATTTAAAAAATGGATTGGATAAATAGATGCCTTATTTCATGGCAATATAAGTCGCCCAAGTGTTTGATTTGCCAGGATGGACTGTTATTTTTTTGTTATCTATTCAACCTGTTACATAAGCTGGCAATTCGTCAATAGACGATATATTGCTATTTTCTAAAAAAGTTGTAAAATTCGTAGATAAACGATAATTCATTTATTAAATTCACGATTTATACTTTTTAACGTACATAAACCTTAACTCTTTACTTAGTTGAATACGTTTACTCTCAACCGCCGTCAGTTCCTGAAAGGAGCTTCCGCTTCCCTAGCCTTAACCTCTCTTGGTGTCGGAGACATCAACATTTTTAATCCAGCTAAACCCATGCGTGTGGGCTTGATCGGAACAGGCTGGTATGGCAAAAGTGATCTGTTCCGCCTCATACAAGTTGCCCCGGTAGAAGTAGTTGCCCTTTGCGATGTAGATAAAAAATTACTTGAGCAGGCTGCCACTATGGTTAGCCAACGGCAACAATCTAAAAAGAAACCAAAGCAGTATGGCGACTACCGGAAAATGCTATCCGATAACAAGCTAGATGTAGTATTGATCGGCACCCCAGATCACTGGCATGCCTTGCAAACGATTGATGCCCTGAAAGCAGGAGCCCATGTGTATGTTCAAAAACCAATTAGTGTGGATGTAATGGAAGGCGAAGCTATGGTAGCTGCTGCCCGTAAATACAACAAAGTAGTACAAGTGGGAACCCAACGGAAAAGCACCCCCCATTTAATAGATGCTAAAAAGAATATTGTAGATGCCGGATTACTAGGCAACATAAAACATGTAGATATGTGCTGCTACTTCCATATGCGGGCAAATGGTAACCCACCCACAGAGCAAGTACCAGATTTTCTGGACTATGAAATGTGGACAGGCCCAGCTCCTCTGCGGCCCTACGATGGCTTACCACACATCCGCTGGTGGCGTACCTTTAATGAATATGGCAATGGTATTATGGGAGATATGTGTGTGCACATGCTGGATACTGTCCGCTGGATGCTCAAACTGGGATGGCCTAAGAAGATAACTTCTACCGGAGGAATTTATGTGCAAAAAGACGGCAAGTCAAATATTCCGGATACACAAACAGCCGTATTTGAATACGAAGGATTAAATGCAGTATGGCAGCACCGTTCCTGGGGTACACCTGCTAACCCGGATTATCCCTGGTCATTTACCCTGTATGGCGATAAAGGCACCTTATGGGCAAGCACTATGGCCTACGACTTTATTCCACATGGCGAAGAAAATAAAGATAAAAAAGTGCATAAAGATGTGGTGTATGAGAAAGAGAAATATCCAGAAGACCTTACCGAAGAAAGAATAGAATTAAATGCGGCCCCTGCTACCAGGTTACATATGCTTGATTTTCTGAAAGCTATTGAAACAAATGGTAGACCAATAGCCGATATTGAGGAAGGACATATTTCTACCGCAAGCTGCATTATGGCAAACATATCTATGAAAGTTGGCCGCCCGATAGTATATGATCCGGCCAAGCGGCAAATTGTGGGAGACCAGGAAGCAAATGCATTACTTTCCAGGCCATACCGTCAGCCCTGGCAACACCCTGATCCAGGTACGGTGTAAAGAACAATCATCAGTTTAGGATGTATCGTAGCTAGAAAGCAACTTTACTTGTCACTTAACTGATACTATCTACTAAATATATGAACAAGGAATGATGAATCGTGGAGGTTTTACCTTCTGTATTCTTAATTCCTTGTTTAGTATTCGATATTTATTGTAAAAAACTATTCCAGAGCCTCTCATGTGGAAGCATGTTTATTCTATTTGGCTTATTTGTACTTGCCTGGCAGGGCTGTGGAACTGCACCCCCAAGCCTGCTGCAACACCTTCTGATGATGGGCCGGCTTCTGCCCGTGCGGACGAAGGCCCTTCCCCTGCCCTGACTCCAGCTGAGGAACTAGCTACCTTTCAGCTTCAACCAGGCTTACAAATTCAACTGGTGGCTTCCGAACCCATAGTGCAAGACCCAGTAGTAATCACCTTTGATGAAAACGGCCGCTTGTGGGTGGTAGAAATGAGAGGCTTTATGAACACCATTGACGCAGCAGGCGAAAATGAACCCATCGGTCGCATCTCTGTTTTGGAAGATACCAATGGCGATGGACAGATGGACAAAAGCACCATCTACCTGGATAGCCTGATTATGCCGCGAGCCTTAGCTTTAGTACCTGGCGGTGCCTTAGTAGCCGAAAATCAGGCATTATGGCTGACGCAAGACAATGATGGAGATCTGAAAGCAGATACCAAAACATTGATTGACAAATCCTATGCAGGTAGTGCTCTTCCTGAACATTCAGGGAATGGGCTATGGCGGGGCATGGATAACTGGTATTACAATGCCAAATCCAGGCTACGCTACAAGTTAACAAATGGTGAATGGCAACGGGACAGCACAGAATTCCGGGGGCAGTGGGGACTTAGCCATGATGATGAAGGCAGATTAATTTATAATTATAACTGGTCTCAGCTACATGCCGACCTGGTACCCGCCAATTATTTTTCTCGCAACAAAAATCATACACCTACCACCGGCATTGATCATGGCTTAACAACCGATCGCAGAATTTACCCTATCCGCCCAAATCCTGCGGTTAACCGAGGTTATATTCCTGGAACATTAGACGAAGAGGGTAAATTACTAGAATTTACAGCCGCTTGTTCTCCATTGTTTTACCGGGGAATTGCTTTACCTAAGGAATATTATGGGAACGTATTCGTTTGCGAACCCTCCGGCAATTTGATAAAACGGAATGTGGTAAAAGAAAATGGCCTACTACTCTCTGCCTTTGATCCCAATCCCGGGAAAGAATTTCTGGCTTCTACCGATGAACGGTTCCGGCCAGTACATATGGCCACCGGACCTGATGGCGCATTGTATGTGGCAGATATGTACCGCGGACTCGTGCAGCATGGAGCCTATATTACCCCGTATTTAAAAGAACAAACGTTGCTTCGTAAACTGGTCTTGCCCGTACACCGTGGACGTATCTGGCGTATTGTCCCACAAGGATGGAAACCAACTCAACCGGAAAAACTTTCTTCTCTTTCATCATCAGCACTTATAGATAAGCTTGCTCACCACGATGGCTGGTATCGGGATATGGCACAACGGCTGTTAATTGAACGAAATGATTTAACTATCGAAAAACAACTAAAGGATTTTGCCTTAGCAGGGAAACATAGCCTTAGCCGCTTTCATGCTTTATGGACATTAGATGGCTTGCATTTGGCCGATCCAGATCTGTTGCTGTCTTTACTTTCAGACCCAGATACACTTGTCCGAACTACTGCTCTGCGTTTGCTGGAACCTCGAGCCAAAAACGATCAACAGGTACGGGCAAAGTTGGAAGAAGTATTGCTAAAAGCCTATCCACAAGCATCTATTAAGCAAAGTATTCAGATGGCTTTATCTGCGCCGGTGCTAAGTGAAAAAACGGCTCATACGTTATTAGCAGGAATTATTACCCAACATGATACTTCGGCCCTGATACGCGATGCCGTCATGAGCAGTTTATATAACCAGGAATTCACGTTTCTGAAACAACTCTGGCAAATGCCCGCCTGGCAAACTTCACAGCCTTCTAAAGAGATTTTTCTGGAAATGCTGGCTACCGCCATTATCCGGAAAAGAGATGCTGCAGAGCTTTCTCAAGTATTAGCGTTACTGGATAAAAACAAAGGAGCCTTTGGCTGGAAAGAAAAAGCCATAATTACTGGTTTGTCTATCGGCGGAAGCAATACCAATATGGAACCTTTACAGCTGGCAGCGGCTCCTAGCATCCTGAAACGGACAAATCATGGCATTGACTCTGCCCGTCTGACTACTCTGGTAGCCTTATTTGAATGGCCCGGACATTCCTCTGTTAAAAATAACCTGCCAAAGAAGAATCCGCTTACGGCAGATGAGCAAAAACTATTTGCCCTGGGTAGGCAACACTATCTCACTACCTGTGCTGGGTGTCATGGTACAGATGGAGCGGGACTTAACCGGTTTGCCCCTCCCTTAGCTGGCTCTCAATGGGTAACTGGTGATGAAAAACGGCTAGCATTAATCGTACTGCACGGCATGGAAGGCCCGGTAGATGTAAATGGTAAAGTGTATACCACACCTGATATTCTACCAGTGATGCCCGCACATACTACGATGGATGATGGAGTTATTACAGCTATTTTAACGTATATCCGCAATGAATGGGGAAACGAAGCAGGACCAGTGAGCCGGCGTACAGTAGGTACTACCCGAAATACCTCTCAAGGCCGGGTAATTCCCTGGACTGCCGCCGAATTGGACAAGTACATAGAAGAGAACAAAGCAACTTCCGGGAGGTAATTTTCATTCTGGAACGGAAACCAGTTACATACAACTAAATACCCATACTTTTTCACCTATCAATTAGTCACTCTTATGCACAGAAGAGATTTTTTACAAAAAAGTGCTCTAGCTTCCCTAGCCTTGTCTTTCCAATCTATGCCTGCTCTATTCAAAGAAATGCCGATGGGTGTTGTAGTTCATTCATATGGAAGTCGCTGGAACCCTAAAGAGCAAAGTCAGAAATATCCTGGTTTCACCGACGCCCTACAACTCCTGGAACATTGCCACCAGATTGGTGCCGGCGGGGTACAAGTGGGGGTAAATAAATGGACAACCGACTTTGCTAAAAAAGTGCGGGACAAACGGGAGAAGATGGGAATGTATCTGGAAGGATCTATTGGTTTACCTAAAAAACCGGAAGATGTTTCCCTTTTTGAACAGGAGGTAAAAAATGCACGGGAAGCCGGCATCCAGATTCTACGCACAGTAAGCCTGGGAGGGCGGCGATATGAAACTTTTCAATCAAAAGATGCTTATGACAAATACAAGCAGAGTGCTATCGCTGCTTTGCAAATGGCTGAACCAGTATTAAAGAAAAACAAACTTAAACTGGGCGTTGAAAACCACAAGGATTGGCTTGCCGAAGAATTGGTGCAAGTTCTCAAACAGATCAACAGCGAATGGATAGGCGTAACATTGGATTTTGGGAATAGTATTGCCTTACTTGAAGACCCCATGCATGTGGTAGAAACCCTTGTCCCTTATGCCTTTACAACCCATGTAAAAGATATGGCTGTAGAGGAATACCCGGATGGTTTTCTGTTGTCTGAAGTACCCCTGGGAGAGGGTTTACTGGATTTACCTAAAATTGTAGAATTGTGTAAAAAACATAATCCATCGGTCACCTTTAATCTGGAAATGATTACCCGCGATCCTTTGCAAATCCCTTGCTTGAAAGACGAATACTGGGCAACTTTTGACCAAATGAATGGAAAGGAATTGGCCAGGGTCCTACGCATGGTCAGGAAGCACAAAAAGGCAGAAGGCCTCCCCAGGTTTTCTCAGCTAAGCATAGATGAGCGGCTAGCAGCAGAAGAAGAAAATATACTACAGTGCCTTACCTACAGTAAAAACAAATTAGGAATTAAATAAAATTGGTCTTATATACAAATTTTATCTTTATATGTTTAAAGAAAAGAGGTAGTTCTTTTCTTTATTTTCTGACATCTGTTTTTAACGCTAGTACCGAAAAATAGTTCAATTATCAAACCCCTATAAACACGCATGAGTAACGAAACACTTCCTGGAATAAAACAATTTGATCTGAGCGGAAAATCTGCCATAGTTACCGGTGGGTCTAAAGGACTGGGCTTCGCCATAGCCGCAGCACTGGCTTCGGCCGGAGCCAATGTTATGCTGGTGAACCGCAATGCAGCAGAAGGAGAAAGTGCCGCCCAGGTCCTTAAACACGATTTTGGTACACAAATAATCTCCTTTGCGGCAGATATCACCAACATTGACCAAACCGAAGCCATGGTAGCTAAAGCTATGGATACGTTTGGAAAAATAGATATTCTGATTAACAGTGCTGGCATTAACATCCGGGGAGCCATTGATGAAGTAACGCCAGATGATTTTAACAAAGTAATGCAAGTGAATGTAAATGGCACCTGGCTTTGTTGCAGGGCAGTGACCTCCCATATGAAAAAAAATGGCAGCGGTAAAATTATCAATCTGGCAAGTACTCTGGGAGTTGTAGGCCTGGCTAACCGCACCCCATACACAGCCAGCAAAGGCGCTGTTGTGCAAATGACTAGAGCCCTGGCATTGGAACTGGCCCCGTTCAATATTAATGTCAATGCCATATGTCCTGGACCTTTTCTCACAGAAATGAACCTGCCTATTGCTCATACAGAAGAAGCGAAAAAATTTGTAGTTGGGGCCACCGCAATGGGCCGCTGGGCCGAACTGCGCGAAATCCAAGGTGCAGCTATTTTTCTAGCCAGTGATGCAGCAAGTTATATGGTAGGCTCCATGCTAATGGTAGATGGTGGCTGGACGGCAAAGTAATTTGTAGTAGCTATATACACGAATAACCCTGTTAAACTTTGACCGTCTAACAGGGTTTCCTGTATTTCAGGGAATAGTTACAGAAAATAAGAAAGAATATAAATGACTACAAAGGCAGAACAGGATAAAATGAGTGTACCTAAACTATGGGTCTGATTTCCAAGTTTAATATTCATGCCAGTTAATTGAGTCATGGCCCAGAAGAAACTATCGTTGGCATGCGAGATAGCAATAGCCCCGGCACCAATGGCTAGTACCACCAAAACTTTTAATGATTCAGTGTCTAAACCCAAGGTTGGTAGCAAGGGCACTATCACCGATGCTGTAGTAATGATGGCTACGGTTGATGAACCCTGGGCTGTTTTTAAAGCTAAGGCCATTAGAAAAGGCAATAATAGGCCCAGATTTGCATTGCTCAGGTTACTACTAACTAAATCGGCAACACCTGAATTCTGAAGCATTTTTCCAAATACTCCTCCAGCGCCAGTTATTAATATCACTGGTGCAGAAATAACCAAAGCATCGCCAATCCAGCCGGTGGAAGATAACAATTGCCTGTCAAATTTCTCGGGCAGGATAAACGAAACAAAAGCACCTAGCAATAAAGCCATCAGGGGATTACCCAAGAATAATATAGTTGATGCTAATGTACCATCGCCAAAAGGCCGGGTTGGATAGCTAGCAATAGAAGCTAGTATAATCAATAGTAACGGAAGAATAATAGGTAATGAAGACTTTCCTAAGGAAGGATATTTTTTTACTTGCGTAGAAGTTTCGACGTCAGCAAAATGGGGTACTAACTCAAATTTAGATACATAATATTTTACATAATAAAAACAGGGAATTAAGGCCAGAGAGCTAACAAGGAGTCCCCATAAAATTACCAAGCCCAAGTCAGCACCCAGAATACCGGCGGCCGCAATAGGTCCAGGAGTGGGTGGAACTAATGAGTGGGTAGATGAAATTCCCAAGGTCAAAGCAACAGTGGTAGCCGCATAGGGAACTTTACCTTTAAATGACAAAGACTTGTTAATGGGATTCATCATAATAAACGCACTATCGCCAAATACTGGAATAGATAATATCCAACCTGTTATCATCATGGCTAACATCACTGATTTTTCCCCAATAAATGCCAGCACTCGTTGAGCAATAACAAAGGCTCCTCCGGTTTTTTCTAAAAAAGTACCAATGATTACCCCCAGCAATATTACCAATCCAATTTTGCCTAATACGCCACCAAACCCTTCCTCAATCGACTGAAGAATCAACTTTGGAGACATACCTGCAAGTAAGCCATAGCCGATGGCTCCCACAAACAGGGCGAGAAACGGGTGAATATCGTATTTAATAATGGAAACAATAATAATAGTTAGAGCAAGTAGTACAACGACCAGAAGGAACATGCTATGAGGGTGAAGTTTAGGGTTAGGTAATAAATATTATTATTCAAATAAGGATTTGGACTTTGAAATATATGCGATTAGGTACGGAATAACAAATGATCTACTCCAATAATATTTTTCAGGTATACTATTCCTTTTATAAGGGGTAGTGTACCCTAATGCTATACTCGTGTAATACCTGTTATCCGACAGGCTTCCTGCCTCATTTCAAAAAGTCACTGGGCAACTGCCAATGAATTACGTAAAGGTTTTCCGAAACCATCTGCTTCAATTTCAAATACATCACCTGACTGTGGTTGAATATTGTCGGAGAAACTGAGGACAGACGTGCCAAAAAAGTGTACATGAACATCTCCAGGCTGTCTGAAAAGGGAATATTTGAAATGATGATATTCCAGATTTGCTAGGTTATGACTCATGTTGGCTTCTCCGGTTAAAAATTCCTTTTCCCATAGCACCCGGTTATCCCGGATTATCCTGGTTTTACCTACAATATGGCTGGGCAACTCACCTAATACCAGTTCTGGGCCGTAAGAACAATGCCTTAGCTTAGAATGGGCAAGATATAAATAGTTAATCCGTTCCGTTTGATGGTCTGAAAACTCATTTCCAAGAGCAAAGCCCACCCGTACCGGATTCCCGCCATTGTCAATGATATACAGCCCAACAATCTCTGGTTCTTCTCCCCCATCCAATGCAAATGGCGGAGAAGGCAACGCTTTACCAGGGGCTACCGCCATTAACCCATTCCCTTTATAAAACCATTCTGGCTGTGAAGCTGGTTTTCCATCTTTCATTTTTCCGTTTTCCATACCCATCCGGAACATCTTCATCGAATCAGTCATTTCTTGGCTAGTAAGCGAATTCATTTTTTCATGCATGGCATTTCTGGAAGCAGCACTCCCCATGTGTGTAAGCCCTGTTCCGGTAATCCAGGTATGATAAGGATCCGGATGTGACAAGGGCAATAGTATTTTTTCTTCACTTATCAGTTGGTCATATTTTTCATACTGCCCGGAGGCTAACTGTTCAACGGCTGCTTCTATCGGTAATCCGTTAGCTATACTATCTTGAACTAGCTGATAGGTAGTAGTAATCCCGCTAAGCACATTTATTTTATCATCTTCCACAACACCAACTCGGCATTTTGTATCATCATCTAAGAATTGAATTATTCGCATATAAGTAACTAGTGTTTAATTGTTTAACCCTGTAAAATCTATCGAATGTACCAAAGCCAATTATGAAAATAAGATATACATTACTATGCTCAGTTATCAGCCTATGTAAGCACTTTGACTCAATTTCATTAATCGTTAGCCATACTTAGAATTATAAGACTATAAATTTTTTAGAATAGAATATAACAATAGTCGTATTTTTTTTAACTTTCTCGCGCTAACTTTTTCTCATGAAACCCATCGTTCAAATCTCCCTTGATCTTACCAACATTGATGAAGCCTTGGAAACAGCGGCATTGGCCATGCGGGCCGGCGTAGACTGGCTGGAAGCAGGTACACCACTAATATTGGCGGAAGGCCTGCATGGCGTACGGAAGTTGCGGGAAGCATTTCCCGGAGTGCCCATTGTGGCAGATCTGAAAACTATGGATGGTGGCTACCTGGAAGTAGAGATGATGGCTAAAGCAGGTGCAACCCATGTGGTGGTAATGGCCAGGGCACATGAAGAAACCATTACCTGCGTGGTAAATGCCGGCCGTGATTTTGGTGTACAAGTGATGGGCGACAATATGGTTTGCCCAGATATGGTTGCTGGAGCAAAATGGCTGCAAGACCTAGGCTGCGACTATGTCATTCACCATATCGGCTACGATGAACGCCGGGGTATTGCAGCCAAAGGTAAACGTATGCCCAGTCCGTTGGATCAGTTGCGGGAAGTTGTAAATGCCGTCACGATTCCAGTGCAAGCAGTGGGTGGGCTTTCGTTGGAACAAGCTATCCGTTGTCCCGAATATGGTGCGCCACTTGTGGTGCTAGGGGCTCCCTTAACTATAGATGCTGACTCTTTTAAAACGGCAAATGGTGACCTTGAAAGCTCTCTGCGCTTGATCTGCGAAAAAATTCATGCGTATGGCGATGTCATGGTCGGAAAAAGATAGCTTGAAGTTCCACATTCATAGTCAGTTTCTTCTAATTTTTTTGCTCAAAAATTATTGAATTAAGCAACGTATAATTCTCAAATTCTCCTTATGAAATCCCTTGCTGTTGTAAATTATGCCCCAGAAAAAGGCTCCGTTGAAATACGGGAAATTGAAAAACCTACCATTGGTGACGAAGATGTGCTGCTGCAAGTGGCCAATGTGGGGGTTTGCGGAAGCGACCTGCATCAATGGACTTCCGACCATAGCTGGCCAGTAAATTACCCGGTAGTGCTAGGCCATGAGTTTGGTGGTTATATAGCTGAGGTTGGTAGCCGGGTTTCCTACTGGAAAGAAGGCGACCGGGTAGTAAGCGAAACGGCTGCGGTTATAGATCCTAACAACCCCATGAGCCGTAAGGGATTATATAACCTAGATCCAACCCGTAAAGGGTTTGGCTATGGTGTGAATGGAGCCATGACAAAATTTGTACGTGTTCCGGCCCGTTGCCTGCATTCAGTACCAGATGAACTTCCCTTTGAACAAGCCTGTCTCACAGAACCCTGCAGTGTAGCCTATAATGCCGTAGTAGAAAACTCCCGCATCAAACCCGGCGACCGGGTCATTGTGTTAGGCCCTGGGACTATAGGTATTTTATGTGCAGCTGTTGCCCGCCTTTGTGGGGCAGAAGTAGCCTTGGTAGGTCTGGAAGGAGATAAACAACGGTTAGAAATTGCCCGCCATTATGGCTGTGAAGGCATTGTAGGAGATGCTACCGAATGGGCCCGCAAACGGGATGGCCTAGGCGCTGATTGTATCATAGATGCTGCTGGTGTAAGTATCACCTTAAAAACAGCGCTGCAACTGGTTCGCCCCAATGGACATATAACCAAAGTTGGCTGGGGTCCTCAACCCATTAACTTCTCTATTGACCCACTGGTGCAAAAAAATGTAACCCTGCAAGGCAGTTTCAGCCATAACTGGCCTATATGGGAACGGGTACTGGCTTTACTCGCCAGCGGACAACTAAATGTTAAACCCATCATTGGTGGCGTATGGCCTGTTACTGAGTGGCACGATGCCTTTGAAAAAATGCACAAAGGCGAAGTAGTAAAGAGTGTTCTTAAACCAGTATAATTCATGCGGCTGGAAAACAAAGTAATCATTGTTACCGGAAGTTGTACAGGAATTGGCAAAGCCATTGCTGAACGTTGTGTGGATGAAGGAGCCAAAGTATTGATACATGGCTTGGAGCATGACCAGGGTGTTGCTTTAGCTGCCAGGCTAGGGGAAGAAAATGCAGCGTTACATATAGAAGACATAACCTTGCCCGGAGCCCCAGAACGGATGGTAGAAAAAGCAAAAAACACCTTTGGGCACCTGGATGCTATTGTCAATAATGCAGCGATGGTAACTTCTTCTAATATCCACAGCACAGACCTTGCATTTTTCCGGCGGATTCTGGAAGTAAACACGCTGGCTCCTTTTGCCTTGATAAAGGCTGCTTTACCCTATCTTCGTGAAAGGCATGGCTGTGTCCTTAACATTGGCTCGGTTAATGCCTGGAGTGGCGAACCAAATTTGTTTGCCTATAGTGTATCTAAAGGCGCTTTAATGACCCTTACCCGCAACCTAGGCGATACGCTTCACCGGGAAGATGGTGTGCGGGTTAATCAGATTAATCCGGGTTGGGTGCTGACAGAAAAAGAAATAGACCGGAAACGGGCCCACGGCCTGGCAGACGATTGGTACAAAGATTTGCCCAATGTATTTGCTCCAGCAGGCCGAATTTTATGGCCAGCAGAAATTGCCGCTGCAGCCATTTATTGGCTAGCCGATGAAAGTGGCCCTATCAGCGGACAGGTGGTAGACCTGGAGCAACACCCCTTTATTGGCCGTAATCCACCCAAAGATACCAGCACCATTACCCATACAGGTAAATAATTCAACTATTCCTCTTTTAACCTAAGCCAAGTTTATGAAATATCTGCTAGTGGTTGCTTTCCTATGGATTATACCCTCTATTCGCTTGCTGGCACAAGAGTATAATACTGCGTTGCAAACAGAACTATTGCAAATCCTGGAAACCGACCAGAAATACCGTATGCGGATGGATAGTGTCAGCAAAACATATGGCTTTAAGTCCGATCAGATGAAAGAGCTTTGGCAGGTTATGCGTAAACAGGACAGTATCAATTTATTAAAAGTCAAGGCCATCGTAGCGGAACACGGCTGGTTGGGACCTAGTAAAATAGGTTCTCGACCTTATATGGCTTTGTTCTTAGTGATTCAACATTCCGACCAACAGACACAAGAAGAATTTCTACCTATGATACGGGTAGCTGTAAAAAGAGGCGATGCGCTGGCAAGTGATTTGGCTCTGCTGGAGGACCGGGTAGCTTTAGGACAAGGGAGAAAACAGCTGTATGGAAGCCAGATTGGCCAAGATGACAAATCCGGTAAAATGTATGTGCTTCCATTAGATGATCCGGATAATGTGGATAAACGAAGGCTATCGGCTGGATTACCTCCAATGGCTGAATATGTCAAACATTTTGGCATTACCTGGAATCTGGAAGAATATAAAAAACAACAAGCAACAGACAAAACTAAGTAATCAGCACAACTGCTTATCTACATACATCTATAATATTTACGAAGTACATCGTTCCATTAATCGTATTACAACAAGTTTATAGCTACGTTCACAAATTATTCATTTTCTCAAATTCTTTTTATGCCCAAATTAGCTGCCTTTCCAAAAGCCTTTATGCAAGCCCTCTGCAAAGATGGCACCATGCGTGTATCTGAATGGATTCAACTCGCTTCAAAACTAGATATTGATGGCCTGGAATGGTATGCGGGTTTTCTGGAAATGGCCGATGGAGCTAACTGGACTCGTTTTAGGAAAGAAGTTGAAGATCAAGGTAAGGTAATTCCAATGATGTGTTGCTCTCCAGATTTTACTCATCCTGACAAAGCATTCCGCGAAAAAGAAATAGCCAAACAAAAACGCTGGATTGATATGACCTATACGTTGGGTGGCTCCTATTGCAGGGTACTTTCTGGTCAGCGGCGGCCGGAATTATTGGTGGAGGAAGGCGTAAGACTGGCTGCCGATTGCATTGAAGCTTGTTTGCCTTATGCCCAGGATCGGGGTATTACGCTGATTTTAGAAAACCATTACAAAGATGATTTCTGGGAATATCCGGAATTTGCCCAGAAAATGGATGTATTCTGTAAGCTGGTAGACCAAATACATCACCCTAACTTTGGCGTAAATTACGATCCTAGCAATACCTATATTGCTGGAGAAGATCCCTTAGAACTGTTGTATAAAGTCTCTAACCGGGTCGTAACTATGCATGCTAGTGACCGCTACCTGATTGAAGGAACCATTGAGGATTTGAGGAGGGAAGAAGGCGGCTCAACAGGCTATGTAAAACGGTTACGTCATGGAGAAATTGGCAAAGGCTTGAATAATTACGATGCTATTTTTACTGAACTAAAACGGGTCAGTTTCAACGGATGGATCAGCATTGAAGACGGAATAGAAGGCATGGACCAACTGGAAAGAAGCGTAAGCTTTCTCCGGAAAAAAATGGCCCATTACTGGCCAGACTAATATTTTGAAAGCAATTCAACGCGGCTTCTGTGCTAGCAAACTAGTATTATCCGCCTATTTACATAGTAAGCATTTGCTTGCTCCAAGGTAGCCCCTCATCGAGGGGACAATCATCTGGTAGTACCTCGGCATCAAACCCGAAAGCCAGTAATAGATCCAATATAGATTGCGAATGTACCGTTCCATCTAAAGCCAGAACACGCAGTATTTTATCGCAATCCTCCAGATCAAAATTGGCGTGATAGGTGGTAAACTTGATCTGGATTTGATTAATAAGCCAGCTGGCTTCCAGATGGTGAGCCACATTGGTTTTAAATACTTCTACCATAGGTTAGGTTTTGGGTGGTATCGGGTTGTTTCAGGTGTACATGTTGTGTTTATAGCAACCCTGTCAAGTCTTAAGAAACTTGACAGGGTTACGGGACCTAGGCTTTTTCTGACAATTCTTTCACCTTTTGTAATGCCCTTTCCCAGGAGGCAGACATGGATTCAAAATGCTCTTCAGCCATATCCGACTCTATGGATACCTGGGTTGCCCCATCCCTTTCAGCAAGGATATACGTTTCGCGGGCTCCTTTTACTTGCTGGGCATCGGCACTCTCATAATCTTCTTTTCCGTCTGTAAATACACCTTGAAATTCAATGGAGAGTTTTTCGTATTGCTTATTAGTAACGATGGTGCCTACCATACCAAATCCACTCTTATCTCTAAACACGGCTTTGCTGCCTTGTTGCCAGTCCGTTTGGGCATATGTTCCCTCGCTGAATTCTGCATACCAGATTCGGGTATACTCGTCGTTGAACAGAACTGCCCACACTTTTTCTTTGGGTGCCTGAATGTCAATAGTCTTCTTGATGGTTTGCTGTGCGGTGTTCATAGGTGTTGTGTTTTATGATTGAGAATAAGTATACGTTATCATCCATTGTATGCCAAATTTATCGGTCAGCATACCAAAATAATCGCCCCAGAAAACTTTTTCCATAGGCATAGTTACTGTGCCCCCTGCCGATAAGTTCTCAAAAATCCGATTAGCTTCCTGTTCACTTTCTGTACCTATGGCGATAGAAAAATTGGTTCCAAATGTTACTTTATCCATTGGTTCCAGTACATCAGTTCCCATAAGTAGGTTGCCCTGGCCAATTGGTAGAGCTACATGCATAATTTTATCCTTGGCTGCAGGAGGTAAATTGCCGGCATGTGGGGTTTCCCCGAAGTGTTGAATAGCCGCAAATTCTCCACCGAATACAGATTTATAAAAAGTAAATGCTTCTTCTGTATTTCCATTAAAATTCAAATAAGGATTAATCGTTGCCATATAACTAGGTGTTTGGTGAGTCTATAAACTAAATAGCAATTTACTGCACAGCACTTGGGTCCATATAAACGATCTCCCATAAGTGTCCGTCCAGATCTTGGAAACCCCAGCTATACATAAATCCTTGGTCTTGTTTAGTAACAGGCGTTGTAGCCCCAGCAGCAATAGCTTTGTTGACTAATTCATCTACGTTTGCTTTGTTGTCTGCCGACAAAGCAATAATAACTTCCGTACTTTTGGTAGCATCCGCTATGTCTTTCTTGATAAAAGACTTAAAAAAAGGTTCTACTAACAGCATCACGAAAATATTCTCCCCTACTATCATGCAGGTAGCCTTTTCATCTGTAAATTGTGAATTAAACGTATAGCCTAGCTTTGTAAAAAATTCAACAGACCGCTTGAGGTCTTTCACTGGTAGGTTTACGAAAATTTGAGTTGCCATAGAATTGGGTTTAACTGTTAATTTGACTATTTTTTATGGTGGTTTACTTAAATTAATCTGCTAATCACTTGACTTTTAAACATGCAATTTGCAACTTGCCATACAACTATTTTTGTGTATACAATTTAATTTGCATATACAAATGTAAAATAGATAAGCTGATTTGCAAGGGGGTAAATGCGGCAAATTCCAGGTTGATTGCGACATTTTTAATCATACAGGTATGAAACATATAGCTATTCTTGTTCCTAGAGGAGCCATTTTGGGAAGTGTGGAAGGTCCCAGACAGGTATTAACGGAGGTAAACAAATTCCTAAAAAATACGGGTCGAGATCCTGTATTTGATGTACAACTTACCGGCTTAACTAAGGAGGTGCAGGTAGCAGGCGGCAAGTATACAGTAAACACGGATGTGCTGACAACAGATATATCTAAAACTGACCTTATTATCATTCCTGCGCTAGATGGAAATATGCCTGTAACGCTTGAACAGAACCGTGACTTTATTCCCTGGATTGTAGAGCAATATAATCAAGGGGCAGAAGTAGCCAGTCTTTGTGTGGGGGCTTTCCTACTGGCATCTACCGGCCTTGTTACTGGCCGCAAATGTGCAACGCATTGGATGGCGGCCAATGATTTCAGGCGAATGTTTCCTGAGGTTAATCTGGTAGAAGATAAAATAATTACCGATGAATATGGCATTTATTCCAGTGGTGGTGCCTTCTCTTACCTCAATCTGATATTATACCTGGTCGAAAAATTTGCCGGCCGGGATACAGCCGTATTTATGTCTAAAGCTTTTCAGATAGATATTGAACGGCACAGCCAATCTCCGTTTGCCATTTTCAAAGGACAGAAAGAACATGAGGATGAAGTTATCAAAAAAACCCAGGTATATATTGAAAACAATTATCAGGAGAAAATTACGGTTGAAGAACTAGCTTTTATGTTTGCTGTAAGCCGCCGGAACCTGGAACGCCGGTTCAAGAAGGCAACCTCCAACTCTATTGTAGAATACTTGCAGCGGGTGCGGATTGAAGCAGCTAAAATGTGCCTGGAATCGTCCAGAGATTCTATTACAGAAGTTATGTTCAAAGTGGGCTACAGTGATAGCAAAGCTTTCCGCGATATTTTCAAACGGATCACCGGGTTATCGCCACTACAATATAGTCATAAGTATAACCGGGAAATGGCAGCCTAACTGTTGCTCTAAAGTATTATAAATTGTTTATATTCTCACAAACCATCCTTACATGAAAAAACTCTTTTTAATTAGACATGCCAAGTCCAGCTGGGACGATGCTTCCTTGCCTGACGAAGAACGTCCACTCAATAAACGTGGAAAAAAAGATGCTCCGTTGATGGGCGCTTTGCTTCATAAACAAGGGGTAACACCTGACTTAATTATTTCCAGTCCAGCAAAGAGAGCGTTTAGTACAGCTAAAAAAATGGCTAAGGAACTGAATTATCCTAAAGACCACATTCAAACGTTTGATAAATTATACTTAAGTAGTCCGGCTGCTTTACTGGAAGTAATCCAATCTCAACCTGCAGAAGTACGCACACTTTTGCTATTTGGTCATAATCCTGAACTTACCCAACTTGTTTCCCAGCTTTGCGATCAGCCGGTAGACTCTATCCCTACGAGTGGTGTTGTATGCATAAGTTTCCAGGCAGACAGCTGGCAAAAAATTGCGGCGAATAATAGCCGCTTTGACTTCTTTGACTACCCTAAAAAGCATAAAGAGCCTTCATAAAAGGCTATATGTGGGTTTAACTAATCCCGTTTAGTTTTTTACACCGGAAGGTTAGCTAACACAAGCTTGAACGTTGTTCCTTTGCCACATTCACTTTTCACGGAAATACTACCACCTAACTTTTCAATCGTTTGTTTAACCACATATAAGCCTAGACCCGCCCCTTCCGACTTATCGGTAGCTTTAAAAAACATATTAAATACTTTGGGTAAATATTTTTTCTCTATACCCATGCCATTATCTTCCAGCGTAATAAGGGCTTTGGTTTGGGTTACCGAAATTTGAATATGGAGATAGCTTTCCTCAGCATAGGGGTTAAAAAATTTCAGGCTATTGGAGATCAGTTGCTTAAATACAATAGCAATGCGTGTAGCATCCTGGTAGAAAACATGAGTGGCATTGACTGTTAGGTTGATTTTTACTTTTGCATGGCTAGGAACATATCCCAGATCATCCAGGCAGGTATTGACAATGTGTGAAAAATTTATTTTGGCTATTTCAGCAGGTAGATGAAGGGCGTTCGAATGATTGAGTATGGTTTTTATAAAGTTATCCAGCTTGTATACACTCTTTTCAATCAGTTCCAGGTAGTGGCTGTTCATTTGTTGATTATTCTCTGTTTTCATTAAATTGATTAATCCTTCAATGGTACAGAGTGGCGCCCGAAGATCGTGAGAAACTTTATAAAAATAATTATCTAGTTCATGGTTTCTCCACTTTAACTCTTCTAAGGTGGTCCGTAACTCTTCTTCGGTAGTGCGTTGAGCCGTTATTTCCTGAGCAAAAATGATAATTCCGGTTGTATCACCTCTTTCATCATAATAGGGTATCTTGTTGGTTTGCAGCCATTTGGTTTGCCCGCTTGGTAGGAGAATTTTTTCTGTAATATTTAACTTAGCAATACCTGAAGTAATAATTTCAATGTCTTCTTTATGGTAGTTGGCAGCAAATAGCGGGTTAAGTTCATATAGAGTCTTGCCTTCAATTTCGGCTTTGGATAAACTGTAAAAAGAAGCAGCCGTACGGTTAACTCGCAAAATCCGGTTGTACGTATCTTTAAAGGTGATCAACGCTGGTACGGAATCAAAAATAATCTGCTGCTCTTGCTGCTGCCTTCTCAATTTACCCTCCGCTTCCTTAAGTGAAGTAATCTCATGCAGATTCACTACATACCCCCGGATGTCGGGTTCATGCAATTGATTACTGATGGTACAGTCAAAATGCACACAATTGCCATTCGTATGTTTGAAACGGGCTGCTGTCTTTTGTATCTCTTTAGAAAAAGTAGTGGATCTAAGCAAAGCATCAATAGAGCCCTGATCTTCGGGATGAACCAACTCAAGTAAGGGTGATCCTACGGTATTTGCCGCTGCAAACCCCAGCGTCCGTTGTACTGAAGGACTAGCAAAGGCTACTCTCCCCAGTTTGTTTACCACTAAAATAATATCCGACGCATACTCAATTAAAGCATGAAAGTACTTTTCACTGTTATTGAGTTGCTGAAGGGTTTGTTGCTGAGCAATCCGCTGCCGTAACTGATATACGCTATACGCCAGATCCTCGGCAAATTCCATCAGCAGGTTTGCTTCTTCAGAATCAAAGGCAGCATTTTCATTTCCATAGATAGTAAGTACACCCAAAAGCTGGCTATTGTAAGACAAAGGGATGGAAATCAGGGAAGCGAGTTCATTCTTGTTAGCCTTCTCCTGCCAATGTTGTGAAAAAGCTGAGGAAAAGATGTCCTGCACAATTTGTGGGGCATGGGTCCGCAATGCTTTTTCAGTTTGTTTTAGAGGGCTATGCGACCAAATATCTTTAACCGTTGCAGGATATCCTGCTTCGAACTGCAACTGGTGTATACGCCTGGCTTTCTTACCTTTTTCTTCTATAGACGAGCCAATCCAGGCCATTTGATAGCCATCATTTTCTGTTAAACTCCGGCAGATGTCTTCTAATAATTGTTTTTCTTCAACTGCCCGGAGTAGCTGTTTCCTACATTTATTTATGGTTTGGATGATAGATACCTTACGGCTCGTTAGTAACCCTGGGGATATGGTAGTTGAAGCAACAGCAGAATCTTTGCTGTTGAATGAGATGGCTGTTCGGGCATCTACAGCCGGGACCTTTTTAATCATGTTAGGGTTAAAGGGATTTATGAGCTAGAAAATTAAAAAAGAGCATTGCCTGCACTATATCTTTAACTCTTTACAAAATTATACCATTCCAGTTTGCCTGAAGCAAATTTGGAATACTTTTCATAGTTGATATTTACTCGTTTATCGAAAAAATCAGTATAGACAGCAGAACAGCGTATTATTTATTTGAAATCCACTTGGGATACTTTCAAACTTGTATTGTGCTGTCAAAAAAACCAGATGTTAAAGTTATCAGAGACAGCTGATGGCAGTCAGTATACCAGTCGTCAAAAAAATTAAACTACAGAGAAAATCAAGGTTATCAAAGAAATATATTCTATGATTGCTTCACGTTTTCTACGTAAGGCCTGAATAGCCTGATGAATATAGTTTCTGACAGACTGATAGTTGAGGGAGGTAAGTTCGGTAATTTCATGGTAACTCAAATTTTGGTAAAACTTTAAGTATACCACTTCTTTTTGACGGGGAGAAAGCTTATTTAAAGCATCCTGCAAACGAACCTGTTGCTCTGAACAGTACTGGCTTTGAATAAGATCCCGTTCATAGGATGAAACCATTTCATACTGATAGTTTTCCAGCAAATAACTTTTATCTACATGTTTGGTGGAAGCAGTTAAGGTACGAATGACATGCCTTCTAAAGGATTTGAGCAAATAAAACTTAATGGAGACAGTATCGCCAAGCCGGCTTCGGCTTTCCCAAAGAATGATAAACAACTCCTGAATGCTATCTTTAATGAGATCTTTATCAGAAGTTAATTTAGATCCATAATTATACAAGAAGCTGTAATGTTTGTGAAAAATATAGGAAAAAGTTTGCTCGCATCCTCCTTTGAATTTCTTCCATAATTCTTGATCTGTGCAAGTAGAAATGTCTCTGAGTACCATTCGTTGAGTTGAAGGAAACCTATAACTATTTTGTGAAAAAATATTATTTAGATGTATTAATCTCTAGTAATTTATATAATATAATTTAAAAATACAATGATCATTTAATCTGCTTACCTCTAAATTTTCTTTATTTTCTTCTGTCATTAACGATGTATGTTGGATTATTCAAGGAGGAAAGGGCAGTTTAAAACGTTTAACTTATTAACAAAAAAGGTTTTTATCAGGCTGGTCGATTAGTAAGAAATTTTTAAAAAATTTCTAGATTTCTCTTAAAAATGAGTATTGCGATAGTTATTTTAAATGCTGCCTGATTGGCTAAATCCGGCAGAAATAGAAATGGCTATATTTGGGGTATATGATGCAGGAAACTTTTCTTCATTTTCTATGGCAATATGGCTATTTTAAACACAATCAGTTAGCTACTACTTCAGGTGAACTAATACAAATTTTACATCCTGGATATGCGAATGCAGATGCAGGTCCTGATTTTAGTCATGCCCGTTTACGAATTGGCTCAATTGAATGGGTAGGAAATGTAGAAATTCATATTCGTTCATCGGATTGGTACACTCACCATCATCAGGAGGATGATGCCTATGACCAGGTAATTTTACATGTAGTATGGCATCACGACCACGATGTTTACCGGAAAGACCAATCCCTTATTCCAACCCTGCTATTAGCCGATAAGACTGCTGATGATCTGCTCACAAAGTACCAGTATTTTACCAGCAACACAGAAGATATACCTTGTGCAACTCAATTTAGCCAGGTTAAACAGGTGTATAAAATTCAAGCGTTAGAAAAAGCCTTAATGCTTCGCCTTTCTCAAAAAGCAGAACTCGTTTCTACCCTGCTCGAACGTAACCACGTAGACTGGGAAGAAACCACCTATCAGTTATTGGCCAGGAATATGGGCTTTAAGTTAAATAATGACCCTTTTTTGCAGCTTTCACAGGCGGTTCCGTTGAAATTGCTTCATAAACATAGCGATCAGTTAATGCCAATGGAAGCATTGCTTTTCGGGCAGGCAGGGTTGCTGAATGACCCTTCCAATGATGTCTATTATAGTCAACTGCAAAAGGAATACACCTTCTTATCGCATAAATACAACCTCAGCTCAAGTAAACTTGATGCACATACCTGGAAGTTTTTCAGGTTGCGTCCAGCCAATTTCCCCACTTTACGTATAGCTCATCTGGCAGCAATACTACAGAAACATAAAAATTTATTTTCTTTATTTATCCATTTGGAGTCTGCTAAAGATTTTCTGGAGTTATTCCATTTAAAGCCTTCTCCTTATTGGCAGCAACATTATACCTTTGGCAAAACAACCCCTTCAGCTGCCTTACTTGGAAAAGAGAGTAAAGAAAATATATTGATCAATACGGTAGTTCCCTTACTGGTTTGTTATGCGAATGTAAAAGGCAATCATCTGTATACAGACAGAGCAATACAGCTGCTGGAAACCCTTCCGGCGGAAAATAACCGCATCACCAGGTTCTGGAAAAGTATGGACTTGCCGGTTGCCCATGCCTTTGATGGACAGGCTTCCATTGAGTTATATAATCAATTTTGTATGCAGAAAAAGTGTCTTTCTTGCCCGGTGGGCCTATCTTTACTAAAACCAGCTAGAATCCCAGTAATCCATTGATAGCATTTTTTATTCATATTCCCCTACTCCTCCTACTAAGCTGGCTTCTTTACACACGCAGTGCCGGCCAACCTCTTCATACGTTTTTCTGGTGGGCTTTGTCGGCAAAAATCCTGGCAGGTATAAGCATTGGTTGGTTGTATCTCTATTATTTTCCCTACCAGGGCGACACCTTTGCCTATTTTGATGATGCTGCCCGGCTGGCCGCTTTTGCCAAGCAAGAGCCTTCAATGTATGTAAAAGTGTTATTTTTCCCTATATCCGGGGCAGAATCCTTTCTAGCAACCTTGCCTTTGTGGGAACAACCCCGTGCGTTTTTTATGGTTAAACTGGTAAGTATACTATGCCTTTTTACCTTTTCCAATTACTGGCTCTGCGGAATGTATCTGTCCTTATTTTGCTTTTATGCACTCTGGAAAGTAGCAAACCTGTTAGCTCAACTTTTTCCTGAATCTTTTATGGCCGCCGCCATAGCTTTTCTTTTATTGCCATCGGTGGTATTCTGGAGTGCCGGGCTGACTAAAGAAAGCATTGCCATAGCCTGCATCGCATGCATAGTCAGCCATTTTATTCAGTACAAATTTGCTGCTGCACTTTCAGGTAAAGCACCTACTTTATTATCCTGGATACTATTGCCAGTATATGTGTTTTTGCTTTGGAATTTAAAATATTATTACCTGGCTGCCTTGTTGCCTGCGTTGCTAGCATATATAGTAACAGATTTGCTGACTAAGCATAGCCTGGCAGATAATAGACTTGGCCTTCAAGCGGGCATACTTATTTTTATTTTTGGGAGCATTCTGCTTGGCGCAAGTTTTCTACATCCGAGTTTGCATCTCTCCCACTTTCTTGAATCACTAATAATCAACCATGACTTAACTGTTCAGCTATCTGCACCAGAAAGCATGATTTATTTTCATGAATTGCAGGCCACCCCTAATAGTGTAATTGAGCATTTACCTAAAGCCTTGTTTTCAGGGCTTTACCGGCCTTTGGTATGGGAAGCCAATACCCTATTCCAGATATATATTGGCTTGGAAAATGTAGGCTTACTTATGTTAACCATATTTGTACTTTGTTACAGGAGAAATCAACCTATTAAACTTTCTCGTTCCTATAGCTTGCTAGCTATTGCTGCCGCTTTGTATAGTGTATTAATGGCTGCCTTGTTGGCATTATCTTCTCCGAATTTTGGTGCCTTAAGCCGGTATAAAGTTGCGTTTATGCCTTTTTTTGTGTACCTATTGTTGTCTGTAGTGCTGGCAGGCAAAACAGGAAAACAAAATTTAGTTGAAAAACAGCCTATTTAAAAAAAATAGAAACCCATCTAGTTCTTATCCGTTTAATCATAATGTTTTCTGTAAATACAGTTTATTTATTTTTTAAAACAGATACCCTTAACATTGGTTCAACCATTTAAACAACCTCTAAAACAAAATTATTATGGATAATTCTCAAAACGCAAGTGCACAAGTAAGACCTCATGAAATATCAAAAACTTTTGAAAATGCCTTACATTTATATAGAGGAGATCATGAAAAATTGCCTGAATTGCTGAAAGATGCAGGTGCCTTGTTATTAAGATTCAGCCGTAAACTAAGTACCCCGCAATTAATTTTAGCGGTAGGTATTGTGGCTTGCGGAGTTGCACTGGTAGCTGTAAATATTGCCAAGCAACAAGAAGAGATGGATAGAGAAGCAGGTAACTATTCGAACAACAATCCAGGAAACAACCCTAATTATAAGGCAAATTCTGGAAATCAAAACACAACTACCTAAGACTTTTTGGGTGTAAAGAATAAAAACCCGGCCTGTTAAAGCCCGGGTTTTTTATGGTTTGTTCCTCAACTACAATCTTTTAAGTGTCAGCAAAATCGTAGAAATAGTTCCTGAGGTCAAATTCCCAAGAGCATTTTTACAACAGGAAGGGCTTTTTCTGCCCTGGAGGCATCAAACCCGGCTGTATGTTTATTGGTGAAACCAGTTGACTGTCCGGCAGGAAGTCCTTTAGCTTTTTCGCCCATTTTTCTGCGTTCAACAGGAGAAAATGTAGAGAAAGTTCTCCGCAACAGTGGCAACAAATTTTTAAATACTTCCCCATCCAAAGTGGCTACCCATTGATGTAAAATATTCCAGAGCACATCATCCAGAAGCAGAATCATGCCACTGCTTTTAAGAAAACCTTCCAGCCAGGCAGCTGAATACCCTGGCTCATTGGCTGTAGACAAAGCCAGACTAAACCGGGAAGCCATTTCTTTCGATGTTAGCGCTTTCGTATCAAACAATATCCGGCAGGCACATCCACCGATGAGCCCATGTATGTGTTCCTTGCCACTCAGCTCCTGTAATGTATGCTGCCAGAGGTCGAGCTGTGTTTCTTGCTGCAACAGATTAATGGCATCGTTTACTTCACTTATGTGTGCAAACATATTGGCAGAGGCATCTTCATCTAGTGAAAAGCAAGCATTCGGAAGCCCCACGCAAATCCGGACAATTAAACTATCCACAAGGTTACTTAGCATAGCCACATCTGTTTTACGTACATTCCCGTACCGGCTTACGTATGCTAGGGGTGGTAAGGCCTGCATTAATTGCACAATGTCGCCTGCCATAGAGGCCAGCTCGTTTATACGGCTCATTACTGCATCTACTGCATTTGGTAGTTCGGCTGGTATAGTTCGTTCCAGCAACTTGGCTACTTTAGATAAATCCTGTACCTCTTTGCTTTGATGGGAAATAAACTGGTTAGCTGCTTCTTCGATTGTGTTTCCCCAAACCCCCATTTCAATTACCTTGATCAACAATTCAGGTTGCCACCTCAGCCGCCATTGTTCTTTAAAAGTACCCTTCCCGGATACATTCTCTTGCCTTCCCCATTTTATATCCAGTAAAGACAACCGGTGCAATAGCTTACTCCGGTCAAGATCGGTTGGTTGGCGGAGATCTAACACGTATACTTTATCATCGGCTTTTGGCTGCAAACGGCATTTACTTTGCTGTTTTTCAAAGTCGTGTTGCAGAGGTACTTTTGGTGCATTGCTAGGTACCTGGCCTAGCTTGTTACTAATAATAAGTTCATCGCGAATCAGTTGCAATAGCACTTCATCGCCAAAACAAATGACCGATTGAGTAGCCTCGTTTAACTCATGCAAACCTGGACGGGGGAAATTTCGCAGCAAGGCAAGCATGTCTGCCAGGCGCACCGCTTCAATAACATGCGCCACAGAGGTATCCATATTTTTCTGGCGGAACAGTGCCGCAACTTTTGCCAGCCAGGAAACAGCTGTGTCTTGTGGAAAATCCCACAAATGTTGATACCATCCTGGCGAATGAATACCGGCACCGTAACCACTGTCAAAGGTAAGGCGGCTATATGTCCAGGGAATCCAGGTAAAATCTACCTTAGTTTTGGGTAGTTTCTTAAGCAACTCTTCATCTGCTTTTTTGGTATCCAGATTAATAAGTGCTGGTGCATGCCAGGCACCACAGATAACGGCTATGTTTTGAAATCCTTCTTTCTGGGCACTGCGGATTATTTTCCGCATATGGGCTTCCCGTAATTGTTCTTTTTTATTTTTACTTTCGGGCAAAGCCTCCCGCAGGGCTTGCATAGATTCCATTATGGCAGCGAAACTTTCTTCAGTATCCTGTCTTTGTTCAAACGTATGTTCCCACCAAAGTTCACTTTCCTGATAACCGGCTGCTTCTGCCAGATACCTCAACGGATCCCGGTGAATTTGTTCTACAGGTATATCTATTAAATTGGTTCCGGATTCCTCCTGTGCGGGGATAATTTCATTTACAACTTCTATTGACTTTTCGCCGGGCAAATTTTCAGCTGTATCGGCTGGCTGATCTACAGATTGAGTATCTTTTTCTCCCTTTTCAAGTGCCATGCTATGAGTAAGCGGCAAATCCATAAACCTGACTGGAATTTCTGCTTGCTGTGCATACCAAATGGCCTGCCATTCTGGGGAAAATTGAGCAAAAGGATAGAATACAGCTTGTTGTGGATCATCCGGCATATAGGCTAGTAAAGCCACAGGTGGTTCCATACCTTCTTTCCCGATAAAGTGCAGCATCCCATCAGCATCAGGGGGGCCTTCTACCAAAATAGTATCTGGCTTAAGCTGTTCCAGGGCTTTTTTTACGCTTCTGGCTGATCCTGGTCCGTGGTGGCGAATTCCTAATATATGTATACTCATGTATTATGCACTAATCTATGTACCCTGAATAACCTGTTATTTTTTCAGCAGGTTATAACTATTTCTTTTTTAAAACACGTATAAGCTACCTACTTATCAAACGACAATATCGCGGCAAGCACGGTAAATATCTTTCCAACCTTCGCGGCTTTTTACCACTGTTTCCAGGTATTCTAACCAGACTACCCGGTCTTGCACTGGATCTTTTACCACTGAACCAACCAGACCAGCCGCTACATCTTCTGCTTTTAACTGACCATCGCCAAAATGTGCAGCCAGGGCCACTCCACTATTCACTACAGAAATTGCTTCGGCCGTACTCATGGTACCAGTAGGTGATTTTATTTTGGTTTTACCATCTAAGGTGACACCAGCCCGGAGTTCTCGGAAAATGGTAACGATGCGCTTAATTTCTTGTAAGGCCGGGGGTTCTGCTGGTAATTCCAATACTTTACCCAGGCTTTCCACCCGGCGTTTCACTATATCAATCTCTTCTTCCATAGTTTCGGGAACAGGTAAAATAACGGTATTAAAACGCCTTTTTAATGCACCCGAAAGCTCGTTTACTCCTTTATCTCGGTTGTTGGCTGTAGCTATCACATTGAAGCCTTTCGTGGCCTGCACCTCGGTATCTAGTTCTGGTATAGGCATCGTCTTTTCTGATAAAACCGTTATTAAAGTATCCTGCACGTCGGAGGTAATACGGGTAAGCTCTTCAATACGGGCTATTTTGCCATCCCGCATGGCACGCATCATGGGTGTGATTACCAACGCGGCAACTGTCGGACCTTCGGCCAGTAGCCTGGCATAATTCCATCCATACCGTACCGCTTCTTCACCAGTTCCGGCCGTTCCCTGGATAAGCAAGGTAGAATCCCCTGACACAGCTGCAGCAATATGTTCCGAAACCCAGGATTTAGCTGTTCCTGGAAGTCCATACAAAAGCAACGCACGGTCGGTGGTAAGCGTAGCTACTGCTATTTCTATCAGACGGCGGCTTCCGATGTACTTTGGGCTCACTTCAAATCCGCTTTTAAGTTTTGCTCCCATCAGGTAGGTAACTACTGCCCAAGGAGATAACTGCCAGTTAGGCGGACGTTGATACGTATCTACTTTCTTAATCTCTTCTAATTCTTCTGCAAATTGATGTTCGGCATGAGCCCGTAGAATGGTTGACATATAAAGCTAATTGATTAATGTATGTGTCTTACTTGTATCACCTGCACAGGTTTGGTAAAATCTGCATGGCTATTTGTTTGATTCGTTAAACAAAAACGTCGTTTACCCGTTTCTTCAAATCCAGTGAATTGAACAGCAAAGCGGTAGCCTGTTGCCACCTGGCCTTACCAATTTCCCCAGATGGCTCCAGGGAGGGCCATTCCCGCAATACTTGTACCGGCAAGTAATGGCTAAGCTTCTGCACTTGCCTGGCATCATAGTAATAGTAATAATATTGGTTAGAGCTACACTTTTCCGCAATCTTTTTCAAGGCTTTTAAGGCTACAGGCATAGGCCATTCATAATCAAATATTTGCAGATAGCTGTAGAACAGGTAGTTGTCGTTATCTAATAAATCCAGCAAATCTTCGAGGTATGTTTGTTTATTAGGCAGTATGTTAATCAGTTCATACTTTAATCCGACTACTTCTGCATCTGCCTTGGCAGGTTTAAAGAGCTTACTAATGTCGGCAAAATCTTTTAACAGCACATTGGCAAAAGCTATGTCTTTATGCAGCAAACAGGCTCCAAACAGGGCAGGCAAAAATTTAGAATAATCATTATTCAGCAAAAAACCAACAAAGGTAGTCGTATCTATCTTGAGTTGTTCCGGCCACCAGGAAGGAGGAATCACAGACATCACCTGATATAACCATATTTCGGTTTCCGTACATCCATTGACTGCCCACTTCTGAATGGGATTTCTGGAGGTGAATTCTTTTAGAAACTTATCCCGGTTTGGTTCGATGCCTTCGTGTATCAGGGTATCTGGCAAGGGTTTAGCAATGTGCAATTCCAAACGGGTTTTTTTACTAAGCAAGGAACCAGATTTTTTCAACACCACCCAAGATTTTGTCCCATCCCACAACCGGCTGATTAACCGGGAACCAGCTAACTGATAGAGTAACTGACTGGCTTCTTCGCGTACTTTATGGCTTTTGTCAGTTAACATCTCTTCCAGCATCGGCTCATCGGCCATTGAGAGATTGTAGACAAATACTTGCAGTAGGGCAGCTTTGGTAGTCGCATTTTCTGTTTTCCAAACCTCTTGTAGCCATTCCCTGGCTTTAGCCGGTTCCTGCCTGCGTATTTTCTCTAATACTTCCTTACGTTCCTCTAACTTCCCCGTTTGCCATGCATCTTCTGTGGATATGGATGTAATGTATGCCCAATCTGGATTACGCTCGGCTAACCACTCTCCCCGCTTGCCAATTACCTTTTTTATTACAGGTTTTAATTCCTGATGTTCTTTCCCAGTGTCTAATATTTCTGGTATAAGTTCCTCTGAAATACGCTGACTATTTCTGGCAAGTTGTTGTAAGAACAACTCCAGCAAATCGTTTTGTTTTTCGTAGATAATCCGCCTGAGTACTTCGTTCGCTTCTCTGGAACACATCGCCAAAATTTCAGGATCACTTGGGTTGGGAAGTGTAGCTTGTATTTGTGGAAATTCCTTGCCAGCATTCGTATAATTCATTATCAGTGCTGCTACTTTCAGAAAGTTCTCTTCCTTATCTGTGGTTTCCCACTCACCCATTGACTGCTTTATTGCAGACGGTAAAGGCAGTTCGGCAATTGTATGTCTTGCTGTACCCAATAAAGATGCTTTCGTTAATTGCTCCCAGAATTCCATGTATTAAATAGCAAAAGTGTAAAGGATAATTGATTATTGACAGAAACAAACAAGGTAGGGTATCTTACAAAACGATATACCGTTGCTTAAACCATACCCCCAGAGGCAAGAAACAATCATCTTCCCGGATAAATGCCATCGTCAGCGGATGACCTCCACTATAGGCAAGCAATTTCCAAATTTTATCAAATTTTTTATCAAGTAGAGCTACCCGGTTTGCAGCGTCCTTTAATATCCACTGTTTATCCTGAGAGAACACAGTAATATTTTGCACAATGACTGGCCATTGATGTATCCATGGGAATATAGTACAATGCGCAGCATATGCCTGAGATACAGCTTGCCAATCTGCAAACCCAGCTATTTGTGGAAATTCAACCGTCCGGATTCGTTCTTTTAATAAAGCACGTAAGGGCAAACTTCCCGGATAAAAGACTAGTTCAGCTTCCATAGCCGTACCGGGTACCAAACTTAAATCAACCGTCTGGGTACGGTAGGCAAAATTAAGTATGAGGGCAAATTGCTGATTTTTTACTCCATATAGCCAATTCCGCTGCACAGTTATATCGCCTTCCTGTTCTGTGTGCCTTCCTAGTACCAGCCAATGGTCATGCAACCCTTCCGTTGATTTCAGTTCCTCTGCTTTCACGGTCCAACCAATCAAAGAGCGGATATCGGCTTGTAAAGCTTCAGGTAAGTGATCTATACGTTTAAAGCCTTGCACAGCCAGATATAATTTAGTTAGTTGCTGCAAAGCCAGGGATTGCCAGTTGTCGCTAAAGTAATTTATCTCAGCCATGCTTCTAATCATACTTGCCAGGCCAGGTGCCTGGGCATCTACCATACGTGAAGCTGCCGTTTGCCAGAATTTCGGACTTTTATCAGGTAAGGTAATCAGGCCATTGCGGATTAAATCTTTTATCCAGAGTTCTATCTCCTCCACGCCTGCTTCCACTTTGGCTTTGCGGGCTTCTATCCGTTTTGCCTGCGCTTTGGTATCTGGTATTTCCTCTACTTTGGTTTCAACCTTTTTCTGAACTTTATCACCCCGTTTATCCATCCATTCTTTTACCCAGTCTGCTTCCTCCGCTTGCTTAAATACTACCGGTTGATGCACATATAAAAGAAACAATCCTAAACCATGTTTACAGGGAAACTTCCGACTTGGACAGGTACACTTAAAGGCCGTATCCCGTAAATCGATCTGAGTACGGTAAGGCAACGCACCACTCCCCTGGCACTCTCCCCACAAAGCTCTTTCACTTACACCAGTAGTTACCCATTTAGCAGGTTTAGCCAAATCTTTCCCTGATTTAGTGGAGGAAGCATCCGGCGATAATGCTAGTATCTGTTCTTCAGTCCAGGTCATGTATACAAATAAATACGGTAAAAAGAATCTTCAATTTATAGATTTCTGTTTAGACCAAAATTCAAAATTAACAATTTTAAAAAGCTTTAGAGCTTTAGTAAGCGTTTATTTGGTAAGGTATTGAGATACAGCTGGATAATTTTAAGATGCGTTACTTTATTGGTCTTCTGATAAATTTTGTATCCCTATAATTTTCAGGAACAATAATTTAATAGTGGATAGGTGTAAAGTGGTTTAAAAAATATATTTAGCTTACCCATTTGGAAGTCTGCGGGAAACTTATTTACTTTGAAACACAAAGTACTTTACTTATGGATTCAACGAAAGAGCATCTAAACACCCTGCAAGAGATCCGGAATTTGATGGAGAAGTCTTCCCGTTTTATTTCGCTCAGTGGGCTTTCAGGTGTGTTTGCCGGGTTATATGCACTAGCCGGAGCTGCAGCCGCCTATTATTATTTAGACCTGGGTTTATTGGAGCCTTCCTATTATGAGTACTTATACACCGGGGGAAAGGTTAATACCGATTTTATCGTATTCTTTTTGGCTGATGCGCTAGCCGTATTGTGTGCCGCCCTAGCCACCGGTATCTTTTTAACTACCCGGAATGCTAAAAAACAAGGCTTACCTATCTGGAGCAACACCTCTAAACGGTTAGTCATAAGTATGGCAATACCATTGGTGGCCGGAGGGTTGTTTTGCCTGGCCATGTTGTACCAACACATGTTTGTTATGCTTGCGCCGGCTACCTTACTCTTCTATGGACTTGCGTTAATTAACGGCAGCAAATACACCTTACGGGATGTATATTACCTGGGTTTGTGTGAACTGGCATTGGGTATAATCGGATCATTTTTTTTGGGATATGGCTTGCTGATCTGGGCTATTGGTTTTGGGGTGTTGCATATTATTTATGGCACAGTCATGTATTATAAATATGAAAGATAATGTGTTGATAGAATGATGTGATGATTAAAAGTAAACTAATTATATTGCACTGCTGCCAACACTAGTAATTGAACAAATAACTTTAACCCCCATGATTGATAACTGCTTCCTATGGACTATTGACCAAGGACTGCTAACCAACGTATGAAAGAACTCTTACTGAACATAAATAAAGCATTTGAAAGCAAAGCCAGGCTGGGTATTATGTCAGTGCTGATGGTGAATGAGCAGCTGGATTTTAACTCTCTGAAAGAATTATTGGACCTTACCGATGGTAATTTAGCCAGCCACCTGAAAGCCCTAGAAGAAGGAGAATACATTGCAGTAAATAAGCAATTTGTCGGCCGCAAACCCAATACTACCTACCGAGCCACCGATATAGGCAGAAAAGCATTCGAAGCCCATTTGCATGCCCTGGAAATGCTGATAAAAGGCAACCGGTAATTTTTTTGTGTTTTTACTTTGAAATACAAAGTACTTTTAAATATAAAACCTATGAATACACTTAAATCCACACTTATTTGGCTTACACTCTTTAGCATAGCCATGGGCTATCTGGAAACATCGGTTGTTGTATATCTGCGGGAGTTATACTATCCAGATGGATTTGATTTTCCTCTGGCACCTATACAACCAAATATTGCCATCACAGAATTCTGGCGTGAGGCAGCTACCCTGGTTATGCTTTGGGGAATCGGTACGTTAACAGGCAGGACTAAAACGGAAAAGTTTGCCTTTTTCCTTTACAGTTTTGCCGTATGGGATATTTTCTACTATGTTTTTTTGAAGGTGCTACTCGGATGGCCGGCCTCTCTGTTTACCTGGGATATTTTATTTCTGATTCCTATACCCTGGGTAGGACCAGTGTTCGCTCCTTGTCTGGTATCCTTCACAATGATTTTGTTAACAATGGCTGTTGTATACCTGCACGAAAAAGGGTACCAAACAAAAATCAAATGGAAGGAATGGAGCTTACTTTTGGCCGGAAGCGTTGTAATAATCGGAAGCTTTGTATGGGATTATTTAAAATACGTAGATACATGGGGCGGATTAACCAAACTCTGGACAATTAGCAGCCAGGACAGTCTATTTATGGAAGCCCCCCAATATATCCCACAGCAATTCGACTGGTGGCTTTTCTGGATAGGAGAATTGTTACTGCTGCTAGCTATTGCCTTATTTGTCAAGCGTACCTTATCTCTGCCCGTAAGTAAGCTTTCCAAACTTGCATCCCCCGGTCCTGTTTATTCTGGAAATTTTGCCGACTACTTGGATGGTTTATAGCAACCATCTAAAAGGCGTACACTTCTCTTTTCATTCGATTGGTTTATTATTTATATGAAAGTTAAATTCATCTTACCTGCCCTTACGGAAGCTAAAAGCCCATATTGGCGTCCGATTAAATATTCACTTTTTCCTCCCTTAGGATTAGCAACACTGGCTGCGTATCTTTCTCCGGACGATGAGGCTACCTTACAAGATGAACATGTAGAAGAAATCATGCTGCAGGATCAGCCGGATTTGGTTGTCATTCAAGTGTATATTACCAACGCTTACCGGGCTTATTCCTTGGCAGATCATTACCGGGCGAAAGGCTGTTATGTTATTCTAGGGGGATTGCACGTTACCTCTCTTCCGGAAGAAGCAGCTCCTCATGCAGACAGCATCTTTCTAGGACCGGGAGAAGAAACATTTCCTCAGTTCCTGAAAGATTTTAAAAACAAATGCCCCCAAAAGCGGTACTTCTCTCCTGTTCGTACGCTTGAAGGCATACCCCCTGTACGGCGGGATTTGATAAAGAGGCATTTATATCTAGTGCCCAATTCTATTGTAGTAACCAGGGGCTGCCCTCACCATTGTGATTTCTGTTATAAAGATGCTTTTTTTGAAGGCGGGAAAGGATTTTATACCCAATTAGTCGACGATGCACTTTCAGAAATAGACCGTCTTCCGGGGAGGCACTTGTATTTTCTGGATGATCATCTTTTGGGTAATCAGAAGTTTGCTACCGAACTTTTTGCTGGTATGCGGGGAATGAACCGGGTTTTTCAAGGAGCCTCCACAGTGGATGCCATTTTACGTGGAAACCTGATTGAGAAAGCAGCGGATGCCGGGCTTCGAAGTATATTTATTGGGTTTGAAACATTAAGCACCCATAATTTAAAGGCAAGTAATAAGAAACAGAATTTGGGGAAAGATTACCGGAAAGCCATTCAACGTTTGCATGATCTGGGCATCATGATTAATGGAAGTTTTGTTTTCGGTTTAGATGATGACGACAAAGATGTATTTAAAAGAACGGTTGACTGGGCTGTGACAAATGGCATTACCACCTCCACGTTTCACATTCTTACGCCTTATCCGGGTACCAAACTTTATGCTGATATGGAGAAATCCGGACGTTTGTTACACAGGCAATGGGATAAGTACGACACGCGGCAGGTAGTGTTTCAAACAACCAGGATGTCTGCCCAGGAATTAAAAGATGGCTACGATTGGGCCTACCAAGCATTCTACAGCTGGGCATCAATAATAAAGGCTAGTACACAGCACAATCAGGTAAAACACATGCTGAAACATTTTGCCTATGCCGGCGGCTGGAAAAAATTTGAGCCTCTATGGAATTGTATTATCAAATCCCGTCAACTCACGACCATGCTGCCGCTACTAGAAGCTATTCTTTCGAAAGTGAATAAACAGTCAATAATTCAAGCAGAACCAGAGTTGATAAGGACGCCCCAGATGGCTTTGGAAAGGTAAGTGCTTTATTCATCCTACTTTTTTTTGCAACTAACTACAAGATACTACTCTTCCTAGGCTTTGTCGTACTCCTGCTGTTATTCTATATTTTACTCTTTATAGTATATCCTATGCCTTGATGAGTATCGTACTGAGAAAAATAGCAGTCAGCTGGTTTATTCGGATGTTTTTTAGTGTAGTACTTGCAGCACTGTTGGGTTATTTACTTTTAGTTTTAGAGGATTATGCGTTACCCACTAGTTATGAGAATTTGCTGCTTTTTTGAGTAGTTTGCTCGCTAGTATTTACTTACTGGAAAATCGCGTAAGCAAACCAAAACACAGGTAATTAGCTGATAAACTCTGCAATTAACTCATTTACTAGCTGGCTTTTTTCATGGTGTACCCAATGGGTGGCATCTGGTATCAGGTATAGTTTCCCTTTCTGGCAATAAGAAAGACTTTTTATGGCCATTTCTTTTTTCAGGAACCTATCTTTTTCTCCCCAGAGTATCAGCGTAGGAACATCTATTTTATGATTGAACAAAACAGCCGGGTTTCTATACCGGACTGCTGCCCGGTACCAGTTGATCATGCTTGGTATAGCATTCTGCTGTTGCCAGGCCTGAATGTATTGCCCAATATCCGCTTTCGTAAAAGTACCTGTGTAAGAGCTGTTCAGCAAACTATTCTGCAACATCTGGAAATTTCGTAGACTGATGAGCTTTTCCGGAATAAATGGAATTTGAAAAAAGCCTATATACCAGCTTCGAAGCATCTGACTGGGATCAGACCTGAGCGTTCGAAAAAACACTTTTGGATGCGGCACATTTATAATAATTAACCTAGTAATTAGCTGCGGATACAGATACGCCATAGCCCAGGCTACAGCTGCCCCCCAGTCGTGGCCAACCAGGTAAACCTGCTTCTCTCCCACCGCTTCGATCAACTGGGCAATGTCTCTGGCTAACTCACTTACCAGATAGGCTTTTATTTCTTTAGGTTTACTGCTCAGGTTATACCCACGTTGGTCGGGAAGCAATACCCGGTAACCTTTTTCTGTAAAATACGCTATCTGGTGTTGCCAGCCATACCAGAATTCTGGAAATCCATGCAAAAAAACGAGTACCGGTTGTCCCTTGCTCCCTTTCTCCACCACATGCATCCGGATACCATTAACATCATAAAATTTGCTTTTCTCGGTCATACCTGCTTGTACGCAATTAGTAAAATATGTTCAGGATTTTCACTAAAAAGTAACGCCAATTACCATCTGCCCGTTACAACATCACTTTTGAAATGTGGGACAAGTTTCCAACAAACAATAGTGGAACAAATTACTATTCATTTTCTGATTTTTATATTTTTAAAATTATTATGGTTTTATCGTTTTATGGGGCGGCGCAGATGGTGACTGGTAGTAAACATCTGGTAACTTTATCGAATGGCACACGCATTTTACTGGACTGTGGGCTGTTTCAAGGCAAAGGAGCCAATAACAAAAAGCTTAATGAAGAATTCGAGTTCGAACCGGAAAAAATCAATTACCTGGTTCTTTCTCATGCACATATCGACCATTCCGGACTCATTCCTAAATTGGTAAAAGAGGGTTTTGAAGGTCCTATTTTTTGCACGCCTCCAACCTTGGAATTCTGCAAATTAGTACTGCTTGACAGTGCACGCATTCAGCAATCCAATACTTCCGGCGGCACTGCGGGAGAAGAACCTTTGTATACCGAAGCCGATGCTGAGAAATGCCTTCAACAGTTTGTACCTGTTCTCTATAACCAGGCTTATACAATTGATGAGAACATTGAACTACTATTTACCGACACAGGGCACGTACTGGGCAGTGCAGCAATAAATTTAACCTTACAGGAAGATGGGCAAACCAAACGTTTATGCTTTAGTGGGGATGTTGGCCGCTTTACAAACCGTATACTCAAAGCACCTCAGCCTTTTCCACAGGCAGATGTCATCATCTGTGAGTCTACCTATGGCAACAAGCTGCATATGGCCCTGCAGAGCACCGAGAGCCGATTGGAGGAAATAGTTCAAGAGGTGTGCGTAAACAGAAAAGGCAAGCTAATTATTCCTTCTTTCAGCATCGGCCGTACTCAGGAGTTAATTTATTCACTTAATATTCTGGCAGAAGATGGCAGATTGCCAGAGATTAACGTGTTTGTAGATAGTCCGCTTTCGGTGTATGCTACCGATATTATGCGCGACAACTCTGCATACTTCAATGATGAAATGTTAGAATACATCAAATCTGATCCTGACCCGTTTGGTTTTCCGCAACTGCATTATGTTTTAGACCACGACGATTCCAAGCTACTGAATACCCTGGATGAACCGTGTATTATTATTTCTTCCTCCGGCATGATGGAAGCTGGCCGTATCCGCCACCACCTCAAAAATACTATTACTGACCCGAAAAACGCGGTGCTTATTACCGGCTATTGTGAGCCCACCACGCTGGGCGGACAATTACTAAATGGAGCAGATAAAGTAAACATTTTTGAAGAAGAACTAGAGGTAAAAGCCGAAATTTTACGAATGAAAGAATACAGTGCACATGCTGATTTTGGAGACATTGTAAAGTTTTTATTCTGCCAGGATAAAGAACAATTAAAACAGATATTTCTGGTTCATGGCGAAAAAGAGGCGATGGAGAAACTAAAAGAAGACCTAGGAGAATATGGGTTTAAAAATATACAAATAGCCGAATTCCGGATGTCATACGAAATATAGCTTGTGTAGGTAAGTAAGAAGGAAAGGCAGCCAGGGTAATTGTTAATTATCCATGACAAAGTGTAGATTTGTATCCTACTAGATATGCGTTTACCCTGGCTCCACAAACAACTCAACTACCTTCTGTATCAGAAAGCCTATAGCCGGGCAGTATTCACCACCTTTGGATTGGTAGTAAAAGAGATGCAGCAGAGCTTCCGGCAGTTCTTTACCTGGCAAAGCCCTCTATTTTCATTGGTTCGGGCAATAAAATATATGCTGCTACCCCTATTGCGGTTAGTTCAGAGCAGAAGTGTCCGGATTAGTTATGGGTTTACTGGAGAAGACCGCCTGATAGAATCGCTGCTGAAAACACAAATCACCTATAATGGATTTTATGTTGATGTAGGCTGCAATCACCCAGTATTTTTGTCTAACTCTTTTTTGTTTTACAGGCGAGGATGGCGGGGAATATGTATCGATGCGAATGCAAGGCTTATACACCAGCATAAACGAATTAGGCCTCGGGATAAAGCCGTATGTGCCCTGGTTTCGGATATACCGGAAGTTCGCACGTTTTATGAGTTAACCAATAATGTGCTTTCCACCACTGAAACCCAATTTATAGAACAATACCTAGCCGAGGGGCAACAAGTAATGGCTACCAGAATCATGCACCCACAAAGCCTTACCTCGATTTTGGATACCTGTCAGGCTCCTGCACACATTGATTTTCTCTCCATCGACGCCGAGGAACATGATTTGCATGTGCTGCAATCCCTGGATTTTAGTAAATACTCGCCGAATCTCGTCATCGTAGAAGATGAAACCTTTGATCCGGCTAACCCTTCACAGAACACCATCTATAAATTTTTACTGGAACGGCAATATAGCCTTGCAGGAAGTATTTTAAAAAATGTGTACTACCTGAAGAATAAGCATTAGTGTATAGCTCTAAGGTATAGGGTAATTACTCTTTATCTTTATCTTTCTTTTTCAGGAATTTTCCTTCCGCCGAAAACACGAGTTCAATTTCGGATTTATCCTTTTTTACTTTTACTTCATACACATTTTTACTGGCATCTTTATCTTCTTTCCATTCAATCTGGTCTATTTTGTGGGAAGCATAATTCTTTTTTAGATAGCTGGAAGCCTCCTCTGGTAAATCTTTGGCATCTATCCGTTTGTCGGCAGAATCCCAGGTGCCGTCGGCCATAAATTTAGCTTCGGCTTTTTTTCCATTCTGCCTGAAATCTGCTTCGTACTTGCCACTTTTATTTTTTTTCCACTTCACCTCTGTTGCATCCGGATATTTGGTAGAGAAACTGGCGGTAATGGCCTGCGGTACATCTGCCGTAGATAGCTCTTGTGCTTGTAAGGTCTGTGCGGTTATTAATACAAAAGAGCCGATGTAAAAAAAATGATATAGTTTCATAAAGTATATTGCTTAATTAGATGGAAATTCTATCTATAGGAAAGCAAAATTACCTAAACTCTTGCTTTTAATCATACTAACCTGAAACATTTGATTTTTTGTAATAGCTGATTTGGAGTTACAAAAAATGATGGTTTTAGCTTGATTTCTACACGAGATATTAGTCTATGATTCTCAGGGAATTACTAAAAAATACCGCGTGTTTATAGTAACAAATTGCTTATTTTTTACATGCAAACTATGCTTATGCAGAACATTTTATTCAAATATGTGTTTTTAGTTAATAGGGCCTTTTGTAGTAAACAATTTTATGCGAATTATTAAACAACCGTAGACCAAGTAACAAGACAATCATACAGCTACCTTGCGTTTTATTGTATTAAAACATCCGTTAGTATTTATTTTTATTCTATATTTTAAATGATTATATTTGAATTAGGACGAGACCTTTGAGTGCCCATTTTATACGTTTGAAACCGGAAACTAACCTATCATTCAACAAATTTCACTTATTTAACTTAATTGATAAACCAGACAAACCTAAGGAATTTACAAATGGATACATTACAGATACTACTGGTAGAAGATAACCCCGGTGATGTACGGTTAACCCAGGAAGCCTTAAAGCAAAGTGATTTCCGCACCACCCTACAAGTAGTTGGAGACGGAGAAGAAGCTTTGCGTTTCCTACGAAAGGAGAATGGCTTTGCTCAAGTGTTCACCCCCGACCTTGTTTTACTGGATTTGAACCTGCCTAAAAAGAATGGATTTGAAGTGTTGGAAACCTTACGGCAAGACAAAAACTTTAAACAAATTCCGGTAGTTGTGCTTACCACCTCTGTTGCCGAAGAAGATATCATCCGTACACACCACGCAAATGCCAACTGTTACATCAGCAAACCCTTCGATTTTACACAGTTTTTGATGGCTCTGCAAATTATTAACCAAAGCAAATACTCACCACTTAAAGTTACGCACGACATTTAATCTGCACGACAGTACTGAAATACAGCCGATAGCCCAACAGCTACCGGCTTTTGAATTTTATACCTAAGCCAACCACCAGGAAGGAAACTATCCTAAACTTTTGTAGGTCAAAGTATATCCACTAGAGAAGTAAATTTCTACAAAAGATTCGCATCAAAGATGCTTGCATTTCATGAGTTATTATGTTTAATTTAATTTTTAGTTTTCATTTTTAAAGATTCCGATGCAAATTTCTCAAAGTAGAAAAGAATACGACGTATGCATTGTCGGCTCCGGTGCCGGCGGTGGTATGGCAGCCAAAGTCCTTACAGAGGGTGGCGCTAATGTACTTATGTTGGAAGCAGGTCCTAACTGGGATGTAAATAAAGATGGCAAGATGCTTGCCTGGCCTTATGATTCTCCCAGGAGAGGCGCCGGAACGACCAGGCCTTTTGGCGAGTTTGATGCAGCCTTAGGTGGCTGGGAAATTGAAGGTGAGCCGTATACCAAAGTTCCTGGCTCAGATTTTCAATGGTTCCGCTCCCGGATGTTAGGTGGGCGTACTAACCACTGGGGCCGTATTTCTCTACGGTTTGGCCCTTTGGATTTCAGACGCCGCAGCATTGACGGCCTGGGAGACGACTGGCCTATCACGTACGATGAAATTAAACCTTACTATGACAAGGTAGACCGCCTGGTTGGTATTTTCGGTAGCAAGGAAGGAATATATAATGAGCCAGATGGTGAATTTTTGCCTCCTCCTAAACCCCGTTGTTATGAATTATTTGTTAAGAAAGGCTGCGATAAATTAGGCATTCCTGTAATTCCATCCCGTTTATCTATCCTAACCAAACCACATAACGGACGCGCCGCCTGCCATTACTGCTCTCAATGTAACCGCGGCTGCTCTACCCATTCCAACTTCTCCTCCCCTTCGGTACTTTTACCTCCTGCACTGAAAACTGGCAGACTGGAAATTATTACCGATGCCATGGCCAGGGAAGTAACTGTAGACCAGGAAGGACAAGCAACCGGCGTATCATATGTAGATACTAACACCTTACTGGAACACCATGTAAAAGCCAAAATTGTAGTACTAGCAGCTGGTGCCTGTGAAACTGCCAGGTTATTGCTCAATTCTAAATCAAGCCGCCACCCAAATGGCCTGGCAAACTCTAGTGATGTAGCCGGAAAATACTTGATGGATTCTACCGGTACGAATGTAAGCGGCTTTTTCCCTCAGATGATGAATAACGTACCTCACAATGAGGATGGGACTGGTGGCATGCACATGTATATGCCTTGGTGGCTAAACGATAAAAAACTAGATTTCCCGCGTGGCTATCATATTGAGTTTGGGGGTGGCCGCCGGATGCCAAGTTTTGGTTTTATGGGTGGCATTCATAATTACAATAACCCAAACCCATCGCATAACACCGGGGGTACCTATGATTCAGAGAAAAAAATAGATCCGGCCAATATGGTAGGTGGCGGATACGGCAAACAGTTAAAAGACGACTACCGCCGTTTTTATGGGTCAACTATTGGGTTCTCAGGCCGGGGTGAAGCCATTGCTTTTAAAACAAACTATTGCGAGATCGATCCCAATACGGTAGATAAATTTGGCATACCTGTTTTACGTTTCCACTACAAATGGAGCGAATATGAGCACAATCAGGTAAAACACATGCAAGAGACATTCCGCGAAATTATTGATACGTTGGGGGGCGTTGCTCTTTCACCGATGCCTAGCAAAGAACAAGGCTATGGCATTGCAGCTCCTGGCCTCATCATACATGAACTGGGTGTAACCAGAATGGGCAATGATCCTAAATCTTCAGTGGTAAACAAGCATTGTCAGGCACATGAGGTGAAAAACCTATTCATTGCAGATGGCGGCTCGTTTGTTTCTCAGGCAGATAAAAATCCTACCTGGACCATTTTGGCCTTATCGATGCGTGCCTCTGAATATATTATTGACCAAAAGAAAAAGCAGAATATTTAACAGCACCAGGAGGTGTATTACCTCCCTGTTCGTTCAACTTTCTACGCTTTCCCTTTCTCACTTTTCAATTTTCTATTTGCCATGAGCAAAATAAGCAGAAGACTATCATTGAAATTTTTAGGAGTCGGCTCTGTTGGAGCAGGCTTAACTATGGCCGGTTGCGATACTAAACCCACCGCAGACCATACCAGTGAAAATAAAGATGCCGCCGAACATAATCACGTAGCTCAGTCCGTAGATCCTAGCGACCGTGATAAACAGCTACTGAAAGAAAAATTCTTTACCGACCAGGAAAAAAAAACAGTACGTATGCTGGCAGATATTATTATTCCAAAAGACGAACGCTCTGGCAGCGCGTCGGATGCAGGTGTTCCGGAGTTTATCGAGTTTATGATGCTGGATCAACCTAACCGTCAGACGTCTATGCGGGGTGGTTTAGCCTGGTTAAACAACCGTTGTCTGAAAGTGCATGGAAAAGATTTTGTAGAATCTGATGATGCCCAGCGGAAAGCTATTCTGGATGAAATTGCCTTCCCGGCAAAAGGAAAAGCAAAAAAAGAAATTACCCAGGGTATTTCATTCTTCAATAGTTTCCGCGATCTGACGGCTACCGGATTCTGGACCAGCAAGATGGGCATTGATGACTTAAAATACATCGGTAATGTGGCCAATCCTAACTGGAATGGCTGTCCCGATGAAGCTTGTAATCACCTGGGCGTACAAAACTCGGCATAAAAAACAGGTAAAGAAGTGAAAAAGTAAAATAGTTTTTGTAAATTATACATTCTATTGCTGCATAAATACTTCAGTAACAAATACTTGTTCCACTTAAACCTTCATACCTATGAAAACCGCAGAAGAAATCCTCAGAGAAAAAGCCAGGGACATCATTACTGTTACCCCCGAAACATCCATTGAAGAAGCCTTGCAATTAATGGTATACCATAAGATTGGAGCTATACTGGTTAAAGAGGGAGATGATATTGTGGGTATCTGGACCGAACGTGATCTGATGCAGGATATATTACAGGAGGGCTTTTCTATCAAAGAAGCCCGGATCGGTGACTATATGACAACCGGATTACTGTCTGCACCCTGCACGGATACCAGCTACGAGCTGATGGATAAATTTCTGGGTATGCGGCTGCGTCACCTTCTTATTGAAAAAAATGGCCACTATATAGGAATGCTCTCTGCCGGCGACGTTATGAAGGAAACTTTGCTGGATAAAACCCGCGAATATGAGGCGTTGAATTTCAAAGTAAGCTGGGACTATTATGAGAACTGGCGCACTCCGGTGACTAAAGCAAGTACAGAACCTAATGAACTGTACGTGCCTTATCCGGCAAATATAAATGCCTACCGCAACAGGTAAATATTAGGTTCCTTAAAAACAAAAGCCTGCAGACACATTGCAAATGTGTATATGCAGGCTTTTTTTATGATTATTACTTCATCCAACTATCATTTTTAGCATTTATTGCCTTTTTGCAACTTTTAATGCCTCTTTTCTCGTATTGGGCTACAATAATCATTATCAATAATTTCCTCCTGATTTTTTATACTGTTACTATTTTAATTTCTAGAACAAATATTTGTGTGTCAAATATTTACTAATTCCACCACAACCAATTAATCCATGATAAGCAATACTGCAAAAAAAACAAAGCGAACAACAAAAAAGAGTAAACTAAATGTCTGGATTGGTAAACCGTACCCTCTGGGAGCTACCTGGGATGGAGATGGCGTTAATTTCGCTTTGTTCAGTGAGAGTGCTACCAAAGTAGAATTGTGCCTTTTCAATTCTGCTGATGATCCCCAGGAGTCTGTCCGCATCCGGATGCGGGAACAAACGGATTATGTTTGGCATTGCTATATCCCTGGCCTGAAGCCTGGACAATTATATGGATACCGGGTATATGGTCCTCATCATCCCGAACATGGCCAACGGTTCAATCCGAGTAAACTGCTGCTTGACCCCTATGCAAAAGCCATTACCGGCCGCATTAACTGGAGTAATGCCATGTTTGGCTATCCGGTAGAGTCAACAGATGAAAACAGGCATTTGTTACTGGATACACAAGACAGCGCTCCAGGTATGAACCGAAGCGTAGTCATTGATGAAGCGTTTGATTGGGGTAACGATAAAAGCCCGAATATACCGCTGAATGAATCTGTCATTTATGAAGTACACGTAAAGGGATTTACCCGGTTGCACCCGGAAATAGATCCAAAAATACGGGGAACTTATGCAGCCTTGGCTACACCAGAAATTATTGACTACTTGAAGAAGTTGGGTATAACAGCTGTGGAACTACTACCAGTGCATCACTTTGTACATGATAAAATTCTGGTTGAAAAAGGGCTGAACAACTACTGGGGATATAACACTATTGGATTTTTTGCACCACATGCCGATTACTCATCCATGGGTATATTCGGGCAACAAGTACTTGAATTTAAGGCTATGGTGAAAACCCTGCATAAAGCAGGAATTGAAGTAATTCTGGATGTGGTATACAATCACACGGCTGAAGGCAATCATTATGGCCCTACCCTATCTTTTAAAGGTATTGACAATCAAGCCTACTACCGGCTGGTAAATGGCAGTCCACAGTTTTATATGGATTATACGGGTACCGGAAATACCATTAATATGCTCCATCCGAGATCTTTACAGATGGTGATGGATAGTTTGCGGTACTGGGTAACGGAAATGCATGTGGATGGCTTCCGCTTCGATCTGGCTTCAACACTGGCTCGGGGTCTTCACGATGTAGGCAAACTTTCAACGTTCCTGGATACCATACATCAAGATCCAATTCTTTCTCAGGTAAAACTAATTGCCGAACCATGGGATGTAGGAGAAGGCGGATACCAGGTAGGAAACTTCCCGGTGAAGTGGGCTGAATGGAATGGAAAATACCGCGACAGTGTACGCCGGTTTTGGAAAGGAGATGAAAGCCAGGTAGCTGAACTAGCGTATCGTTTGAGTGGCAGCAGTGATTTATATCAGCACAATGGCCGTTTGCCTGGCTCTAGCATCAACTTTATTACGGCACACGATGGCTTTACCTTGAACGATCTGGTGAGTTATAATGAAAAGCATAACCATGCCAACGGCGAAAACAACAACGATGGCGATAGTCATAATAATAGCTGGAACTGTGGAGTAGAAGGCCCTACAGATGATGAGGATATTATTTTCCTTCGTGAGAAGCAGAAACGCAATTTTCTGGCTACCCTCTTTTTAAGCCAGGGCGTACCCATGTTGCTGCATGGCGATGAATATGGCCGTACACAAAATGGCAACAACAATGTATACTGCCAGGATAATGAAACCAGTTGGTTTAACTGGGAATGGACTAAGAAAGAGCAGGCCTTGTTTGAGTTTACTTCGATGATCATCAAACTTCGCAGAGATCATCCGGTGCTGCACCGCCGCAAATTCTTTCATGGCCGTGAAATCCGGGGCACGAAAATTAAGGATATCCGCTGGTTGCGTCCCGATGGAAAAGATATGACCCGGAAAGAGTGGCATAGTTCCTATGTCCGCTGCCTGGGTATGTTGCTTAATGGCCAGGTAATGAGTGAATATGATGAACGGTCGCAGCGCATTAAAGATGATATATTCTTGCTAATTGTTAACAGCTACTGGGAGCCTATACCTTTCAGCATACCTGACAAGCCTTTCAAAGGTACCTGGGAAGTCATTATTGATACGCATGAAGATATTCAATCGGATGACAAGAAAAAGCAAAAAATCAGTTTTGGAGAAGCATATACCTTACAGTCCCGTTCCTTGTTGCTACTTAGGATGATTCCTAAAGCAAGTAAAAAGAGCAATTCCATAGAGGAAAAAGAAGAATAGCTATAGCATCCCCTCACAGCCACTACAACTTGTGAGGGGATCTTTTATCGTTTTATTGATCAGTGTTTTATATAGATTAGCATTCTGCATCTAAATAGGCAATCCCCTCCTTGTTCTGATCGGATATACATTTCTCTATACTTCCTTCAATTCCCCAAAAAAATATATTGATCGTGTAACTATACTGCCTGATTGTATCTACACAGTTGTTACTTTATATTTTAATTACAGAAAACCTTACCAAATTCTATGTCCTTACGTATGCTACAATCATAGGTAACAAATGCCTTCATATGTTTCATATTTAAAAGAAAGGACTATTTTATGTTAGCAATGAATTATCGGGGGCCTCAACGGGTTCGTATCGATCATAAGCCCTACCCGAAGATAGAGCACCCACAAGATGCCATCATACGGGTTACCCGTTCCTGTATCTGCGGATCGGATTTGCACCTGTATAATGGAAATGTCCCTGATACCCGCGTTGGTCAGACTTTCGGGCATGAATTTACTGGAGTAGTAGAAGAAATAGGACCTGAGGTTGAGAAGTTAAAGGTAGGCGATCAGGTATTAGTTCCTTTTAATATTTCCTGCGGTAAATGTCATTTTTGTAAACAAGGTCTGTACGGAAATTGCCACGAATCCAATCCGCAAGCTACAGCCGTGGGCGGTATTTTTGGCTATTCTCATACAGCTGGTGGCTACGATGGCGGACAGGCTGAATATGTACGTGTACCTTATGCAAATGTAGGCCCTACGGTTATACCACCGGGAATGGACTTAGAAGATGCTGTATTGCTAACTGATGTTGTCCCTACAGGGTATCAGGCTGCTGAGATGGGTGGTATTCAACCGGGAGATACAGTTGTAGTCTTTGGAGCTGGCCCGGTAGGCATAATGGCAGCTAAATGCTCCTGGTTATTTGGCGCGGGCCGGGTAATTGTAATAGACCATGTAGACTACCGGCTGGAATTTGTACGGAATTATGCGCAATGCGAAGCCTATAATTTTAAAGAAATGGACGATCCGGTGGTGTTTTTGAAGCGGACAACCGATTGGATGGGCGCTGATGTTTGTATCGATGCGGTAGGAGCTGAAGCGGCAGGCAGTGCGCTTCAAACAATTACCGGTAGAAAACTTTTACTCCAAGCAGGTTCAGCAACTGCCCTACACTGGGCTATTAATTCTGTCAAAAAAGGAGGTATCGTATCCATTGTAGGGGTATATGGACCAACGGATAATCTAGTTCCAATAGGCAATGTGGTAAACAAAGGGCTTACTATCCGGGCTAATCAGGCTTCGGTAAAACGCTTATTACCTAGATTAATTGAACATGTCCAGAATGGCGTACTGAATCCGAAAGAATTAATAACGCACCGGGTACCTCTAGAAGACGTAGCTGATGCATATCATATCTTCTCAGAAAAGCTTGATAATTGCATAAAACCTGTTCTTATCCCATCAAAAAGATAACGTATATCACTATGAATAATATAGGAAAAGATTTTTCACATATAAAAGGTTGGGGAATAGATGCAGATCCAAAAAATGACCCAACGTATCCGATGAAACGCCGGACCGATGCAGAACAGCAAGGATATAGCTGGCAGCGGCCAACCCAGCAACCGGTAAATGTAGAAGTGTTGCATTCCAATGAGCGCCCAAATGTAACTTCCGTATTTGGAACCTCTACCCCTCCCTCTGGCCTCAGCGGCATGATCCGGCGGTTTGCTTTTAAATACAGTGAATCCAGTTATGGACATTGGTTACCCTTGTTAGTAGCCGACCGGGTAAACGTAGTAGAAGGTGTGCTGGAAGACCTGACTAAAGGCCGTATACCCAATATCTTTGCTGAGAAAGGTTGGAATGCAGAATGGAAACACAACCCAAAAGGTTTAGTACAGAAAGTAGCTATAGGTGTATTGGTAACTACGGCTGTTGTTGTACTGCTTTCACGTAAAAAAGATCACAAACACAAACATGCCAGTTACTCAGAAGATAAAAGGTATTCAGGAGATGAAAGGTACTCAGAAGACCAAAGTTATACAGGCAACAAACGCTACTCCAAAGATGATTTGTTTCCAGAAAGTAAACCTATAAAATAGAAAATCACTAACAATAAAAAGGGCTCTCTACTAAAAGAAAGCTCTTTTTTTGTTTACAAGAAGTTCATCGAGTGTCTTTTTAAGCATTTTTTTCAAGTGCTTTTCTGCAATACTCTACGCATTTGGCTACCTCTTTTACAGCATTTGATCCTTCAGGTATTTGATATTCTAGCTCTACGGTTGCTGGGAAGTTGTATTTACTCTTCTTCATGGTTTGCAATATTTGTACAATAGGCGTATCTCCGGTTCCCCAAGGGAGATTAGCCCGGCCATTGGCTTTACTTTGGCGGTCTTTCAGGTGTGCACTGGCAATGCGGTCGTGCTTTTCTTCAATCAGTTCAACAGCATTATACCCTGCTGCGGTGTAATGTCCCAGGTCACAGTTCAGGGCATTGTATTTAGACTGACTCAAAGCTGTATCCCAAAAAGTTGGGGTTTGTTGCTCGTGTCCGTGGTAAGCAACCAGTATTTTATTTTTGGCAGCTAACTCCCCTAATCGCTTGGTCTGAGCAGGATCTTCTGGCAGTTCTAGCGTTACATGAGTAGCCCCTAGTGCTTTTGCTGCCCGCATCCCATAGTCTACTTCTGCATCAGAATTAGTAGCACTGAACGCATTAGGTTTGTAGGCATAAATGGAAACACCGGCAGCCTTATACATCTTTTTTATCTGATCAAACTTCTCCATAGAAACCTTGGCACGCCATTGAGCCAGATCTTTCATACGGACTGCCCGTTGTTCTTGCTCTTCCAGAGTAGGTTGTGGCCGTTGCCCTGGCGCTCCCCGAAACACCATTGGTTCGGTGGAACTATGGGGGGCTCCGGCAAATGCTTCAGCGGTTGTACCCATCAACTCAATTGCGCTGATGTTGGCATCCTGACAATATTGTAATATTTGCTCTACATTCGTTGGCATACTTCTGAAGGAATAAGTTATCGTTCCTATCTGTACACCGTTGAATTTTGAATTAGGTTTACCCAGGTTCTTTATGTACGCAGGTACACCAAAACTTGAGGATGAAGCAAGCGCAGTTCCTGTTAAAGTGAGAGCTGCTGTGCCTAAAAACTGGCGTCTGGTAATAGGTTTGGGTTTCATAGTCTTGGGATAAGGAGAAAAAAAATTGAATGTTGGGAAATAAACTATAATTTCTCATTACGAAAATAAACATTTGTATCTGGCTACTTACTGGCTTACTTTTTCCAATTCTTCCCAGGTAAAAGTTTTGGTTCTACCAGTGGTTTGTTCCCTGGCCTTTTTCACTTCTTCAGGTGTTACCAAAACTCTGGATAAAAACTCTGGAGAAAGATTGCCCCCAAAACCTCTTTCCGAAAGGCCTAAGTCGTAGCGAACGTAACTCAATACGGAAGCCACCCATTCATCATCATTGGCTCCCATAGGCGGCATCATATCCGGATAGGTTTTGCCTTCTACAGGTCCGGTTAAGCCATGCAACACTATTTTAATCATGGCATCCTTCTTTTCCATCATTCTCCGGAAATTTCCTACCAGGGGTGGCGCAATCTGGGTGGGCAGCCCTTTCCCATCCCCACCATGACAGGTAGCACAGAGGGATTTAAAGGTAATAGATCCATTCAGGATCAATTTGCGGCTGGCAGCATCCAGATTACCCAACTTATGTCCAAACTTCCGGATCTCTGTATTTTTTTCTATGGTTTTCTTTACACTCGTTAGCATTTCATTGCTAGCATTGCTGGCAAGTATTTGTTTTGAAATTTCTTTAGCCTGCGGAGCTTCACTGTATTGAAGGGAGAGCAGCAGTTGAGTACGTACGTCGTAGCTTGGATCATTTTGCAAGGCAGCCATTCTAACTATTAGATCAGTATCGTTTTTCTTCAGGTACGGTTCACTAATCCAGATAGCCGCCCGTCTAACCTGGGCATCCTGGTCTTGCAAGGCTTTGCGTAGTACTTCTTTGTCAAAAACACCTAGGCCTTCCAGGGTCCACAGGGCATGTAGTCTACCTAAGGCACTTGGCTTCTGATTAAGGCTTCCTTGCTCTCCTTGAGCTATTTGTTTGAGTACAGGGACCACTGCTTGGTCAGCCCGTAGAATTAATTCCTTCTGGGCATTGTCTCGCCACCATCCGTTAGGATGATCTAAATAGGTGACTAGCTTTGCTGTGGATTCATTTAACAGCTGTGGTTTTGGCCCCGATTTTATTCCTTCATGAACGAGCCGGTAGATACGGCCATGCTGTTTATTTTTATGCAGACCCAGGCGCAGAATTTGTGGACGAAGGTAGCTATCAGGCCCAGTCCAGGTACCTTCCTGGATAATTCCACGGTTCATGTCGATAATATACAGACAGCCATCTGGGCCAGTATAGGTATTCACCGGCCGGAAATTCATATCGGTAGAGGCTATAAATTCATCTTGCTGATAGGCATTTTCCAGCGTAGTTTTTCCTTCTTTGGTAATCACTTTTGCCCGCCGGATGATCCTGGCTACCGGTTCATTAATTAAATAATCGCCTACCAAGGTCTGGGGTAAACGGTCGCCACGGAAAATAGACTGGCCATTGCCGGCGGTAAAATGATTAAGCGTAGAATCTTCCCGAAGCCTCTTTAAGCCGCCTTGAATATCTGGTGTTTTAATAATTGGCCACACAGCCCCAAAAGTAGAGTCAATATAGGCATCGCGGAACTCAAGCTGCCCATAGGCCGGATTAATCTGAAAGCCTGAGCCGGCATTTTCACCTCCGCCCCGGCTGAAAAATAAACGGCCATAATTATCATGGGTTAAGCCCCATTGCCCATTGGAGCCGTTAATCAAAGTATCTGCTTTGAGCTGGCCATTTACGTACCGGAAACGGACTGGGTCAACTGTTACATAAATCCAGTTATCCAAGTTCCAGTCTAAGCCGCTGCGCTGGTGTTCTAGATTCCCTGGTGATTTTTTACCCAGTTTGTAGACCGGCCTTTTCTGGTCAGCTTTGCCATCCCCATCGGTATCTTTGTAGGCATATATATCATAGGTATCTGTTTCATTTACCAGCAGTTCATTACCTACACATAGTACCATGCGGGGCAGCATAAGCTTGTCGATGAACACCGAACTTTTGTCCATGTTGCCATCGCCGTTTGTATCTTCCAATAGCATTACCCGGCTGGTAGAAACATGCTCTCCAGTTGTATCCACGGTTTGCATATAGGTTTCCATCTGGGCTACATACATCCGTCCATTCCCATCCCAGGTTAAGGCAACTGGTTCAGAAATCATTGGCTCACTAGCTACCAGTTCCATACGGTAGCCTTTTGGTACCCGGAAAGTCCGCAGGCTTTGTTCAGGGGTTAATGGTGCAGGGGAAGGATTTTGGTCTACCGTGCGGGGTGTATCAAAGGTCATCTCTTCTTGCACGTTGGTACTGACCTCATTGGGCGTTTTTTTAGAAACCTGGCAGGTTACAATTAGAATGGAAACAGATGCACTAGTAAGAATGCTCCAAATTGCTTTTTTCATGTTTATTAGAAAACAGTATATTGTACAGCTAATTGTTCCATTGCTGTGAAAACAGTTAAGTCAACAATCATTTTAAAAGTACAAATAATTATTGTTTTTCTTCAGTAACCATTAGACCATTGGTCCTTTTTTTTCGACAACCCGGCGACTTATTTGCATCTGGCTAACACAAAAAAGACAGGATTAGAAGTCTGCTATTGACCTCTATCCTGTCTTTTATATTCTAGAAAAGAAACTTATCTCTCTAGAACCTTAAAATGCGTTGCTTACAAACATCTGGAGCAATATGACTAGCACAAGCATAATATACCTGATATTATATAAAGTGTTTATCGTTGCCATCGTTTTCGTAGTTAAAGGTTACTATTCTAGTAATATTCATTATTAGCGTGGTATATTCTACCTTGGAGAGCAACTGATGAAATTTACTTATATTCGTTTTTCCATACGATGCTTTTCGTCAACTGACTTTATGCGAAACCTTCCATAAAATCAAACTACTTGATTAATTCAGAGGAATTATTGAGCAGGTATACGATAAGTCAAAACAGGAATAGAAGCCTGATTAACCAATTGCTCAGCCAGGCTTCCTTGCAATATATGGTCTACTCCCTCCCTGCCATGAGTTAACATGGCAATCAGGTCAGCTCCTATATCTTGTGCGTAGTTTTTTATGCCTTCCAGTTCGGAATAATCGTCAACAATAGTGGTTATAAACACTTCTTCACCATATTTTTTCAAAAACTTTTGCATCCGTGCTTTAATTTGCCCGGTAGTTTGAAAGTGTAAGGGAGTATTCACATACAGAAAATGAATGGTAAAACCGGATGCCTTTTGCCATTGTTGTAAGGTTTGTAGAAATGGTTCAGCACTATCGGTAAAGTCGGTGGCAAACACCACTTGATTGAGTTTAAAATCAATCACTTTTTTTCGGACCGTAATTACCGGACAATGAGCCCTGCGTACTACTTTCTCCGCATTAGAACCAATAAAAAACTCATGCAGGCCACTATCCCCTTTTGTACCGAGTACTAGTAAATCAGCGTCCAGTTTCACAATAGTATCGGCAATATCCTGGAAGATGCTGCTAATTTTTACAATTCCTTTTATTGGTACATCATCCACTTTGTACGTTTGCACCAGGTCTTCTATCTCCTTTTTAGCCAAAATTAACTCTTCCTCAAATGCCTTTCTTCCTTGTTTAGGCAAGGCTGCTGTATCGGCATATACCTGATCATAAATAGATGGCAAGATATGTACTAGCTCAATACTTGCTTTTAGTTGCCTGGCCATTAAGATAGCTACCTCTATTGCATGATCTGCTTCTTTGGATAAATCGGTGGGAACAAGAATGGTTTTCATCGGTTAAGCTATGGCAGGTTCAACGGATATACTTCCTGCGCTGCCATAGGGTAAAGGAAGCTAAATTACGTCATCAGGCCTATGATGTTAGTTTCCTTGAGAACTGACTTTTCTCACTTTTTTGAGTATTCTTACTTAGCTTGCCTATTGTAAATACCTTTGAGTTATTTGGTTACTAGTTGCCTGGTGCCGGTAGGCTGTAAAGCGACCAGGGTCAGTATAGCTGACAACAACAAAGAAGCAGCCATAAAAAGATACGATGCCTCAAATCCGCCGGTAGTTGCGTTAAAATATCCCACCAAATAAGACCCAATAAATGAGCCCAATGCTCCCATGCTATTAATTAAAGCCATTGAAACACCAGCTACATTTTTAGGTAATACTTCGGGAATGATGGCAAAAAAAGGCCCGTACGGTGCATACATAGCTCCTCCGGCAATAACCAGCAGAGCGAAGGAAAGATAGAAATTACTACTTCCCAGCAGATAGGAAGCATAAAAAGCAACGGCACCAACTAGCAGAAATGGCCATACAAACACTTTTCTTTTCAGGGTTTTGTCAGAAAAATAGGAAGCGGCTAACATACCGCCTATGGCAAACAAGTAGGGAACAGAAGCAAGCCATCCGGTTTTTACAATCGTCATGTTGGGGGCCGCCTTAATAATAGAGGGAAGCCACATTACAAATCCATAAACTCCTACACTCCACAATGCATATTGCAAACTAAGCAACACCACTATTCTGGATTTAAAAGCCTGCGCATAATTTTTTACCGGCTTTATTTGCTGTTGTTCTTCCTGCATGCGCAGTTCCAGGTCCTGCTTTTCTTTTCCTGATAACCAGTTGGCATCTATGGGTTTATCGTCTACAAGTTTCCACCAGAAAAATGCCCATATAATAGCTGGAAGACCTTCCCATATAAACATACCCCGCCAGCCAACCGCCTCTATCAAGTAGCCGGATAAGATAGACATCCACAGCACTGTAGCCGGGTTGCCCAAAATCAGGAACGTATTTGCTCTGGACCGCTCAGTTCTGGTAAACCAGTTACTGAGCAAAATGAGCATCGCCGGCATTACCGCACTTTCGACCACGCCCAGCATAAAGCGTATACCAATCAACAGATTTACATCACTCACCATACCAGTAGCAGTGGCCAGCGCACCCCACGATATTAACGACCAGAATATTAGCTTTTTGGCTGAATACTTCGCAGCATAATGCGCTCCAGGAATCTGAAAGAAAAAGTACCCTAGAAAAAACAACGAGCTCAGCAGAGATGAGATGGCCGGGGTGATCTGTAAATCTTCGGCCATTCCACTTGCAGCCCCAAACCCAAAGTTTGCCCTGTCCAGGTAAGCAAGGCTGTAGGTGATGAAGGCAACCGGAATCAGGCGGTACCACCGGCGTTGTGCAACGGCTCTTTCCATGTAGATCGAAGAAATTAATTAATGCTCTTTTGCCAGCCAATATATAAAATAACTAAACAAAACGGTCGGTTTGCCTCATTTATCTATCTTTTCATCTGGTTGTAGCCATTCTGCTGTTGGCTTCCATGTACCATTGCAGCGTATCTAGAAAGGCAAATGTCCGTTTATCTGTTACTTCTTTATTCGCCGGAATCCCTTGCTCCGTAAAGGCCTCTGTTACGGCTGGCACATGGTACCTGGCAGGCACTACCCAAACGCCTTTTTTCCAAAGTGAAAATACCAGAGAAGGCAACAGTAAAGCACCACCAAAAGGACCAGTAGAAACGGTAACAATGCCGGTAGGTTTTCCTTTCCATTCTGTAGATAACAAATCAAGTACATTTTTCAGACTGGCCGGATAACCTCCATTGTATTCCGGAGAAACAACAATAATTGCATCTGCATTTGACATTCTTCCGGCAAAGTCCAATACCTTCTCAGGTGGGTCTGCCATATGCCGTAATCTTTCTTCAAAAATGGGAAAGTTGTACTGCTGCAAATCCACTAAATCGCAGCTAGCTAGCTGATTCTCCTCTATAAACAGCTTGAAATACAGGCCTACCCGGTGGCTATTTCGTGCTTTGCGTACGCTGCTAGAAAGTATGGCAATATGCTTCATAATACGAGTAACTCTTGTTTTTCCAGTATACGAAAAATTGTTTTTAAAGTACCCCTGCGAAAGGTTTATGCAATTCAACAAATCATTGTCCATACTGCTAGTTTGCCTTCGTTAATGTTGTTAACATTGTACTTTTACATACGATTTCTTCTCACCTTGGTATTTAGTAGAATTCTTTTTTCTGAAAGCCAGTATTTTTCATGCCTTCTACGTGTAATATACCTGGTTAATCATCTATTATAAACATACACCTCAATTATGAAACCTTATGTAATATGCCATATGCTTGGATCGGTAGACGGCCGCATCAAACAAAACATCTGGGGATTTAAAGACCATCATAAATATTTTGAAGAAACCGCCGAAAAAATTCAGGCTGATGCATGGCTTGTTGGACGGGTTACTATGCAGGAATTTTCAAGTAAAAAAACAGTTGCCTTATCTGAGGAAAATATTGATATACGCAAAGAAGATTTTGTAGCAGAGCAAGCGGCTAAAACATTTGCTGTTGTTATTGATCCATCAGGTAAATGCTTTTGGGACACAAATATGGTCTCTACCGAACATGTTATTGAAGTATTGAGTGAAAAAGTATCTACTGCTTATCTGGCTCATCTGCGGAGCAAACATGTATCGTATATTTTTGGAGGAAAACAAGAACTTGATCTGGAACTGGTCTTGCAGAAACTTTACAAATTATTTGGCATCAAGGTACTTCGGATAGATGGAGGTGGACATGTAAATGGTTCCTTTCTGAAAGCAGGTTTGTTGGATGAATTTAGTTTAGTGCTAGCTCCAGTAGCAGACGGCACTATTGGATCACCTACTGTTTTTGAAGTCGAAGAAAGATATGGTGACCGGAAGGCTACCCATTTTACCATCAAATCTGTAGAGAGAATCTACGACGACTTTTTGTGGATACGCTACCAGGTTGACAAAAACAGGCCGGTTAACAGATAAAACCATTCCATCGAGTGTATTGGTTTCAGTGCTATATCCGTTTTCCTATCCATCACATGGGTTAGTTGCCTACTTAGCTCCCGATTAGTTGCAGAGTTAGTTTGTCCTGAATAGATAGGTAGTAAAAGCTTGTAGGTCCCCTCATGCTTTTTACCCGGCAATTTTGTTAATTTCAGGCTAACTATTCTCAGTATATCCGATGATCAGATATTTATTGTTTGCTTCGTTAGCCTTCAACCTTTTTCTGGTGACATTTTTTGCCATCCGAAAGTTTAAATACTTTTTTCCTGGCAAAATCCTCAACTATGAATATTCAGCTGCTAGAAATCATTTATTCGAAGTAATGCCACACCGGGATAAAGCCATCATCTTTGTAGGAGACTCCCAAACTCAGTTTTTTCCTCTAGATGAATTATTTCAGGGTAATATACTGAACAGGGGAATTAGTGGCGATGTAAGTGGTGGAGTACTGAACAGACTGGAAGAAATTACGCGACGCAAACCTACCAAACTTTTCATACAGGTGGGCATTAATGACATAAGCCGTTCTGTCCCTGTATCTACCATCACACAGAATTATACGGCTATTCTTCAACAGGTCAAAAATCAAAGTCCTGTTACCAAAATATACGTGCAATCCGTATTGCCATATGGGCCAAGCAATAAGAAAGTACAGGAGTTGAATCCCCTGTTAAAAGAACTGGCCATCCGTGAGAAAGTTACCTACATTGATTTATATAGTCCGTTTGTAGAGAACAACCGCCTCCGCAGCACCTATGATTGTGGCGATGGGCTTCATTTATCGGGAGAGGGATATCTACTGTGGCGGGATATTGTGAGTAGCTATGTTGCCGAATAATATGCTCAATGGGTAATTGAAGCTGTTGATTAATCAGATATAATTATATCAGAAGTTTGAACAATTGTTCACCGCTAAAGCGAGATCTATTCTTTCTTCATTGGTTTTAGTGCCAGTAGTATTCAACCTGGTAAAATCTCCCCACAATGCTTTCAAAGCATACTTTTCAGTATCAATTTCCTTTCTGGTACGATAACTGAAACTTCTGAAGATTGATAAAGGCGGGCACTATCTTTGAATGGCATGCTATAGGAGAAACTAGGTAACAATACCTGGCAACATGTACAAGTTACGGTTCTCTGTGGATGGTAAATAAGATTTATACATTACTTGTATAAGTGAACTCTTATCTGAATTGAATATACTTTTCCCCAAATTAAGTCTCAAGGGCCAAGCTTCGGCAAAGACAGCGGCATTTCTTTAGCGCATGAAACTATCTGGAATAAAATGGCTCAATTCTACATAGAAGTTGTTTATTATTATCAAGAGTTAGACTAAAAAAAGTATAAATTCACCAGTATTTTTCGTTTTATTATCGGATTAACTTTTCATTATTTATCATGAAAGTAGTAATTGCTGAAAAACCTTCGGTAGCCCGAGATTATGCCAGAGTATTAGGGGCCACCAGCCGGAAAGATGGGTATTTGGAAGGAAATGGCTATCAGGTAACCTGGGCAATTGGTCACCTGGTTCGGTTGGCCGATGCAGAAGAATATGGCTATGGGAAATGGAAATTGGAAGACTTGCCCATCATTCCCGAACAATTTAAATTGTCGTTGACAGGCGATGCAGGCTTGCAAAAGCAATTTACAGTGATTAAAAACTTGTTTGCCACTGCTACAGAGATCATAGTAGGTACAGATGCCGGACGTGAAGGAGAATTAATTTTCCGCTATATCTATCAGATTTCCGGCTGCCACAAACCTTTTAAACGGTTATGGATTTCTTCTCAAACTGACCAAGCTATACGCGATGGGTTTGCTAAACTAAAGTCTGGAACTGATTACGATAATTTATATTTTGCTGCCCGCAGCCGTAGTGAAGCCGATTGGCTGGTGGGGATCAATGCAACCCGGGCATTAACCCTTTCTTCCAGGGCTAAATCTGTCTTGTCCCTTGGCCGGGTCCAAACCCCGGTTTTGTGCATGATTTGTGCCCGGTACTTGGAACATATCAATTTTAAGCCGGAAGCCTACTGGGAATTATATATTACCTTGGAGAAGGACAGTAAAAAATTTAAAGCCAGGCATCCAGTAGCTTTTAAAAAACAGGAAGAAGCGGAAGCTGCTCATCGCCAGGTTACAGATACTGCCACCTGTACACGGGCTGAAACCAAAAAAGTGTTAGAACAAGCACCCCTATTATTTGATCTGACCAGCCTGCAACAGGAATCCAATAAAAAATTTGGGTTTCCGGCACAGAAAACCTTGGATATTGCCCAGGATTTGTATGAAAAGTATAAGCTGATTACCTATCCCAGAACTGGCTCCAGGTATCTGTCTGATGATTTGTATCCTAAAATTCCAGGCTTACTCGATGTTGTTGCCGGGAAAACAAAATTTACAGCACATGCTAGCTTACTAAAACTTTCACCAATCTCCAGGCGGCCTTTCAACAACGATAAGGTAACAGACCACCATGCCCTGTTGCCCACGGAAACAAATCCGTCTGGTATAAGCTTGCCTCCGGATGCAGAAAAAATATATGAACTGATTGTCACTCGTTTTCTAGCCGCGTTCTCCCCGCCTTGTGAGAAAGAAGTAACTGGGTTAGATTTTATAAGTGGTGGCTTGCTTTTCAAAGCTTCCGGCTCGGTAATTCTGGTTTCTGGGTGGCGTGCTGTGGAGGAAGAACTAAAAGAAAAAGAAGATGACGCCGCTGACGAGAATCAGAAGCTGCCTAAAGTTTACCAGGGAGATATATTGCCAGTCAGTGATCCGGCTGTAATCAAAAAGATGACTAAAGCCAAACCTATCCATACAGAATCTAGTCTCCTGAAACTGATGGAAACCGCCGGAAAAGAACTAGACGATGATGAATTAAGGCAAGCTATTAAAAACTGTGGCATTGGTACCCCGGCAACCCGTGCTTCTGTTATTGAAACCTTATTTGAACGCAAATACATTGACCGGGAAAAGAAAAAAATCATTCCTACAGAGAAAGGGTTGCAGGTGTACGAACTGGTGAAAGATCAGCCTATAGCCAGCGTAGGCATGACTGGCAACTGGGAAAAAGCCTTGAACCTTATAGCCGAAGGAAAAAGAAATTACAGTCAGTTTATTGTTGGTATTCATAGCTACACACAAGAGGTAGTTTCTACCATGAAACAAGCGGGGCTAGCTATGCCTGGCGCTCAAAATCCAAAGGTAGAAATACATGAGGTGGGAAAAATTGGGGAAGATCTAATAAAGGCAGGCAAGGGGCAATATGGGACTTTTATTATTTATCAAGAAAAATTTTATACGGTAGCAGATAAAGAACCTAGTGAAATTACCCCAGAAATTGCTTTGGCAGCGATAGAGGCAAAAAAAGTCCAGGATAAAGAAAAAGCTGCTTTACGAAAACAAAACTTGGTGGCGAAAATTGGAAAAAAGTATGAGATCCGCAATGGCCAATATGGGTTATATGTAACAGATGGTAAGATCAATGCTAGTTTGCCCAAAAATATAACGGCAGATGTGGCGGCAACCTGGAAGGCCGATCAATGTAAACAAACAATTGCTTCTTATGTAGAATGGAAGAAAAACAAAGAAGCCAGTAAGCAATAGTCTAATTAACTACTTAGCTTTTACAGGCAAGTAAATAATAATAATGATGGAAACTAACTATTCTACTTCTTAAAGGATACAAAAACTCTGTGAATTACTAGCCGGTAAACTTTAATCTTATTTTAATTCATTTTTTTAGGCAAGCGGAAAGATATAAACTAAATTTATTAGGTAATCTTTTTCCATTGGTTACATAATAGTAAGGTAATTTTTGAAAATGCCCCTTTTGTAAAGAGGCTTTTTCTCTCCCTAATTTATATATTGGTTTGGTTAGCCAATTGATCTGTAGCAAAAGCTTCTCCGGTGGAGAAGCTTTTTTGCATATGAGATGGGCCCTACTATTCGACTACCTAATAAGATTACAGTTAAACATAGGCATTTTATATTTACAACACCGCATACATGGCCAACTATTAAACCGGCCCTTTTCTTAGAAGAATATAAGATATTTTAGCCTAATCAATTCTAACGTTTCTATAGTTGGTATTCCTTCTATGCATTGTTCGAATAAAACCAGCTGACCGGAGATTAAGCCTTTGCAAAAGCTTACCTGATTGATAGCTAACTTTCCTGATTAGGTAACGCATATTTTACCTGATCAGGAAAGTAAATTTTACTTCGCCCTTATTTTCTGCCTGGTCCCCGGCCTTTTCCGCCAAACTTACCTTTCATCGTAAGTTCATTAATGAAATTACCCTCCGCATCAAACGCTAGACCTAGCATGGTTCCATCAGTTTTATTAAGCAATACTACATAGTTTCCTTCTGTGCTTTGCATGGCTTTCTCCACAGCAGCCCCGGCATAATTGCTGGCTACATAGGTGCTTATGGTTTCTGGCAAAGCAACTACTTCTACCGGTGTACCCATTGGCTTGCCACTCTTATGCGATCTTTCACTAACAAAAGTACCGCTGGCATCAAAAAGCAGAACAGCATACGAACCATCCGTTTTTTGGATATGCACCAATACTTCGCCTTCACTGGTAGTACCTGCCCGTTCAATAGTGGCTACTGCATAGGTAGTAGAAATATAGCTTGTAACTGCTTCAAGTAAGGCACTTTCCTCTATTTCTGTTAGGTTGCATTTTTTTCTGCCAGAACCTGTGGATGTTGTATCAGAATTCGTACCTGTATTAGTTGCCGTTCGGGCGTTATTAATATTTAGTGTGGCTGCTAAGAGAAAATCAGCTAAGGCCGTTTCCTCTGTGTCTATTTCTGCAGTAGCAGGCGAGGTGTCGTTTTTCTCACAGCTAACCAAAGCCAGAGCAAAACTTACTAAAAACGATAAAATAACATTGGTTTTCATCTTCTAAAGTTTAAGATAATTTAATGGGTTAAAAATAAATGAGTAGTCGTATGCCGGCCATACGTGTAGAGGTATTGCATAATTGTTACCTTGATTGTTATAAAAATAGTCCACTGATTTTCTAATCAAGCAAATAACGGACAGTCAAGAGAGTTTCTTACCCTTCCAGGGTAATGTCTGGATAAACAGGCTGTTTGTCTAGATGAACCGGAAAATGGGTAGAGAACTACTGTTAATAAATGTTCAAGGCATCTAAACAAACTACCGTTGTTCTAATAACAGATAAGCAAAAAAGTATGAGGATTATTTGGAGGGTTAGTGACTGGATGCAGCATTGTATTACAGCCACGTCTGGTTCATGTCATTCAATAGATAGGTAAACTATGAAATAACAATCAGCTTAGTTCGTGGTTGAATCCTCGAAAAGTAAAAAGCCGATAAAGGGGCAATCAACAGGAGAAAATTAGATTCCATGAAATTAAAAAAACATCCCAATCTATGGAATGCTATAGTAACGTACCTGGTAAACTTTCACAATTAAAATGTCTGCAGTGTAGATATTATTATTACTGCCTATCGACACATGTTATCTTAAATGGCTAAAAATAGACGGTAAATGTACTGCCTTCATTTTCTGTGCTTTCGACAGTGATAGAGCCTCCGTTATTTTCAAGCATCCGCTTGATCATATACAGACCTATACCAGAACCTTCTACATGGTCATGAAAACGCCGGAACATTGTAAACAGATTTTCTTGTTGAAGGGCGGATAAACCCAATCCATTATCAGTAATACTGAGCATTACCTGATCATTCACAAGCTTTGTGTGAATAATTATTCTTGGTAAGCGTTCCGAAGAGCGGTATTTTATGGCATTGCTAAGCAGGTTGTAAACTATGCTCCTCACATTTTGCCGGGAGTATATGACCAAGGGAACTTCCAGCTTTTCCTGGATTTCTACCCCTGCCTCCATAATAGTATCTTGCAAATCAGCTTTAATATCCTGTAAAATATCAGAAAAATATACAGTTTCCCGTTTGTCATCCAGATTTCGCTGAACCTTGGCAATTTGAGTTAAATCCTCAACGGTCCGGCTTAACCGGGTAATAGACTCATCTATCATAGAGGTGACGTACAAAGCATCTTCATCGAGCTTTCCATTCATCCGCTTACGAAATAAAGCAAGCAGTCCTTTCAGCGAATTAACCGGAGATTTTAGATCATGAGAAGCTGCATAGACAAAATTATCCAGATCTACATTTACTCTACCTAACTGTTCGTTTGAAATTTTAAGGGCTTCGTTGTTTGAAAGCAACGCTTCATTGGTGGCTGTTAGTTTTTCATTGGTGCTAGCAATTTCCTGGCTAAGCAAATGAAGCTTTTCTTCATCTAATTTTTTATCGGTAATGTCCATCACCACGCCTGCCATACGGGTGGGCACTTTGTCCTCATAAAATGTTTGTCCGCGGAGAACAAGCCATCTGATCGTATCATCTGTACGTCTAATTTGTATTTCAGCATTTAATTCTCCGGTGGTCATGGCTTTCTGGAACAGCTCTTGCACTTTCGTCTGGTCTGAAGGCTCAGCATGATTCACAAATTGCTCTATTCCCCAGTGAGGCAGCATGCTGTTATAGCCAAACAACTGATCGTGTTGTAGGGACCGAATTGATTCATTCGATTGCAAGTCTAACTGCCAGGTTCCCATTTTTCCGGCATCCAGCGCTAGTCTCAGGTTTTGCTCACTTTGTTCTATTTTCTGGCGGGCATGCAGTTGTTCGGTTATTTCGTAGGCAAAAACTAAAATACCATTGATCTGCCCCGATAGATCATGCATGGCTTTATAGATGAAGTTTACATAAATTTCTTCTATGGTGCCATTATTTAACCGGTCTATGTTTACCCGAACTTCGTTACCAATATACGTTTCACCTGTCTGGTAAACCATGTCCAGGATGGTTTTGAAAGGCTGGTCTTTTAATTCAGGAAGGGCATCTAAGATGGTTTTGCCCTGTAACTCCCGGTTGGAGAACAGCTGTTGATATAATGGATTGACCAGGTCGAAAATGTGCTCAGGGCCCATGAGCGTACAAATCATTGCTGGAGCATCCATAAAGATCTCCCGAAGTAGTTTCCATTGCTTTTCAGCTTCCTGCCGGGCCGCCTGCTCCCGGACTACTTGCGTTTCCCGCTCTGCTGCCTGTTTCTGATCGGTTATGTCCATAATAATGCCGGACAAAGCTGTAGGTACTCCTTTTATATTGAATGATGCTTCACCTTTCAAATGAATCCAACAGATTTGTGTATGGGCTCTACGGATGCGCATCTGGCAGTCCAAATACCCTGTAACGAGCGCCTGCTGGTAGTTTTCTTTCACCCTTGCCCGGTCTTCAGGCACTATGTGGGCAAGTAAAATAGTCAAATTCCAATCCTCTACAGGATCTGAATAGCCAAATATCTGGTCATAGCCCAAAGATCTGGTGTTGGTTCCGATGATCAGATCTTCATGCCAAGTTCCCATTTTGCCTGCCTCTAATGCTACTTTTAAAACCTCTTCATTGCGTTCTGCTTTCTGCCTGGCTTTTACCGAGTTAGTTACTTCATTGGCTACTTGAATCACCCCAATAATTTCACCCTCATTGCTTAACAAAGGCTGGTACAGAATATTAAAATAACATAGTTCTATCTGGCCATTACGTTCTAGGGGTGCAGGCATTTCACTCCCTGAAAAAGGCTCACCGGAAGCGAGTACTTTTGCCAAAATCTCTTCAAAGCCTTGACCTGAAACCTCTGGCAATGCTACAAATAACGGTTTGTTTAATACTTGTTCTTTAGTCCGGCCCCATATTTCACACATTTTGGGATTTGCAAACTCAATGTTATGCTCTTTACCCATATAGACACCAATAGCAACTGGTGCTTGTGTGTAGAGATGCTGCAGCCATTGACTTTCTTCTAAACTTGGAGTAGCTATTATTTTAGTCACCAATTGTATAAATTATCGATCAATATTTTGTAAAATCACGGTCTTCTGGTGAGAGTTGGCTGGCGGAGTATACCAGCAAAACTAGGTATAAAATCGATAAATACCGTAGCTTCTACCCTATCCCATTCCATTTATTTCAGATAAACCATCATCTTTCAGATTTTGATCCCTATTTTCATAAAACAAGAATTAATTTTGATATTTTCTAAGCTACTAGCTTCACAACAATTGTTCTGCGTCATGTAAACAATAGGCAAATCCCTTGCAGACCTAAAGCTGGGTCTGAGCCAGGAGAATGCTTGTTTTATTATAAAACTCACTAAGCATTTTGATTAGGACATGAAAGAAGGGTATAGTATTATTTATCTGAGTTCTATGCAAATTGATCCGGTCATGGCCATTATAGCAGGCAAAATTTTATGGAATGCTTTTCACTGCCTGTTCATGCACCGATCGTATGGTTAGTGTTAGTATACAACGACTCTTTGCCTGTTACAGCTGGGTTGTAGGTATGCGTCTGGCCGGTAACTTTTTGGGCAAATATACACTAAACGTACTGCCTTTCATTTCCTCACTTTTTACTTCTATTGAGCCGCCATGCATGGCAACAAATTCCTTGCAAAGCAATAAGCCTAACCCTGTCCCTTTCTCTTCACTAGTACCTAAAGAGCTATGTTTTACATCTAACCGGAATAGTTTCTCTTGTATGGCCGTGCTCATTCCTATGCCTGTATCTGCTATGCTCAGCTTAAGTTGAGTAGCCGATGCTTCAGCAAACAATTGAATACTGCCTCCCTTTTTTGAAAATTTAATTGCATTGGCCAGTAAGTTGCGCACAATAGAGTGTAGCATATTCTCATCTGCTTCCAGATGTAACTGATCTTTAACTAAATTTATGATAGTTACTTCTTTCGTTTGAGCTGTTTCCTTCAGCAAATCAACAGCTTCTTTTACAACCTGCCCCAGATCGATGGTTTGTGGACAAAAAATCATGTCGCCTGTTTGGGTGCTCGCCCATTCTAACAAATTTGTCAGCAATCGTTTCAAGCGGTTAGCAGAAATAAAAATACCTTGCGCAAATTTTTCAATTTCTTCTGCGCTCAGGGTATGTATATGGTAGGCAAGCTGGTTAGCCGAACCAATTACCCCGTTAACCGGACTTAGCAAATCATGGGCAATAATGGAAAAAAATCTATCTTTTGAGGCATTGAGTTTCGCTAGCTGTTCCGTGCGTAGATTTACCTTTTGCTCAAGTGATACCTTTTCCTGTTCAAGCAATTTTTTTTGCTGATTCAATTCGAAAAAATTGATTATTTGCTGGGCGATCAGCTGGAGTTCTCTTTTTTTGGTTTCGTCTAAGCGGCGGGGTATACGGTCGATAATGGCGAGAGAACCAATTCTAAACCCTGACTCATTAATTAACGGAGCCCCACAATAATACCGGATAAAAGGCTCGCTGGTCACCAGCGGATTATCTGCAAAACGTTCATCTGCATGCGTATCTGGCACTTCCAATACTTCACTACTCATAATGGTATACTGGCAAAAAGAAATGCTGCGTTGCGTTTCCTGTACACTTAACCCAACATTTGCTTTAAACCACTGCCTTTTCTGATCCAGAATGGTAATAAGGGCGATAGGCACATTAAATAAATTTGCTGCAAATCTGGTTAATTCATCGAGTTGCGGATCTTTTGCCGAATCTAAAATACCATAATCTAACAATGAATGAATTCGGGCTGCTTCATCATTCGGAAAAGGTTGAATCATAAGTCAAGTAGTACGGTTAAAAGTTAGAACAATTTGATAAGGATATTTGTAGGTTTTTGGTCAGGTAAAAACGACCTGCAAACGGGAGAAAATGAGTTGATTCAAACTAGCTGATAAAAATGAATAGTTTTACTATACGACAACCAGCAACGTTAAAAATTTCCATACAACTAATTTCCAGCGTTGTCAATCAGACAGGCACTTACGAATAGTTAAGCTAGTAAATTATTAGCTGCAAAACAATAGCCTGGAAAAAGGAAAAGTAGCCCTAGCCGTTTTTAGGTAGTCTATGAATGTGAAGGTCTGTATTTGGTTTGAGTTAACTCAAAACGAATAGGCAAGGATTTTAAGTAGGTCGCAAATTTTATTCTAGCAAAAAGATAACAATTAGCCAACACTTTCATTTTTTGCAAAGCGTATAGTAGTTTTAACTTGGCACTCTCTCAAGAAGCCTGGAGAAGAATTAAAATATTTTCTTTTTATGGTCGGAATGCCTATACTAGGATTTATTTTTTAATTTCCAACGTCACAACCTGTATGTTTGCCCGTCGAATATTGTTTAGTCTCCCGCTACTGCTGGGAGTAGGCCTGTGTTTATTTAGTAGTGCCAGAATGAGTAAACCTGCCACCCAGCCACCTAATGTGGTTTTATTTTTTATTGATGACTTAGGGTATGGCGATCTTTCGGCTACTGGAGCTATCACTTATGCTACACCCTATCTGGATAAGATGGCTTCTCAAGGGACCAGGTTTACAAATTTTCTGGTAGCTCAGGCTGTTTGTAGTGCCTCCAGAGCAGCGTTACTTACCGGTTGCTATCCTAACCGGGTAGGAATTTCCGGAGCACTAGGGCCTTCTTCTCTGATTGGTTTGCACCCGGATGAAGAAACGTTGCCTGAATTATTGAAAGAGCAAGGGTATGCTACTGGCATTTTTGGAAAATGGCATTTAGGCGATCAGGTAGCTTTTTTACCTTTGCAACAAGGGTTTGATGAGTTTTATGGAGTACCCTATTCGCATGATATGTGGCCGTTGCATCCCAATCAAGCCCAAGCTAACTATCCGCCCTTGTTCTGGATAGAAGGCAACAAACCCATAAAGGAAATTAAGACATTAGAAGATGCCAGTTTGCTTACGCCTACAATAACAACTAAAGCACTTAGCTTTATCCGGACTCACCGTAAGCAACCTTTTTTTCTATATTTACCGTATCCGATGCCGCATGTACCCCTTGCTGCCTCCTCACAATTTAGAGGAAAGAGTAAACAGGGTCTTTTTGCTGATGTTCTCACCGAACTGGATTGGTCAGTTGGACAGGTATTACAGGAACTTAAGAAGCAGGGATTAGAGCAAAATACATTGGTTATTTTTATAAGCGATAATGGCCCCTGGCTAAACTATGGTGACCATGCCGGTTCATCGGGTGGTTTCCGGGAAGGGAAAGGGACTACTTTTGAGGGTGGCCATCGCGTACCCTGTATCATTCAGTGGCCAGGTGTTGTACCGGAAAGCAGAATTTGCAACAAGCTGTTAACTACCATGGATATTTTACCCACCTTGGTTGAACTTTGCGGCGCCCGCCTACCTAAAAAGAAGATTGACGGAGTAAACTGGGTAAACTTGCTAAAAGGCGATGAAGAAGTGGTGCCCAGGGAGCAGTTTCTTTACTACTACCGGCAAAATAGTTTGGAAGCCATCCGGAAAGGTAACTGGAAACTAGTATTTGCCCACCCAGGCAGGAGTTACGAAGGCTTCTTACCTGGAATGGGTGGACAGCCGGGTCAAGTTACCGAATCGCATAGTTTCCCTGCTGCATTATATGATCTGGGCCGTGATCCCGGAGAGCGGTACGATTTGCGGGAACAATACCCACACATTGTAGCTGAGCTGGAAAAGCTAGCGGAAACCGCCCGACAGGATTTAGGAGATGATTTGAAAAATCAACCAGGAAAAAACCGCAGAAAGCCAGGTAGTATACAAGAATAACAAAAGAATTAGCAGAAGCTTAAACGTAGATAAACTTATAACTATTCACTACACTCATAGCTGGCCTGGAAGGGTTTATTTAGTATAAAACTTCCAGCTGGCTTTGTACGCTTTTGGTAGTGGCTGATTAGTAAGGCTGGCTCGTATTAACTCTACCGGCAAGGCGTTTTCCTGCATTACGGCATCATGAAATTGTTTGTAGGTCAGTTTTTTGCTGTCTACCAGTTCTTTTTTCAAGGCATAGAATTGCAAGCCTCCGATCATGTAGGCCAGTTGATATAATGGGCTGTAACCTCCTTCGAAGGAGCGGCGTACCTCCCCTTCTGCATTGGCACGTTCATGTCCTACGCGGTCTACCAGGAAATCAATACATTGCTGAGGTGTCCATTTACCCAAATGATAATTCAGAGAGAACAGAATGCGGGCACATCGGTGCATCCGCCAGAACAACATACCTATTTTATCTTCGGGTGATTGTGGAAATTTCAGATCCCATAGAATAAATTCCCAATATAATGCCCATCCTTCTATCCAGAAAGGTGTGTAAAAATGACGGTAAGTCTTGTAGCGGTCATTCATAAAAAACTGTAAATGATGCCCGGCGATTAACTCGTGATGCACAGTAGCCCTGGAAAAATGCGGATTATTTCCCCGCATACTCATTAGCTTATCTTGCTGCTGCATGGTATTTGTTGGATAGGAAATAATAATCTCCTCGCCTCCCAGAAAAAACGGATTTACCAGCTGCCTTTCCGGCGACATCATGCTCATCCTCCAGGTTTCTTCTGCTACCGTAGGAATAGTAATTAGATCGTTTTCCTTCAGGAAACGGATAGATTCAGTATACAGCCGCAAGATAAGCTCAGGTTGTTTGCCAACTGGCACATAGGTATTTTTTACTTTTTCCATCGCCTCCCTCCATTTATCTCCAAAACCCATCTCTCTGGAAGCTTTCAGCATTTCCTGGTCACACCAGGCAAGCTCTTTATTGGCTATGTGAATAATTTCTTCCGGAGTATACGGAATCAACTCATATTGCAATTGGCGGATAAGTTCGTCCCTTCCAATGGGATTTCCGGCAATTCCACTACCATCGTCTTTCTGAGGCGATACAGTTTTGCGCTTGGTACTGAATAAAGAAGCATAGGAGGCTAGCAGACTATCTGTTTTTTTGTAGGGTTCTGGTACCCACCAGGTAAACTGTGGATCGTATTCGTTATAGAACTCAAATACACTTTTCAAAGCATCCTGCAATCCTTTTACCGTTGATTCTGCTCTCCTGGCCAAGGTTCCATTTATGGATGTTTGTGCTGCTATGACCTTTTTGGCCTCGGTTATTTCTTTGCAAACAGCCGTTAAATCGGCAGCTATTTGCTCGGCCTGCGGCACAGCTCCCCGACGGCGGGACTTTTCAATGGCATAGATTTTATCAGCAAATGTAATCCAGGAGGCTATCTGGGTATATTCTTTTTCTTCAATGGCTAACTGCCGGAGTTCTTCCTGTACATCTCTATCAAATAAAATATAATCTATTTTGCCGCTAGTACTAAAATTTTCAAAAGAGAGTTGCTGGAGTTTTTGCGAGTATTCTGTATGCAACTTTTTGAAGCGTTCTCTTCTTTCCGGAGAGTTTTTTACAAAGTAAAATCTGCTAAGGCTTCCTTTATCTGCTTCATACTGGACTAGCAGATGATGCATCTCACTGGTTTGGGTAAAAGATGATCCTGGATTGGTAGAAGCACCAGATTGCGCAAGCACCTGACAACAAGTAATGGCAACAAAGCAAACAAGTATCGAACAAAGGATATATCTTTTTAACCGATGCATAAATTTATAGTCAAATAAACAAGTGGTAATTGAGATACTTTTACCGGCTCCTAATCATACAACTTATATAGTTGAAAGGTGAATAATAGAATCTCATGGGTATTTAGCAAGTACTACTCAACAGCGGAAGATAACAGGCTTTTAATCAAAGTAAAAGGATACCATACGAATCAAGAGAATAATTCTATTAAAATTAATCTCCTGTAAACACCAAGGCTATTTCTTTTCTGGAAACATCGCCCCGTATAATTGCCCCATAAGAATCGGTTACTTCTTTTTTCCACGAACTCCCTTCTTGGAGTCTGTATCTTTAGCTGCCAATAAATAGATTAAGGAGGCTGTACCATCCATAGTTGGTTCGTTGGTGCTATAATCGCCGTAATCATCATAGTATACGACCAGGTCTGACTGGAACCGGGCATACTCATCCTCACTTCCAAGTTTCAGTCCCAATAAATTGTTGTAAATTTTACCGTATACCGGCCCATCAACCAGGCCTCCGTCTAAGGGGTATTGATGCAATACTGTGAATGAAGAATGCGGGTCGACCGGTGTATCTCCATGAGCCGGCAAACCATAGACCATACTAGTTCCCCAAGGGTTGCAACCAAAAAGCCAGTCGAAACAGGCCTGTTCCAGTTGAATATAGGTCTGGTCTCCGGTTAAAGTCCGATACAGGTAACATTGAATGGCAAAGGAAGTGGTTAAATTATTAGAACACCAAATGAAAGGAACACCCCGGTAGAAGGCATTTCCTTTTGCCCGCTGCCATATTTTCTCTATTCCCTCCTTGTAGTAACTTATAAGTTTGGCTCTATTTTTATTTTCGCTTTTCAGGGCTAACTCATAATGGCCGAAATTATGGAACGGGTACCATTGGTAGTGGCGGGCTGTATCCTTAATCCTCCAAGGAGTTATTTGTTCCTGGCTGCTATACTCAATTCCCTGGTCAAAATACTTTTTGTCATCAGTGAGCTGATAAATTGCTGCTGCTCCTAATTCCATATCATCTACCCAATTATCTTCTTCATAAAAATATGGAGCTTTCACAGAGGCTGTCTGAGCTACCCCTGGTTTGGCCAATCCATATTGATACGCAGAAACGGATTTTGACTTTAAGGTTTGAGCTAAAGTTGGATCTAGGGCCGTATACACCTGAGAGCCAAGTGCAAAGGCGCTGGCAAATTTTCCGGCTGTAGAAGCAGCACCGGTTGCCCGGTTTTTAAATTTCCCTAAGCCCTGCACTTCTCCTGTAATAAAATACACTGGTCTCCCCTTCCCCTTGCCATACCCATAATCTACTGTATCTTTGTTAGGCATCCGGAACCCTGCATGATCCCGGTCATCGGCAAGTTGGTTAAACATCCAATCTTCATGAGGATGCATTTTCATAAGCCATTCCAAGCCCCAGGTAGCTTCATCCAAAACATCGGCCCGGCCATTGGTTCCCATTAGTCCATTTGCCAGGTGTTTATCAGTAAAACTTTGTGGAAAATCTCGGTAAGCAGCCAGCAGATGATAAGTAGCATTGGCCGAAGTAGTTGCATATTGTAGATAATCTGTTGCATCGTGCCATCCGCCGGCTACATCTATATGGGTTCCATCCGGCATTGGTCCGTAAACGGTATAACCATCCTGCGTGTGACAGGAATCTTTCAAGAACGGATTATAGCCGCTTCTCTGCTGGCGCATGTACCGCAAGGCAAAATCGGCTGTGCCCTCATATATATTTTCCTGGATGGAGAACTCAGGCGATCTAGTGGAACCTGCCTGTAAATAATAGGTTCCTGGAGCTGAAAACTGAGTGAAATCGAGCCGGAAAGCACTCACAAAAGGACCATAGGCACCAAAGTCTTTTCCAGCTGCTTTTTTTAGCACAACTCTGGCAGTTTTTGCTTCTACGAGTTCAAAGGTTTTAATATAATGACTTTTATTTATTGTGCCATAAACTGCCACCTTCACTCCTGCTGGTGCATAGCCTAATTGGTTAATTCTGATCCAGGCTTGGGAATTGTCTTGTCCTTTTAGAAAGGTGATACTGAATACATGTAGGAAAAAAACAAGTATAAGATTACGTGACCACATAAGAATGCAGAGAGACTAAAGGCAATACTACTTATCGGTTAGTTGGATATTTCAGCTGGTTAAAAGCCTTATTTGCTACCTTTATTTGTGTATGTTTTAGAGAACAGCAGGCAGGCTGTAAAAAAATCTTTTAAAAGCACCACACCCCTTTTATGCTTTTGGTTTTGTTATGGCAACTTACTATGCTGCACAAGGTTACTCCTGGCTTTACCGGGCAGGTATGCTTGGTTTAACAGCGGACTTTCTTAATTCCTCCAAGTCTTTTTCATTAATTATTCCTCTTCTTCTCATCAGAAAGATAATATGATTTGCCTCTTTCAACCTTGTATTGGACCTCCACAGGAAAAAGATAACCGTAAGAAGCAATATTTTTGAAACTATGAGTGCAAGTAACAATAAGGTAGTTGTGGTCATACTTATACTAATTAATTAACTAATGCTCTATAAAACTCTTTAACAATTCCAAGACTAAATGATATGCACTGGCTTAATCTGTAGGATTTAATACTTACTACAAGTTACCATTTTTTACTTGTACTCAAAGCAAGCCAAGTATTTTAGAAACAATGGCCTTTTACCTATGTGGTATTTAGCCTAGTAAAGTTGGCTTTAATATAGTTGTTTAACATTAAAAATCCATAAAAGTAAGTATTGCCAGCTTGGTTCAGCCGTCGTAATTTAAAGGTTTGAAACTGGAGAGTTTCGAAATATTTCATTCTGACCAACTAAACAGCCCTTCTACTAGATGGGCTTTTTGTTTATTCTATACCTTATAAAAATTATGAACTGGCTTCAGATTGAAAGTCTTATAAGTGGAGATTAAAGAAGTTATGCATACAATGATTTTTTATCAATAGGATGATCAGCCTTGTTCGATTATCAGGCTAATTTTCTTCTATTGCAGACTTTTACTATAAACCTTTTTACCATAAGTGTTCACTACTGAACACTAGCTGTTCCAAATCCGGACACTTATTGCAATATCCGTGTTTTTACAAGTTTGGCTACCGGAAATAGTCTTACTCTTTCCTCCTGTCTTATTTACCGCTTGTAAATGTTAATAACCTTCCATTCATAAAGTAGCTGTGAAACAATCTTTATTAAGATGCTATGCCATGAACTGGTATCAAATTTACATATAGACTACTACACACAGTGTATCACAAACTTATATAGAAATTAAACTAAAGACACAATAAACTATGAAAATGCTTCCTACTTCGATGACTACCCTTCGTAAACTATTTGCTGGATTCTTTTTATCGGCTGCCTTTTTCATGGCAGGAACAGCTGCTGCACAAGAAGTAAAATTTGTAGACAATGCTCCTATCCATACCCAAATTACAGATGACTTAAAAATAGCCTTGTATCCTGTGGAAAATGCACAAACGATTAATGTGCATGTTGAAAATCCGGAACGTGAAAGAGTAAAAGTTATCATTAAAAACAGCCACAATGAAATAGTCTATCAAAAAACTGTTGGTAATGGTTCTATTATTTACAGTAAGTTTGATTTGTCTCAGCTGGACAAAGGTACCTACACCATGGTAATTGAGAGTGCCAGTCAACGCTATGCTAATACCTTTGCCATAGAAAATCAGCAGCGGATTGCTAAAGCTTTCTAACTAATTTATCACTAAGTTTATTTGACAGCAGGTATACCTCTTAGGCATACCTGCTGTTTTGTTTTATCTCATTTGTTAATTGTATAGCCTTATGTATTCACTAATTGATTCATACCTACTGGTTTTGATTGCCTGGTAAGCCAGTGAATGAGTATCCAGGCAGTTACATACGTAAAACCACAGATTGTAAAAAGTATATTATAGCCGCCTGTTATATTCCCTGCAGCTTTATAAGTATCCAGTAACGATCCTACTAACAGAGGAAAAAGTATACCTCCGACAGCTCCGGCCATCCCTCCTATACCTACCACTGAACTAACAGCCTGACTAGGAAACATATCCGAAGCAAGTGTAAATATATTTGTAGCCCAAGCCTGGTGTACAGCTACTGCCAAACTAATTAAAGTCACAGCTATCCATAGATTAGTGGCAAATTGTGCCAGAATAATAGAAATTTCCAGCACGGCAAATATAAGTAAGGCTGTTTTTCTGGCCTTAATTGTCGGCCATCCTTTTTTTATGAGCCAGGAGGAAAAATATCCACCTCCAATACTTCCTAGGGTTGTAGCCGCATAAATAATCATTAAAGGGAGGCTAGGCTTGGTCAGATCTAAACTGAATGTGGATGAAAAATAAGAGGGAAGCCAGAATAAAAAAAACCAGAATATGGGATCTATTAAACCTTTTCCGGCAATAAATGCCCAGGTCTGAGGAACGGTAAATAATTTGTACCAGGCTAAGGGTAACGTAGTTGCTTCCTCCTGAGTTTGCGTTTCCTGGCCGCTTCTAATCCAGGTGTATTCTGCTACTGTTAACCGTTTTTGTTTGGCAGGCACTTCGTAGAATCGTAGCCAGAACACTAGCCAAACAAAACCTAAAGCACCAGTAATCCAGAATACTTCTTGCCAGCCATAATAAGTTAATATCCAGGGCACAATCAGTAAGGCCATTACTACTCCTATACTCGTACCTGCATTAAAAATTCCAGTAGCCAAGGCACGTTCCTTTTGTGGAAACCATTCAGCTACTGTTTTTACGGCCGCTGGAAAGTTTCCTGCTTCTCCGAGTCCCAATACAAATCTGGCTACACCAAATCCGAAAGCACTCCTGGCAAATGCATGAAACATACCGGCCAGACTCCATACCACTACTGTAACAGCATACCCTATTTTCGTTCCTGTTTTATCAATGAATCTGCCTATCAGGAGTAGTCCAATGGCATAGGCTCCTGTAAAAGCCATTACGATCCTGGCAAAATCTGTTTCTGTCCAGTTAAATTCTTTTTCCAGAATTGGTTTTAACAAACCAATTATCTGCCGGTCAAGATAGTTAATAATGGTTGCAACCAGCAATAATACAACAATAAACCAGCGGTAATTCTTGATTTTTACTTGAACCATAGTATGCAGCACTAAAGTCTGTAATAACTCCTTTGTAGCTGATAGAAACAATAAAAAGTATGCTATTAGACAAGAAGTCAAAGCAATTTATAAGAATTAACTTATTATATTATTTTTTATTTACTTGCAAAATGGGTTGATGTTTATAGCCAATACCTTCCACCACACTCGTATCTTTCTATGCAACGAAGAAATTTTCTTAAAACTACGGCTCTTGGCGCCACGGCTGTTTTATCAGGACTTTCTATTCCAAAAGTGGATGCAGCCTCTAAAATAAAGATCACCAAGATAAGATATTATAGTGCACCAGGGTATACCAAGCCGTTGTTTAACCAGGCCCGTGGCATTGTAGAAATTCACACAGACAGTGGGATTACTGGAATTGGAGAAGGTGGCTCTAAAGACATGATTGAACAATGTGCCCAAATGATAATTGGAGAAGATCCTTTTAGAATTGAACATATTTGGCAGTACCTATACCGGGGTATGTTCTATCCGCCTGGCCGAGAGAAGCTTCATGCCGTAGGGGCACTAGAAATGGCACTTTGGGATATTAAAGGAAAAGCCTTACAAGTACCGGTATATGAATTATTGGGTGGCGCAACCAGAGAGTATGTAGAATGCTATGCTACTGGTTTTAAGGCCTCCAAAGCAACAACCGAAGAAGACAGAGCCCGGGAATGTATTCAAGTAGGGCTTCGTTCGTATCGCATTGGCCCGACTGGCGGAAACGGAGATGCAACTTTTGATTTTTATGAGAACGTAAAAAAAACGATAGACTTTTGTAAAAAAATAGATGCAGCCGTTGGTGGTGGCGGTAAATGGGCTATTGATCTGCATACGCGTTTTGATCTCACCGATGGCATAAAAATTTGTAAAGCTTTAGAAAATCTAGAACCATATTTTGTAGAAGATATTGTAAGATCGGAAAACCAGGAGGTATACAAAACGGTGCGCCAGATGACCACCGTCCCTATAGCAGTTGGCGAACAGTTCGGCGACCGTTGGGACTTAAATAACTTTGTTGAACAGCGCCTGATTGATTATAGCCGCGTAACGTTGCCTAATTCAGGAGGAATCGGAGAATTAAAAAAAATAGCCTCCATGTGTGAAACACATTATGTGGGTATGATCCCTCATTTTACTGGCCCCCTTTCTACAGCAGCATTAGTTCATGTATTGGGTTCCAGCAGTCCCACGCGTTGTTTGATTGAGCTGGCTGGAGGAGAACCTGAAAAACCACCTTATTTTAATGAAGATTATCTTCATTTTAAAAATGGAAAACTTTACCTGAATCCGAGCCCTGGCCTGGGTGTAAAGTTTGATCCAAAAAAGGCAACCTTTGTGATGGAAGTAACTGCAAACACAAAATATCCACATCCTATTCTAAAGAGCCCCGATGGTGCCATACATAATTGGTAAGCTTGTAAGGGATATATTTCTTCTAATATCCTTATTAGTATCTTTTTTAAGATTTAAGACTTAAGATTTACTTTCAAAGAGTGCTCTGACTTATGAAAGTATTATTCAGGCATTTAATTATGTTAGTTGACAAAAGTATCTTAGCTCATGTATAAACCTTATTCCTAATCTTTTAATTGCTCCTCTATGAAAATTGAACACATGGCTCTTAATGTTGAAAATCCGCTGGCTATGTCAACTTGGTACACTGAGTATATAGGTATGCAAGTTGTCAGCCAACTATCCAATGCTCCTTTTACTACATTTCTTTCAGATGATAGTGGCAGAGTTTTGATCGAAATATATAGGAAACCTGCAGATAACGTACCGGTTTACAAGAATATGGATCCACTTCAGCTACATTTGGCTTTCGTTTCAGTTCATCCTAAAGAAGATGCAGACAAATTAATACAAGTAGGAGCTAGCTGGGTCAAAGAAGACAAGTTTGCAGACGGAACCCATTTGGTAATGTTAAGAGACCCCTGGGGATTGGCAATCCAGTTATGCAAAAGGGCTGTTCCGATGCTAGCTGAATCAGAAATACAACCTTCTCCTACCATTCAACAAAAATAGTACGGATACATCTTCCGCAGGATATGAGCTATGTGTTAATTTATTCAGGTAAAGTAAAACGAATGTTTGTAGCAGCCTTTACACATTAGTGTATCTATATCTTTCATTCCACCTGAAAATGAAAAAATTTGGTATGTCTGTCATTGGTATAAAGAACTAAGTGGAGGAATTACTACTGATTGGGGCGTTAACATGTATGATATGGCTCAGTGGGCACTAAACATAGATTAACAATGGCCCCAAGAAATTATTTCCCTTGGCAACTAGATATAATTATTTAACTTTCCGCTGAGCCAATTGACATGTGATAACTGACCGTCCTTTGGGATAAAAAAGGTCAATAGAAGAAAATTTTTGAGTTCTAGTGGCTGGATAGATGTATCGCGGGATTTTTAAGATTTTAATATCCAAGCTTAATTTTATCAGAGGTAAAAAATCAAACCGGCTTGGCACATGAATCAAATTTATTAAATCTGCCCGCTCCGACTTAACAGACTAGATAGTGCCCGTTGAAATAAGCCACCACTGTTGTACGGTATATACATTATGTACTATTGCATATTATCTGAAACAAAGAGTTAAATGGAATCCACTAACCGAGATATTTTTTTACGATACCGAAGCTGTAAGCTGTTTGCACACTGGCTTTCCCGGGTTGGATACTCACTTACCTGAAGCAGTGTCAATCGAATAACCAAAATACATAGCTAAACAAATTTAAAGAAAAAGCCCTTGGGGATGTCCTAGGGCTTTTTCTTTAAATTTGATAAATATGAATTAGCTTACAATTTCTCTCTTCAATGTGCACCAAAGTTCACATCAATTTACTTTAAATTATACCAACCAACATAAATTTCTGTGAAGTTTCTGAATCTACGCACTTCTTACGGTCTTTTAATGCCCATTATTCGAATTCTTGCATTGAAGAATGCATTATTTCGATTTACTTTTCAGAGTCAAGCACCTGGTTAGTACTTTGTAAATAATGAAAGTTGTGTTTTAATTAAATAAATTCAGTTTTCAGCAAAAAAGCTCTTTATTTTTTCTTCGGTGAAGAGAAAAATAAAGAGCTTTTTATCAAAAAGTAGATGCAAGATTATTCTATAATGGAGAGACTCTTCTAAAAGTAATTCCCTGTCAAATAGGCAATTATCCTTTCTTATAATTGATAGCAGTGGGTAAAAACCGAACTTCCTTCAATCTTTATTAGTCTTCAATACCCTATTACAAGCTGCAGTTTATGGCAAGTGTGCTTTTTACATTTTTTTTGACACAAACTGTAATCACAAGCCTTGTAATTTTGGATTTTACTTATGCCACCTACACTAAAAGATACCAATTATGAAAGTAACTCTAACGTAACAATAAACATGCCAAAGACACACTTGCATTATAAAATCGCCAAAATTATCATTATCTGCTTATTTTTTCTCGGCCAACTGCCGGCTCAAGCAGCTACTTACTACTTCTCTTCCAGTCAGGGCAACGACTCCTACAGCAGCTCCCAGGCCCAAAATCCGGCTACTCCTTGGCGCAGCCTTGCCAAACTAAACGCCTTCTTCTCC